>Ga0315905_10002182_pt1 | contig 20637 bp, 16 predicted proteins | sample LakEriMetagenome_5_FD_203522 | JGI IMG/M metagenome (GOLD analysis project Ga0315905, IMG submission 203522) | Freshwater fungal communities from buoy surface, Lake Erie, Ohio, United States - Buoy 4 MA121 | ecosystem: Environmental > Aquatic > Freshwater > Lake | place: USA: Lake Erie, Ohio...
GAAAACTGCACGCCATTGCGAGATCCCCACAGCAAGCCCGCGACCAGCGCGACAAATCCTGCTACCCCCCAGACGATGCCCCAGATCTGTTGTAAGGGAATACCCACCGCGAGCGCTGCCTGATGATCATCTGCCACGGCACGCAGTGCGCGACCGACCTTGGTGCGCGAGAAAAACAGCGCCAGTCCCGTCACCAGCAGCGCACAGATCGCAGCCGCAGTCACATCGAAGCGAGAGATCACGATATTGAAGGTATTCATCATGCTTTCTATGGGCACGTCCTCAATACCCAGATCCAGTCGCTTGACATCCGAGCCCCACATCAGCTGCGCCATACCTTCGATGAAAAATGTCAGACCTATCGTCGCCATGAAGAGCGAGATTTCCGGCTGGTTAACCAGAGGCCGTAATACAAAGCGTTCAATCGCCAGTCCCAACAAGGCCATCACACCGATGCTCACCAAAATGGCAGCCCATAGCGGCAGACCCAGCTCGGTCAGCGACACGCAAGTGAGTGCCGCGAAAAACACCATGGAGCCCTGCGCAAAATTGAACACGCCAGAGGCTTTATAAATCAGCACAAAGCCCAGCGCTACGAGCGCGTACATGATTCCGGAGAGCAGGCCTCCGATCAGGACTTCAAAGAAAAAATTCAGATTCAATGTGCGACTCCCAGATAAGCATTGATCACATCCTGATTGTTGCGAACTTCATCCGGTGTCCCATCGCCAATCTTCTTGCCGTAATCGAGTACCACCACCCGATCCGAGATGTCCATCACCACGCCCATATCGTGCTCGATCAGCACGATGGTTGTGCCGAATTGTTCATTCACATCGAGAATGAAGCGGCACATGTCCTGCTTTTCTTCCACGTTCATGCCGGCCATCGGTTCATCTAGCAAAAGAATTTTTGGCTCAGCGGCCAATGCGCGGCCTAGCTCCACGCGCTTTTGCAGACCATAGGGCAGGCGGCCGACCGGTGTCTTGCGGATATGCTGAATCTCGAGGAAATCGATCACTTCCTCGACTTTCTTGCGATGTTCGATTTCTTCGCGACGGGCTGGGCCAATGTACAGTGCCTGCAGCAGAAAATTCGACTGCATTTTCAAATTGCGGCCAGTCATGATGTTGTCCAAGACCGTCATGCCCTTAAACAGCGCGATGTTCTGAAATGTGCGCGCAATGCCGCTCTTGGCGGCCGCATGCGTGTCCATGTCATGCCGATGCTCGCCGCGATAGATGATTTCACCCTGCTGCGGTCGATACACGCCATTGATCACATTGAGCATGGAGCTTTTGCCGGCGCCATTGGGCCCGATGATGGCGCGTATCTCGTGCTCGCGCACATCGAAAGAGATATCGGTCAGTGCGCGCACGCCGCCAAACGCGAGCGATATATTGAGCAGATCCAGAATGACCTCGCCGACTCGACGATTATTATTGAAATCTTCAGTCATCATGCCGCCTTGCGCGCTGGCGCAAAAGTTTTGACATCGCGAATTTCCAGATCGGCGCTGATCATGCCCTGACGGCCATCTTCGAATTTCACTTGCGTCTCAATATATTGGCGTGCATTGCCTGCATACAGCGCATCAATCAGTACGGCATACTTTTCACCGATGAAGCGGCGGCGCACTTTGCGCGTGCGGGTCAGTTCATCATCATCAGGATCGAGTTCTTTATGCAATATCAGGAAGCGATGAATTTGCGATCCTGCCAGTAGTGAGTCGTCAGCGAGATCGGCATTGACCTTTTCCACGCATTCCGCAATCAATGCATACACCGCCGGTTGTGCGGCCAGATCGGTATAGCCGGTATAGGGCAGGTTGCGGCGTTCAGCCCAGTTGCCGACGGCTTCCATGTCAATGTTGATGAAGGTGTTGCATGCATTGCGGCCATCACCGAACGCTACCGCTTCTTTGATGAAAGGAAAGAACTTCAACTTGTTTTCGATGTACTTTGGCGCGAACAAGGTGCCATCGGCCATCTTGCCCACATCCTTAGCGCGGTCGATGATTTTCAGGTGACCATCGTTATCGAAAAATCCTGCATCACCGGTATGAAAATATCCGTTGCTATCGATCGCCTCGGCGGTGTCGTCCGGTTTTTTATAGTACGCAACCATCAGGCCAGGCGAGCGCACCAGAACTTCGCCGCTCTCAGCAATCTTGACTTCCACACCCTGCATGGGACGTCCGACCGTATCGAGTTTGACATCACCAGAACGCTGCATGCACACGGTCACGCAGGTTTCGGTCATGCCATACAGCTGCTTGAGATTGATGCCGATCGAGCGATAGAAATCGAACAGATCCGGACCAATTGCTTCGCCACCTGTATAGGCCACGCGCACATGCGACATGCCCAGCACATTCTTCAGCGGGCCATAAATCAATAATTCACCGAGCGCATACAGCAACCTGTCGCTGAGAGAAACGCCGGATTTACCATCGAGCAGTTTGAGTCCAACGCGACGCGCAACCCGCATGAAGTAGTGGAAGATACCGCGTTTGATGGCACTGGCATCTTCGATGCGAATCATCACTTGCGTAAGAATATTTTCGTAAACGCGTGGTGGTCCAAAATAATAGGTCGGGCCAATTTCACGCAAATCACTGGTGACCGTTGCGGGTGATTCCGGGCAGTTCAGGCAAAAGCCACTGAGGTGCGACATCGCAAAGGAATACAGAAAATCGCCCACCCAGGCCAAGGGCAAGTAGCACACTACTTCATCGTCGGACGTGAGTCCGTCAAATGCAATCAGCGTCTTGCTGGTGGCAATCATCGCCGCGTGGCAATGGCAGACGCCCTTGGGTTTGCCCGTGGTACCTGATGTGTAAAGAATGACCGCGATGTCATCAGGCCGTCCGGCAAGAACTTCATTCATGAAAAATGAAGCATGATTCTCGGCGTGCGTACGTCCCAGTGCCTGCACCTGCTCAAATGCGTGAAGACCGGCCTGCGCATAGTTGCGCAATCCACGTCCGTCGTCATAAATGATGTGCGAGAGACCCGGCACGGTTTCGCGAATTTCGAGCAGCTTGTCGACCTGCTCTTGATCTTCAACGATCGCGAAATCAATGCTGGCATTTTCCAGCACATAGGCCATATCGGCAGCAGGGGCGTCCTGATACAAGGGAACAGCAACACCCCCCAGACATTGCGCAGCTGACATTGCCCAGTACAGACGTGGGCGATTGTCACCAATGACAGCGAGATTCATGCCGCGTTTAAACCCCAGCGCAGCGAGTCCACAGGCGAGCTGACGTATATGTTCGGCGGCTTCTGACCAGCTGGTGGTTTGCCAGATACCCAGATCTTTTTCCCGAAACGCCGGCTTGTCGGCGCGTACTTGCGCGTGCTCAAGCAATAAGCGCGGAAAAGTATCCGCTACGGAAGTTTGCCTCTCCATGGGCTGTCATTCATTCTTTGTGGGGTTGGACGGCGCTGATGATTTGCTGCGCCGAAATCACCCGCAATCATAACCAGCTTGTGACTTAACGGTAGCGATTTAGATGAATATTTCACAAGCTTTCAATGTTGCGACGCAGCATCCAGCGAGTTAATCCTACTCAAGTTCTGGAACCGCACAGGCTAATGAGAGTCAATCATCGAGAAAGCGCAGATCAAATAAACCCGCAAGCTTTTTTGTTCTGACAAAGTTGTTCGACGGTTTTTATTTTCCGATTTCCCATCGCACCACTTTCCTGGCTTGCCATAAAACGGAGATTTATTCAGCGTCCTTTAATTCTGAGTGTCTGTTTGAAGAGCCGGAGACTTCCCTTTTCGTCAGGTATTACTTAATGCCAATTAGACCGTTCCAGCTCTCGCTGCGTTTTATCCTGCCGCTGGCGTTGGTGATTGGGTTATCCGCTTTGATTCTGATGCCTGTAATCGATGAGCTGACCCAGCGCTGGTTTTTGCGTGACCTCGATACACGTGGGCAAATGGTGGCCGCGTCGATCCGAGAATCATTGATTGATTATGTAACGCTGCAAGACCCGGACGCGATGCAAGAGTTGCTTGAGCGTGCCGCTACCGATGGTCATTTGCTAGCGCTGGGTTTTTGCGATGTTGCGGGCAATCTAAGGTATCGCAGCAGCGCATTACCGAACCAAATTGATTGTCGAGGCGCCGTGCCATTGGCAATGCGCATCAGTGAAGTTGTATTGGAACAGGGTGGAACTTCTCTGGGCAAGCTTTTGCTTGTGCAAGACACGGACTTTATCCAGCGCCGTAGCGATGAGTTTCGTTTTTATCTTTCAGTAGTTTTCTTGCTGATGTTCCTCGTGATTTCAGCGTTGGGTGTGTGGATTGCGCACTGGAGCTGGCTCGGTTGGGTGAGTGCACTCAAAAATTTTTTGCGACTTGAAACTTCTTCGCCAGCAGGTCGCGCGACACCGCCTGAATTTCTCCCGCTGGTCGGTGATCTGCGTGCCATGCTTCATCAGATGCACATTGAGCGACGCGTCCAAAAAAATTCACCTCAGGCATGGACACCGCAAAAATTACGTTCACTGCTGCATGACGAACTGGCAGGTGATGAAGTGCTGGTGGTCTCCAACCGCGAACCGTATATTCATGAACAGAGTGAGCACGGCATAGTTGTTCGACGTCCGGCGAGCGGTCTTGTGACGGCAGTTGAGCCCGTGATGCGAGCTTGCTCGGGCACCTGGATCGCGCATGGCAGTGGTAGCGCTGACCGCGCCACCGTTGATGCTCATGACAGGGTACAAGTGCCACCTGCTCGTCCTGCCTACACGCTGCGGCGCGTATGGCTGTCGACTGAAGAAGAGCAAGGTTATTACTACGGCTTTTCCAATGAAGGTCTGTGGCCGCTCTGTCATATCGCGCACGTGCGACCCGTGTTCCGCACCGCAGACTGGGAACAATATGTCGCCGTCAATCAGCGTTTTGCGGATGCCGTAGTTGCTGAAGCGAATACCGATGATCCAGTCGTACTGGTGCAGGATTATCACTTTGCGTTGTTGCCGCGGATGGTCAGGGAAAAGCTGCCGAAAGCCACGATCATCATGTTCTGGCATATTCCGTGGCCCAACCCAGAATCTTTTGGTATTTGTCCTTGGCGGGAAGAGTTGCTTGAAGGTCTGCTCGGCAATACGCTGCTAGGTTTTCACACGCCATTTCATTGCAAGAACTTTCTTGAAACTGTCGATCGATATCTTGAAACGCGTATTGAGCATGAGGCCTCAACGATTTCTTACGGCGGCGAGCTGACACAGGTTGAGCCTTATCCCATTTCAATTGCTTGGCCTGAGTCCGACACCGTGCTCGATGTTGGTCAGTGTCGTAAAGAATTGTGCGAGAGCTTAAATTTGCCCGGAGAACATCGCCTCGCCTTAGGCGTGGATAGGCTGGATTACACCAAGGGTATTGTCGAACGTTTTCAGGCGGTCGATCGTTTACTTGAATTGCGTCCGGAGCTGATAGGACGATTTTCCCTTTTGCAGATTGCAGCGCCTAGTCGCTCCTCTTTAGACGAATACCAGAATCTGGACGCACGTGTACGCAAGCTGGCGCACGAAATCAATCAGCGCCATACGAATCCAGTCGCACCCCCCATCATTTTACGAATCGAACACTACGACATCGATCAGTTGGCGAAGTGTTACCGCGCGGCCGATATCTGTCTGGTCACCAGTTTGCACGATGGGATGAATCTAGTTGCCAAAGAATTCATCGCCGCGCGCGATGATGAGCTTGGTGTACTCATTTTGTCGCAGTTTACTGGAGCAGCGAGGGAGTTGCATGAAGCACTCATCATCAATCCGTACCACATCGAGCAAGGTGCGCAGGCTCTCTATCGTGCATTGACCATGCCAGCCGCTGAGCAGCGTGAGCGGATGCGCAGCATGCGTACGCTGGTCAGGGACTTTAATGTCTATCGATGGGCAGGATTGATGTTGCTTGATGCGGCAAGATTGCGACGCCGTCAGCGAGTGACAGAAAAAATTCATTTGCACAGCCGCCATCCCTTGCGCCGCGCCGTATGACGCCGTTATTTTCAGAAGCTGGTCATGTCGCGCTGCGCAGCTTTCTGATGGCGCCTGTTTTATGCCTGTTTGATTTTGACGGAACGCTCGCGCCTCTGATTAACAATCCTGCCTTAGTCAGTCTACCGCCGGCTATTCAGCGCCAGTTGCAAGCGCTTCAATCGCTGGCGCCAGTTGGCATTATTTCCGGACGTTCGCTGGCGGATATGCGCCAGCGTTTGGGGTTTGAGCCGGATTATGTGATCGGGAATCACGGTCTCGAAGGTTTACCCGGCTGGGAGCTCCACGCAAAAATAAACTATGAACTCTGTCGGACCTGGTTGGCGTCGCTTCGACCCATGCTTCTCCCCATGGGTAAAGCGGTCTGGATCGAAGACAAATCTTTTTCGCTGACGGTGCATTATCGTCAAGCACAAGATCAGGTTTTGGTCGAGCAGACGCTGTCGAACTGCTTTGCAAAATTGCATCCAGCCCCTCGTGTCATCGTCGGCATATCCAATGCGAGTTTGCTGCCCGCCGACGCAGGTGACAAAGGTTCCGCGGTAGAGCAATTACTTCTTCTATCGCAAAAAAATCGGGCACTGTATGTGGGTGATGACAGTACCGATGAAGATGTCTTTTCATTGCATCATCCCGACCTCTTTACTGTACATGTCGGCAATGACGTGTCGACAGCGGCTGATTACGTGATCGAAGATCATGAAGCGATCAAGGCGGTGCTGGATTTACTGCTGACTTTGCTGCCGCAGTCGTCAGGAATTCAGCCCATACGCCGTAGAGCACGAAGTCAATGAGTCAGCTGGATCTTGGCTTGATAGGCAATTCACGCACCAGCGCGCTGATTGACAGGAGTGCTCGTATCGTCTGGTGGTGTTATCCAAATTTCGACAACAACCCGTTGTGCTGCAGCTTGCTCCGCTCCGATGAGCATAATGCCAGCCCAGACGCCGGGGGTTTCATCGATCTTCAATTAGATAACGGCCGCACGATACGTCAGACCTACTTGCGCAACTCAGCCATTTTGCAGACACGCATGCAGGATGATCAGGGCAATGTGATTGACATCACCGATTTTTCGCCCCGTTTCTATTCGCACGGCCGCATGTTTGCACCGGCCATGGTAGTGCGCATGATCAGGCGGGTCGCAGGTCGGCCACGCATCGCGTTGAGGCTACGACCTGCACTCAATTACGGCCAGTCTCTTGCGCAGGTGCGTTCTGGTGCTCACCATGTGACCTATTTCGGGGGCTCGCAGGCGATGCGGGTGACGACCGATGCCTCTGTTACCTCGTTGACTGAGGAAAGAAAATTTTTCCTTCATGACACCATCACCTTGCTCATGGGACCGGATGAAACCGTCGATGGTTCGCCACGGGATTTAGGAAGGACGTTTTTCGAATCGACTTTGTCCTATTGGTACCGCTGGGTGCGTAACCTCGCCATACCCTTCGAGTGGCAAGACGTGGTCATTCGCGCCGCGATCACGCTGAAGCTGAACGCCTTCGACGATACCGGCGCCATTATTGCGGCGGTAACGACGTCCATCCCGGAATCGCCGCACAGTGGTCGTAACTGGGACTATCGCTACTGCTGGCTGCGCGATGCCTATTTTGTTGTCAATGCCCTGAATCAGCTCGGTGTGACGGCGACGATGCAGCATTATCTGGAATACATCCTCAATATCATTGCTGATTCGCGCGATACGCCATTGCAGCCGGTCTATGGCATACGGCGCGAGACATCGCTGGACGAATGGGTTGCTCCCTCGCTGGAGGGCTATCGCGGCATGGGCCCGGTGCGTGTCGGTAATCTTGCGTGGGCACAGGTACAAGACGATGTCTTCGGTGCTGCAGTGCTGGCGAGCACACATGCTTTTTTTGATACGCGACTGGAGCGACCCGCCGGTCGTCAAATGTTTACCGATCTCGAGCGTCTGGGCGAGCAGGCGATACGCTGTCATTTGCAACCCGATGCCGGCATCTGGGAGCTGCGTGGGGTGCGACGCATACACACTTTTTCCGTTTTGATGTGCTGGGCCGCCTGCGATCGCTTGCGTGCGATCGCATTGCGGCTCAAGTTGCCGTCACGCGCGCAACGATGGGCACAAGAAGCCGCTGCGATTCATAAAACACTGACTGATAACGCATGGAATGCCAAGCTGGGTAGTTTCGTGTCGACCTTTGGCGGCGAGCATCTTGATGCCAGCCTTTTGCTGATGAGCGAGTTCCAGTTTCTTGCGCCGGATGATCCGCGCTTCATGGGAACCTTGCGTGCTGTCGAGCGCCATCTGCAGCGAGGCGATTTTTTACTGCGCTATGACGAAGAAGATGACTTCGGTCGTCCTGACACTGCTTTTCTGGTGTGTACGCTTTGGTGGATTTTGGCACTGGCTCGAACCGGAGAAAAGGAACGTGCACGCGTGCTGTTTGAGAAAGTACTGGCCTGTCGTAACCATCTTGGGCTGCTCTCTGAAGATGTGTCGCTCGACGGAAGTGAATTATGGGGAAACTTCCCTCAGACCTACAGCATGGTGGGTTTGATCCAATGCGCTTCCCGTCTTTCCTTGTCTTGGGAAGAGGCTTACTGATGGTGAGTACTCTAAAACCAACAAAATACTAGTGCGTAGCCACCACATCGTTTGGTGGATGTGGCGCAACAAAAGCCTATCTTTTAAATCTCATTTTTTTAAAATTGTTGAGGTGTTTGCGAGCAGCTGGCGCTGATCCAAACACAAAGCAAGGATTACGAAAAATATTTTTTCCCTAACAATATTGGCTAAGTAAAAGAATGAATTTTTCATTCATGCTGATTGAGATTGTTAGTGAACGATCTTTACGCAATCTTCGGCGCGCCTTCAAAAGAGCGTCGGCCAAACTCCAATTTTAAAAAACAGGAAATTGATATGAAAAGAAATTCATTGGCTGCCCTGTTGGGTGTGGCTTTACTTATGCCAGTCGCCGCACACGCTGAAGGAAGTTATCTAAAGCTAGGTGTTGGCCAGTCAAAATATGACGGTGGTATTGCAGAAAAACGTGAATTAGCCACTTCGCTCGCCTATGGGTTTGCATTTGATAAAAGTGTTGGTATGGAGCTTGGCTATATCAATTTTGGAACGCTCAAAGAGTTAGGGGATCTATCGTCTACTTCAATTCAGCGCGAAGCTTTTTATCTGGCTGGCGTTGGTTACTTGCCCGTGACCAATTCTTTATCATTTTTCGGGAAAGTAGGTTTAGCTGTTAACCGTTCGGAAGAAAACTTCTCAGCATTTCTTGTTCAGGGAGGAGAGTCCACTACAAAAACTAAACCCATGGCCGGTGTTGGGGTGAAGTATAGCCTTACGAAAGAAATTGCTGGTGTAGCCGAATATCAATATTTCGGAAAATTTAATGATGTCAAGGCGAGTGCGCTTACTTTTGGATTGACATATGGGTTTTAGTGACGTGTCTCTTCGAACTGTTTTATCAAGGTCTGGTATGGAGCGTTTCAGGGTGAAAAATTGCAAATGGCACACATGATTGCGTGATGAGAGATAAATTTTTCTGCGCGCAAATTGTTTATGTATAAAACCGTCATTTTTTTGCAACTCACTGATCATAAATCGGTCAGTAGTTTCATAGAATCCGGACCGTCCCTCAAGGACCGGTAAGACGAAGTATCAGCTGACCTTAAATTTACAGAAGAGGAAATCAAAATGCATAAAAGATTTTTCGTTGCGTTCCTGGGCGCAGCATTGGTGATGCCTTTGGCAGCTCATGCAGAGGGAAGTTACTTCAAGGCAGGTGTCGGTGAGTCAGAGTACAAAGCCGAAGGTGCTACTGAAAATAAAACTGCGGTAACTGTCACCTATGGTTTTGCGGTGGATAAAAACTTCGACGTTGAACTGGGTTATGCCAATTTGGGAAAATTTAAAGACACTGATGGTTCACTGCAAGCGCAGAGTATTTATATCGCAGGTGTTGGCAACCTACCTTTGACGGCTGCATTTTCGGCATTCGGCAAAGTGGGAGTTGCAGTAAATCAGTTTAAAACCACAGCTACCGGATCCGATGGAAACACGGAAACAAAAGCCCGCGCTTTGCTGGGCCTGGGCCTCGCTTACAACTTCACCAAGGAAATCGCAGGAACGGTCGAGTATCAGTATTTCGGGAAAGTGGAGCAAGTAAAAATCAGTGCATTGACTGTTGGCGTCAAGTACGGTTTCTGACAATTTGTCTCGTAGGGGATGGTGCTCAAAGCACCGTCTCCTTTGCTACTTACTTAGGCATGTTTCTGATTTCTACTGAAATCCATGTCGAACTCATTGAATAATCTCGCTGCTAGGTGAGATGTACTTGGTGAGGCATTACGCCAGATTGACCCGGCAATCTTCCCATCCCCTCTTCCTATTCCCTCTCTAACACTCGTCTTCGCCGAATGTCTGCGCGCGTAGCTTTGGATGTATGTCGCACAACTAGTTGCCGAAAAACAGGTTTGTCTGTAAGCAAAGTAGCCGAGTATAAATTCGTCTTTTTTTTGCAACTTATCAATACGCGTTGGTATTTCTCTTTCGTAGAATCCGCATCGTCCGTTTTGGACCGGCAAGACAGGTTGTCAGCTGATCTTCATTTTTACGAATAGGAATTCAACATGCAAAAAATATTAGGGTTCATGGTACTTAGCGCAGCGCTCGTGATGCCCTTAGCAGGCCACGCGGAAGGAAGTTATTTCAAGGCAGGTGTTGGTTCTTCAGAATATAAATATGAAGAATTATCAGAAAACAAAACAGCGATAAATCTTGCCTACGGGTTTTCACTGGATAAAAATTTTGGCGTTGAATTGGGCTATGCCAATTTGGGAAAATTAAAAACTACCGATGGCGATCTTTCAGTGCAAACGCAGAGCATTTACATCGCAGGTGTTGGTAATCTGCCTTTAACGGATGCATTTTCGGCATTTGGCAAAGTGGGAGTTGCAGTAAATCACTTTACTTTCAAAGAGGCCGGATTCGCTGATACCAAAGAAACAAAAACCCGAGCTTTGCTGGGTCTGGGTCTCGCTTACAACTTCGCCAAGGAAATCGCCGGAACGCTGGAGTACCAGTATTTCGGTACAGTGGATCAAGTAAAAATCAGTGCGTTGACTGTTGGCGTCAAATACGGCTTCTGATAAAAAGTAAAAAGGCTGCAGGTATTGCAGCCTTTATTATTATAGAAAATTTAAATTTTCCCAGCATCGCAGCACGGCGTTCAGTGCCTTGGTAACATCTACGTACGCACTGTTCGGATTTTTTTACTCCCATGAAATACCGTCATCGACCCGATCCTGCCAAGTACGAGGCCGGCATCCGTATACGCAAGCAGTTGTGCTTCACGCAGCTAGTTACCGGTTGCATCCACCACTGGCAAACCCAGCATAGCGGTCAGCACCGCGTGGCGTTTCATTGGGCCTCCAGAGAAGCTTGAACCGGACGAATGGGTATGGTCATGCCGCGCTTGGCTTGCAGGATACGCGGGTCGCACTGAGTATCGCTGTGATATATGACCACGCAATTCATACACTGAAAGCATTCAGCGTAGTCAATTTTTCCGTCAGTGCGAATCGCCTGATAGTCGCAGCGATGCCTGCAAGTTTGGCAGGGCGTGCCGCATTCGGCGCGACGTGGCAGCCACTTGAGCAACTGGAGCTTGCCCAGAATAGCGAGCCCTGCCCCGAACGGACACAGGTAGCGACAGAAAAATTTGTAGACCAGTGCGCTGGCGAGCGCCATCGCGATCGCATAGGCGACAAAGGGCCAGGCGCGCACAAAATATAAGTTGATGCCAGTTTTAAAGGGTTCAATCTCTACCAGACGGTCAGAGACTTCCGGCGCAAACCAAGCCGATAACAGTATCGCTGCCAGCACGCCGTATTTTATTTTTTTCAGTTTTGCATCTGTTGATGGTCGCAGTTTGATTTGCGGAATCCGCAGCAACCGTGCCACTCGCGAGACCAGCTCCTGCAAAGCGCCGAAAGGACACAGCCAGCCACAAAAAGTCGCGCGACCCCACAGGAAAAATGTGATGGCCACGAAAGCCCACAAGCAGGCGGTCATCGGGTCATACAGGAAGAAAGCCAGGCTGCGGCTTTCTTTGAGTGATTGCACGACACCAGTCAGGTTAACGATTGAGAGCTGACCTTGCGCATACCAGCCAATAAAGCCCAGCGTAAATGTCAGAAAGCTGATGCGTATGACAGTAAAGCGTCGTGCGTTGGCGGTCAGCCAACGCTGTTGCAGCAGCAGGATGCTAAGGATCAGCAAAGCGCCGGTAAGCACGCCGAGTTCAGTTGCACGTTGCTGCCAAATGCTGACCCAGGTTTTATTGTCACCAGCGGGTACATTATAAAAACGTTCCGGCAATTCGATGCGATAAAGGAATGACGTCCGGATGATCTCTGGGTACGCCATGCCCTTTTCACGTTTAACGTCGAGGCTCAGCTCCAAGGGTTTGGATAAATCCAGCCCGGTTTGTGCAGCCACCCAAAACACCTTCATTCTTTCGGGCGAGAGTGCTGTCCCATCCGCTAGTTTGAGTTCAAGATCCAGATCGCGCATGTCAATCGGCAGGCCATCTTGTTTGAGCGAGAGCCGTTCCGGTGACGTACCCGGCTTGAAATCTTCGGGTGTAATCGAATAGCGACCGCCCCACATCACTAGAATCGCATGGTCGCCTTTTTCCAGTCGTTCGGACAATCGCTGCCAGCTGGCAGTATCCAGCAGATTTTTGCCGATGCTGGGCACAGACACGAGCGCGCTGTAGAGATCGATGAACATACCATCGGGATCGGCGCTGCCCTCCGTATCGAGTCCTTCGCCGAGGCTGCCAGCGTAGGCGTTTTCTACCTCGCGATTGGCCAATGCGAGATGCGCGATCAGGTTCCTCCCAAATAATTGGGTGCTAGTCAGCGATTCAAAATAATTCGCTTTGACACGCGCAATCTGATCGGGATCGTGGCTTTCGGAGAATCCGAGTTTTTTGCGAGCTACTGCCAGCGATGACGTCAGCAAGATCTGGTGGATGATGCGCACTGATGCTGTCGCTTTTGATACGCCATCGATACGCACATTGTTGCCATCCATGCCGGACTTCTGTCGCGTGCCGGTTTCAATGGTGATGTTCTGTGAAAGTGACAGACCCTTGTACTGATTGACGAAATTAGTCAGACGCTGTGGACCATCGCCCTCCAAAAAAACAGGCTCACGATGCGAGACCACTCGCACATCCATGAACTTGCCTTTGGCATCCAGCGCCACCAGCAAATTAATGGGCGCACCGGCAGAGCCGGGCAGCGAAACGAAATCAATCGACTCAAAGAGATAGCCGATCGGCTCTTTCGACGTTATTTCCTGTTTAAAGACGGGCCAGACAGGAAGTTCGGTGTCTTTGTCGCCCACGATATAAGGCGAGGAAAATTTTTGCGACAGAGTCGCTTTCGTCATTACACCGGCCTGCGCACTTTGCAGGGTAGCTAACATCAACAGGACTACGGCGAACAGCTGGCGCATAGACTAAAAGCGTAGAGAGAAATCAGAGTTTGACAAAGCGACGCCATGTTTTGCAAGCAGTGCGGCCATTTCACCGGATTCGAACATCTCATTGATTGCTGCCGGTTTTTTCATTTCAAGATGATGGATGCAGTTCCAGCACGGCTTCGCGCAGCGCAGCCGCAATCAAAGGATCAGCCGGCGTGTGTCCGCCACGCGGCACCCAATGCAGGCGTGCATGGGGCATGAGTTTGGCGAGGCGCGCTGCATTTTCCGGCGGGCAGACCAGATCATGGCTGCCATGCACGATCACCGTTGGTGTGTTGGCGAGTGATTTTGTGGCATCGATTAAATAGGCCTCAGTTGTAAAGCAGGCATTCAAAAGGTAATGAGCTTGCAGACGGTACTTGCCTATTGTGCGTGCCGATGCCTTCGATGGCGTATTGGGCAGCGCTAGTTTTCCCGACATCGCTTGCATGACGGCGTCTTCATAAGCACCCCAGCGCGTGGCAGCGTCTTCAGCTTCTTGTTCTGATCCGTGTAGTAATTGTTTGCCGAGTGTGGCGAGCACTTGCTGCTTTTGTTCTTCCTGCCAACCCAGCGTCATTTCTTCCCACGCCTGCGGCACCATCGCGCACAGCGACTGAAAAAACCAGTGTAGGTCGCGCTGACTGGCAAGAAAGCTGCCCCGCAATACCATTGCGCGTATGCGACGTGCATGTTGAGCAGCATAGAGCAGCGCCAGCGTCGCGCCCCATGAACCGCCGACCACCATCCACCGTTCAATGCCCAGCCGTTCGCGAATCATCTCGATATCGGCCACCAGTTTTGCACTGTTATTGTTGATGATTTCGCCGTGCGGTTGCGATTGTCCGGCGCCACGTTGATCAAACAGCACCACCCGCTGTCGCGCCAGGTCAAACCACTCCAGCACCGAAGGCTGCGTACCGCTGCCGGGGCCGCCGTGCAGCACCACTGCCGCAGGTGCGTCGGGCTGGCCGTACTGCGCCACAAATAGGGTGTGACCATCACCGGTCGGCAGGTTTTGCTGGTCGAAGGGAGTCGCAGACATGAATTTTTCCGGGCGTGCTTTGGGCTAGAATGACACCAATAAATAACACAAGAGACCAGTTTCGCCCCAACGCAATTTTCTGAAAAACCTTGCGCGATGCGCGTAAAGCGCTGTTTTCAAAGGGACGAGAGGAGATGACTATGCCTAGCTGCTTTTCCGGCCTGATGATATTAGCCGATTTTCTATCCCGCTTTCATGCGCAGGCAATGAGCGGTCTTTGCATCAATCGCTTCGATTGCGTTAAAAATTACGCATTCCCGGCTACGCACAACACTTAACAGCACCTCCTGAAAATCATGAAAATTCTTGTTTTAGGTTCTGCTGCGGGAGGTGGTTTCCCGCAATGGAATTGCAATTGCACCAACTGCGCCGGCGTACGCAAAGGCAGCATCAATGCCAAGGCGCGCACGCAATCATCGATCGCGGTCTCGGCCAATGGCACTGACTGGGTGTTGATCAATGCATCGCCCGACATTCTTTTTCAGTTGCGCTCCAATCCCGTGATGCAGCCTGCGCGCGCCATACGTGATTCAGGCATTGCTGCCGTGATGGTGATGGATGCACAAATTGATCACATCACCGGACTGCTGATGCTGCGCGAGGGTAAAAAGAAACTCAATCTGTATTGCACGGATTCGGTTTGGGATGATCTCAATCACGGACTGCCACTAGCCAAAGTGTTGTCGCACTATTGCGGCGTCGAGCATCATGAAATCACCGGACTGTCTGCAGACAAGACACGCTTTGCACCGTTTGAAGTACCGGGTATTGCGGGCATTCGTTTTCATCCGCTGCCACTGAAGAGCAAGGCGCCACCGTACTCGCCGCATCGCGCCAATCCTCAGCCCGGCGACAACAATGGGCTGCTGATCGAAAATACCGAGACCGGCAAGACACTGTTCTATGCGCCAGGCCTTGGCGAAATCGAGCCGCATGTACTGGAAGCGATGCAAAAAGCCGATTGCGTACTGGTTGATGGCACCGTTTGGACTGGTGACGAAATGATCACACTTGGTCTGACGCAAAAGACAGCAGCGGACATGGGTCATCTGCAGTTATCAGGCCCCGGCGGCATGATCGAAGTACTCGATGGTGTGGGTCAGCGTCGCAAGATACTCATCCACATCAACAACACCAACCCTATTTTGAACGAAGACTCGGCCGAGCACGCAGCGCTTGCGAAGCACGGTATCGAAGTCGCATTTGATGGCATGGAGATTAACGTATGAACGCACCCACCAAGATGACAGAACAGATGCCCTGGAGCCGCGAAGAGTTTGAAGAAAATTTGCGTGCAAGAGGCAAGAGCTACCACATCAATCATCCGTTCAATATTCGGATGAACAACGGTGAACTCACGCCGGATCAGATTCGCGGCTGGGTGATTAACCGGTTTTATTATCAGGTCATGATTCCCGTGAAAGATGCGGCCATCATGTCCAACTGCCCCGACCGCGAAACGCGTCGCAAGTGGATAGATCGCATTCATGATCATGATGGTTACGGCGACAAGCCCGGTGGTATCGAAGCATGGACGCGCTTGGGTGAGGCTACCGGCATCTCCCGCGAAGATTTGTGGTCGCTGAAAAAAGTCGAGCCCGGTGTGCGCTTTGCTGTTGATGCCTACGTCAACTTTGCACGCAGCCGCCCATGGCAAGAGGCGGTTTGTTCTTCGCTCACCGAAATGTTCGCACCCAAGATTCACAAAGATCGTCTGGCCAACTGGCCAACGCACTACGCGTGGGTGAAGGAAGAAGGTCTCGCTTACTTCCGCAGCCGCGTCACGCTCGCCGAGCGTGATGTTGAACATGGTCTGGCCGTCACGCTCGAACACTTCACCACGCGTGAGCAGCAGGAGCGCGCGTTAGAAATTCTGCAATTCAAGCTGGATGTCTTGTGGGCGATTTCGGATGCCATCGAAAAAGCCTACCCCTGAGAGATCATGATGAGTGAACTGACTGCAAAGCCAAAACTCGCGCGACTATTCCGCATGCAATGGGAAGAAGCGCAGGGTGCGTATGTGCTGTTGTACCCGGAGGGTATGGTCAAGCTGAATCAAAGCGCTGGTGAAATTCTCAAGCGCTGTGATGGCGAGCGCGATGCGCAGGCCATCATCGACGACATTGAGCAAACGTTCAATGCGACCGGCCTGGAAAAAGATGTACTTGGATTTATTGAAATTGCAACCGAGCGAGGCTGGATTGTCTGAGATCACACCCACCACATCTTCCGCATCAACGACGCAGATTCCGCCACCGCTGTGGTTGCTGGCTGAAATCACCTATAAGTGTCCGTTGCATTGCGTGTTCTGCTACAACCCGCTGAATTACGCAGAGAATCGCAAGGAACTGACGACGGAAGAATGGAAAGATGTACTGCGTCAGGCGCGCAAACTCGGTGCTGCGCAGCTAGGCTTTTCCGGTGGTGAGCCACTGGTGCGCGATGATCTTGAAGAGCTCATCGGCGAAGCCCATCAGCTGGGGTTTTATACCAACCTCATCACCTCCGGCATTGGTCTGACCGAAGAGCGCATCTCACGCATGAAAGATCTGGGGCTTGATCATATCCAGCTCTCGTTTCAGGATTCGACCAAGGAGATGAATGATTTCCTCTCCAGCACCAAGACCTTCGATCTGAAAAACCGCGTCGCTAAGCTGATCAAGAAATACGATTACCCGATGGTGCTCAACGTCGTTCTGCACCGCTACAACCTAGACCATATCGGCCGCATCATTGAGATGGCCGTCGAGATGGAGGTTGAATATCTTGAGCTAGCCAACACCCAGTATTACGGCTGGGGCATGGTCAATCGCGATCAGCTGATGCCCACGCGCGAACAGCTGGTGCGTGCTGAAGCAACAGTGAATGAATATCGCGCGAAGCTGGGTAACAAAATCAAGCTGCTGTTTGTTGTGCCGGATTATTTCGAAGAACGTCCGAAGGCTTGTATGAATGGCTGGGGTTCGGTGTTTCTTGCAGTCGCTGCAGATGGTTCGGCCTTGCCTTGTCATGCCGCGAAAAGCTTGCCGGGTCTGCAATTTCCCAATGTTACAGAGACATCTCTGAAAGAAATTTGGTATCATAGCGATGCATTCAACCGGTATCGCGGTTATGGCTGGATGAAAGAACCCTGCCGTACCTGTCCTGACAAGGAAAAAGATTTCGGTGGCTGTCGTTGTCAGGCTTACGCGCTGACCGGTGATGCTGAAAATGCGGATCCTGTCTGCAGCAAGTCGGCACAACATGGCGATGTACAGAAAATCGTATTGCAGGCGCAAGCACCACGCACAGAACAAAAGCCGCTGGTTTATCGTAACGATGCCAACTCCATGCGTTACGCTGCGATACCGATCAAAGAAGAACGAGATAAGGTTTCCTGACAAAATTGATGTTATCCCCGTCTTCAATCGAGAGTGGTATTGCAAGGGTGTGTGACTGGTCAAAGTGGAGCGCACCGAGCGCCTGCAATTGACCTGCTACTCATCTAGCAAAATCGCGATGGAACTGACATCGTTCACATTGTCCTAGAGAGTGTTGGAATGCATTGCACTCTCTAGCAATCGACTCATTGCCGGAAGTCTCTGTTCATGCTTTGTATCAGGCGCGGGGACGTCTATCGAACAATCCGTACACCGGTAGCGGTTCGAGACTTTGAATCATGCCAGTCGAGTCATTGGCGGCCGGATTGGTTTCTACAACCACTGCCGCCCGCACCGGGTGCTGGAAACAAAAACACCTTCTCAAGCATTTGCATCTGTGGCTCGAAGTGAGGAGATTCTCCCGGTTCATTACATCGCAGTTCCGGAACCCAGACTTCTAAACGGTTACTTAAGGGCGAATTTTCCCTTTTGGAGCCGCCATGTACAACAACCTGTCGTCATTTCCCACCCAGTCACCGCTATCGTCGACCATCGGCACTGACTCAGCGAGAACGTCCCCGCCACCGATCCACCACCAATTATTTGCCGCGACAAACCCGCCCGTCATGCGCAGCCGGGTCGCTCATCATCACAGTCTGCCGGATCAACCCGATCGTGCCGGTATGCGTGAGCGGCGTGAGCAGTCTGGAATGACCGTGAGCCAGCTTCAGCGCAGTCGCGGTGTAGAGCCAGCCACGAATTCCCACGCCGAGGTGCTGGAAGCCTATGGATACCGCCAGCTGGCTCAGTGGGTGATGGATATGCCTACCAACGTGATGGATGCGGTGCAAGCGATGAATGAGGCTCTCAGTGATGTGATGTCATTTCAGATTGGGCCCCCTGGTGCGCAGGCCGCTCCGGCTCGTAGTAACCCACCGTCGGTGAACGACTTCATGAAGAAATTTTCTGAGAATTTCGATATGAGGCTGAGTCCTGCAACGCGGAATGAAGCCGATATGCGAGGCATGATCATTATCATCGGCGAAGATTACATCGATCCATCGATACAAGGATTGATAAAAGAAGTGATGTTCGAATTTCGCAGGATTCGCGGGGATCGGTTCTTTTTGGAAAGCGGCCACGAGGACCAATGTGAGGAGCGCGTGGAGCAATACCAGATGCAGCGTAACGACTGCGAGCTATTAGAAAAAAATAGCGTAGCTTTTAAAGAGCTGGAGGTGATCGAAGGCGAGATGTATCGCGGCTTGCGCGACTGTGTCAGTTATTTGAAAAAGTACGTAGCTTTTGCTCAAGAGGATTTACGCGAAGAAAGAGTGGACACTTGCCTTGATTTCATCAAAAAATATGAAAAAAAGCTGCCTGCATCCAAACGCGCTACCTACGTCGATCTGCAAACAAAAGCCCAGAAAATCAAAGTTCGGTTCAACAACTTAGTCGATAACTCTCGCTCCCGGCGTGATCAGCATATGGCTGATTACGTGCGTGACAATCGAAGCGCAACCGGACTGAATTTCATGGTGGTCGGCGCCAGCCATGTGAATGGAATCGGCAATCACTTGCTGGATCTGCCATTGATGTTGATGGTACCCCGGGCCATGATCCAACAGGAGCCGGCTAAAAAAGAAGACCTGTGACCCGCCTGCCATCGAGCAGATCAGCGCGCAAGTCCTCGGGCAAAAGGTGTGTCCGGACACCCCGGGGACTTGTAGCAGTCTGGCTGCCTTGTTTGATACCGAGAGTTACCGAATTTATTTGCGCGACACAATGAATCCGACCGACCCGATGGACAACTCATTTATCGTGCATGAGCTTGTACACGCGCTGCAGTTCAAAAAATTTGGGCATGATCACTTCAACACCTGTCGCAAGGTGCTCAACAGCGAGCAGCAGGCTTACTACGTGCAGAATAATTATCTGGGTGAAGAAGGGATCGACTGGCGCGAGGGGTTTTGCTGCGGTTTATGAAATGCCCGCCGGAGGAGGCGGTGAAGGATGGGCTGGGGCGAGGAGTTCACTGAAATGTGGGTGCAGCTTTATTCGGGGAAATCCGGATCGCGTTCTCAATCTCAGTAAGAGACCGCAAGTTGTACTGCAGCAGCCGTGATTGTCCAGTATGCCTTCTCGCCAAAGTGGTCAATCAGTTGATCTTGGGAATGGATTGATACATCCGCCCAGCGCTTTGCAAAACTAATGGCGTCTCCATTTTGATCTGCAAAAGTTTCCCCAGTAGCTTGCGCTTTTGCGAAAGCTTGAAAAGCTGAAAATTCATTTTTGACTTTTTCGAGACTGCCAGTGCTTGGTGCAACAATATTAAGCGCACGATCGAGGTTTTTAACTTTATTGATCTCAGTTTCAAGTGCTGATAAACCGGTCTTGATGGAGTCACTCTGAAGCCCGACAAACACCGGGATTATGCAGGTGTTGGTAATCGGGGAAATCTGCGAGTTAAATTGTTTGACGCTGATTGAGCTGGGAGTTTTTTGTGTCGGCGTATCTTTTACGTTTTTCGTCATCTCTGAGGCATCTCCTTGGTTTTTGACGGAAAACAAGTCGCTCACGTGGGACCAGGCTGACTTCACACTTTTCCCAAAATTGTCTAATTTCCGATTAAATTTTTCTGCTGCCGACTCCGTGAGTTTTGTATAAATGGTGGTATTACCTGAATAGC
>Ga0315905_10002183_pt1 | contig 20607 bp, 20 predicted proteins | sample LakEriMetagenome_5_FD_203522 | JGI IMG/M metagenome (GOLD analysis project Ga0315905, IMG submission 203522) | Freshwater fungal communities from buoy surface, Lake Erie, Ohio, United States - Buoy 4 MA121 | ecosystem: Environmental > Aquatic > Freshwater > Lake | place: USA: Lake Erie, Ohio...
TGGGGCATTTTGGGTTGCGGGCCGAGGTGAGCCCAGCAGGTCACCCTCTTGAACGTATGTACACTCGGTATGTACCGGACGCAACCCCGTCCCGCTAGACCCGCATGACTTCCCCGTCATGCTCTTCACCCACCAAAACGCAGCGCATGGCATTGTTGAGGTGCTTTCGCGAGTCGAGCACGAGTCTTCTCTAGTGAGTCCTTGTTCGCTGGTGTGACTTCAAGAAGCAAACTCTGAAGAAGCACGTGATGTTCGTTGCTGGACGTGGCAGCTGCGGGTGCCCTTTGGGCTCCTTCTTGCTCTCCTTCAAGACTGCTGTCTTGTCCATGGGCTTGCTCCATTTGCCGCCGCCCTTCTGACCTTTGGTGCTCTACACAAATGTGCAAATAGAACAAGTTCAAATGGTACGAAACATTTTGTGCCATTCAACTGATTTACAAAACCGATCCATTACCATCCTCAGGCTGATGCAGGCTCCAAGTCTCCAGACTCAGAGCTCTGCGACAGAGACGCTCCGTTGCGACAGGTAAGATGCTATCAGATCGGTCATGCAGACAGCGATGCAGCTGACTCGACCATTGAGACAACAGGTGTGACGTCCCGTTTTGGGGGCAATCGACATGGTGTCTTGAACCCAATGAATCTCTCACATGCCCAAGATGTACAGCAGCTACTGGCCATCTAGGGAATGGAACCGATCCAAGAATCTGTTTATTGGGCAATACGATAAGTTTTTTGAGGAGTATTGGTTATGGTTATCCCCGATATTATAGCTTTCACCATATCGGGGATAACCGATATTATCGCAATATCTGATATATCTACGTCTACGATCGGAAGAAGCAAAAAATGCAAAAAATGTACATAAAAAAATAAAAAACCCACAAAAAATCGAAGATAAAGGCACACCAAAAATCTTCATTATTAAACACATAAAAATTTCAAAACAAATGCACCCAAAAAATACAAAAACATGCAAAAAACACACAGAAATTGCCAAAATCACACCAAAAATGCCAAAAATGATATATCGGGGGTAACCGATATATTGCCGGGGTTTTCACCATATTGGTTATCCCCGATAACCAGCTTTCACCATATCGGGCATAACCGATATTATCGCGATATTTTGGAATCGGTTCCAACCCTTATGGCCATCACGTCTCCCTAAGCCAGCTTCCGGGCCCAGTTGATCACCAGTGACCTTGTGTCTCCTTTGGCGGAAGCCTTCGGCCGTTTTCGCATGAACTTCGAAAACAATCTGAAGTCGAGAGAGAATGTAATGCAGGTAAAATAACTTTCTGCTTTGTCCCTTGTCTGCCACATGACCCTGAAATCCTATCACCCACATCCCAACTTCTATTTGTACAGTTTCAGGTAAACCACGCTTTTCGCTGCAATGCTCGCTTGCAGTCACTAAAGCTCGATGTAGAAGCACGACTGAACCAAAAGATAGTCTACCAAGACAAGACTATCAAGTTGCTGCGAAAAAAGGTTGATGAACTGGAACTGCTGACGGGAGGGATGCAGTCGAAGAAGCACACCCCCGTGCACACAAAGGGACTCCCCCTTAGAGTCCCTTTTATTAAACCCCTCCTTCATTAGCTGTCTGAGGCGCCAAAGGCACACAAAGGGACTCCCCCTCCTTTGGCGCCTCAGACAGCTAATGAAGGAGGGGTTTAATAAAAGCAAATGTAGTGGACGCTGGCGTAGAAATTGAGCTCATGTAGCACCTCAGCATCAGCCTGTAATCCTCTTAAATTATTCCTCCAACAAGTTTTAGTAGACTTTCTTTCTTTGTCTCTCTCTTTCTTGGTAATTCTACTCGAGATTGCTTTTTCCCACTTGGTTTTGAAATGGGGTTGCCTGCGTGGCACGCAGAAGTTGAAAAGTACTTTGATCCCGAGCACCTCCATCTCGCGTAGGGACTTCAAGGGCAGCAGCCTTGTGCTCATTCTATGTTGCTCGTTTAGTGCAGTTTGTGTTGTGTGTCCTCGCACTATGTGCCCCGCACCCACCCGCCGACCCACGCACTCTCCGCCTCGATCGCGCGCGTGGCTATTGTAATGCTCTGTGACTTGAGGAGTCAAAAGGAGCAAAGTTTGTCCACGAGGTGCACTGAACCTGCCCGCTGCCCGCTAGCCTCCAAAATGAGCGTTGTGGCCCGCTCTCCCTCCTCAGATTTCAGATTCTCTGGATCATGGTGATGCCGTCACGAACAGAAAAGCATCGTTACAAAGCACGAACAGGAAGCATCGTTACAAAGCACGAACAGGAAGCATTGTTACACACCTGGATAATGGTCATGCCGTCACGAACAGGAAGCATCGTTACAAAGCTCCGTGGGTCCTTCTTGACGTGAGCCGTGAAGTCCTTCACTGCCTGGGCCCCCGCGCGTGTGTACACGAGGTTGTGTGCGTATATTACGTTACTAGTACAATCATCTGTCTTCCTCGTTCAAGTCCTTGATGATAAATGACTCAACGCGATTCACTCCCCTATCCTCACTCTGCTGTCTCACTCCCCTTTCCCCCCTCTCTTTCTGCACGCCCCCCAACCTGTTTCACACACCTGGACACGGACAGAGAGAGAAGACGGAGCGGGGGGCAGAAGGAGGGGAGAGTACGGACAGGGACCGCGCGAGCGAGCGAGCGAGGGCGAGAGCGCAAAGGAAGACCGGTGTACAGACATCAGAGACACTGACATCACCTGTGTACAGACATCAGAGGGGTCGCCGGGAGAGCGGAGGACGCGCGAGTACCACAGGGTGTTGTCCACCACTATCGTGCACGGTCTGAGAGAGGAGCCAGAGTCAGTGCCAGCGCGTGCGCGTGCATAGCTGAGCAGAACAATGCTGTGAGATGCGCGCATTTCACAGCATTTGCTGACGTGTACTGAATAGTAGTACCCTCCCCTCTTCCCCCTCCTCTCTTTGCTCACGAACTCTCTTGAACTCTCTTTGCATTCACTGTCACTCACCTGTCCGGGGAGGCAGGGGCGAAGAGCTCGGGGTGCGACATGAGGAGCTCATAGTACGCGATCTGCTCAGTCTTGTCCGCGTCGATGAAGACAAAGTCGAAGGGGGTCGCGGGTGGCGTTTGCACCTGTCGTGCACACGCGCACGTGCGAGAGGCATGCGAGAGGATGCAGCCAGATCAAGAGCGAGGCGTTGGTCAAAAGAGATGTGTACGTACTCAAAGAGATGTGTACTTGGTCAAAAGAGGCTTCCGTGCAGCCTTTCCATCCACCCATATGCCGTGCCACACCAGTCCCCGCCTTCCTCTCCCCTCCCTCCTCTGGTCAAGGGTGCGAGAATTTTCAAGGGCGAGAGACCTCTCACGGTCGCCCTTTAACGCGTGCAAACGTGCGACAGGAGGCGCTTTTCTTGTGCGACAGGAGCCGCTTTTCCTTCTTCCGCGCCCACCCTACGCACGCACTCCTCCCCGCCACCCATGCGCATGCTTACCAGGATGTTGAGGGCCTCGAGCGCTTTCATGTGGAGGAGCTTGATGGGCAGTCCGCTCGTCTGCACGCCTGCGTGAAAGATGTCCTCGGCCGCCGCCTCGTCTTCGAACGAATCGATGGTCGTGACTGCTGCACCAGTGCTTGCGAGCGCAATAGTCGAGTACCTGCGCATCAACACGACCGTGCATGGGGACACGTGGCTATGCGCAGCAAGTATGCGCATTGACGCATGCCCAGCATCACGCCAGAGACTGGAGCATACCCTGTGTAGGCCCCGATTTCGAGCACATTCTTGGCGCCGCTCATGCGGACTAGCATAGCCAATGTCGTCGCCGCCTGCGACCAGCGCCCGCGCATGCACAAACACATGAGCTCGTCTCCAGGCTTGCGGCTTGCCGACACGCACGCGTTTAATATCGCATATGGTGAGAATATCAGATGTCTCATCTGATTTGCGTAGTTCCCGCACTCATTATTGCTTATATTGAAATAATTTAAGTAGCCTGTGTTGCACTCGCACACCAGCGAGCCGGTGAGCATATAGTCCTTGGACAGGCGGGTGCGGGTTTCGCTCTCGACCCAGGCCAGTGCGTCCGCCACCGCGGCAGACGGCAAGTCGGAGTTTTCTGCGCAGTAGGCCTCGCGGCGTGTGCCCAATGCAGTTCCGACGTATGGGTCAATTGGGCTGTCGCCCAGCACTTCCGCGTCGCTGGCCGCGTCAATGCTTGTGTAGGGCTTGCTCCCAACGTGCTGCGGCACCCCGCGATTCAGCGAGTCCGCTGCGGCAAGCATTGCGAGTTTCCTTTGGTGTTTCAAGAAGCAGGCTACGGGTCTCCACGGTCCAGCCCACAGGCGACGCGCCTGGGGACCCGCGGCAAAGGCAGTGGCGACGACGGCAGGGCACAGCACTGCCGCTACGCACAGCTTTTTGAGCCGCATCTTTCCAGTTCGTGCGGTAAAACGAGCCTTTGGGGTGAGACTCAAAATGGCTAGCCTCTCGCTGGAGGACCTGAGACTTTTCAACATATGTCTGGGTAAACAGGAGGTGGCGCTGGGGAAAGAGGCGCCGCTGTGCTTTGAGCTTGGCCACGAGGTCTTCGTCCAGCTCTATAGCGAGAAGAGCACCGGCCGCGGCCACATCATTGGCCTCCCGGACGAGGAGGTATGTAAATAAAGGAAAGTGTGTGGGGGGGCTGTGGCAGGCGCAGCGATCGGCGACGCCCGACCTCGTCACTCCTGCTGGCGGCCGCCTCCTCCTCAATGATACCAGGGAGGGCAGAGTAGTTACGGAGGTGTGCCGGGAAAGCTGTAATACACTGTTTGGTATGGCAGGCGCGCGGCAGGCCCGACTGCAGGTACACTGTGCAGTTCATCGCAAACGGCCGCACCCACGACGTGCGTGTCCAACGCCTTCTCCCCGTTGTCGTCGGTCCGGCCATCATCTTGACCCCCGAGACCGAGGACTTTCGGTCTCGCTCTCCATCCAGCCCGTCAATAATTTCTTTGCAGGCGCATGTGCTTGATTTATTATAGATCAAGTCCATAAATTTTCATTATTAAGGTTGTGCGTGCCTCTGGGATGCCCTGCTGGCGCATTGAAACCTCCTGCCGCGTCTTTCTGCGACCCAGACTGACGGGGCTGGAGTGAGACCAGCCATCTGTGCCGCACACAGGTAGGCAAGGAGGACATCGTCGTGGAGCTGGGATGCTCATACGGCAAGGCCACAAAAATTTTGTGTGAGCAGGCCGGTGTTGACCGTGTCGTTGGCGTTGATCTCGGTCTTGAGGCCCTTGAAGCGTGTCAAAAGGTAGTTGTGCACACACACACACACACAATACACCAAATACACACACAAGCACATGCACACGCACACACACACACACACACACACACACACACACACATTGAACCCACTCTGACCCACACACACGCACAGACCTAGTCACTTGCACACACACACACACACACAAAACAAAAGAAGAATAGGAACTAACACAACACTGCAAGGACAACGACTCAATCAGTCAATAACAGGGATGGCGAACGCGCCTTGCTGCCACAGGGGTTGGCGCAACGCGCCTGGCAGCAACATCCTGTTGACAGCCTCTTGTTCCTGCATCCCTGCTGCAGCATGCCTTTGATAGCCATGCTCCAACATGCCTTTGACAGGAATGCGGCGGGCGGGTGCGGGTGGCGCACATAGACTTGGTCTCATGCACGGAGGACGAGACAGCACAACGCCTGGCGTCATTACGAGCCATGCTCCCTGCCCCCGCAACATCCGAGTACGAGCGCCCAGCCCTCTACCCCTCCACCCCTCCACCCCTCAACCGCACCGCAGCAATGTGGCACCTGAGCTCAGGCCTCAACGGCGCTCAGGGCTGGATCTAGGGCGTGCTTTGCCCTGGCTCTAGGCCTTCCTTTGCCCTCGAGCCATCGCCTTCGCCCTCGAGCCATGAGACCTTGCATTGCGCTGGAGGCACGAGGTTTTGCTTTGCCCTGGAGATATTGTGCTCCGCGTGTTTTCCGCTTGCGGTTTAGTTAGCTTAGAGGCCGTCAAGCCTCAGCGATTAGCTCAGTCCCTGTCGCCGCGGCGAAGCCGCGGAATCGGATGTGCGCCACCCCTCCGGCCGCCGCGGCGAAGCCGCGGAATGGGGTGTGCCACCCCTCTGGCCCAGCGTCAGCGCATATAGGGTTTACTAAACCCCATACGGGCTAACGCTGGGGTTCGCGTTAGCCCCATCCCCGCGCTGCGAAGCGAAAATCGTCCAGCGTCGCTTCGCTGGGGGACGCTGCCGTTCAGGCGCGCACACTTGAGAGGTGGCGTGTGTGTAGGCGTGCACACTTCTGCACTTGTCCTCCAGATCTTGTTTGTTGCCGTGCTTGTGTTGGTGTCACCCCCTTCTCCCTTTCTTGTGGCCCTTGGCTCGCTGACTCTCCTCACATTGACACTCACTCCTTGTCTCCGGAGCGCAGGAGCGGGCGGCAAGGGAGATTCTTGGTGTTTGTCGATATCGGTGGCGATCGTATGGGTTGCTCTCCCCTCGCCCCCTACTCTCCTGTCGCTCCCTCTCCTGTCTCTCGCTCTCCTCTCTCTTGCTCTCCTGTCCTGTTCTTCTGCCTCTTCTCGCGCAGTTCTCATATTGCTCAATTCTTTCACACCTATAGAGATGAGCAATCACCATATGGTGATTGGTCATCCCTCTCTTACACCTGTGAGATGCATGGATGTCTGAGTGACGCACCGTGACATGCACGCACACACAGCCGCAGATCTGCAACGGCTCATCCCACGCTTAGCGCGCCACGAACATAAAGTGCACCAGATAATCATCAAGAGTCGCGAGCTCATGGCGTCTCTGGCCCGAGAGGCTGTGGCGGAGCTCACTCTCATCAAAGGTGTGTGTTTGTGTTTGTGTTTGTGTGTGTGTGTGTGTGTGTGTATTGACAGCAATTTGAGGAAGGCGAGCAAAGAGGAGAGGCAAAAAGAGGATGCAAACAAGAGAACGCCTCAGCCGAGCCTTACATGTAGTCTTCTGCTCCCACACGCCCTCGCTCGCTGCCTTGTCCTTGCTGCTTTCGTCATCTCTCTGTCTTTCTCTCTGTTTCTCTGTTTCTCTCTCTCTCTCTCTCTCTCTCTCTTTTCCCCTTCCCTCCACCCCGCCCTCTCTTTCTGTTTCCTCTGTCTGTCACCCGGCCTCCCTCCCGCTGGCGCGGTGGGTTTCTGAGGGCTTGTGACAGTTGACAGTGACTGCGAGTGACAAAACACTTGACAGGAGCATACAAGCCAATGTACAAAGCACGATACGGGGTCACACGTATCAAAAGCTCTCTCTTCCTTGCCGCCACCAGTGCACACACGCGGACTGCGACAGAGCGAGACGCAGCCGAGGAAGAGGCAGAAACTGAGGCAGAGAAGGAGGGACAAGGAGACATAGAGACAGCAGAGACAGGAGGCAAAGAGGCAGAGGCAGCACCGACGGCCCCTGGGCTGAGTTGAGCTATGAACTAGGACACGAGGGAAGGTCCCAAGATCTCACGCCTCACACGAGGGAAGGTCCAAAGATGTCACGGCTGTCTCTACTGAAAACAGCCGTCAACGGTTTCCTGCTCGGTACTTGCCGTTCTTCCTTAGTTCATTTTTATTGATTGATTTAAATTTGGCACTTAATTAATTAAGAAGTTCAGTGTAAGATTCAGAAACCTGCGGGGGACACGATTGGTGCCTCACAGCTGTTTCGCACACGACTTGCGTGTGGCGGGGCTTCTCTTGGTTTCTCCTCCTGCCCTATCACAGCTTCAACAGGTTCTGCAGTCACTGCAGAGGAGGCCGCGCCACAAGTTCTCCAAAGTCAGTACCCAAAACCTTTTACAAGACAAAGTCACCATAAAGCATATTTTTTGAAAATTTCTGCCTGTGGATGAGGAGGCGGCCGCGGCACAAGGGATGGAGAGCGGGAACAAGCCAGTTGCCGCTTGCGATATTCCGTCACGCACACGGACACGCATAGATCGAGTTGTGACAGTCGCAGCGGGCCCTTGTATGTCGCCACGTACGCTACGCACGCCATGACCTCCAACACTGTGCATCCACACATCCCACTCGGTTGCGTCATCATCAGAGGGCACATGGCGCTCCAAATGCGCATCAAGCATGGCAGACAATAATTGCATACAGCAATCGCTCAGAGAGGGCACGTGCCAGCAGCAGTTTTGAAGCTCAAGTGCCTCTCAAATCGTGATACCTCTCAAATCATCTCCATCGTTCATCGCGAGGCGAGGTGATTGGATGCTCTCGAGGAAGTCGAGCGCCAACTTCGATGCCTTCACTGTTGCTTGTTTGCAGCGCAGAATTCCTCGCACGCACTGCGAAGTGAAGCAACTTGGTGAGACGTTGTGTTGTCATGTGTGAGGTCAACGTAGACATAGACAACAGTGCCTTGTCAACAGGTGCTTGCGCGTTTGGCAATGGCAACATTTAGCCTCTCTCTCAGGATCGTGTAAATGGCAACATTCAGCCCCTCTCTCAGGATCTGTGTGCGTATAGATAAGCAGTGGTAGATGCATAAGTCAAGAATACGCTGTGTTGGAGTCAAGCATACGCGCGCACAGCGTATCCTCGAGTCAAAGATACTTTGTATGGACTCGTCGACATGGAATGCTCGTCCGTGAACAAAATAAGAAACAGTCAGACCGTGAGGCTTGCGTTCTCAAGCTGCAGGCGCACGATCATTTTACGCCACCTAGGCAAGCCCGAGACATCTCTGATAAGAAGCTTCCATCTCCTAAGGGCTTCTTCCTGCTTCCCCAGATCCTGTCCGGTGAAAAACTTGACCCAGAAGGTCCTTTGGTACTTCTGGAAGTCGTTGACCTGGATCTGCCCCGGATTCATAAGGCTATATATCTGCTTCGATCCATCTTCCTCTGACAGCAGTTTGAGTAGGCCCAGTTTCTCCGCAATGTCAGGTTGATCAGCCATTTTCACCCAAAAGTCTTTGTGAGTGATGTAACCTCTTTCGTATTCGTCTAGCCTTTCCCAGAGTGCGAGTGCCACGGGAAGGTCGATGAGGTCGAGCTGCTTCTGAGACATGGCCTCTCGATGAGGCAAAGTCACGGCGAGTGCCTCTGCATCATCGCATCATCGCACCAATGCACACACAATCAGCAACCTTGCCTACAGTAGGCACAAAAGTGCGTGCATCTACAAAAAATGTGTGATGTTTCTCTCAGCAGTATCTGCTCTTTACATTTCCACTGACCGACTTTCTGTCCGGTGAAGAAGGTGAAAAACTCATCAAACTCAATCTTCCTTGCGTCATCGGCCCTCTTGGCTCCATATCTGCCGTTTTCCCCGTCAAAACTCAGCGACAAGTGTAAGAGTAATGCAACATGTAGTGTGTCAACATGCAACATGTTGTTTGTGTCGCATGTAAAGTTGATTCAAGCAGGCTATAATTGCAGCAGAGCACAGCATCGGAGTAACAACAGGGAGATCGTGCTAAAACAGGGATGCAAGGTGCTAACATGATACGGGCGATCGTGTGCGTTCCATCCTCTTCCTTCATCGGCTTGAGGAAACCCAAAGTCTTGGCAAGCGCTAAATCATTCTTCATGGCGTCCATCAAATCCCCATGCGTAATGAAGGCCGACATGGATCCTCCAGCCTGGTTAAAAGCAGCGATGGCTGCTTTGGCAGAGATGAGAGGAGGGCGTTCATGGGCTGCTTCCCTCTCGTACGGGAGGTCCACAGCAAGATCTTCGATTTCATGGCCCGAGAAGGTCCTGAAGAGATCACCCAGCGTAACATGCTTTTCTTCATCGAACTCCTCTACTCCAAACAGGAGCTGAAAAATCTGGAGGGAGGCATTCGACTCTTTTACCCAGCTCATCAGCCCCAGACTGTCAGCAGCGTCTGGAAAACGTTTGAGACCGGCGACAAACTCTTTGTACGGCACGCTGTGCTCTTTCCGAGTGAAAAACTGTTGGAAAACCCGGAAGGGCACGCTCAATGGCACTATCTTCGGCCGCGTTGGTGGCCTATAAGGCACAGCCAGACCCATATCACCTGTATTCATTTCCATACAGTGTCCTAACTTGAATACGCAATATGACTGTTTTATTTGGTAATGGAGAGATAGTGCAAAGGGAGATTTTTACCTAAATTACAATTGCTGAATACGTATACGAATTCGGCGAGGTCGATTTTGCGAGAGGCAATGACCGGCTTTGTTCTGTAAATGTATTCGTAAATCTGAGACAGTGCATCAGTACGCATTGATCGACTAAGCAGACCCAGGCTGTCAGAAATACCCGGGTACTGCTTCAATCCTGTGACGAAGGAACCTATCATGATCCAGCCCTGACCCTCCTCATCAAGTTTCTGGAAAGCCTGAAAGGCCACTCCTATTGGCACTGTCGGTTTCTTGACTGTTTTTTTCACGTACGGATTCCAAATGCCGATGTCGCTGAAGAAGGCAGCCAGCTCTTCTGCCTTGATTTTTTTTCTCCCTAGCTTGTCTTCGAGGTATGGACTTCTTTGCAAGAGCTTGACAAACTCAGCTTGTGTAATCGAATCATTCTCACCAAGCCCGAGCTCGTTGAATATTTCTAATGCTTCTTGCTTCGACATCACGGGGAGGACTGAGTGCGATGTAATTTTATGATTCCATCGCCGTGTGGGCGGCTTTGATCCCTTGATGGAAAGCGTCGCATCACAGAGACTGGGAGGTTTCATGGCGTTGGTGCTTATCGTCCAATTTGCATTCTCGATCGATTCGAGTGGCTTGGTCTGCTTCTGAATTTTTCCAAAGAAGCTAACAAATTCTTCCATGTCCATCTTCTTTGAGGCATCGATTCCGCTGGAATCCAGTCCTTCATCTCCATATCTTCGCTCGTATATGTGCCGGGAGGCCACCTTTTGTAGATCAATGGTCGGAACGCCTAGTAGGCCAGCAAAGTCAGGATTGCGCCGCAGCCCTGTCATGAAATCTGCATGTGAAATCCACCCTCTATCGCCGTAATCCAGGATCTGGAAAATGGTGACGAGTTGCTGGTGAGTCAAGTCCGGCTTTTTCGCTCGATAGAGAGGCTTGGGGGCCTTGGACGGCTGCGTTGCATTCACGTTCGTGACACTCGTCCGGATAATAGGATCAAAAATCCGAGAGCGCATCCTCCTGAAGCGGAAATCAAAGCTTGCTGTTTTGGATGCCTGGAAGCCAAGATCGCCGGCTGGCCTAATCTTTGCTTTACTCTCATCAATCTCCACAACAGCCCCTTCACAACCCGGATATTCACAAGCACGAACAGTCCTTCCTTTAATCCTGTTTCTCTCTGGAGTAGTTGGCGGAGGCGGAATCATTACGAAAGCTCTTTGCTTCACCGCGCGAATGGCAAGACGAGTGGTCATCCGATTCCGGATCTTGCTCTTAGGATCTCTTATTTGCTCTATGATCTGGTCTGCAAACAACTCTGCCGACGATATCTTCCCAAATCCCTCGAACTCTGCAGCAGACAGATTAAGATGCACATTCGAGATGCGAAATGTGTGGTCAGCAGGATCGTTACTAGCCCGCTCCCATCCACAATAATCGATCCTGCTTTTCAGAATACCGACCGCCTCCGAAATATCATGCTTGATTGCCTTTTCTTTCCGAGCTTCTTCTGATGAGCTTTTCGGCACCGACTCACCCTCATCCTCCAAAGAGATCGTCAAGCCCACAACATCCCTCGGCCCGAATGAGAGGCCCTCCTTTACCTCATCCAGGATGTCCTTGACACGATCTCTTTTTCGAATGGAGACGAGTGTGCTCTCTGGAAAGAGGTCATCAGCAAGCAGCGCAAGCCCACCAAAGAATTCTCGGACACCCGTCGAAGCACATGTTCGAAGAACGTCCGCAATACTAAAGAATAAGTCTTGACGTGGCCGGCAGATCCAGTGAAAGATGCTATGGTCTAATAGTCCAGTTGTATACATTGACCTGTCATTGCCTGAAAACTTGACCAAATGCGTGCCGCCTGGATGTGCAAGCTGCTGATGCACAACTTTTGCATCTGCGGTAGTGGATGGAGGGCCCAGAGGCATAAGCTGAACAAATCCGCCGTTGTCTCCTGTAGCTACAAACGCTGGGTTGTTCTTGTCTATGACGTTAGACATGTCTGTTGACGCTATTTCGCGACTGTCAATTGAGTTCTCGGCCAAGGCTAGATCAAATTTGGGGTTCCCACCATACCCAATGTCAATCTTCTGATTTTTGTGATTTCCTACACCGACATTGCCTTCGACCATGTTGGTATCCCACCGCACATCACATCGTTTATCCTTGGAAATACGAATCACCGTTCCAACCTGCTGGAAACATTCGGACACCCGAGATGAAGAAGCAGATGCTTGTCTCACACGCTGCCCAATCAAAGGCTCGACGTCCTTATTGATCATTTTGAGCTGCATGGAAATGTGCTTGTGAGGCCCGTGCATATGCCAGCCAAAAATGCTCGTAGAACTCGACCATTTGAGATTCTTTATTTCGCTCACTGCAAGGCCCCTCATCTGCTGTCCGTTGTGCACGGACCAGTAGAGGAGTTCCCCAGCGAGCCGCGACGCTGACTGAATAAACTTGCTGTCAGCAGACCAGTCGAGGGATGTGACGGGGCCTTTGTGTCCGTAGAAAACATGTGGATGCTGCTGGAGCTTGAATCGTCCCCGGCTTTCAACAGAATCATAGCAGATGTCAAAGAGGCGGATCGTAGCAGAATGATAGCCCACCGCAATCCACCGCCCATCTGGCGAAAAGCGGACCACAGATATAGAATCTGACACATGAACTTCTGCCAAATGTTGCGTCAACGACCCCTTTGACACATCGAGGATGAAAATGTCTCCAGAAGTTAATGCAACAGCCAAAGTGTCCTTAGCGCTCGGGGAAAAGTCAACAGCTTCAACTGTCGAAGGGAATTTTCTCCGGGTCTGCGCCGATTTCGCTTTTCCACTCCAAAGGATGAGATACGCATCCTGGCCTCCCGAAGCTATCACATCGACGTTTGTGGGGCATGTGCAGATGCTGCTTATTTGCCTGCCGTCATGTCCACTAACCCGGGCATTCCATTTTCCTGTTTGCATGTTGAAGACATAAATAGAGTTTGAGCTTGTTCCAACAACGATATTTCCCGTTGTAAAGTAAACCGATCGAAGACAGTCGACATCAGGGCGCCGCTCCTCCATATTTGAAGGTTCCAGTCGCACTGCTCTGAGAGGTTTTAGGGACCTGTACATAAAAACGCGCCCATTCCTTAGCAGCGCATCGATTCTTTGAATATCCTCCTTTGTTTTGAGGATCCTGTAGTCAAACGTATCTGCAAATGCACCATTTGGGTCATTTTGCTGCCCTGCCACAAGGCGTACGAGATCTTCGTTGAGTTCTTCTCGGAGGTTGATCATCTGCAGGTGATCAGCCTCTCCACGCACGCCCAACAGGTTAAAGATTCGTTCAATGCATGAAGCAAAATCACCGTAGCACATTTCAGGCACATTTTGATCGCGAAAGATCCTCTTTGCCTCTGCCTTGCTTAAACGAATGTGATCACTGCTCTTGGTGGTCTCGTACGCATGCTTGCCGTCGTTCAGATGCTCTGTCTCGTATAGAAGCTGCAAGTGTGCAAGACACGAGATAAACTCGTCATATGTCACCGTCTTGGACCGAAATTTGTGCCCACCCCTGAACGCTGTACAGAATTGTTCGAACAGATCAGTTAGATCATAGGTGGAAGGACCTACTACCAGCATCTGCCTCATTCCCCATTGCTTCACCATTCCGTCTTGGCCGCACGTAACGAACTCTTGCGCATCAGAAGCCTCCCATCGAATCAGCGCATTCTTAATTTGCGGAGGATCCCTCTTCTGAACAGTATTTCTCTCGAATTCCTTGTGCCAGTCTTCCAGGGCCTCCTTCGCGACTTTATTCATAACGTCTTCTGTGGCTGCTCCTCTCACTGCCACCCTCACAAAGTGTTTTTCATTTTTGTCATTGGATATCATCATATCTCCATAGAAATTCCCTCGATTCTTCGGACAATCAATGTCAAATATAGGACCACTATGTGCGTCGACGAACATCGTCAATTTGTTATTATTCCAGACCAGTATCTTGCCGTCTGCTGCACCGGTCACCGCTGTCTCCCGGTCAATGTATACCGCACATACATTGGTGGAGGCAATACACGACTCTCCCAGGGACTTTGCTGCAATGTAGCTGTCGCTGCATTCATGATCATGAATCGCCCACTCCATGAATTGATCTGACAGGCCAAAACTTCGATTCACAATGCTGGCTGGGCACATTTTGGCAACAGCTGCAGGGTCACGATCGAGCAGTAGTTCCAACCACACGTCCCTCGGGTCCTTCGCCGCGTGCTGCTTCACGGATTCCACAGCAATCTGCTGCTCGATTTTAGCACAAGGGTTTTGGTTGAAGGCCCAGAACGACACGTGTTTGACACCACACGTTACAACTTCAAACGCGTAGGGATTGAAAGTGCAACACAGAACGCGATTCTGGCCCGATGTGCAAACTGCATAGGGCAGCAGCGAGTCCTTCTGCCATTCAAATACAGCAATAGAGTTATTTGAATCCTCACCTACGGACGCCAGATGCTCCCCGTCACTGGAAAAGGCCAAGGCGCTGATCCCATTTTTGTGGAATCCTCTGATAGACGCAAGGCACGCGGATAAGGACCGATTGATCCAATCGGAGCTTTCGACATCCCATACGCAAATCAGAGGCCGCGTGCCACAGTCCCCACTCGCAATAATCCTTCCATTTGGATGCACGGCAAGGGCAACGACGAAATCTGTGTGCCCACGGAAAAAATACTGGGTTATTTCAGTCGATGTGGAACCAACGGGTCTGCTCAACACGCAAAGGCATCCAACAGGGAACAGCAGGTCTCCATTCATCAGTTCAAAAACATTGTGCCGTCCCTCACGACCGTTATAGCCGTACACATGGTCCAAGACCAATTCTTTGTCACATTGTGCACCGTCTTTTCCTTCTCGCTGTTCGGAGTCTGGAACTGCATTCTGCCACCACTGCATCTGAGCGTCAAACCCGTCTTCTGCAGTCGGTTTTCTTTGGGCATACATTTGGCCAGTACTTTCCGATGCAAAGGGCCGGTCCAAGAGTAATCGTAAGTGCAAGTTCGTGATGCCATCTGGAGTCCGAGCCAACTTGATCGACCTTGGCGGAGCTACGCGTTTGGCTTCTGTCACGAGCAGGGGCTTCCACTGCATCAGAATCGAATGCATCTCGTTACCAACTAAGAGATGCCTATCCTTCTCTGTAAAACAAACGTAGTCAATTGCGCAGAACATTTTTTGCCCGTCTTTGTTCACAACTGTCTCTGGATCGGCAGGATACCCCATAATGGTCACTTGTCCGTAAGTATCTCCAATGGCCATGAGTTTCTGCTTTGCCGAAATTGCTGTGGACAAAACTTCGCCTGGAATGTATCTATCCAAATACAAACGATGGCTGGCCCATGTCAACGGACAGGAGCACGACGTCCATCTACCTTCCAGATGATAGGGCCCGCATTTACTCACATTGATCTGGTCTGTATTGTAGATTTTTACGCCCCCTGGGCCGAGACTCTGATTGTTTGGTCGGTTTCTTGTGAACACAATTTCAACTGTCGAATGCGGACAATTATGCGGGTCACACTCTGGTTTGCATGGAAGGCCGTATAAAGCCTGTTTGAAGGAGTCGAGGCCAAGGTTTTCAGTTGGCACGCTTCCAATCTCAATGATTCTATCGCCAACTTGAATCTGTTCGTTGCTGTACCCGGTTGCGAATTCAGGGATTCCCGATGCATCTACCAGTGAGCTGATGCACGTTACCAGGTACGGCCTGTGCCGCGTGGCTCCAAAGCCAATGACTTTTGCCTCGGGATATTTTTCGAAGTCAACGTTTTCGTGTTCTGACGACCTTTGATGCTCAGGACAAAAACGCAGCCGCTTTAACTTGACAGAGTAGATTGACCCAAAGTAGTCAATTTCACTTCCTGAACGCACGTCGAAGGTCTTAAGATCATTGAAACTATCGTTGACACGAATGCAGCGACTTTTGTCGTCCCAGTCAATGCGCGTCACTTCTCCATAGAATCCCTTGCACACGACATACCCGGCAGTTTTTTTCTGCAGGTTGGTAGTTTGATAAACCTTGATGTACCCCCGCGAAAATCCCACGGCAATTAACGCGACACTTGGCGAAATCTTGATGCAGGTCACGGGATCTTTGGGTTTTTTCGGTATAACAGCAAACAGATCGTCAAATATGAGTTCACCTTGCGCGTCATATTCAAGGCTGAGTATAATGAAACCTCCATCGTCCTGCCCGACCGCAACATGTGCACCATGCACGCAAATATCGATGCACGTCAGGTGCACCGGCCAATCAGGAGCCTTTTTTTTTCGATGTTCTGGCACATGATCCTCGTCATCAGATTCTTCCATCGCTTCATCGTCTTGGTTATGCTCGAGCAAATGGCCCTCAGTCTCTTCTCCTGATATCAGCAACTGCTTCTCCGACTGTTTGGGCTTTACAACCTTGGTCTTGTGCTTGGAAACACTCACTTCAACAGCCTTGGGCTTCTTTCTTGTTCCGCGGTCTACCTCCAGATTTCGCGCCAGCAGTGTTTCCTTCGTCACCGAGTTTCTCACAAGAATAGTCCCTTCGCGCCCGGCCGACAGGATGAGGGGAAGCTTGGGGTGCGAGCACACACCCGTCATGCCGCCTCTGTGATGACCTGAAACAATCATCCTCGCTGAATGCTGTATGTCGTTGACAACAAAAATGTGGTTGAAGCCCGTGCCCACAAAGACCTGATGTGAGTTCCAGGCAAGGGCTCTGACACACCCGACGCCAATACGTTCCAGCCACCGGCTCGTCGATTCGGGATTTCCTCTTCGCACAGTATCTGCGATATGAAGCTGTTTAACGAGCATCTCTCCTCTGTCGATTTTGCCCGGCGGAACGACTCTGAAATCTTTGTGCAAGTTCCAGAAACACAGTTTCATGTCCTGTCCACTAGAAACTAGCATTCGACCATCAACTGCAAGGTCAAAAATGGGCCCTTGATGCGCCCACGCTATCACTTGCATCACTCTAATGTTTTTCCAGATCCAGATCATTCCCGTGGCCGTGCCAGTCACACACGTTTCAGCGTCCAAATATGCAGCACACAAGTGGATCTCGCTAATATCTTCGGACGCAAAGATACCAGCCCTGGCCAACATTTCACCCTGTGGGTGCACCTCCCAAAATTTCATATGCTTTACGCCCGCGGTCAAAATGGTGTTGCTGAACGGACTGAAGGTGACATTGAGCGCCTTTTCTCCCCTTGTGCCTCCAGCCTTGGCACTAGCAACACACTTCGAAGAGGTCCACTTGCTTTCCGTGCTCTTGCTCGTGCATTCATGTATCACCATGGAACAGTCAGCATCATCAGCAAGTGCAATAAGCTGTTTTCCGTCCCGCGAAAACGATATGCTTTGCACCCCGGCTTCCAAATACGAAGGAAAGACTCTGGCGCCAGCCAAGAGTGTCGGCTTGGTGGGATCGTTGCCCTCGAGCACTGAAATCAGCTGCATAGATGCATAATTCCAAATGCAGATGCGGGGATTCACTCCATCTTGCGCAGAAGCCACCAAATTGTCAGCCTGGTGCGGGAACATTGCAAAGGCCGAGACAAATTCTGTGTGATGCCTAAAGAACTTCTGCGTTTTTGATGCCAGGTCATGCACAACACAGATCGTGCCCGAGTTGAACAGAAGGGCCCCATGGTGCAGATGCAGGAGATTTTGCCTCGAGCAGTTGCCGCTGTACGAATAAACGTGCTGAAGCTCCAGATCTGCACCGCACGAGAGTCAGTAAGCTGAGCTGCCTCAGCGCACGTCTCATGCTTCCCTAAAAGGGGAAAGCTGTTCACAGCGGCATACAGCACGTAGGAAAGGAAGAAAAAATAACCGGCTTCGGGAGTCGGGCCCAGGTTATCTTTCAGCATGAGGTCATTTTTTTCAGCGGCCGCAGACATGGATGCGAGCCAGGGATAGCTTGTCGCCATTTGCAAACGGGAGACCCGGTCGTTTCGGCAGCAGCGAGAAACGAGAACAGAGTTCACATCGGGGTCATCTGAAACCGTCTCCAACTTTTTCGCGAACGGCACGTATGCCAATTTGCCCCTGGACAGAAAGTGCGCAAACCAGATGGGCGCCCGCAAGTAAGGTGGAAGCTCAGGCACACAAAACATGTGCTGCTTGCGTTGACGCGCGTGCACGTTGGATCGGGAGGACCGGCTGCGGCTGGCCGCATTCTCAGTGAAGTTGGAGTGGAGGAAGAAGACCGCGTCAAGTACCGGGCCCTCCCCCAGGTCCTGTCGGTGCCCGCGCACGACTCGGCAGAGGGCGACGGGCACTCGATAGGGCATACAGAGCTTGCACGGCGGGAGGTCGGGCGGGAGCTGCTTGACCCATGGCAGCGCCGACGTGGCGAGATCGAGCTCCGCCTCCTTCATGGAGAGCTCTCTCGACTCAGCCCGCAGGTCTTCGATGTGCTTGCGGTGAATGTTGGAGAACTCCCGAGCCGACCTCAGCTCAACAGACGCATTCTGGAGAGACGTCTTGAGCAGCTCCGTCTGCTGCTGCGAGTACTCCCAATCGTCAATCAGTCGCTGCATCGAGTCGTGAGTCTCTATGACGGCCGCCCCGTGAAGCTGCTTTGCCGTGCCAAGCTCGGTGCGCGAAGTCTGCCGCTGCTCGCGGAGCGTGTCGACCTGCCACTTGAGCAGCGGGTTGACGCCGTGCTTGAGCAGCGAGTCCTCGGGGAGCTCAGCTGGCGCCACGCCGCGCGTGTGGCTTTCCAAATCAAAGGAGTGTCCATAGTCGATGGGTTTGGCGCCGGCCAGCGCCATTCCTCCCGGGCCGCGCGCGGGAGGAACAGGCGTGCGGGACGGCGGCATTGGCTCGTTTGGAAGGAAGCGCAGGCCAGATGCAGCGGCGGGCCGGTTCCGCGCATACATGCTCCGCCCCCCCGGACTGCGGACCCCGGGGCTGCGCGGATTGTGGCTGCCGCCCGTCGCCCTGCCCGCCGCCCGCATTCGCGCCGGGCTCACTGGCATACCGCGGGCGCAGCTGTGTAGCGCACGTAGCGCACGCCTGGTGCCCGGCGTGAACTCTCACTCAATCGTCATTTCCTCAGGCAGCTGCCCCGCTGGTCATCGTCAGTTAAGCTTCAAGATATTGTAAAAAAAAAATATTAATTTCGGCCTCGAGACGTAGTCGAGGAAGTGAAAGTTGTGACATACGGCAAGGTAATCGGGGTCTCTTGCCATCCTGAGGCGAGGCCGGGCTGCTCCCCTCACCGTGGCCGGGCACGTGGCCGTGGCCTCGGCGTGTGTTTGAGACGTCGCCCAGCAGACTTGTCGGCGCGGCAAAAAGGGTTTCTTTCTCGCTGCGCCTGGCAGAGATGCGCCTGCTCGCTCCCTCAGTTCTCCTGGCGCTGTCAGGGACGCTCGCGGCGGAGGCATTTGTGCCCACGGGAGCGGGCCCGCGCTTCGGACTTTCACCGCGCGCTGCGGCGGTGACGGCGGCATGCGGCCGCGCGCGGCTCGGCGCACTCCCGGCGCTCGCCCAGCGCCGGGACCAGCGCCGGACGAGCGCCTCGGGCGCTTGCGTCATGCAGATGACCGACGAGGCCAAGCCGGGCCTTGCGGAACCGTCGGATGAAATGGTCCAGCAGGCGTTGACAAATGCAGTTCAGGTGCTCAAGGCGGCGGGCGGGTGCATCGACTCGCTTTCCTTCGGGCGCGAGTGGCGGCAAATGTTTCCTGACTTTCCGCGCGACGCCTTCATGGGCACGCGCATAACGTCCTTCAACAAGCTCCTCACCATCTACGGCGCTGAGCTCTTCAGCGTCGAATCCACGAAGAAAAAGGAGGTGAAGCTCTACATCCTGAAGGATTCGGCAGGCGCAGAGGGCCGGGAGGCATACCAACAGACGGAGCGAAAGATGCTGGAGCTTGCCAACTCGCCCCTCGGCGTCTTCTTTGACATTCGCGGCGGGCGCATGCGGGCTGGCGGAGCGCGCGCGCTCCCGCCAAACCTGTCCTCGTACACGAAACTGGACAAGCTGCTGGATGCGCTTGAGCCAAATCTGGTGGCTTTTGCCGGCGGCGTGAGCGTGGTATCGGCCAAGGACGCTGTCACCGCGCTCAACAACATCAAGCGCCTCCAGTACCAGGCCCGCTGGCCTGTGCAGCAGGTCAGTTCGTGGGCCGTGTGTGGCTGCTGCTGTGCGTGTTGCTCGGACGCCCGTCACCTGTCAGCTGTGCCCCACTGGAGCTCTCCAACACACTCATTTGTATACGCATATGCATACATAAATACATCATACCCCCCCCCCCTCCCACACACACACACACACGCAGAGAGAGAGAGACATACACTCACACGCATGTACATATGATGCGTTTGTATGTATGAAAAGACGAATGAAGTACAATATGTATTACCTACAAAGTGAGCTACATATACACATATACACGCACATGCAAAATAATCTGCACATACTGAACTATTGGACAATGCAACGCGC
>Ga0315905_10002184_pt1 | contig 20586 bp, 15 predicted proteins | sample LakEriMetagenome_5_FD_203522 | JGI IMG/M metagenome (GOLD analysis project Ga0315905, IMG submission 203522) | Freshwater fungal communities from buoy surface, Lake Erie, Ohio, United States - Buoy 4 MA121 | ecosystem: Environmental > Aquatic > Freshwater > Lake | place: USA: Lake Erie, Ohio...
TGCTTCCGGCGGGCACTTGGTTGGCCCCGATGACGCCATCAAAGCGCACGAGTGCCTGGCCACGGTAGTCCGTGAAGATCGAATTGGCGGTGTCATCGTCCGACACGCGCGTGTCGTTGTTTCCGTAACTGGTGTTCGGGTTCTGCTGGCTGACCCAAGTGTCCTGGGTGCCCTCGTACCCACCGACCCCCTGCTGGAACGCCTTGAAGCCGCGATCGGGCGGGAGGCGATACGAGGGGAAGTCGACCGACAGGTTGAAGTCGCTCTCGTCGGCCGTGCGGACGGCCTGGAGCGTGGGCGAGTACGAGTCCACGTCGATCGTGCCGCTGACCGTGTCGAACTTCATGATGCGCAGCCAGCCGTCACCGCCGTTGGGATCATCCTGGTAGTCCGCGAGCACCTCATGGACGGGCTTGCCGGCGACATTGGTGCTGACCTGTCGGTACTCCTCGTGGAAGTGGCCGCAATTGATCAGGAAGATGTTGGTGTTCTTGCGGAAGAACCATGCCCAGGCTTCGTCGCTCTGGATGCCCTGCGGGTGATAGGTCCCTTCGACGCCGTACCAGATCGAGGGATACCGACCAGACGGCACCACCGGCACCCCGGCGGTGTAGTCCTCCGCGTCCTGGAGGTAACGATGCGTGGTCACCATGACGCATCGGCGCTTGTTCGAGTCGAGGATGCCTTGCGCCCAGGCAAGCTCGGCGATCGGCATGTCGCACGCCAGGTGAAGCGCCAGGAAATCGACTCCCCCCGCGGTGAAGTATTGGTAGCTGCTCAGCCCGCTCGGGCTGGCGCCGCGGTAGAACGAGTCGCCCGCGAAGCGCGACGGTCCGAAACGCGCCAGGTACTCCTGCGGGATGAATGGCTGGCCCGACCCACCACTGGGCGTGATGTCGTGATTGCCCGGGCAGACGCCGTACGGCAGGCCGGAGTCATCCAGGATCCGCATCGACGTGTCGGCATTCTCCCACTGGAAGACCTGGTCCGCATTGTTGACGATGTCGCCGTAGTGTGAGACGAAGCGGATGTCGAGCTCGTTGCGCTGGGTCACGACCCAGTTGGTCTGGGCCGTGAAGATCTGCGGGAAGTCGCTCGAGTAGTTCTGCGTATCGGGGATGCCGATCACGGTGAACTGGTCCGCGAGCAACGAGAAGGCAGCCAGCGGTCGCTCATCGGCCCGGCGGGCCTCGCCGCCGAGACCGTAGATCCGCTCCTGCTGCGTCTGCACCGAGAACCACGGCAGCCGGTCGCGACGACCATGCTCTTCGATCCCGTCGTGGCAGAGGGCGGGGAACGCAATGCTCAGGAGCACGACGGTTGGCGCTGCGGGACTCATGCCGGAACGATGGCCCGCGTTCGCCAAGATCCGATTGGGTCACCGTGTGCGCTTGGTCAAGATTCACCCCCCAACGCAACGCGGGCGCCCCGAAGGACGCCCGCGCGGATCGTGCTGGATGTCGAGCGGGGATCAGCCCCAAGCGCCGAGGAGGATGCCCAGGTCGGCACCATCGGTCGTGCCATCGCCGTTGATGTCACCGGCACCCGTGCCCCATGCCCCGAGCAGGATCCCAAGGTCGGCGCCGTCGACCACGCCATCATCGTTGAGGTCCGAGGGGTTCGACGGCGCGCTCGGTGCCTGGATCGAGGCCGTGACGGAGTTCGGATCGCCAGCGGCACCCGGACGGAAGAGCCCGATCGTCGCATTCGCGTTGGCCGGCGCGACGTTGGCGTCGAACCAGAAGTTGTAGAGCGTGGCGAAGCGCAGGGCGTTGCCGTTGGCGCTCACCGCGAAGTCGCCACCGGTCCAGGTGACGCTGCCGCCCGACACCGAGTTGGTCCAGTCGGTCGCCGCATACGGGTCGCCCGAGTGGTAGTCGATGTCCTTGAAGCCGACGTTGGTGATGGTCGCGCCGGCAGGCACCGGCACCGAGAACGAACGGCCCGAACGGTGGGAATTGAGGTTGTGGACCGCGTACTCGTAGCGCCACTGGCCGTTGCCGAGGTCGCGCGCCTTGCTCGAGACGATGAACCGCCCATCGCCCTGCGCATCGGCGAACGACTGGGTCACGGTCGGGTCGCTGGTCTTCCAGGCCTCGATCGCGGCCTTCTGCTGGATCGTGGCGCCGGTGAGCGTGAGCGTGTACGCACCGCTGGAGATCGAACCCACCGTGACCTGCCGGTACGACGCGTTGTTGTTGTCGTTGTTGGCTGCAGCATCCTGCGGGTGGATGTAGTGGCCTTCGACGAAGTACACCGCGCCGGCGTTCTGGGCCGGATCGAGGTCGCTGGCCTTCACCGCCAGGCGACGGCCGTAGGTCGACGGCGCCGGCGGCATGCCGACGTTGTACGAGCCGGGGAAGGTGCCGGTGTGGGCGTTGATCTCGCTGCGCGTGCCCAGGCCGGACTGGCCACCGTTGAGGCCCGACGAGTAGGGATCCGAGCAGCCGATGCCCAGGTAGTTGCCGGTGCTCGAGGCCTGGCAGCTGCCGCAGAGCGTGCCCTGGAGCGCGGTGAAGCCATGCTTGCCCCAGCTCATGCCGATCTGCTCGATCTTGCCGCCCTTGAGGCGGTACATGTTCATGGGGATGAACGGGTGCCGGCTGTCGGGGCTGGCGAACCACTCGAGCTGTGCGTTGCCGATGTTGCAGCTGGTGGTGCCGATGGCATACGCCATGTAGCTCACGCCATTGATCGTGCCGGCGCCGTACTTCGAGATGTCGGGGATCGCACCCACAATCACGTCGGGGCTCCCGGATCCGCCACCGCCGCCGCCACCGCCCGAGCCGCCCGACCCCACGTTCAGGCTGCCGGCCCCTGCGTCACCGCTGCCGTAGCCGCCGACGACGACGACGTACGCCGTACCCGCGTTCAGCGTCGCGGTCACCGTGCTCTGGTAGTTGCACGCATCGTCGTTGCACGCGACCACGCCGTTGGAGGTGTTGCAGGAATTCAGGATGACCAACCGGGTGTCCCAGCTCGTGCCGGTGCAGGTCGAGAAGACGTAGTTGCCCGTGGTGGGCGGCGTGAAGGTCCAGTACGCGGACTTGTAGAGCGTGTGCGCCCCGGAGCATGAGCTGCTGGGCACGGACAGGTTCACCGTGGCCGCAGAGGTGTCGAAGGCGTGATCGCCCAGCGACAGCGCCGTCGCCGTCGCGCACGAGTTCGACGGCGGCACGAGGAACATCGGCTTGGCTTCGGAGTGCATCTGGCCGAGGACCAGGGCCAGCCCGGAACCCGTCAGGACGCCCGCGAGGGTGGTGTGCTTCATGACGGAAACTCTAACCCCGATCAGGACCGGTCCAAGCTCCGGGTGCACCTTCGTCGCGAGTTCCAGGGCCCATCCCCGGCCGGGTGCCCCTCCGCGTGGTTGATCCAACGCGCTGACCGTTACGCTGCACCCCATGGAAAACCATCGGCGCGGCTTCACCCTCATCGAGATCCTGGTCGTGATCGGGATCGTGGTCATCCTTCTGGGGCTCCTGATTCCCGCCATCGGCATGATCACCTCGTCCGCTCGGGCCACGCGGAGCGTCTCGAACATGCGCAGTTTCGGCGCAGCGTTCGGGACCTTTGCGGCGCAGCGGAAGGACCGCATCCCGTGGGAGGGCGAGAAGAACATCGCCGGCATCGCGAACAACCTCGCGGAACCGAACTTCTGGGCGAATGCGCTCGGGCCGCTCGTCGACTCGGATCGCTATGCGGACCTGGTCGACGATGCGTACCGCGAGCAACGCGACGTTGCGAGTTGGTCGGAGCCGAACACCGTCTGGGCGGATCCATCAGCCACGAGTGAGTCAGGAACACCGTGGGAATTCGGCGAGAGCGGCGTGGGTGGCGTCAAGCGCCAGTTCTGGTTCAGCTACGTCATGAACATTCGGCTCAACAACACGTTCCTGACCAAGCTCGGCCTGCCCGACACCAACCGCACGCTGATGAGCCACGCGCACATCAGCAAGTCGGATCGAACGTTGGTGATGCTCGAACTCAGGGCACGGCCGGATGAGTTGCCCGTCAACGATCCCCACTACACGCGGAACCTCGACCGTTCCCAATGCACCTGGAAGCGGATGGCCGCGCGGCACTTCGAGGGCGGTCACCTGCTCTTTGCCGATGGCCACGCCGAATGGGCGCTGAATCGCGAGGTCACGACCAACGCGCAGGGCAGCCGCGATCCGGCGACGCCGGACGGCGACTGGAACACCGAGAAGTTCATCTTCGACCCGCAGGGGCCGGCACGGCACTGACGGAGAGCGCAACTCGGTCATCATGCTCTGTCGATGGTGCGCGTCACCGCCGTCGTGCTCGTGAGCCCGAGGTACCCTCCTGCGTGATGATCGATGTCCACAGAGCAAACCACCGGCCCGGGACGCTCGACTACCTACGAGATCGCCTGCGCATCGGCGTGTCAAGGATGCTCGGCGATGGCGCCAGCGGCGGCAACCTTGGTGGTGGCCTGACATTCGCCTTCGTGGTTGGCTGTGGGCATTCCGGCACGTCGCTGATCGCGTCGAGGCTTGGACTCCACCGAGCATGCCATCTCATCGACGGCGAGACCCTTGCCTTCAGTCCGAGTCGCACGAGGTGGGGCTGCAGACGATCGATCCTGAGATGGGTCGCCGAGACCCGGGAGTCAGGGCGATCGATCGTGATCGAGAAGACCCCGAAGCACATCCATTCGCTGACCCGGATCCGCCACTTCCTCCCCGACGCACAATTCATAGCCGTGTCCCGGAACCCTCTCGACACGATCGCGTCACTGAAGAAGCGGTTCGGCTGCCTCAGCCTGGCGACCGAACGCTAGAACATGGACAATGCTGCGTTGGCCATGGCCGTCAAGCAAGGCCTCGTGCTGCACGTCCGCTACGACGAACTCACTCGGAGTCCGGAAGATGAGTTTCGACGCGTGACCGATTTCCTGGGCATTGATTGGGATCCTGAGGTCCTTGCTTCCGGCAAGACCGCCTACACGGATGCCAAACGGATGTTCGCCGAGCGACTACAGCAAGTTGCCCAGCCCGTCGTCCATCGGATCGACCGTTGGCGATCCATCCTGACAGCCGACGAGGCCGAGCTCGTCCTTGAGAAGACTGCTCAAACCGCCGCACTCCTGGGTTACGTCCGGGGTTGACTCGCATGTCTTCACCGGGTTCCCACCTGCGCGCAACTCACGGCATGGGCCTGGGAGCGCCCTTCAGGACTCCGTAGCCTTCTTGGCAGCAGGTTCCTTGGGTGCCACCACCGGTGGGAAGCCGTTCAGCTGGCGCCAAACTTCCTGCCACAGCGGGACCGTGCGAAGCAGCACCCACGCCTTCACGCGCACTCCCTGACGCAAGTACTGGGTGTCGGGCCATGGTGCATCGGCAGGATCGGGACGGATCACGATGCGGAACCTCCCCGCCCCGTCGTCCACGGCATCGATCGAGATCACCTCGCCGCCGAACGTGCCCACGGCCACGCTGGGCCAGCCCACGAACTGCACCGCCGGCCAACCTTCGAACTGCAGGCGCACCCGGCTGCCGACGCCGGATCCGGCCTCGCTGCCGCGCGGCGCGATGAGCGGCATGTCCATGCCATCGATCCACGCCTCGACGAACCGTTCCTCGGTCTGCGGAATGAGCACGCAGATCGGCGAGCCCGGCTTGAGGTACGCGCCTTCGGTCGCGGCCACATTCAGCACGATGCCATCACGCGGGGCGAGCACCACCTGCTGCTCGCTCTTGCTGATCTGGATGTCGACTGCCGCAATGTCTCTGGTCGCCGAGGCGAGATCGGCCTCGGCAAGGCCACGACTGGCCTTCGTGCTCGAAATGGTGGCGTCGTAATCCCGCGCCGTGCGCTCGAGCACGGCTTTCGCCGCCGCAAGATTCGCCCGCGCGCTGTCGAGGGCGAGCTTCGTGAGTTCCCAGTCGCGGCGCGAAATGTCGCCGGTCGAAAGCAGCTGCTCCATGCGGCGCGCATTGATCTCGTTCGTCTCGACCACGAACTGCTCGGCATTCACCCGCTGCTGCGCGGCATCGACCGCCTGCGGCTTGGCCAGTTCCTGGCTCTCGATCTGCAGGTCCAGGTCGATGATGCGCTGCGCTGCCGCGGCCTTGCGCGCCACCGCAGCATCGTGCTGCAACCGGAGGTTCAGGAGGAGGTTGGGGTCGTTGTCCTGGATCTCGGCGATCACGCCGCCCTGACGGACCGACTGGTTCTCGACGACGTTCAACCGGCGCACACGACCCTCGACCGGCGCCTCGATGTTGGCGCGCCGGTCCAGCGGGTTGAAGGCGATCACGCGACCGCTGCCACGCACCGACTGCTGCCACGGCACGATCACCAGCGACAGCGCGAGCAGGACGGACAGCAACGCCAGCAGGCGCGCGAGCAGGCGCGAACGCCGGGCGTTGCCCGCCATCGCGAGCACCGGCATCGGCGGTGGCTGCAGCGGCATCGGATCATGCATGGGTGGTGTCCAGGGCATGGTGCACATCGACCGTGCGCTGCGCGCAGGCCGCGACCCGCGGGTCGGTGGTGGCGATCACCACCGTCCACGGGCGATCATTCGACAGCAGCGCCGCGGCGAGCGCCTCGCGCGTGCTGTCGTGGCCGTCGAGAAGCCCGTCAACGAGCAGCAGCGACGGCCGCTGAACGATGGCGCGCGCCGCAAGCAATCGATCGGATTCGCTCTCAGAAAGTGGGAATCCGCCCGTCACCAGCGGCGTGCGGAGCCCAAGCGGAAGGCTTCGGACCACGGCGAGCAGACCGACCTCGTCGAGGGCCTGAAGCATGCGACGGTCATCGATGGCTTGGTCGCCGAGCGCGAGGTTGTCGGCGATCGAACCCGTCATGATCTCGCCGGGACGCACGAGCATCGCCCTGGCGCGAAGCGCCGAGAGATCCCACGAGCGCACATCGAGTCCATCGATCGCCAGGTCGCCGGATTGGTGCTGGCGAAGACCGAGCATGCACTCGAGCACCACGCCAGCCTCGGTGCCGCGCGAACCCAGCAAGGCGACGCGCTCCCCGGGCACTACGGCAAGATCGAGCGGATCCATGACGCCGCGCGAGGCCGGCCGGCTGCAGACGAGCCCGCGTGCAGCGATGGTCGCTCCGGCTGCGTCAGGACGCATGACCTGGCCGCCGCGCCGTTCGATCGGCAGGTCCACCAGGTAGCCGAGCTTGTCCACCGCGGCCACCGCGTCGTACCACGCTTCGAACTGCTTGCCAAGCTTGGAGATCGAGGCCACGATCGCCGACACGATGATCTCGCTGGCAACGAGCTGCCCCAGCGTGAGCTGCTGGTTGAGCACGAGCCAGCCGCCGAGCACAAGCAGCAGCGTGGCAGCGATGGCCTCGAGCGCCAGCAGCGCACCGATCTGGCGGATCAGCACACGGAAGTGCTCGCGCCGGGCGCCGAGATAGTCACGCATGAGTGCATCGGCCCGCGCATGGGCGAGCGAAAGGCCGGCTCCGACCATGAAGGTGCGGGGATGCCGCGCCAATTCCTCCATCCAACCGACTACCTCGTACTTGCAGCGGGACTCATGCACGCCCGTGCGCACGGCGCCCCGGCCGAGCACGAGCACGATGCTGGCCACCGCCAGGACGACGAAGATCGAGAAGGCCAGCAGGAATGGGTGGTAGAAGGCCAGCACCGTGAGTCCGATCGCGGCGCTGAGGACGAGATTGATCCCGTTCAGGAGGATCATGCTGGTGCTCTTCTGCACCGTCACGACATCGAGGAAGCGATTCACCAACTCAGGCGCGTGCACGCCATCGAGCGAGGACAGATCGACGCGCGGGAGCCGACGCGACAGGTCGGTGGCCAATCGCACGAAGATGCGTCGCTGGATGACTTCAGCGACCACGTATTGCAACCCACGCAGCATGGCGGCGACGGTCAGGCAGGCCAGCAGGACTACCGCCAGCGCGATCAGTCCTTGGAGGAACGGACCGCTCTGGGCTCCGAAGCTCAGGTTGCTGACGAACGCACTGATCGCCAGCGGCAGGGCCAGGTAGAGCAAGCCCGTGATGGCACTGAAGACGGCGATGCTCCAGAGTTCGGGCGCCTCGGGTCGCATGAGCGCCAACAGCCTGCGGATCGGCGAGACCTGCGGATGCCCTGCGTGCGACTGGCCAGCGTGCTCTTCGGCGTGGGCGAGACCGGCCACGCCCTCGGCGGGTCGCTCCAAGTGCACGATCGCGACATCCACCTCGGCGTCCGGCGAGGATGCCCCCAGCCATGACGCCAGATCAGACCTTGAGACCGGCGCCGCATCGTCTTCAGGGGCATCGCTCGACCAGACGCGTGCACGAAGCAGGCCGTGACGACGGATGAGCAGCCAGCGCTCGCGCTGCGCATCCCACGCCACGATGGGTGTCTCGGTCGCTGCCAGCCAGACCGCGTCGGCCACGCGCATCCGCCGCAACCAGCAGGCAAGGCCCTAGCCGCGCGCGATCGACTCCAAGTGCTCCAAGGGTCCGACGGGCGGCTGCGCCCGATCGTGGACCAACGGCGGCATCACGAGGGCATCCTGATGGACACCCGTACCGCCGAGCTGACGCCTCAATTCACCCATCAAGGCGTGGGTTGCGGCGTGGGAGGCGTGGATCATGGTGGAGCGGTCCAAGTTCGGCCTGTGACGCGGGGCAACGAACGGCGGGTGCTTCGGGTTCGTGTGCGCGGCAGATTCGCCCGGGTGGAGTTGACCTGGACCCGGATCATTCCGGCAGGATCAATCGCGCGAGAGTCTTTCTGTTGGCTTCCTTCGGCATCCACGATTGCACCAGACTTGCGCTTGCACTCCTCGCCGGCCGTGGCATCGTGTCCTGTCCCGCGAGCAGTTCCCGGGGCACTCCATCCATCCCGTTTCGAGAGAGGAAAAGCATGATTTCTGTTCCACGAGCGATGCTCGTGGTGGCGACATCCCTCGTTGCCACCGCTAGCGCGCAAGCCGCGATCGTCGGCTCCCCATCCAACTTTGCCTGGATCCGCAACGGCGTCGTGCTCGACGATCGGAACGCCCTGTGCAGCGCGCTGCTGCCTGAGTACTACCGCGCGTTCACCCCGGAGATCGGCGGTTACGCGGCCTTCAGCGTCGATCTGAACGAGAACTCGCTGTCGATCTCGTCCGACATCTCGGGCATCCCGCAGATCACCCTCGGCGGCACGCAGACGATTCGCGTGATCCTGCCGACGGACGTCCTCATCGATTCCTTCACGCTCGTCGGCGTGACATCGGTCTCCGGCTTCAACCAGGAAGACCTGCAGTTCGAGGGGCGAACCCTGCTCGTCCGCATGAACGGCAACACGTTCGCCAGCGGCGGCGGGACCATCAACATGACCTTCAGCTATGTGCCGGCACCCGGTGCGATGGCGCTGATGGGCCTCGCGGCGGGCATCGGCGCGCGGCGCCGACGGGCCTGAGTTCAACGCCCCACAGTCCGTCACCCCAGTGCGTGCTCCACCGGAGGATGCGCTGGGGTGACGTGCTCCACGGTTCCGGGGCGTATTCCTGACATCCGTATACTAGATTCCGTTTTGCGTGGACACGATTGTTCAACGACCCGGAATCCTGCTCCGAGGTCGGGGGATCCAATCGAGGTTCGTCCACACGAGCCGCGGCCAGTCTGGCCGCGCAGTCCGGGAGTCATCGACGGAGGATCCATGTACGGAAAGCAGACTGAACGCGCCATTGGGGCCCTGAGTCGACTCGCTGAAGTATGGGACGGCGGCACGACCCGCCTGTCCGCGATGCAGATCGCCGAACAGCGCGGACTGCCCGCGCCAATGGTGGCCAAGATCCTCTCGACGCTCTCGCAGGCTGGCATCGTCGCTGGCTCGCCGGGCCCCGGCGGCGGCTACGCGCTCGCGCGTCCCCCTGCCGAGATCACGCTCAAGCAGGTCCACATGCTCTTCGAGCGCGAGAACCACAGCCACATCTGCCCTTTCGGCGGTGGCGTGTGCGGCACGGGCGATCCCTGCGCGCTGCACGACAGCCTCGTCGGCATGCAGAAGGACATCACTCGCTTCCTGCACATCACGACGTTCGAGATCTTCCGGGCGGCCGCGCAGGACCAAGGACTGAAGCCCACCGCGCGAACGGCACAGGTCACGACGCCACGAGAGAGCTATCGCGCACCCGAACGCGGCAGGAACTGACGCCCCGGCATCCCGTGCATCATCGGACCTGGTCCTGGTCAGGTTTGGGATCCGGCTCCGCACGATCCGACAACACAGCGAGGCGCCCCGCGGCGCCTCGCTGCACAGAAGACTTGACGATCGCTCAGGTCAGTTGATGTTGACCTGGACCCACGCGGTCCACGCCGACGAACCCGTCGCGTTGAACGACTGGATCGCGTAACGCCAGCGGCCAGAGCCGGGGGCATTGGTGATCTGGGTCACGTTGGCGCCCGTGGTGGCGATCACGGTCTCGTTCACCCAGGTGCCGCCCACGCGCTGCTGCCGCTTGATGCGGAAGCCCGTCTCGTTGGTCGACGTATCGGTCCAACGCACCGTGACCGTCGTGCCGGACAGGGTGGCAAGCGGGCTCGTGGGCGCTGACGGCAGCGTGCCGCCGGCGGTGACCGTGATGGTGACGGTTGCCGAGCCCTGCAGCGATCCTGAGTCGGTGGCAAGAGCCGTGATCGTGTGCGTGCCCGCGACGAGGTCCGTGCGCGTGAACGTGGCACCAGTGCCGATCGTTCCCTGCAGGCTCGACGACCAGGTCATGCTCGCGCTCAGACTGCCGTCCTGGGTGTCGTTGGCCGTGCCGGTGAACGTGATCGCCGTGCCGACCGTGAACGAGCCACCACTGCCGGGTGAGCTGATGGCCACGGTCGGCGCCGTGTTGGTGCCGCCGCCACCGCTGCCGGCGATTGCCGCAGCGATGTCCACCACGCCACCGGTCACGCAGCGACCCGAGAGCGATGAGACCGGCCTTGCCGTCGACAGGATCCGACTGCGGACCTGCGCGTAGGTCAGCGTGGGATTCGCTGACGTGACCAACGCCACCGCTCCCGCAACATGCGGGCACGCCATCGACGTGCCGTTGAGGTACGAGTACCCGTTGGTGCCGTAGGTCGAGAGGATGGTCACGCCGGGAGCGCCGATGTCGACGGTCGTCGCGCCGTAGTTCGAGAACGACGCGCGGCCGTCGTTGTTGTCGGTGGCCGCGACGTTGATGATGTTGTCGAGGTTGTAGGCACCGGGGTAGGCAGGCGACGTGTCGCTGTTGATGCCGCTGTTGCCCGAGGCCGCGACGAAGAGGTGGTTGCCCGCCTTGCCGGCATTGATTGCGTCGTACAGACCCTGCGAGAAGCCGCCGCCGCCCCATGAGTTGTTCGACACCCGCACGCGCTTGGAGTTGGCGTACTGCACCGACAGGATGGCATCCGAGGTCACGCCCCCGTTGGGCCCGAGGAAGCGCAGTGCCATGAGCTTGCAGTTCCACATGACCCCCGCCACGCCGACGCCGTTGTTGCCGACGGCGCCCACGGTGCCCGCGGTGTGCGTGCCGTGCCCGGTGCCGGTCGGGTCGCTGTCACGCTGGTAGAAGTCATAGCCCCAAGTGTCATCGACATATCCGTTGCCTTCGTTGTCGATGCCGTCTCCGGCGATCTCGCCGGGGTTCGACCAGATGTTGGCGGCAAGGTCTGGATGCGTGCGGTTGGTGCCGTCATCGATGATGGCCACCACGAACGTCTGGCTGCCAGTGAACGAATCCCACGCGAGATGCGCGCGGGAGTCTGCGCCGGCCACGCCCGGGTCGCTGTTCACCGTCTGGCCGGTGTTGCGCATGCCCCAGAGATTGCCGAAGCTCGGGTCGTTGGGAATGGCGGTGGTCTTGCAGACCCAGTCCGGCTCGGCGTAGCGCACGCACTTCACCTGGTTCAGTGCAGCGATCGCCCGATCGACCGGCACGCCGATCTCGAGGTGCACGAGACCAGGAACTAGGTCGTAGACCTTGAGCACTCGACCGTCGACCATGGCGATGGCCCGCTCGATGGCGGCCGGGTCAGCTGCGATATCGAAGCGGACCAGCACGCTGAAGGGATCGAACTTCAGCTCAGCGCCCTGCTCAAGGAGCTGCTTGACCGGCGAGAGCGGCGACGGGTCGGCCTGCCCAAGCGCAGGGGTCGAACCGATGGCGAGCACACCGGCGATGGAGGCGAGGAACGTCCCGACGAGGCCACGGATCGATGCCATGCTCTGTCTCCTGTTGGAATGAGGTCGTGCCTGTCGCGCGCACCGCTCGGCGATTGACGAGATGCTAGATGCGCCGTCCGGGCGATGCCACGAAGAATCGGAGTGACAACGGGGAATTCCGGCCGGTCAGGGCACCGGCTCAAGCGCCATGCTGCGCGCCACCCGGCCAGGCAACAGCGGTGTGGGGACCCCATCTCGCCACGAAGCATGCAGGCTGCGGTAGTGCGGCGAGCGCGGATCACCCGATTGGCCGCCGGGCGTCTCGAGGATGCCGTCCGCTTCACGGCCGGGGCTCACGATGTAGCGCGCGCTGGCCGCGGCGCGTGGCGTCTGCACCCGCACGGCCCGTCCGTGGCCCGGCTGCGGACCGTCATCGAGCGTGACGGTCGCCTTCATGAAGGGCGGCACGGCATCCGCGACCGGGCTTGCGAATCGGGCACGATTGCGTTGGCCCCACGGCTCGATGCCGGGCTCCTTGGCCGCAGCTTCAGCGAGGGCCGCGCGAAGGAACTCGTTCCAGTCTTCGTACCCCGAGGGGAGCCAGTTCGCCGGCTTCGTCTCGAGCACGCGCAGCCACGGTTCGTCGTGGACGGCGCGAATCTCCAGCCCCGGCAGCGGCTGACCGGCCTTCGTGCGCATCCACGCCACGAGCACGGCCGCGAAACGACGCTCGATCGCACGCTGGAAGGCAGACAGGAGCGCCACGGCGCGCTGGTCCGCGTCGGCACGGCCGTTCCAGGCAGCGATCGCCTCACGTTGGGCTTGCAGCGAAGCGTCGGTTGCGCCATCAAGAGCCTTGAGCGCCAGCGCACGGTACGGCTCGAGTCCGGCCAGTTCCGTATCAAGCTGCATCTGCAGCATGCGCGATTCATCCAACGGCTCGTCATCGGCGAGCAGCGCATGGATTCGATGCGCTCGCTCCGGATGCGCCCAATAGTGGCCGAGCACAGAACACTGCTCGATCGGCACGGTGCGGTGGTTCGCCGTGACGATCACGCCCGATGGTGGATCCACAAGCCTGGGCCGCAGCGACGGATCAATCGGCCCCTGCCATGGTTCACCATCGATCGAGGGGCGCCACGGACGACGCGGATCATGCCCACGACGATCGGGGATCCAGCCCGTGACGACCCACGCGATGTCGCCGGCGCGATCCGCAAGCATGGCGTTCTGGCTCGGTCCGTACCAGCCCGCGAGCAGATCGGCCGCCTCGCGGACGGTCTTCACCGTGGCCATGTCGAGGATCTCGAAGTTGATCGCGTCGGGTCGTGCACCGATCCAGAGCGTGACGAAGGGGCGCGTGATGCCATCGGCGCATCGCATCTCGCCCGTCACCGTTCCCCAACGCGTGGTGCGCTGCACGATGCGCTCGGCATCCTTGCCGCGGACGAGCACCGTGTGTTCCGCCGTGCCGAACGCCTCGCTTCCGCCGCCCGGGAGCAGGTAGCGGTTTGGGTCCCTCGGGTCGACATCGATCAGCGCGATGTCCTCGAAATCCCCGGTCGTGTTCGTGAAGCCGACCGCGACATGGCCGTTGCCTCCGATCACGATGCCGGGCACTCCCGGGATCGAGAGCCCGGTCCACTCCACGCCGGGCCACTCCAGTCGGCACCGGTACCAGAGGATCGGCGCCGTGATCATCAGGTGCGGATCGTTGGCCAGAATCGCGCGGCCATCCTTGGTGCGCGAACCGCCGACGACCCAGCCATTGCTTCCGGCAAGCGCGGCGCGCTCCTCCCAGACTTCATGGAGCGCGTCGGTCCAGCCGTGCATGGAGACCGGTACCTCGGACGTCGGGTGCTTGACCTTCTTGCCACCACCCTGGTTCTTCCCCGGTGCGGCGTCCTTGGCCGGCTTCACCGGCGGCTCGAGCAGTGCGCGATCGATGCCACGCAGGTCGATCGAGTCGGCGCCGGGAATGGGCGGCATCTGCCGCGTCGACGAATCAGGCAGCACGGGGCAATCCATGCGCGAGAGCGGCGAGCCGATGAAGTCGAGGACCGGAACCGGCAGACGCTCGAACGCCTCGGCGTAGATCGCATCGGCGCGGCCGGTGCGGGCCAGGGCATGGAACATCGACAGGTAGACCAACGCACAGTCCTCGGGCTGCCACGGCTGCGGCGTGATGCCGAGCAGCATGTGCTCGAGGGGCAACGCCGGCAGTGCATCGATGCCTGCGTTCACGCCCTGCACGTAGGCGTCGAGGATCGCTCGCTTGCGTGCATCGAGCCGCTCGACACAGGCCCGCGCCGTTTCGCGGCCACGGAGCGCGCGGCGCTCAAGGTCCGCGCCCACGGCCTTCTCGCCGAGCAGTTCGGCGGTCTCGCCCGCCGAGAAGCGGCGCATCATGTCCATCTGCGCAAATCGATCGGTGGCGTGCGCAAACCCAAGCGCCCGCGCGGCATCGGTCTCGGTCGCCGCGGCGATCGTGGGCACGTCAACCTCATCGAAGGTGATCGTGACCGGCTTGGAGAGCCCGGGCACGCTCGGTGCGGGACCCACAGCAGCATCAGACGGGCCATCGGTCGCTGCGGCTGTGGGTACGGGCGATGCAGCGAGCCCCTCGATCGGTTGCGCCAGGAGCACGAGCACGACGGCGAGGGCAAGGATCGGCATCGGGGCAGGCTAGCCGCCACTCGGCCGAGCACGAAGGTCCCAGCCAGACAGCAGCCCCCTGCAGCGTGGCGCTAGCCTGACCGCATGGGCGCCACGCTCCACGTCATCGGATCGTTGATGATCGATCGTGTGCTGCGCGTACGAGTGCTGCCGGCGCCGGGCGAGACCGTGATGGCGCGCTCGGCGGCGATCCACCCGGGCGGCAAGGGCGCGAACCAGGCGGTGGCTGCGGCGCGATGTGGCGCGCGCGTGCGCATGCTCGGCCGCACGGGTGCCGAGGGCGCGTTCATCGTTCGGGAACTCGATGCTGCAGGCGTGAACACGGTATGCGTCACGAGGAGTGATGCGATGTCAGGCTTCGCTGCAGTCATGGTCGCTGATGACGGCATGAACTCGATCGTCATCGCGCCCGAAGCGAACAGCCGGATCAGCGATGCCGACATCGATGCCTTCCTCGCGAGCACCGCACCCGGCGACCTGCTGCTCATGCAGAACGAGTGCAGCGGGCTCGCCCATGCCGTGGCCACGGCGCACGCACTTGGCATGGGCATCTGGCTGAATGCCGCACCGATGGGCGATGCGGTGCGACAGATCGATCTTGGTGCGCTTTCGTGCCTGCTCGTGAATGAGCACGAGCTCGCCGCACTCACCGGCATCGGCGAACCGGAAGCCGCGCTCGGTCGACTCGCGAACGCGTGGCCGAAACTCGACATCGTGGTCACGCTCGGCGCAGCGGGCTGGATCGCACGCGTGGATGGTGCGCTCCTGAGCGGACCTGCCATCCCGGTCGAGGCCATCGATACGGTTGGCTGCGGCGACGCGTTCGTGGGTGCGCTCGCTGCCCTGCGCAGCGAAGGAATGCCATGGATCGATGCACTGGCGCGAGCCAATGCGGCTGGTGCGCTCGCCGCGACCGTTGCCGGCGCGATCCCGTCGATGCCCACGAGGGATGCGATCGAGCGCGTGGTCGCCAAGGCAAACTGATCCCTCAACCCTGCATGGCCGGCGCACCATCGCGCCCGAGCATCGACACGACCACGCCGGCAAGGATGAGCGCAAACGCCAGGTAGTCGTTCGCGCGCGGCTTCTCCTTCAGCACGACGATCGAGAAGCCCACGAAGACGACGAGCGTGATCGCTTCCTGCAGGATCTTCAGTTGCGGCGCCGTGAACGGCCCGCCCTGCGAGACATGCCCCAGGCGGTTCGCGGGGACCTGCAGGGCGTACTCCGGCAGCGCGATGAGCCATGAGAGCCCGATCGCCATGGGCAGGGTCCATGCTGCCCTCTTCAAGTGCCCGTACCACGCCCAGGTCATGAAGATGTTCGAGCAGACCAGGAGCAGGACCGTGCTGAGTGCGCGCATGGGGCGCAGCCTACGGCGGTCACCGCTCGCGACGGGTGCTTCCCGATCGCGGCTTGCGCGCTGGGCGTGCCGATCGCTCACGCGATGCATCCGCGGCTGCGGCGCCTTGGCTCGCCGAGGCCGCGCCGCTGATCCGCGCACGCCGCGCACCGCGCTTGCGCACGACCGGCAGGAGCATGGACGCGATGACGTAGAGCCGCGCATCGGGGCGTCGGCGGCCAGCACCCAGGAGCGCCTGCAGCTCCATGAGCAGCTCGCGGGCCCGAGCGAACTCCGATGGCGTGAGCCAACCATGGTGCACGAGCGCGGCCAGTGTGCGAGCCTCGGCACTGAACTTGAGCTGGCCGCTCTGCGCTGCATCGCGGCTTGCACGACCGGCGATCTTGCAGATCACCTTGACCGTGTGGTCGTAGGCCTGGTTTGCGGCCTTGCTGCCGCCATCGCGGAACCCCGGATGCAGGTGCTCAGCCATCACGTCATAGGTGCGCTCGAGGCGACGGCCGGCCTTGCGCTGCTCGAGCTCCCGAACCACACCGAGGCGCACCAGCTTGTCCATGTGGCGATAGAGCGCATCGGCAGGACGATCCAGCATCGTGGCAATGTCCGCGATCGCGCACGGGCCCAGCATGCGCAGTGCCTCGAGCATCTCGAGCCGGACCGGCGCCGTCATCGTCACCCAGGCCTTGGGGCTCGTGACGGCCATCGACTTCAGGCGGCTCATCCCGGCAGTAGACGCGTGCGCGGCGCGCGCGTCAACAGCAGCGATCGGCGTACAGTGCGCTCCGATCACCATGACGATTTCCACGCTGCTCGACAACGTCAAGGCCGGCACCCCCGCCTCGGTCCCCGCCATCGATGCCCTCGCGATCAACACGATCCGCACCCTTTCGATGGACGGCGTGCAAAGGGCCAAGTCGGGCCATCCCGGCGCGCCGATGGGGCTCGCGTCGGTCGGCTGGGCGCTCTTCCAGGACGAGCTGACCTTCGACCCGGACCGACCCGACTGGATTAATCGAGATCGGTTTGTACTTTCGAATGGACACGCATCGATGCTGCTCTACTCGCTGCTGCATCTGGCTGGCGTGAAGCAGCTCGACCGCCACGGCAAGCCAACCGGCGAGGACGCAGTCTCGCTCGACCAGATCAAGGCCTTCCGCCAGCTCGGCAGCCGGACGCCCGGCCACCCTGAGTTCGGCATGACGAGCGGCGTCGAAGTCACGACGGGGCCCCTCGGACAGGGCATCGCGACGAGCGTGGGCATGGCCATGGCGGAACGCTGGCTCGCCGCGCGCTACAACCGACCCGAGTTCGAGCTGATCGCCCATCGCGTGTGGGCGATCTGCGGCGACGGCTGCCTGATGGAGGGCGTCAGCGCCGAGGCTGCGTCCATGGCCGGTCACCTCAAGCTCGGCAACCTCTGCTGGATCTACGACAGCAACCGCATCACGATCGAGGGCCACACCGACCTGGCCTTCAGCGAGGACGTGCGGCAGCGCTTCGAGGGGCATGGCTGGAACGTGCTGCACGTGGCCGATGCAAACGACCTCCCGGCGCTGCGCGAGGCCTTCACGGCCGCCCGCACCTGCACCGACCGACCGACGCTCATCATCGTCAATACGCACATCGGCTGGGGCAGCCCGAAGAAGCAGGATTCGCACGCTGCGCACGGCGAACCTCTAGGCGAGGATGAAATCAAGGCGACCAAGCGCGTCTACGGCTGGCCCGAGGACGCGCAGTTCCTCGTGCCGGGTGAGGTGCGTGAGCGCATGGATGATGTCTTCGGCGCGCGCGGCCGCTCGGCGCATGCTGCCTGGCAAGCGCGCTACGAGGCGTACCGCCTCAAGCATCCCGCGCTTGCCGCGGAACTCGACGGCATCACGCATCGCACGCTCCCGGCAGGCTGGGATGCGGCGCTGCCGAACTTCCCCGCCGATGCCAAGGGCATGGCCACTCGAGCCAGCGGCGGGAAGGTGCTCAACGCCGTCGCCAAGAGCGTGCCGTGGCTCGTGGGCGGCTCGGCGGACCTGGCTCCGAGCACCAAGACCCTGATCGACGGCGAATCGGGCATGCAGGCCGCCAGCCCGGGCGGACGCAACATCCACTTCGGCGTACGCGAGTTTGGCATGGCTGCTGCATGCAATGGCATGGCGCTGTCGGGACTGCGGTCCTTCGGAGCGAGCTTCTTCTGCTTCACCGACTACGCGCGCCCCGCGATCCGCCTCGGTGCGCTGATGGAGCTGCCGGTCATCTGGGTCTTCACCCACGACTCGATCGGGCTGGGCGAGGACGGCCCCACCCACCAGCCGATCGAGCAGCTGGCGAGCCTGCGCGCGATGCCGCACCTGCAGGTCTGGCGCCCGGGCGACGCGAACGAAGTCACCGAGTGCTGGCGGGAGGCCATGCTGAACACCCACGGCCCGTCGATGCTCGTGCTGTCGCGCCAGGACATTCCCACGCTCGACCGGACCGCGCTCGCGCCGGCAGCCGGCTGTGCACGCGGCGCGTACGTGCTGCGCGAAGCAAGCGCGTCGCCCAAGGCGATCCTGATCGGTACCGGCACGGAGCTGCATCTGTGCATCCAGGCTGCTGAACGTCTCGAGGCCGCTGGTTGCCCTACGCGCGTCGTGAGCATGGCCTGCATGGAGGTGTTCGCGGCCCAGGATGTGGCGTACCGCGAATCGGTGCTGCCCACGGCAATCACGCGGCGAGTCGCTGTGGAGGCAGGCGTGCGCCTGGGTTGGGATCGCTGGATCGGCCCGGAGGGCACCTTCATCGGCATCGACGGATTCGGTGCCAGCGCGCCCGCGCCGGCGCTCTACGCGCACTACGGCATCACGGTCGAGCGGATCATGGCAGCGGCTCGCTGAGCGAAGGTCGACTCGACTGGGACCAACGGCGCGTCGCGCCGATCGTGACCACGGCCCCGACCGATCCCACATAGCCAACCATCGAGATGGTGGCGATCATGCCCGCGGCCGAGCTGTTGAGTTCGAGCGCTGCCAGATAGCCGACGATGGCCGTCGCCGAGGCGATGGCGCTGGCAAGCCAGAGCATCGGGACCAGGCGATCGGTCCACAGTCGAGCCGTGGCGCCGGGCGCCACGAGCATGGCGACCACCAGGATCGAGCCGACTGATTCGAACGCCACCACGGTGTTGGCCGCGACCGCCGCCATCAACCCAAGGTGCACGACACCCACACGGATCCCTAGGCTCGCTGCGTGTGCCGGATCGAAGCTTGTTGCCCTGAGTTCCTTGAAGAACGCAAGCATGAGCACCACATCGACGGCGAGCACGGCACCGAGCCATGACGCTGCGCGAGGCACCTGCACGCCGAGCAGATCCACCGTGTCGAAGGGCACGAACTCGAGCAATCCATAGAGCACGCAGCCCGGATCCAGATCGACCTGACGAGCCGCCAGCGACATCATCACGACGCCCAGTGCGAAGAGCGACGTGAAGGTGACCCCCATGGCCGCATCACGGTCCACGCGCCCCCAACGGCCGAGTGCCGACGACAAGAAGGCGGTGGCGATGCCGATGACCGTCGCGCCCAGCAGCATGGGCAGCACGTCACGCGTGCCGGTCAGGAGAAACGCGCCCGCAATGCCGGGCAGGACGGCGTGGCTGATCGCGTCGCCCAGGAGCGACAGTCGTCGCAGCACAAGCCAGCAGCCGACGAGCCCGCACGCCACGCTGGCCAGGACCGCCGTGGCCATCGTCCACAGATCATCAGCCGTGAGCCACGGCGCAAGTTCGAGCGCTGGGTCGATCACCGCATGCTCCCGGTGGACGACTGGACGGACGACCGCAGCCGATGCCGACGCCACATCCCCGTGAGCAGACCGTGCTGGGGTGCCACAAGCAGGCTGAGCACGAAGAGCGCTGCAGCCGTGAGCACGATCATCGGACCCGTGGGCCAGCCGCCGCTCGCGCCACCGGGTGGTGGAAGCACTGCGCTGAGTCCCGTGCCGATGATTGCGCTTGCAGCGCCGATCACCGCCGCGACGCCGAGCATCGCGCGGAGCGACACGCTCCAGCAACGCGCAGCCGCCGGCGGGATCACGAGCATGGCCACGACCAGCACCACGCCCACGCTCGGCAGCCCTGCCACCGTCACGATCGCCACGAGCACCAGGAGCAGCGCATCAAGCCGGTGCACGGGCCACCCGATACCGTCAGCGAACGCCCGATCGAAACACAGGAGGCCGAACTCCTTGCGCAAGCCAAGCACCGTGGCCGACACGACGCCCGCCACGACGAGCACGAGCCACGCATCGCTGGTGACGGCACTGGCCGCCTTGCCGAAGAGGAAACCATCAAGGCCCGCGCGATTGCCGCCGGGCTGATTCTGGATCAAGCGCGACAGCACGATGCCAAGCCCGAAGAAGCCGCTGATCGCGATCGCGGTCG
>Ga0315905_10002185_pt1 | contig 20575 bp, 18 predicted proteins | sample LakEriMetagenome_5_FD_203522 | JGI IMG/M metagenome (GOLD analysis project Ga0315905, IMG submission 203522) | Freshwater fungal communities from buoy surface, Lake Erie, Ohio, United States - Buoy 4 MA121 | ecosystem: Environmental > Aquatic > Freshwater > Lake | place: USA: Lake Erie, Ohio...
GAGCAGCCCCTCGCGGCCATGGAGCCAATCCGCCCCCAGCACCGCCGCGCTGCCTTTGGTCGCCGCGTGCAGAGCCGCTGCCTGCCGGATCGCCGCCTCGGCGTCGGCAAGGTCACAGCCCTCAAGCTGGTTGCCCCCCCGCTCGGGCGCCAAATCCTCGAACAGCAGCACGAAGTCGGTGCCCTGGGCGTTGATCTCCGCCGCGTAAACACGCGGCGTGCGCACCGCGAGCTGGGCCGCGAACGTGCGGTAGAAGCCGACTTCCTTGACATAGAGCATCATCGCCGCAGCCGTGCCGCGGCTGGTCGGATCGGCGGAGGCAAACTTGCCCGCCAGCGTCGTCGGGGCGGCCGTGGGCCGGTCGTAGGAAATCGTGAAACGCGCGGTATCGCCCACCTGCCCGGTGCCGATGGCCTGCCACGCCAGCCCGGTGATCCGGGCCTCGCCGAGCAGCCCTGCGCGGGCCAGTTGCGCCTCGATCCAGCCCGGCGTCACCGCCGCGGCCGTGCTTGGAAATTCGTCCATGCATCACTCTCCGCCAGCAAGACTGGCAGAGAGCGACAGCAATGGAAAGAGGCTTTAAGCGATCAGTTAAAGACGCTTGAGGAACTTAGGCGAGCCGCCCGAACGCCGCCGCGCCGGCATAGCGCGCCGACTGGCCCAGCTCTTCCTCGATGCGGATCAGCTGGTTGTACTTGGCCAGCCGGTCCGAACGCGCGAGCGAGCCGGTCTTGATCTGGCCGCAATTGGTGGCAACCGCGAGGTCGGCAATCGTCGCGTCCTCGGTCTCGCCCGAACGGTGCGACATGACTGCCGTATAGCCGTTGCGCTGCGCGATGCTCACGGCTTCCAGAGTCTCGGTCAAAGTGCCGATCTGGTTGACCTTGACCAACAGCGAATTGGCGAGGCCCTTGGCAATGCCCATCGTCAGGCGCTTGGGATTGGTAACGAAGAGGTCGTCGCCCACCAGTTGCACCTTCTTGCCGATCTTGGCGGTCAGCGCGCCCCAGCCCTCGAAATCATCCTCGCTCATGCCGTCCTCGATCGAGCGGATCGGATAGGAATCGGTCAGGGCGGCAAGATAGTCCGCCATGGCTTCCGGCGAAAGCGAGAGCCCCTCGCCGGTGATCTCGTACTTGCCGTTCTTGAAGAACTCGGTCGCCGCGCAATCGAGCGCGAGGACGATATCGGTGCCCGGCTTGAACCCGGCCTGCTCGATCGAGGCCATCACGAAATCGAGCGCATCGCGCGTGCTCGCAATGTTGGGGGCAAAGCCGCCCTCATCGCCCACGCCGGTGGCGAGGCCCTTCTGGTGCAGCGCCTTCTTGAGCGTGTGGAACACTTCCGCGCCCCAGCGCACCGCTTCGGCCAGTGTCGGCGCACCGACGGGCATGATCATGAATTCCTGAAAGTCGATCGGGTTGTCGGCGTGCTCGCCGCCATTGATGATGTTCATCATCGGCACCGGCAGCAGATGGGCCGAAACCCCGCCGACGTAGCTGTAGAGCGGCAGGCCGCGCGCGTCGGCAGCGGCCTTCGCCACCGCCAGGCTGGTGCCGAGGATCGCATTGGCGCCAAGGCGACCCTTGTTCTCGGTACCGTCAAGCGCGATCATCGCCTGATCGATGTCGCGCTGGTCTTCGGCGTCCATGTCAACCAGAGCGCCGGCGATCTCGCCGTTCACCGCGCCGACTGCCTGGAGAACGCCCTTGCCGAGGAAGCGTCCCTTGTCGCCATCGCGCAGTTCGACCGCTTCGTGCGCGCCGGTCGAGGCGCCGGAAGGCACTGCGGCGCGGCCGAACGAGCCGTCTTCGAGCAGGACATCGACTTCGACGGTCGGGTTGCCCCGGCTGTCGAGGATCTCGCGGGCGTGAATGTCGATGATCGCGGTCATGGGCGCTTCCTCGTATGGTGACGTGATGGGCGCGCCCTATCTGCGGTTGGGCGGAGTGACAAGTGCGGCTAGGTATGCTCAGCAGGTCCGGCAGCCGCGCCCACCGGTCTCTGGCTCGCGGCAAAAGCGGGCCCGCGCGCCTTTCGCACTTGCGGCAATTGGGCTAGGACAGGATTCACGTCCAGAATCGCCCCTGCGAAAGGATCCGCACAATGACCGATACTCCCGAGAACGCGGCTCCCGAAGCCGCAGCCAAGCCTGCCAAGACCCGCAAGAAAGCCGCGCTCAAGGTGGTCGAAACGGTCGCCGACGCCATTCCGGAGGCCGTGCCCGCCGAAATCGCGCAGATCGAGGAAGCCACCAGCGAAACCGCTACGGCTGTCACCACCCGTTTCGGCAAGGCAATCGAGGATGCCAAGGCGAGCGCCGCCAATCTGACTGGCGAAGCGCGCGAGCGCACCGCCGCGATCACCGAAACCGTCGCCGCGACCGCCAGCGAATATACCGAAAAGGCCGGCGAATATGCCGAGCAGGCCAAAGTCGTCGCGCTCGATCTCGCTCGTCAGGGCAAGGGCAAGGCAACCGCCGCCCTCTCCACCCTCGGCGAGACGATCGAGAGCAACGCCGGCGTGATCGACGAGAAGCTCGGCGTCCAATATGGCGACTATGCCCGCGGCGCGGCGCATACCCTGCAGTCGACCGCCGCCACGCTCGACGCAAAGGACATTCCCGAGATTGGCGAGGAAATCGTCACTTTCGTGAAGAAGAGCCCGGTCAAGGCGCTCGGCATTGCGGCAGTTACCGGTTTCGTGCTCTCGCGGTTCCTGCGCCGTAAGCCCGCGCCGGCAGACAGCGCCGAAACCACGGAAGCCTGATCAACCGGCGTGACCGAAGACAAGAACAGGACCGACGAGACGGCGGCAGACGACAGCCTGCTCGGCAGCGCGCGCATGCTGTTCGAGGATGGCCAGACACTGCTCGCGGCAGAAATCGCCTTCCAGAAGGCGCGGGTCGGCTTCGTGCTGAACCGCGCCAAGGGTATTCTCGTCCTTGCTGTGCTGGCCTTGGCACTGCTCTTCTTTGCGCTGATGGCGCTGGTCGTGGGCCTGCTGCTCGCGCTCGCCCCGCTGATCGGGCCTTGGGGCGCGCTCGCCGTGGTGCTCATCGGCCTTCTGCTGCTGACCGGCCTGTGCCTGCTCGGCGTGCTCAGCGTCGTTCGGGCGGTCGCTCGCGCGCTCAAAGGCAGGAGAGATCCGTCGTGAGCGAGGAGACCTTGCACGAAGCGCGCGCGCAGCGTGATGCCGCCTGGGCTCGCTTCAATGGCCAGAAAGACGCCCTGCGCACCAGCCTTGCCGAAAAGTCCATCCCCGCCCGCCTCAAGGATGCGGCAATGGACCGGGTCATCGATACCGTTGACGATGCCAAGGCTGTCGCGAAGGACAGCTTGCCCGTCATCGGCGGCACACTCGCGCTGCTTGCCGCGTGGTTCTTCCGCCGCCCGTTGATCCATCTGATCAAGACCCGCTTCGCGCCCGCCGAAGCGGATGAGGACGTGACATGACCGACTGCGAAACCCCCAAGACTGAAGCAGAGACCGCAACGGGCGCTGCCAAGCCCGCCGATCCACTCGGCAAGGTCAAGGGCTTCGTCGAGGAGCATCCGGTTGCAATGGTCGCGGGCGGCATCGTCCTCGGCGCGCTGGTGGCCGGCGTGCTGTCGCGCGCCGGGAGCGGGGTCACCGGTGACAAGGCGACCCGCAAGGGCAGTCTTTCACGCATGTCGTTGCCGCGCCGTGCCGCAGATCTTGCCGCGGTCGGCCTCGAAATCGCTGCCGCCTATGTCGCGGGTGCTGCGGGGGAGAAGGCGGCTGCGGCGGCCAGTGAAGCCGAAACCGAAACACCCGGCAGGCCGGACAAGCCACGCCTGCCCGATCTGGCCAGCAAGGCCCTGCGCACACTCGCGCCGGTGATCACCAGCCGCCTGCCCGGCAAGAAGGCCGAGTAAACAGCGCGTTCCGTAACGACCGGGGCTTGCGCGCTTCTTTTCATTTTGCCAGTGGCAGGTCTCGCATCCTCCCCAAGAAAGCGGACCAACCAACCATGCAGAAGCTGCACCTCGTCATGGGTGGGCGGGTCAAGGACCCGCAGCACCTTGAGTTTATCGATCTGAACGCCATCGACCTTGTCGGTGTCTACCCGGATTACGCCAGCGCCGAGGATGCCTGGCGCAGCTGCGCCCAGCGCACCGTGGATGATGCCGAAATGCGCTATGTGGTGGTCCACCTCCACCGCCTGCTCGAGCCGGATCTGCACAAGCCGGAGTGAAGGACGCCGTCCTCGCCCTCTCGTCATTGCGAGCGTAGCGAAGCAATCCAGAGCACCGCGCAGACAGCTCTGGAGCTTCCCCCGGCGCAAAGCCGGGGTCGCAATGACGCACGGAGGGTTAGCCTGCGGCCCCCCCGAGTCTCAGATAAATTCGATCTTCTCGACCACGTAGAACCGGTCGCCCGAAGGCACCGTCACTTCGATCTCGTCCTCGACCCGGCGGCCGATCAGCGCGCGGCCCAGGGGCGAGTTGTAGCTGATCCGTCCAACCTTGGCGTCCGCCTCGGCCTGGCCCACAATCTGGTAGCGCACGGGCTTGTCGGCATCGTCAAGCAGCGTGACAGTGGCGCCGAACACGATACGGTCGCCCGAAAGCGTTGTCGGATCGATGATCTGGGCACGGCTGATCTTGTCTTCCAGATCGCTGATCGCCGCTTCTACCTGGCCCTGCCGCTCCTTGGCGGCATGATATTCGGCATTTTCGGAAAGATCGCCGTGCGCGCGGGCCTCCTCGATCGCATCGACGATCAGGGGACGCTCTTCGCGCAGCGCCTTCAGCTCCGCCGTCAGCTTTGCATAGCCTTCAGCCAGCATCGGCAGCTTCTCAACACTTGCCATCCCTAATCCTTTTACCTTTCAATCCCTTGTCACGCAGGACAAGAGGAAAACAGTTCCACCCCAGTCAGCAAGATGCCGAACCGGGCCCCAATCGCCGCAATGCTGGGGATCATGTGGAGGGCTGATAATAATCCTGCAAGGAGCGGACCGCAAGTTCGGCGCTGCGCAGGGCCTCGATTGCCCCTGCTGCCGCGACCGAAGCCGCCGCCGTGGTGAAGTAGGGCACCTTTCCATAGAGCGCCGAACCGCGGATCGATTGCGAATCCTTGTGGCTCTGCCAGCCTTCGGTGGTGTTGAAGATCAGTGCGATCTCGCCATCGATGATCCTGTCGACAATGTGCGGCCGGCCTTCCGCCACTTTGTTGACCCGTTCGACCTTGACGCCCGCTGCGGTCAGGAACGTCGCCGTCCCGCCCGTCGCCACGATGCGGAAGCCGAGGGCATCAAGCTTCTGCACCGCCGGCAGGATCACCGGCTTGTCGCTGTCCTTCACCGAGACGAACACAGTGCCCGACTGCGGCAGCACCATGCCTGCCCCCAGTTGCGCCTTGGCAAAGGCCACTGGGAAACCGCTGTCGATACCCATGACCTCTCCGGTCGACTTCATCTCGGGAGACAGCACCGGATCGACGCCGGGGAAGCGCGCGAAGGGGAAAACTGCCTCCTTCACCGCCATATAGGGCACGTCGCGCTTGATCGGCGGCAGGTCCTTGAGCTTCTCGCCCGCCATGATCCGCGCGGCGTACTTGGCGATCGGCTGGCCGATGGCCTTCGCCACGAACGGTACCGTGCGGCTGGCGCGCGGGTTCACCTCGATCAGATAGACCTCGCCGTCCTTCACCGCGAACTGGATGTTCATCAGGCCCTTCACGTTCAGCGCCTTGGCGAGCAGCACTGCCTGGCGCTCCATTTCGGCGATGATTTCAGGCGGAAGGCTATAGGGCGGCAAGGTACAGGCGCTGTCGCCCGAATGGATGCCCGCTTCCTCGATATGCTGCATCACGCCCGCGACCACGACATCGTCGCCATCTGCCAGCGCATCGACATCGCACTCGATCGCATCGCGCAAGTACTGGTCGATCAGCACAGGACTATCGCCCGATACCTGCACCGCCGTCGCGATATAGTCATCGAGCTGCGCCTGGCTGTCGACGATCTCCATCGCGCGCCCGCCGAGCACATACGAAGGCCGGATCAGCACCGGATAGCCGATGCGCGTGGCCACCGCGACGGCCTCGTCACGGCTGCGCGCCATGCCGCCGAGCGGCTGACGCAGACCAAGCTTCTCGACAAGGTGATTGAACCGTTCGCGGTCCTCGGCCAGGTCAATGGCATCGGGCGAGGTGCCGAGAATCGGAATGCCTGCATCCTCCAGCGCCTGCGCGAGCTTGAGCGGCGTCTGCCCGCCGAACTGCACGATCACGCCCACCAAGGTGCCGTTCGCCTTCTCGGCCTCCAGCACCTCGAGCACGTCCTCGGCGGTCAGCGGCTCGAAATAGAGCCGGTCCGAGGTGTCGTAGTCGGTCGAAACCGTCTCGGGGTTGCAGTTGATCATGATCGTCTCGAACCCGGCGCCGGCTTCGCCATTGGCGGGGTCCGTATCGCCGAGCGCGAAGCAGGCGTGGCAGCAGCAGTAGTCAAACTCGATGCCCTGCCCGATGCGATTCGGCCCGCCGCCCAGGATCACGATCTTCTTGCGGTCGGTCGGCGCGGCCTCGTTCTCCGGTTCGCCGAAAAGCCCGCTTTCGTAGGTCGAATACATGTAGGGCGTCACCGCCTCGAACTCGGCAGCGCAGCTGTCGATCCGCTTGAACACCGGGCGCACGCCCAGCTTGTGGCGCAGTGCGCGCACTTCTTCCTCGCTGGTCGCGCCTGCCATGGCATTGAGCACATCGTGGATCAGGCCCGAGCGGCGCGCCTGTGTCTCGGCCATGCCGCCCGCCACGCCGACCGAGCGCACCGCGAGTGTCGCCAGCCGCTTGTCCGAAAAGCCCATGGACTTGAGCCGCCGCAGCCCCACCGCATCGATCGGAAGCCCCTCGGTGTTGATGCGCTTTTCCTCGGCGATGATCGCCTCGATCTGGCGCAGGAACCACGGCTCGTACTTGGTGACGGCGTGGACGTCCTCGACCGAAAGCCCCTCGCGGAAGGCCTGCCCGATCACGAGCAGCCGCTCCGGTGTCGCCCGGCTCAGCGCCGCGACGATCTGGTCGCGCGAGGCGCCTTCCAGCTCGACCATGCGGTTGAAGCCATCGAGCCCGGTTTCCAGCCCGCGCAGGGCCTTCTGCATCGATTCCTGGAAATTGCGGCCAATCGCCATGACTTCGCCGACGGACTTCATCGCGGTTCCGAGCAGCGGCTCCGCGCCCTTGAACTTCTCGAAGGCAAAGCGCGGGATCTTGGTGACCACATAGTCCAGCGTCGGCTCGAACGCCGCCGGGGTCGCCCCGGTGATGTCGTTCATGATCTCGTCGAGCGTATAGCCCACCGCCAGCTTGGCCGCGACTTTGGCAATCGGGAAGCCGGTGGCCTTCGAAGCCAGCGCAGACGAGCGCGAAACGCGCGGGTTCATCTCGATCACGATCAGCCGCCCGTCCTTCGGGTTGACTGCGAACTGCACGTTCGAACCGCCTGTTTCCACGCCGATTTCCCGAAGGACCGCGATCGATGCATTGCGCATGATCTGGTATTCCTTGTCGGTCAGCGTCAGCGCCGGGGCGACCGTGATCGAATCGCCGGTGTGGACGCCCATCGGATCGACGTTCTCGATCGAGCAGATGATGATGGCGTTGTCGTTCCGGTCGCGGACGACTTCCATCTCGTACTCTTTCCAGCCGAGCAGCGATTCCTCGATCAGCACTTCGGTGGTCGGCGAGGCCTCAAGCCCGCCGCGCACGATCTTGACGAACTCGTCCTTGTTGTAGGCAATCCCGCCGCCGGTGCCGCCCATCGTGAAGCTCGGCCGGATGATCGAGGGCAGCCCGGTACGCTCCAATACCGCGAGCGCTTCGTCCACCGTATGCGCGATGCCGGAACGGGCGGATTCCAGACCGATCTTGTCCATCGCATCGCGGAACTTCATGCGGTCCTCGGCCTTGTCGATGGCCTCGGCATCCGCGCCGATCATCACGCAGCCATACTTTTCGAGCGTGCCGTCGTTCGCCAGCGCCAGCGCCGTGTTCAGCGCGGTCTGCCCGCCCATTGTCGGCAGCACCGCATCAGGTCGCTCCTTGGCGATGATCTTGGCGACAATCGCGGGCGTGATCGGCTCGACATAGGTCGCGTCCGCCATGTCCGGATCGGTCATGATCGTCGCGGGGTTCGAGTTGACCAGGATGATCCGGTAGCCCTCTTCCTTGAGCGCCTTCACCGCCTGCGTGCCCGAATAATCGAACTCGCAAGCCTGGCCGATGATGATCGGCCCGGCGCCGATGATCAGGATCGAGGAGATGTCAGTGCGTTTGGGCATTAGAGGTGCTTCTTTGCGAGTTCTGCCAGCTGTTCAATCGCTTCCTTCGTAAGCCGAAGCGTCTGAGACACTTTGCCCGGGATCATGCGATCGGTTGAGCCAACCGTATTGATTTGAATAAACTTTTCAGCGTCTTGATCCTGGATGGAGTATCCACCGATCGGTTCGGCATGGCGAGCGTTTGCTTTGAGTTCGAGCTCTTCAAATTTGCGGATAATCGCCATGTTTCAAGCCCCCAACATCCCCACAAACTTCTCGAACAGATAGAAGCTGTCCTGCGGCCCCGGCGACGCTTCCGGATGATACTGCACCCCGAACGCCCGCTTGCCCTTCACCGCAATCCCGCAGTTCGAGCCATCGAACAGCGAGACATGCGTCTCCTCCACGCCCTCGGGCAGCGCGGTGTTGTCCACAGCGAAGCCATGGTTCATCGAGGTGATCTCGACCACGCCGTCGGCATGGCGCTTCACCGGGTGGTTCGCACCGCGGTGGCCCTGGTGCATCTTGATCGTCTTCGCGCCCGCCGCGAGGCCGAGCATCTGGTGGCCAAGGCAGATGCCGAACACCGGAATGTCGCGCTCCAGCAGGCCCTGGATCACCGGCACGGCATAGATGCCCGTCGCCGCCGGATCGCCCGGCCCGTTCGAGAGGAACACACCCGCAGGCTTCAGCGCCAGCACCTTTTCCAGCGAAGTCTGCGCCGGCACGATCGTCACGTCCGCGCCTGCCTGCACCAGATTGCGGAAGATATTGTCCTTCGCGCCGTAATCCACGGCTACGACATGCGGGCGGCCTGTGCCGGTGGGCAGAGTATAGCCCTCACCCAGATGCCAGATCGAACCCTGCCATTGGGCCTGCTCCTCGCGGCTCACCACGCGGGCAAGGTCCATGCCTTCAAGACCGGGCCACGCCTGCGCCTCGGCCAGCAGCGCCGGGATGTCGAACTCTCCATCAGGATCATGCGCGATCACTGCGTTGGGCGCGCCGCCAAGGCGGATGCGCCGCGTCAGCGCCCGCGTGTCGATGCCCGAAAGGCCGATCTTGCCGCGCGCCGCCAGCCAGGCCTGCAGCGGCTCCACGCTGCGGAAGTTGGCGGGATCGGTCACATCCTCGCGCACCACGAGGCCGATGGCGCCGGGCACATCGTGGCTTTCCATATCCTCGGGATTGGTGCCGACATTGCCGATATGCGGGAAAGTGAAGGTCACAACCTGGCCGGCATAGGACGGGTCCGTCAGCACTTCCTGATAGCCGGACATCGCGGTGTTGAAGCACACCTCGCCCACCGCCTTGCCCACCGCGCCAAAGCCGCGGCCCCAGGCCACCGAACCATCGGCAAGGACAAGAACGCCTGTCGCACCCTGCGGTTTGGGCGCGTGCGAGAGGGCGGGGTCGGCCATTGTTGGGGGCGCTCCGTTGGCAAGGGTCTGATGATGTCGCTAAGGCTCGGTCGCTAGGCCCCTCGCCCCCTCCCGTCAACCTAGCGAAGGCAGAAAGTTTCGCCTAAGTGACACTGCCTCGCGCTCTGCGCGCGCTCCATCCACAGGAATACGAATCCCATGATCCGCGATACGATCAAGGCCGCCCAGATCAGCGCCATGAAATCCGGCGACAAGCCCCGCCTCGCCGCCGTCCGCCTCATCCTTGCCAAACTCAAGGACAAGGATATCGAGCTGCGCACTGCCTCAGCCGTGCCGGACGATGATGTGCTGGTGGTCGATGTCCTCCAGAAGATGGCCAAGCAGCGCCGCGAATCGATCACGCTCTATGTCGAGGGCGGCAGGCAGGAGCTCGCCGATATCGAACAGGCCGAACTCGCCGTCATCGAGGAGTTCCTGCCCCAGCAGCTCGGCGAGGACGAAGTGAAAGCCGCGATCGAGGCGATCAAGGCCGAACTCGGTGCGACCGGCATGAAGGACATGGGCAAGGTGGTCGCCGCGCTGAAGGCCCGCCACGGCAGCCAGCTCGACATGGGCAAGGCATCGGGCCTCGTGAAGGCGGCGCTGGCGTGACTTCGCCCCTCCCGCTTGCGGGAGGGGTCGGGGGTGGGCCTGCAACGGTGCGCCTCGTCCGGCCCACCCCCAGCCCCTCCCGCCTGCGGGAGGGGAGCCGGTGAGCCTGACCCCCCAATGGCTCGATGAGCTGCGCGCGCGGGTCTCGCTCTCCGCGCTGATCGGGCGCAGCGTGCGCGTCCAGAAGGCGGGGCGCGAGTTCAAGGCGTGCTGCCCGTTCCACAACGAGAAGACGCCCAGCTTCACGATCAACGACGAGAAGGGCTTCTACCACTGCTTCGGCTGCGGGGCGCATGGCGATGCCATCCGCTGGATGACCGACCATCAGGGCCTGCCCTTCCTCGATGCGGTGAAGGAACTCGCCGCCAGCGCCGGCATGGAAGTCCCCGCGCCCGATCCGCGCGCCGCAAAGCGCGCCGAAGAGCAGAAGTCGCTGCATGACGTCATGGCCGCCGCGCAGGCCTTCTTCGGGAAGAGCCTTGCCGAGGATCAGGGCGCCCAGGCCCGCGCCTATCTCGCCTCGCGCGGCTTTCCGGCAAACATCGTGAAGGAGTTCGGTTTCGGCTACGCGCCCGACAGCCGCACCGCGCTCAAGGAAGCACTCTCCCAATTTCCCGAGGCCATGCTGATCGAGGCGGGCCTCAGGATCGTTGTCGAAGGCCGCGATCCCTATGACCGATTCCGCGGTCGCCTCATGCTCCCCATCTGCGATCCGCGCGGCCGGGTGATCGCGTTCGGCGGACGCATCCTCGACAAGACAAAGACCGACGCGCCCAAGTACCTCAACTCGCCGGACACCCCGCTCTTCGACAAGGGCCGCACAGTCTACAACCTCCACCGCGCCTCCCCCGCCAGCCGGCAGTCGGGCCGCGTCGTCGTGGTCGAAGGCTATATGGACGTCGTGGCACTGGCCGCTGCCGGGATCGGCGAGGCGGTCGCCCCGCTGGGCACCGCGCTCACCAAAGACCAGATCGAGCGGCTCTGGCGCCTGACCGAGTGCCCAACGCTGTGCTTCGACGGCGATGCAGCCGGCCAGCGCGCCGCCGCGCGCGCCATTGTCCGCGCGCTGCCACTGCTGCGCCCGGGCCATTCCCTGAGAATCGCCGTGCTCCCCGCCGGGCTCGATCCGGATGACCTCATCAAGCAGCGCGGCGCCCCCGCGATGGAAGAGGTCCTCGCCGCCGCGCGCCCGATGGTCGATGTGCTCTGGGATATCGAGCGCCAGGCCGGCCCCGCGGCAACCCCTGAGGACAAGGCAGGTCTCAAGGCCCGCCTCATGGCCCATGTCGAGACGATCGGAGATGGCGACATCAAGGGGCTCTACCGCCGCGAGCTGCTCGATCGTTTCGGCGCACTCGCCTACCCGCAGCGCGAGCGGCCCGCGTTCCAACCATTCCAGCGCAACGCAGGCACCACCCGCAAGGGCCCCTGGCAGCCAGCGCCGCCGCCGCTTTCGCCCGCCGTCACCGCCCGGATGCAGGCTGTCGGTGAAGGCCGCCCCCTGCTCGCCGCGGTGCTCGCCGGCCTCATCAACCAGCCCCAGCAGATCGCCCGCCATGCCGAAACGCTCGCGCGGCTGGAGGTTCTGGACAAAGGCCTCGCCGCGTTGCTCGATGCGCTCATCGATATGGTCCACAGCGGCGCGCAGGCGCTTGAAAGCAGCGACGTGCTTACCATATTGGCAAAGCGGGGCCTCAGGGCTCCGCTGGCGGACGATTACGCCGGAATGCGATTCGGTTTTCTGGACGGGAAGGCACCCGATGCGGCGGAGGAACTCGCCGAAGCGGTCGATCTGCTCACTGGATTGCCGGCCGTCGAAGCCGCGCTGGCTGAAGCCACGCGTCGGCACGAGGCGGAGTTTTCCGACGAAACATTCGCCGAACAGCAACGTTTGCTGCAACGAAGGCTGGCGCTGCTGGCCCGGTTGGGGCAAATGGGCCGCACCCGCGCCGGGATGTGACAGGGGAGTCACGGTCCGCGCGCGCACAGATGGTACCGGGAATAGATGGCTTCCAACGACACGACTGACACCGGCGACGCTCCGCTGATCGATCTCAACGATGCTTCCATCCGGAAGCTGATTGCCCGTGCCAAGCGGCGCGGGATTATCACGGTGGACGAACTCAACGAGGCCCTGCCGCAGGACCAGATGTCCGCCGACCAGATCGAGGACATCATGGCCGCGATCTCGGAGATGGGCGTCAACATCGTCGAGAGCGACGAGGATGCCGTTGATCCCGAGGACAAGAGCGCGGACGACGAGGTCGAGGATCAGGACCCAGTCGACGAGCGCCCGGACCTCGTTTCCAAGCGCAAGGAAACCGTCGAGCGGACAGATGATCCGGTGCGCATGTACTTGCGCGAGATGGGCGCGGTCGAGCTCTTGAGCCGCGAGGGCGAAATCGCCATCGCCAAGCGCATTGAAGCCGGGCGCGACACCATGATCCTGGGCCTGTGCGAAAGCCCGATCACCTTCCACGCGATCATCCAGTGGTCCGAGGCGCTGAACGCCGGCGAGATGCAGCTTCGCGAGATCCTCGATCTCGACGCCATGCTGTCGAAGGAGCCGCAGCCCGAAAACCTCTCCGAAGACGGCGAGGAAGCCGACGGCGAGATCAGCGAGGCCACTGCCGGCCCCTCGTTCAAGGAAGAAGAGGACGTCGAGGAGGAAGAGGCCGCCGAGGACGAGGACGACGAGCTCACCGAACGCCGTGCCAAGCGCCCGGTCGAGGAAGAGGAAGAGGACAACACTCTCAGCCTCGCGCAGATGGAAGCGCAGCTGAAGCCGGAGGCTCTGGAGAAGTTTGCCCAGATCACCAGCCTGTTCCGCGCCTTCGAAAAAATTCAGGCCGCGCGGCTCGACGCGCTGGGCGCGGGCAATGATTTCGCCGCTGCCAAGGAAGCCGAATACCAGCAACTGCGCGAGGACCTCACCGCGCAGGTCGAAAGCGTGCAGTTCCACGCGACCAAGATCGAATATCTGGTCGACAACCTCTACGCCTTCAACCGCCGCCTCACCACGCTGGGCGGGCAGATGCTCCGCCTGGCCGAGCGTCACAAGGTGCCGCGCAAGGACTTCCTGGATCAGTATGTCGGGCGCGAGCTTGATGAAGGCTGGTTGCAGGCTCTCGCGAACCGCGACAAGAAGTGGGCCGCCTTCGCGCTCAACGAAGCCGATCCGGTCGAGCGCATCCGCGCCGAAATCGCCGATATCGCCGCCGCCACCGGCATGTCGCTCGGCGAGTTTCGCCGCATCGTCAACATGGTTCAGAAGGGCGAGCGCGAGGCGCGCATTGCCAAGAAGGAAATGGTCGAGGCGAACCTCAGGCTCGTGATCTCGATCGCCAAGAAGTACACCAACCGTGGCCTGCAGTTCCTCGATCTCATTCAGGAAGGCAACATTGGCCTGATGAAGGCGGTCGACAAGTTCGAGTACCGCCGCGGCTACAAGTTCTCGACGTATGCCACGTGGTGGATCCGGCAGGCGATCACGCGCTCGATTGCCGATCAGGCGCGCACGATCCGCATCCCGGTCCACATGATCGAGACGATCAACAAGCTGGTGCGTACCAGCCGCCAGTTCCTGCACGAGCAGGGCCGCGAACCGACGCCGGAAGAAATGGCCGAGCGCCTGTCGATGCCGCTCGAAAAGGTCCGCAAGGTGATGAAGATCGCCAAGGAGCCGATCTCCCTCGAAACGCCGATCGGCGACGAGGAAGACAGCCACCTCGGCGATTTCATCGAAGACAAGAACGCGGTGATCCCGGTGGACGCGGCCATTCAGGCCAACCTCAAGGAAACCGTCACCCGCGTCCTCGCCAGCCTCACCCCGCGCGAGGAACGCGTGCTGCGCATGCGCTTCGGCATCGGCATGAACACCGATCACACGCTCGAAGAAGTCGGCCAGCAGTTCTCGGTGACGCGCGAACGTATCCGCCAGATCGAAGCCAAGGCGCTGCGCAAGCTGAAGCACCCGTCGCGGTCAAGGAAGATGCGTTCGTTCCTAGATCAATAAATAGGGACAGTCCCTGTTTCTCAAGAGGGCTCCGCTGCGGCGGGGCCCTTGTCAATTATCCTCGTCACCCCGGGCTTGGCCCGAGGTCTTGCTGCTCTTTGAACGCAGCGTCCGCAGCACAGCTGCCCTTCAGATCAAGACCGCGGTGACGGAAGTCGAGCCCGTTTTCTGGCCCCCTCACCCCACCCTATAAACCGCCAGCCGCACGGTATTCCCCACCTTGCCGCCATCCGCGACATAGATCGAGCGCGCCACCCACGCATAGTCCGGGTGCCCGCTGTCCAGCCGGATCGCGCTGCGCATGTAGTACTCGGAGGGTGGCACCGCTTCCCCCGCCGCGATCCGTGCCGCGACTTCAGCGGAGGCATGCCGGATGCCCTGGCTGACCACTTCGATCACGGCGCCGTCGTCGGTTTCAATCGCATAGCGCGCGTCCAGCTGCGCCACGCCGCCCGCTTGCACCGTCTGCCAGTCCGCGCCCACGTTCAGGATGCGGCCGTTGATGCGCGGCCCGCGCGCCGTCCCGCCGACAATCGGAATGATCCGCCGCGTGCCCGCAAGCGCTGCGCCCATCTCGTGCGGCGGCGAAAGCTCGACCACCAGATCGCAGATGTGTTCCAGCGCAATCGTCATGCCGCCACTTCCCCCGCCACGCGCCCGCCCGCCGGGATCGTCGGCGGCGCGGCATTCAGCTGCTCTTTCGCGAAGCCCGCCGCCTTCTGGTACGCCAGCATGAACGCCGCGCGCTCTTCCGCCGGGATCACCGCGTCGATATCATCGAACTGCCCGCCGCAGCGCTCGTCGACCATGTTGAGCAAGCCGAACGGCCCCGCGCCCCGGTTACGCATCGCCACCGCGCCGATGGGGGCACAAAGCTCGGCATCGAAGGCCGCCAGCGCCGCCGCGCTCACCCCCTGCTGCGTCATGATCCGCCCCAGCACCCGCGCATCGATGATCGCCTGCGAGGCGCCGTTGGAGCCCGTCGGATACATCGGATGTGCCGCATCGCCGATCAGCAGGACCGGCCCGTCCACCCATGTCGGCAGCGGATCGCGGTCGATCATCGGGTTTTCGTAGACCGCGTCAGATCCCGCCAGCAGCGTGGGCAGATCGAGCCAGTCATAGACGAATCCCTCGAACTCATGCGCGAATTCGGAAAGCGCTACCGGACGGAACCAGCCGGATTGCGTCCAGTCATGGCTCGCATCAAAGGTCTGTTCGGCGATCCAGTTGATGTCCGCAAGGCCATCGGCGTCGGGGTGCGAGATCGGATAGAGCACCACACGGTGCCGGCTCGTCCCCAGCCCCACGAATGAGGACCCGCTGCGGATCGGCACGCCCCGCGCGGTGCCGCGCCACATGATCGTGCCGCCCCAGTGAATCGGCGGCTGATCGGGGTGCATTTGCGCGCGGATCGCCGAATGGATGCCGTCTGCGCCAATCAGCAGCGCGCCGCCGAGTTCCTCACTGCTGCCATCCGCCCGCTCGACCAGCGCCGTTACGCCGCCATCGGCGTGCTTGCGGTAGCCCGTAACCCGGCTGCCGAGCCGCACCGCATCCGGCCCCAGCCGCTCCAGCACCGTGCGATAGAGCAGCATGTGAAACTGCCCGCGATGCACCGCATACTGGTGCCAGCGATAACCCGCGCCCTTGCCGCGCGCCTCGGCATAGATATCCTTGCCATTGAGCCCCACCAGCGCCCACTCGCGCGCCGGAATGCCGACAGCGTTCAGCGCCGCCTCGCCAATGCCGAGATCTTCCAGTTCGCGCACCGCGTTGGGTTGCAGGTTGATCCCCACCCCCAGCGGCTTCAGTTCGCGCACGCTTTCGAGCACTGTGCAGCGCACGCCGATCTGGTGCAGCGTCAGCGCCATGACCAGCCCGCCGATCCCGCCGCCCGCAATCAAGACCTCGTTCTTGGGCATCGTATTTCCCGAATGTTATACTCAATAGCGCCGCTACAGGCAGGGCCGCGGCCTTGCAACGGCTCTTACTTGTCCGCGCTGTAAACCGGCACCGTATCCGCCAGCGGATCGAGCCGCACCGTGAGCGCGGTCCCGAGCGCCGCCACCAGCAGCACCGCCGCCGCCATCCGCGCGCCACGCGCGCTCAGCCCTTCCCACAGCGGCAGTACGGCCAGCCCAGCCACCGTCAGCGGCAGAACAGCGACTATCGGCAGGTTCGGCCCCACCCCCTGCATGACCTGATGCCCCAGCGCGATCATGTAGCCGATCACCGGAGCCCCCAGCACCACAGCGAGGAGCCGTCCGCCCGAACCTTCACCCGCCACCATCGCCAGCGCCGCCAGCAAGAGCGGCAGCACCACGACATAGGCCGCCGTCGGCGCCAGCACCTGCAGTACCGCGCCCAGCGCAAACAGTGGCAGCGCCGCGCCCACCAGCCCGGCAGGCTTCGGTTTCCATGTCCCCAGCATCAACAGGAACGCCGCCAGCCCGCCGGCCAGTGCCATGATTTCCAGTCGCGGGATCGCTGCCAGCCGGTCGTAGTAGTTGACCTTGCCCGGCGCGATCGAAAGGGCATTCACCGCCCACAGGACCACGCCGGCGAGGAGGATCAGCGCCACCATTCGCAGCGCACCCGCTGCGCACGCCCGCCAACCGCCGCCGCGCCGTGCGGCAAGGCCGAGGCACAATGCCGCGACCGCCAGCATCGCCCACCCCGCCGAGGCCGGATAGACCAGCAGGAACAGTCCGAACACATCGAAGAACACAACGTCTGCCGCCTTGCCCGGCAGCGGCTCCGCACGCAGCAGTTCGCGGGTCAGATCGAGCACTTGCGCGCCCATGTCCTGCAGCGCGCCCTGATCGAGCGCGTCGGGCGTCGCCTTGGGTGAATGGTAGAGCTGCGGCCGCCCGATGAAGGCGAAGTTGTACCCCGTCCACGGCCCGCCCCTTGTCTCGGTCAGGTCGGTATCATTGGGCAGCACCTTGTAGATGAACACCGCGAGCGAGGAACCGCCCGGCCGCGCAATGGCCCCAGCGGCGCGCGCAATCGCCGCGCCGTTGTCCGCCGAAGTCTCGAACAGGGTCGTCCGCCCCCCGCCGCCCCGCGCCTCGACATTGATCACCGCACCGACATGTGCGCGCAGGGGATCGGCGGTGAAGAAATGCCGCGCCCCGTCGAGCCCCAGTTCCTCGCCATCGGTGATGAGCACGATCAGGTCGCGCGCGGGCTTCCCTCCCACGCGCACCGCGCGCGCGGTTTCCAGCAGCGCGGCAACCCCCGCGGTATCATCCGCCGCACCGGGCGATCCGCCCACCGTATCGTGGTGCGCCATCAGCAGCACGGCGGGCAAGCTGCGGTCGCGGCCAGGCAGCACGCCGATCACGTTGTTCAGGGTCGGTGCCGGATCGAGCTTCCCGCTCCACCACGCCAGCCGGTCCGCACTCGCCTTGGGCGCGGCAAACGGCGCTTGGTGCACTTGCATCCCCATGGTCAGCAGGCGCCGCGCGATATGCGCACGCACCATGGCATTCTCAGGCGAAGCAGCGACATGAGGCCTTGCGGCCATCGCGCGCACGTCGGCCATCGCGCGCCCGGCGGCGAAAGCCCACGGTGACGCGTCGGCGCCGAGCGGCGCGGGGGGAGTCGTCGCCCGCACCCCCAAAAGCGCCGCCAGCACCATCATTGCCACCAGGAACCACCGCTTGGCCATGCCTTGTCTCCCACCTTGTCTCCCACCGTTCCGGCCTGCCTGAATGTTTGGCGGTGAGGTTTTGTTTACCAAGCCTGATTACGCATTGTCCGCAAGACCCAGTAGCGCCGGAGCGGCCCCTTGTTCATTTCCCACGAGTTCACTCCGCACGAGGATCATTCGGCCACGTTCGCCGCAATCCGCAGTGAACTGGGCGATGCCGATGGCACACCCTTCTCTGCGCTGATCAGAGACCTCAAAGCCGATTATCCCCGCGTCTGGCGCGATCTGGCATGGGGCTGCCTCGGTCTGATCTGGACCACCGCCGGCACCGTCTGGTTCGCAAAGCAGAGCCCGCTGGGCATGATCGCCGCGGTCCCGTTCGGTGGTGCCGGTTTCGGCTTCGCTGTTCCTCGCCGGCGGCTTTGCTGCTGCGCTGGCGTGGGTGGCGGGCGTCGGCGTTGTCTTCCCATTCCCTGGCGCGCTGCGCCAGATCCTCGAACACCGCTCGCTCGAAGCCCGGCGGCCAGCTCTTCATCAAGACGCCCAACTACAATTCGCTCGATGCGCGCCTGTTCCGCCACCGCTCGTGGGCCGGTTTCCACACCCCCCGCCATTTCGTGCTGTTGCAGCGACGCAGCCTTGAAGCGCTTGCGCTCGAATGCGGGCTTGAGGCCGCATCCTTCAGCTACACGCAAGGCGCTCCATTCTGGAGCGTCTCGCTGCTCGAGGAATTGCGCAAGCTCGGCCTTGTGAAGATCACGGCAGAGCGCCCCGCGGTCGCGCACCCGCTGATTCCGCTGCTTCAGGCCGGCAGCGCAGCCTTTGATTTCCTGCGCCGCCCGTTTGCGCCGCTCAGCCAGATGGAAATGGTGCTGAAGCCCGCCGAGTAAGTGCCTCTCTGTTTCTGCCGAAAGCAGAATGGAGGTACTGGCCCGCCGCAGGCGGGTCGGAGGGGGCTCTTTCCCTTATTATCAATCTTCCTTATGCTGCACTTAAGGCATTCAGCCAGACTGGCAAAGCCGGGCCAACCCTCCTAAAGCGCTGGTGCACCCGAATCCCACTGCTGCAGGACCACCCGCCGCCTATGCGCATTGCCATCGCCTCGGACCATGCCGCGTTCGATCTCAAGGCCGAACTCGTCGCCCATATCGCCGCGCTCGGCCACGAAGTGCTCGATCTCGGACCAGACAGTACCGCCAGCGTCGATTACCCGGACTATGGCTACAAGCTCGCCGAAGCCGTGGCATCAGGCCAAGCGGAACGCGGCGTCGCGCTCTGCGGCTCGGGCATCGGGATTGCGATCGCGGTGAACCGCCACCCGGCGCTGCGCTGCGCGCAGGTCAGCGAACCGCTGTCGGCTGCACTCAGCCGTTCGCACAACAATGCGAATGCCATAGCCATGGGCGCGCGCCTGATCGGCCCCGAAATGGCCAAGGCCTGCCTCGAGGCTTTCCTTGGCGGCGAGTTCCTCGGCGGCCGTCATGAAGGCCGCGTTGCCAAGCTTTCCAGTCCCTCATTCTGAAATGGAGCCTCGCAGATGAACATTGCAGCCACCAATGACCTTGGCGCGCAGGAAATCCGCAAAGCCGGCTTCTTCACCGAACATCTCGCCGACGCCGATCCCGAAGTCTACGCCGCTATCCAGGGCGAGCTGCACCGCCAGCAGACCAAGATCGAGCTGATCGCGTCGGAAAACATCACCAGCCTCGCCTGCCTCGAAGCGGCCGGCTCGGTCTTCACCAACAAGTACGCTGAAGGCTATCCCGGCAAGCGCTACTACGGCGGCTGCGAATATGCCGACGTCGTTGAAACGCTTGCCATCGAGCGCGCAAAGAAGCTGTTCGGCTGCGAATTTGCCAATGTGCAGCCCAATTCGGGCAGCCAGATGAACCAGGCCGTGTTCCTCGCCCTGCTCCAGCCGGGTGACACCTTCATGGGCCTCGATCTCAATTCGGGCGGCCACCTCACCCACGGCTCGCCGGTCAACATGAGCGGCAAGTGGTTCAAGCCGATCGCCTATGGCGTGCGCCGCGAGGATCACCAGATCGACATGGACGCGGTCCGTGCCACCGCCCACGAACACAAGCCCAAGCTGATCATCGCAGGCGGCACCGCTTATTCGCGCGTGTGGGACTGGGAGGCCTTCCGCACTATCGCGGACGAGATCGGAGCCTACCTCCTCGTCGACATGTCGCATATCTCGGGCCTCGTCGCGGGCGGCGCGCACCCCTCGCCGATCCCCCATGCGCATGTCGTCACCACCACCACGCACAAGTCTCTGCGTGGCCCGCGCTCGGGCGTCATCCTCACCAATGACGAGGCGCTCGCGAAGAAGATCAACATGGCGGTGTTCCCTGGCATGCAGGGCGGCCCGCTGGTTCACATCATCGCCGCCAAGGCGGTCGCCTTTGCAGAGGCGCTCAAGCCCGAATTTGCCGCCTACGCCCATCAGGTCGTCGCCAATTCCCGCGCGCTTGCCGCCAGCCTTCAGGACGCCGGGCTCGGCATCGTCTCGGGCGGGACGGACAACCACTCGATGCTGGTCGATCTCACCCCCAAGGACGTCACCGGCAAGGCCGCAGAAA
>Ga0315905_10002186_pt1 | contig 20574 bp, 18 predicted proteins | sample LakEriMetagenome_5_FD_203522 | JGI IMG/M metagenome (GOLD analysis project Ga0315905, IMG submission 203522) | Freshwater fungal communities from buoy surface, Lake Erie, Ohio, United States - Buoy 4 MA121 | ecosystem: Environmental > Aquatic > Freshwater > Lake | place: USA: Lake Erie, Ohio...
GCGCACGGCCTGGAGGTTGTAGCTGGAGAAGTAGTAGTGCGCTTCGCGTTGCGAGTCTTTGCTTTGGCCAAAGAGCAGCGGGGAGAGATCGCGGCCATCGATCACGGGCTGCGCGGGCACTTCGGCTCCGGCGATTTTCAGGCAAGTGGGCAGCACGTCGATGGTGCCGGCGACGGCATCGCTCACGCTGCCGGGCGCGATCTTGTCGGGCCACCACGCGAGGGTGGGGACGCGCACGCCGCCTTCCCAGGTGCTGCCTTTGCCGCCGCGCAGCGGACCGGCGCTACCACCATCGGGGCCTTTGATGAGCCAGGGGCCGTTGTCGCTGGTGAAGATGACGAGCGTGTTCGTGTCGAGCTGCAGCTCGCGCAGCGTGTCGAAGACGCGGCCGACGCTGGCATCGACCTCCTGCACCCAATCGCCAAAGCGGCCGTTTTGCGAGCTGCCCTGGAAGGCCTTGCCGGGATGGATGGGCGTGTGCACGGCGGTGTGCGGGAAGTAGAGGAAGAACGGCTGCGCCGTGTTCTTGGGGCCTGGTTCTTGGTTCTTCGTGGATTGGGTGCCGCGGATGAACTTCACCGCCTCGTCGGTGTAGATTTCCTCAATGCGATCCTGGTCCGTCTCATCGAGCAGGAGCTCCACTTTCTCATCGCGCACGAGTGGCACGACGCGGCGACCGTCCACGCTCGCCGTTTTGAGCATGTCATTGGAATACGGGATGCCGAGGTAGTGATCGAAGCCCTGCTTCGTCGGCAAAAACGCCGGTTGGTCGCCGAGGTGCCATTTGCCGATGCACTGCGTGGCATAGCCCAGCGGCCGCAAGCGATCTGCGATGGTGTGCTCCTGCGGATGCAGCCCGTTTTTGCTCCCCGGCGGATACACGCCGGGCACGGAGACGCGTGCGCCATAGCACCCGGTCATGATCTGCGCCCGCGACACGCTGCACACCGGCGCGGCATAGAACGACGTGAGCTTCATCCCCTCCCGCGCCATGCGGTCAAGATGCGGCGTCTTCTGCTTCACCGCGCCAAACGGCCCGAGGTCGCCGTAGCCGAGGTCGTCGATGAAGTGGATGATGATGTTCGGGCGCGGCAGAGCCGCGTGGAGCGAAGAGCAGAGGGCGAAGAGGCAGAGGAGGAGGCGCATGGGGAATGATGGAAAGGCAACGAATCGGCGCAAGCATGGTAGCCATCTCGCTCCGCGAGATGAGCTGAGGGCTTACGCAGACACGAAGACCCTTGGAGAGTTCGATGGCTTTCGGTTTTTGCGGAGCGCCTTGCTCCTTTGCTTCGCTGCGCTCACCCTTCGGGCAGCCTTTGGCTGGCTATCTCCCTTCGGTCGGTTCGCCGGAGCGAGAGGGCTACTTTGCTTTGCTCCAAAGACGCGCTTGATCAGCTCGGAGGCCCGCATTGAGCGGGTTTTGCGCGATGTAGTCACGCAGGCGGCGAAATTGACCTTCGTGGCGCACGAGGTGATCAAAGGCGTCTTGCTGCCAAACGCGGCCTTGAAGGCCGAGTGTTGCATTGATCAGGCGAGCAGTGAAGTGCTTCCAGGAGTCGCACTGATCGATCATCGCGGCCTTGTCAGGGAAAGTGGCGAGCAGATGGACGTGGTTCGGCATGATGACGAAGTCGAGCATCTCATAGCGGTCGCCATCGAAGTGCAGAAGGCTGTTAGCGACGATGTCAGCGATTTCCGGCTGGCTGAGCACGCAGGCACCGTGGCCAGCATCGAGAGCCTCATGCCAGCGGCTGGTGTAGCGATCATGGTATTCGATCATCAAGTCGGGCGGAAGTTCTTGGACCCGCATCTTCCAACCTTTTTGGGTGGGATCGATGCCGTGGACATCGAGCCAGCGATTGCGATCCGCCCGCCAACGTTCGAGAACATCCTTCGGCATGGAGTCCGCCGTGCGCCAGGTGATGAAGACCACGGAGCCGTCCTGTGCTCAATGCGGCAGCTTGCGCTGGGTGATGAGCAACTCGTTGTTCGGATCGAAGAAACGCATGCCGCGATGCTATGACGATCACGAAATGGCGCAAGCAAAGTAGCCATCTTGCTCCGCAAGATGAGCGGAAGGCTGGCGCAGAAACGAATAGCCTCCGAAATTCGGAGACGCCTGACTTAGCGAAGCGTTCGGCTCCTCTCGCGGAGCGAGAGGGCTACTATGCTTCGCCGTTTGCGTCACTTCTTCACTGGCACCACTGGCCCCCTGCCCTGTGGCCGACGCGTGCGCGGCTTCTCAGCTTCAAACGGCACCATCGCAGCCTCCGGCAGCACTTTGAGCTTCAACTCTTGGATCTCGTGTCTGTGTGGAGCTGGATGGCGAGCAGGCCCTCCAGCGTGCGTTTGTCGGCGGCAAGAGATGCACCACAAAGAGGAGTTTCATGGTTATTCTTTGGCGATGCTGTTGGTGACGTAGCTATGGTTCAGCGCGGCTAGCGCATAATCCCCTGGATGCTCAAAATCTCATATGCGGGAAGCTCGTGCTCATTCGGGTTCCTCTTTTTCTATCTGCGTGTCATACATGCCCACCACCCGCGTCACTCAGTGGGAAATGAATGGAACGCGCCCTTGCCGACCAGCTCGAAGCTCTGCATCCCGACGCCTTTGGCTGGGCGCTGCATTGCTGTGCGGGCATTCAGGCGCAGGCGGAGGACGTGCTGCAAAACGCCTATCTCAAAGTCGAGCAGGAACGTGCCGCCCACGACGGACGCTCCAGCTTCAAAACCTGGTGGTTCGGCGTGATCCGTTTCACCGCGCACGAGGAGTTTCGGCGGCAGCGCTACCGCGAGTCGCTGGTGGGCAAACTGCTCGCCATCTTCGTCGAAGAGCACCATCCAGCACCGTCACGTCAGGTGGAGAAAGACGAGCGCCATGCGGAGCTGCGCCGTTGCCTTGCACAACTACCCACTCGCCAGACAGAAGTGCTGCATCTCGTTTTTTATCAAGACCTGACCATCCAGGAAGCCGCACAGATCATGGGTGTGGGCATCGGCTCCGCACGCCAGCACTACGAACGCGGCAAGGCGCGCCTGCGGTCGCTGCTGCAACCCGAATCGCCTCATGAATGACCACGACCTTCGTTCGATCTTCGCCCAGCAACGCCAGTGCGATCACGAAAACGCCCCGGCATGGCGTCCTGAACTATTGAATCGTCCGCTGAAGCCGCAGCGCCACTGGTTACGCTGGATTCCGGTTTCCTTGGTAACTGCATGCGTCATCGCGGTGGCGTTATTCTTTGCTGATCCACTCAAACACGACGCCCAACTGAGCGAACTGCCCCCACTGCTAGATTCAACGCCGGGAGCATTGTTCGCCAGCCTAGAACCCTCCTTGAGCGCTTTTGACGCCCCTTCCGATTTCCTACTGCCAACCCACCTCAACCTGCACATCCCATGAAAACCATCCTTTGCTCCCTCCTACTGCTCGTGACCGCTAGTCTGCACGCCGCCCATGTCGAAGACTGGCTGAAAAGTGGCCTGCTGCACCCTGATTTGATCACCTCGGTGCGTGAAGAACTCGCGCTCTCCGAAGAGCAGCAGTCCCAGCTCAACACCCAACTCAGCGCGGCCCGCCAGCAGGCCGGGCCACTGGAACAGGCAGTGAAGGAGCAGCAAAAAGCGCTGAATGACCTGCTCAAGGACACCACCACCACTGCCGAGGCTGCGAGTGCCCAGCTCACGAAACTGATCGAGGCCGAGGCTGCCGTGAAACAACTGCAACTGCGCACCTTGATCGGCGTGCGTGATGTTTTGACGCCGGAGCAGTTGCAAAAAGCCCAAAAGCTCGGTCCACCGAAGATGGCGGCGAAAAGCGGCACTGAATCTCACGTGAAGGCGAAGGCGGGCAAACTCCGTGCGGCGGTGGAAGCGCTCGGCGTGCCACCGACGGACGCCATGAAGACACGCGGCGCGGAGATCGAGGTGTTGATCAAAAACGGCGATCTGGCTGCGGCGGACACCGCCTTGGACAAGCTGATCGAAGACTCGCGTTTCAAGGAGCTGGAGGCCGAGGATGAGGTCGTGGACTTCTCGAAGTTCGAAACTGGCAACGCCGATCTCGAATCCCTGCGTCAGCGTTTTGAAGCGGTGCAGGCCGCCGGGCAGGAAATCATCTCTCTCCCGCTGATGCGGCAGATGATTCAGGCGAAAAAGGCCTTCGAGGAGGCCAAGGAGGCCCAGGATGCCGACAAAGTGGGCCGCATCCTGACCTATGTGGAGGGGAAGCTGAAGGAGCCATGAACCGCCTTGCCCTCGCCTGCCTGAGGGTGCCCATGCTTGCCTCAGGGCTAACCACGGAAGAGGCCGAGGCGCGGCTGCGCATGGCCCTACTAGCAGCCGTGACCCTGGCGAAACCGTGTTAAAGATTCGTTTGCCTTTGGCTCGTTTCTGGCGATAAAGCGCACTTAAGTCACCTGTGAAGGGTTAGGCTCAGTTGTTCATCAGGTGATTTCAGCGGTGGTGTGCATGAGTTTGATCTGGAAGTGGGTGATCGAACCTAATAAAGCAATGAACACCAAGATGTATGTGGGCAATCTGCCCTTCTCGGCTTCGGATTCTGACATCCGCGAGCTTTTCTCCCAATACGGCACCGTCTCTGACATTTTCCTGCCGATGGACCGCGAAAGCGGCCGTCCGCGCGGATTTGCCTTCGTGACGATGGACACTCCTGAAGCCATGCAGGCCGTGATCACCGCGCTCAACGGCCAGGAATTTCAAGGCCGCAAGCTCGGCATCAACGAAGCCCGTCCGCGTGAAGAACGCCCAGGCGGTGGCGGTGGCGGTGGCGGCGGCCGTGGCGGCTACGGTGGTGGTGGCGGCGGCGGCAGCCGTGGCGGCTACGGTGGTGGTGGCGGAGGAGGCTACGGCGGCGGCGGAGGAGGCTACGGCGGCGGCGGCGGCGGCGGCGGTGGCCGTGGCGGCTACGGTGGTGGTGGCGGCGGTGGCGGCGGCGGTGGCAAGCGCTTTGACCGCGGCAGCCGTGGCGGTCGTGACGGTGGTGGCGAAGAAGGCGGCTGGTAAGCCGTCGATTCCTACTCTTTGATTTTGCAGCCCGTGATGTGGGTTTGGAAGCTTAGGCTTCCACCGGCGTCACGGGCTTTTCCGCGTTCACGAACAGCGCGAAGACACCCGCCAGCACAAAGGCCACCGCACACAGCCACACGCCCTCATGGAAGTCGTGGTTCGTATCGAAGGCCTTCAACACGGCGGTGAACATCACCGGCTGAATCGCCGCGCCGAAGTTCCCCCACATGTTGCCCCAGCCAAAGAGCTGCGCCTGATGCTTCCCGCTGATGTCCTGCATCAGCGTCCACATGGCCGGCAGGCCGATGTCGGCAAAGAAGGCGACAAGACCAAACATGATCGCCATGCCCCAGGCTGTGTCGGTGTAAAGCGCCAGCACATAGCAACCGGCGGCGGCAAATTTCGTCACCGACATCGGCAGCATACGCCCGAGACGTTTGCCATGCTTGCGGGAGATCTGGTCCGTCAGCATACCGCCCAGGGGCAGCGCGGCGATGCCGATGGTCAGCGCTCCGGTGGTGATCAGTCCCGTCATGCCATCGTCGAGATGCATCACCTTTTTGAGGTAGTCCGGCAGCGAGAGAATCAAGAAGGCCCAACCGATGTTCGTGAAGAACTGCACGCCGTTTGCCATCCAGAGGTTTTTGCTGCGGCAGGCGGTGAGCAAAGGAAAGCGCTTCGGCGGGTCTTTGACCGGCAGAAACTCGCCCCGGCCTTCCGCCAGCAGTGCGATCTCTGCGTCATTGCAGCGCGGGTGCTGACGCGGATGCTCACGGAACACACGCCAGTAACACACCGCCACGACGATGCCGATCACACCGTAAAGCCAGCCAGCCCAGCGCCAGTCGCCGGATCTGAGAATCACAAACGCCGTCAGGCCTGGGGCCACTGCCCCACCGACGCGCCCACCCCAGGAGATCAGGCTGCTGGCAAAGCCGCGCCCTTCAATGTGCGCCCAGCGCGTCAGCAGGCCACTGCTGGCAGGATAATAGCCCGCCTCCGCGAGGCCACAGCCAAGCCGAGCCAGCAGCAGAGTGGTGAAGCCCAGGGAAAAGCTCGTCAGCGCTGTGAAGACCGACCATGTCGCGATGTAGAGGCAGATCAGCGCCCGTGCGCCAAAGCGGTCGCTCAACCAACCTGCAGGCACCTGCGCTAGCGCGTAGGCCCAGAAGAACGCGCCCTTCACCCAGTCGATCTGCCACCCCTCCAGCTTGATGTGCTGCTGAAACGAGTCCGAGGTGATGATCTGCGCTAGGCAGATGCGGTCCAGATACATCAGGAAGGCCACCATGGTCGCCGTGGCGAGGATTTGATGACGGACGATGGAGGGGCGGGCGGCGGTGGACATCGGGGAAAGAAGACGCGGGATTTAAGCCATGCCTAACAGGATTCCGGCTTGATGCGCGCTTCAAAGGCATGCATGACCCAGGATGGCAGGCACAAAACGTGTGTATTGAATGCCGTTGCGCCCTGCTGCCGTCTGAGAAACCCTTCCACTGTCATGACTGCCCTCAAAAACCTCTCCGCGCTTCTGGTGCTCAGCTTCCTCGCCTCTGGCGTGCTGGGCTGGTTCCTTTTCCAATCACGCTCCGACCTCACCGCCCTGCGCGGCGAGATGGAACAGATCAAAATCTCTCACGCTGACGATTTGAAGGCAAAGGAGACCGAGTTTCAGCGCACGCTCGACGCGCAATCCGCGCAGCATCAGAAAATGATCACCACGCTCAATGACGAGCACGAGAAAAAGATCGACGCCCAGCGCTCCGGTGAGCGCCAGCGCTTGGCCACCGCCGCGAAGGAGTTTGAAAACATCTTCGAGGGCAATAAAACCACCCTGCAATACATCAACCTGCTGGAGGACAAAGTGAAGGCCGGTCAGACGCTCTCGAAGGCCGAGGTGGAGAAGCTCACCATCATCACCACCGGCCTCGGTTATTTGAAAAAGCAGTATCAGAAGCCCATGCAGGAGTTTCAAGAGTTAGCCGCATATTTTGAGGCCCAGGCCTCGAAACAACTCGCGAAACCGAAGGGCGGTTTCTTCAAGCGTGTGTTCAGCAAGGAGTTCCGTGAGCAGGAGAAGGAATACGCCCGCCAAGAAGGTGCCAAGGAGGCCTTCGAGCAGGCCCAGGGCAAGTTCACCACCGCCTACACCTCCGCCCAGCGGACTATGGCCACTGTGAACCTCGACGCTGACGCGCAGATCCAAAAACTGCACGCCTACATCGACGACAAGCAGCAGATGAACGCCGAGGACCTCAGCTCCTTCTTTAACAAAGCCCGCCAAGCCCTGCGCACTCATCAAGACGTGCTCGACTTTGAACCCGACGCCCTCCCACTGCCTGCGCCGAAGCCTCAGCCGTGATTTGAAATGATCCCCGGGGGGACCCAAGAAATCAACGCCCCACTTCCAGTAGCGTCGGCAGTTTGTTCAAGGGGGTGATCTCTAGGCTCGCACCAGCGGCTGCTTGGACCTGCGGGTTGCTGGATTTCAGATAACGGAACAACTCGCTTTCAGTCGTGAAGACCATCGTGGTGTCGCTGGTGATGAGCTTCTTGTAAGCCTCCATCGTCTGCTTGAACTCAAACAATTGAGCGGCATCAGGAGTCTGGTTGTAGGCCTTGGCGTAGATCTCGGTGGCCTTGGCGTCGGCGGTGCCTTCGAGTTCCTGCACCTGGCGGTAGGCTTCGGACTCGATGGTGGCGAGATCACGCTCGCGCTCGCCGTTGATCTTGGCCGCCTCACCGTCGCCTTCGGAGCGGTAACGGTCAGCGATCTGCTTGCGCTCGCTGATCATGCGTTGGTAGATGGAGTGACTGACGGAAGGGTCGTAGTCGATGCGCTTGAGGCGCACATCGAGCAGCTTGATGCCGAGCTCTTTCACTTTCGGGGCGGCGTTGGCGAAAATCTCGGCCTCCAACTCGCCACGGCCTTTGCTGATGGATGGCAGCACGCCGATGCGCGCCTCAGCGGTGGAAATGGCGGCCCCGGCGTCTGGAGCGGGGCCGTCCCGCACGACTTTGCGGTCCTTGGTGGTGCGCACGGCCTCGATGAAGTCGTGTTTGGCGATGACGATGCGCATCTCGCTACCGATGATGCCGTTGAGGCGGGAAAGAGCGCGGCTTTCATCCGTGAGCTGGCGGTAGAAGACGAGCGGGTCGGAGATCTCCCAACGGGCGAAGGCATTGACCATGACGAAAACCTTATTCTTTGTAGTCATGGGCGTGGAGTCGCCGTCCCACTCCAGCACGCGGTTTTCGATGCGGTTGACGGTTTGGATGAAGGGCGTCTTCCAATGCAGGCCAGCCTGGGTGACCGGCTCATCCACGGGCTTGCCAAACTGGGTGACGATGACCTGCTCGGTTTCGTTGATGGTGTAAAAGCCGGAGCTCAGCACGATGAAGAGCACGAGCGAGACAATGAGAGCGAGAGTGGATTTCATCGAGCGGCGGGGGCGGGAGATTGTTGCGGCGCAGGCTGGCGCAGGTTCATGAGCGGGAGGAAGGAGGAGGCATTTTCATCCAGGATGATCTTCCCCGGCACGGTGGGCAGGATCTCCGTCATGGTTTCGAGGTACATGCGCTTTTTGGTGACTTCGGGCGCTTTTTTGTATTCGGCCAGCAAGGCATTGAAACGCGAGGCGTCGCCCTCGGCCTCGTTGATGCGCTTCGTCGCGTAGCCTTCAGCGGCGCTGACTTTCTGCACGGCCTCGCCGCGCGCCTTTGGCACGACGCGGTTGTACTCGCCGCTGGCCTGATTGATGGCGGATTCTTTCTCCTGCTGAGCGCTGTTGACCTCGTTGAAGCTGGCCTTGACCATCGCGGGAGGATTCACATTGCCGAGCTGGATGAGGTCGATGCGTAGGCCCATGTTCAGAGTGTCAACCAGCGTGCGCAGACGCTCCAAGCCCTTCTGCTCCATCTCCTGGCGGCCGATGGTGAGCACTTCGTCCACCGTGCGGTCGCCCACGACCTCGCGCATGACGGCCTCAGAGAGATCGCGCAGCGTGGCCAGTGGTTCGCGGAAGTTGAAGGTGTAGGCCACGGGATCTTCCACATGGTACTGCACCTCCCACTCGACAAGCACGGCGTTCAGGTCGCCTGTAACCATGTTTTTCTCCTGCTGCTGCTCCTCGTATTCGGTGTACTGGTAAAAATTGGTGGCCCCCTGAGTGGCAGTGCCAAACTCCAGCTTCTGCTGCCGCTGCACCTCAACGATGATCGCACTGTCGATGCCCCAAGGCAGCTTGAAATGCAAACCGGGTGGCGCGGTCTTCAAGTAACCGCCAAAGCGTTGAATCACCGCCACGGAGTTGGCAGGAACTTGGTAAATACCGGAAAATAGGCCGATGAGCACAAACAGAGCGCCGACACCGAAAAGAATCAGCCGGGGGTTGAACCTGATTTGTACGCCCTCAGGCAGAGCGGGGTGACGGATGGTGGCCATGCAAAGAGGCTAGCGCAGTGGTCCCAAGCAGCAAGCGGCATGCTCGACTCATATTGCATGCCCAGAACCAACGGGGTGTAAGGAGGTCTGACATGTAAATCACACAGAATCAGAATTTTAGCCTCGATCGGGGGGGAGGGGACGAGGGTTTATAATCTCCTAAACTTTCGTGATGATTCATAACCTGCTCATCCTCGCGGCTGCTTCACCAATGCCACCAACTCCGACGCGAATTGGCCGTCAGCTTCCTCAACAGCTGCTTATAACCAGAACTTCGGAGTTGCTTTCAAAACCGGTCCGTCGGCTGCCTGCTCCATGGACCAGCCTGAGTCGGCAGCTCAGCAGGCGCGACTGCCGTGCCTGCCTCGAACTTTGCCAGCGGCAGAATCCGTCTCTCAGGACAGCCGACCGCCGCATCTGTGATTGACCGCGCATGGTGACCGCCCTTTCATCAGCGTCTCATGACCCCACTCCACCAGCTCCGCGCAGGCATTATCGGCACAGGTTTTATCGGCCCCGTTCACATCGAGGCACTCAAGCGTCTTGGCGTCACCGTGAACGGCATCTGCGGTTCCACCAAAAGCGCACGGCATGTCGGTGAGCTGTGGGGCATCCCGGAAATCTACGGCGACTACGATCACGAGGCGATGTATGCCTCACCGAACATTGATGTGGTTCACATCACCTCGCCGAACCGGGTTCACGTCGAACAATGCCTCAGCGCACTCGAAATGGGCAAGCACGTCATCTGCGAGAAGCCTTTGGGCATGACGGCGTCTGACACCGCGCTCGTGGTCGATGCGGTGAAGAAAGGCGGCAAAAAAGGTCCGGTGTTCGCAGTGAACTACATGTGCCGCTTCTTCCCCGCCATCCTGCAAATGCGCGCGATGGTCGCTCGGGGCGATCTCGGCAAGATCATGCACGTCCAGGGCCATTTCTTCCAGGACTGGCTCATGTATGAGACCGACTACAACTGGCGCATTCTCTCCAGTGAGGGCGGTAAACTTCGTGCCGTCGGCGATGTCGGCACGCATTGGATCGACGCCGTCAGTTTTGTGCTCGGAACCAAGGCGCAGAGCGTCTTTGCGCACATCGAAACCTTCCACAAGACTCGCAAACGCCCGAAAGGCGAGGTGCAGACCTTTGCGAAGATCGATCCGAAGAAGATGATCGACTACAAGGTCGATACCGAAGACTTCGGCAGCGTGCTGTTGAAGTTCGGTAAGGCCAAGCACGGCTTCGCCGACGGTGTGCATGCGAATGCGAGCATCTCGCAGGTCGCCGCCGGTTGGAAATGCAGCCTCAGCTTCGGCATCTACGGCACGAAGGGCAGCGTGCGCTGGGATTTGCAGCAGCCGAATGAGATCCAGGTCGGTCGTCGCGATGAACCGAATCAAATCATGCAGCGCGGCACGCCCGGCTTCCTCAAAGACGTCGCCAACTTCACCGATTATCCACCCGGCCACGCCGAAGGCTTCAGCGACGGCCACAAGATGCACTACCGCGCCATTTACGAGCACATCGCCAGCGGCAAGAAAACCCCCGCCCTCTTCGCCACTGCCGAAGACGGTCACCACGAGGTCAAACTCTGCGAGGCCATTCTCGCAAGCAGCAAGGCGAAGAGCTGGGTGACTGTGTAAAGCAGCAGCGGTGAGATACGATGGTATTCCGAACTCAGACCATTGCTCAAATATGCGGAACCAAGAATGCTTGGTCTTTAGAAACCAAAGATTCAAATACTGCCCAGACAAAAATAGAAGCTGGGCTTTGATCCTAGTTACACCATTCCCAGCGCCTTCGCGAACCGCGAGGGCATCCTTACGCGCTTCATCAATCGTATCACCGAGGACGGTGAAGTAGCCCATTTTGCGGAGGGGGCAGGCTCCGCATTTGCCATCGAGGTGGAGTTTGGCTTGGGGATGATCCATAGAGAAGAAACACTGAAGTGTGTGAAAATGCGAGTTTGAGGAATCTAAACTGCCAGTTTAGATTCCTCAAATGAAGGCAGTCACGCGAAACATCCAAAAACACCTGCTCAAGGCGGCGAAAAACTTTCCTGCGGTGGTCATCACCGGGCCGCGCCGCTCGGGCAAAACCTTTCTGCTGCGCAAGCTGATGCCGAAGGCGGAATACTATCTGTTTGAAGACCCGGACATCATCTCCCGCTTCCGCAACGATCCGCAGGGTTTTCTGGATGGCGTGAAGCTGCCGGTGATTCTCGACGAGATCCAGCACCTACCGGAGGTCTTCAACTATGTGCGCAGCCGCATCGACGCGAACCCGCGCAGGATGGGGCAATGGTTTCTCACCGGCTCGCAGGAGTCTGGCCTGATGCGCAACGTAACTGAATCCATGGCCGGACGTGCGGCGGTGATGCAACTCCTGCCACTGGCGGTGAGCGAAGCGCCCAAGGTCGGGATGCTGAACGGCGGCTACCCGGAGGTGGTGGCGCGTCCGAAGGCCGCGCGGCTGTGGTTCAGCTCGTATCTGCAAACGTACATCGAGCGCGATGTGCGCACGGTCTCCGCCATTCAAGACCTCGGCGCGTTTCGACGCTTCCTGTCGCTGCTGGCGACACGTCATGGTCAGATCTTGAACAAGACCGATCTCTCCGCGCCGCTGAGCATGAGCGTGCCGGGCATCGGCAAGTGGCTCGACATCCTGGAGATGACGGCGCAGATCATCGTGGTGCCGCCGTTTTTTGAAAGCATCGGCAAACGCATCATCCGCTCGCCGAAAATCTTCATCGCTGATCCGGGACTTGCCTGTCACCTGCTCGGCATTGAATCGGAGGCGGAGCTGGAACGCTCGCCGTTTCTTGGCAGCATTTTCGAGGGACTGGTGGCCGCTGAAATCGTCAAAGCGCAGGTGAACGCGGGCAAGCGCCGCGAGATTTACTACTTTCGCGATCAACAGGGGCTGGAGGTTGATTTCGTGGTGCCAGGCAAGAACGGCTCCATGCACTTGATCGAGGCAAAAGCTTCGCGCACGACCAAACCTGACATGGTGGTGCCCATGCGTCGTCTCAGTGAGGCATGGACGAAGCATTTCGGCCCGAAGCGTGCGGTGAGTTGCACGCTGGTGCATCGTCCGGCGCGCGCGGCCAGCCCGTCACGCGCCATCGCGGAAGGCATGCAGGTTGTTTCCTTCAAACAACTGGGTGAAAGGGTCGAAAAGCTGTGATTTCGCCGTCCTGACCTTTTTGAGGAATTTAAACTGCCAGTTTAGATTCCTCAAAGTCAGCCGATGCCCAAATCACGGCGGATCGCGAGTGCGTCCTTGAGCGCTTGATCAATCGTGTCGCCGAGGACGGTGAAGTGGCCCATCTTGCGTCGGGGGCGGGCTTCGCGTTTGCCGTAGAGGTGGAGCTTGGCGCGGGGATGATTCAACACGGGCGACCAGTCGGGATGAATGAGCGGGGCGGGCCAAATATCGCCGAGCAGGTTGATCATGACGGCGGGCGTGTGCTGGGAGGCATCGCCAAGCGGGAGACCACAGACGGCGCGCTGCTGCTGCTGAAACTGGTTCGTGCGGCAAGCGTCGATGGTGTAGTGGCCGCTGTTGTGCGGGCGCGGGGCGATCTCGTTGACGATGACTTTGCCATCGCTCGTGACGAACATTTCGACGGCCATGGTGCCGACGTAATCGAGGCCTTCAGCAACGGCTTTCCACAACTCGACGGCCTGCGCGATGATCTGCGGCTCCACACGAGCTGGAGCGATGGTGACATCAAGGATGTGATGCGTGTGCTGGTTCTCGACGCAGCCATGCGTGGCCATGCGGCCGTCGGTGCCACGTGCGCCGACGACGGAGACTTCGCAAACGAAGCTGACCCACTGCTCAACGACAGCGCGATGGCTTTCGAAGCCGCTCCAGGCTTCGGCGAGATTCGTTTCGGCAGTGACTTTGCACTGACCTTTGCCGTCGTAGCCAAAGGCGGCGGTTTTGATGACGCAGGGGCGACCAAGTTCGGCCACGGCGGCTTCGAGGCTCTGCAAATCATCGACGACGCGAAACGGCGCGCAGGCGATGCCTTGGTCGCGCAAGAAATTTTTCTCACGCTCGCGGTGCTGTGTGGTGAAGATGGCTTTTGAGCCGGGTCGCAGCGGTTTGACGGCCTCGACGGCCTGCAAACACGCGGCGGGGATGTTTTCAAACTCGGCGGTGACGACATCGACCTGCTGCAAAAAGCGGTTCAGGGCAGCAGAATCGTCGTAGGCGGCGTTGATCTCGATGTCGGCGAACTGCCCAGCAGGGCAGCCCTGCGGTTCATCGGTGAAAATGGCGAGGCGATAACCAGCGCGGCGTGCTTCAAGGGCGAGCATGCGCCCGAGCTGACCGCCGCCGAGGACTCCGATGGTCGAAGGTGGCGGGAACATCATGCTTTCGGTTCGGCTTCGAGTTCCTTCTGGCTTTCGAGCACCTTTTGCGTCTGCCGATCGCGGAAGGTCTTCAATTTGGCGGCGAGATCGGGATTGTCGTTCGCCAGCATGGAGACAGCGAAGAGTCCGGCGTTCAGTGCGCCCGCATTGCCGATGGCGAAGGTGGCGACGGGGATACCACCGGGCATTTGCACGATGGAATAGAGGCTGTCCATGCCGCTGAGGGCGCGGCTTTGCACCGGAACCCCGAGGACGGGGAGGGTCGTCATGCTGGCGGCCATGCCGGGCAGATGCGCGGCACCGCCGGCACCGGCGATGATGCATTTCAGCCCACGCTGCGAAGCCGTGGTGGCGTAATCGTAAAGAAGTTGCGGCGTGCGGTGCGCACTGACGACTTTCTTTTCAAACGGCACGCCGAAATCTTTCAGCACCTGGGCGGCGTTTTGCATGGTGGGCCAGTCGGAACTGGAGCCCATGATGATGCCCACGAGGGGCTGGATGGCGGCTTCTTTGCTCATCGGGAAAGGTGGCAGAATGGAGGGGGGCGGGGCAGCGTCAAATCTTCGATTTGGCGGGAGTGAAAAGCCGTGCCATGTGAGGAACGCATGACTTTTCTCGACAAGCTCAATCAACGCATCGCCCAAACCGGCTCGAACCTTTGCGTGGGGCTCGATGTGCGGGCCGAAAACGCGGAGGAATCGACGAAACGGTGGATTCTCGACGTGATCGCGCAGACCGCGCCATTTGCGGCCGCTTTCAAGCCGAACTCGGCTTACTTCGAGGCGCTGGGCTGGCGTGGCGTGAAGATGCTGGAGGAGATTTTGAAGGAGATTCCGAAGGACATCCCGGTGGTGCTGGATGTGAAGCGCGGGGACATCGGTGAGACGCAGGGCTACTACGCGAAGGCCTGTTTTGACGTCATGAATGTGGATGCGGTGACGCTGAATGCCTACATGGGCCGCGACACGCTGGAGCCATTCCTGAAATACACGGACAAAGGGCTGTACCTGCTGGGCGTGACCTCGAATCCGGGCGCGAAGGACATTGAGCTGCAAAAGACGGGCGACCGCCAAGTCTATGAACTAGTGGCCGAAATGACGAAAGGGCATCCGCAGGCGGGTCTGGTGGTCGGTTTGACGAACGCCGCGCCGGATGTGCTGGATCACATCCCTGACGTGCCGCTGCTGATTCCGGGACTCGGGGCGCAGGGCGGTGATCTGGCGGCACTGAAGGGCAGCGGGCGCGAGGCGCCGCTGCTGGTGAATGTGTCGCGGGGAGTGTTGTATCAGAAGGATGAGCTGAGCTTTGCCCAAAGAGCGGAGCACTGGATGCGACAGATCCAGCAGGCGCTGGGCTGATTTCACATTCTCAAGAATGACAAAATCGAAACGCGGAAGCTGCTTGATCGGAACGTATTCGAGAGGATGGATGGCGAAGGTCATCCCCCCAACCCTCTGACCGCATTCATGGTTTTCGATCTCAGCGAGCACCTCAAAACCCCTTTTCAGCGCCGGATTTACCGTCTGCTCGGACCTGCCGTGGAAAACGCGCTAGGCCTGCGTGGATTCGATGTGGTCTATCAGGAATCCGCCCGGCTTTTCCGTGCGCATCCGCAGCATCCAAAGGTGTTTGCGTGGTTTGATTCGGTGGCGCACGCGTTCAAGCTGCAAGAGGAGGTGGATCTTCCGGCGGAGTTTGAGTTTCCGAAACAAGGGCCGCTGATCATCGTGGCCAATCACCCGTTTGGCATCATTGATCCCATCATGCTCGCCCGCTGGGCGGCGCAGTTCCGGCCCGATTTGAAGGTGATGACGAACTCGCTGATGCTGGCGATGAAGGAACTGGAAGGCCATGTGATCCCGGTGGACCCCTTTGGGGGCGAAGGGGCCGCGAAACGCAACATGGCTCCGATGAAGGAGGCCATTCGCCTGCTGCGCGGCGGTGGAACGCTGGTGATTTTTCCCGCAGGTGAGGTCGCCTCGTACAAGCCTGGGCGCGGCGTTGATGAGCCGACTTGGAGCACTCACGTCGGCTCGTTGGTGCGGCGCACGCAGGCGACGGTGCTGCCAGTGTACTTCCCAGGCTCAAACAGCGCCCTGTTTCATGCCGCCGGGCTGATCCATCCGCGCCTGCGCACCAGCCTGCTGCTGCGGGAGTTTTGTAACCGGGCGAACACGCCAGTGCCGATGCGTGTGGGAAATCCCATTCCGTATTCACGGCTGAAGAAGTTCGAGGATGACGAATCGCTCACACGGTATCTGCGCATCCACACTTTTGTGCTGCATCAGCGGGGCAAGGAAGAAGCGGTCAAGCTGACCGTCGAGGGTGAAGGCATCGCCACCACTCCACCGTCTGAAATCCAGCACGAGCGCATGGTAGCGGAGATCGACGGCATCCGTGCGCGTGGCGGACGCTTGGTGGGTCAGGGCGGCCTTTCCGTCTATCAGGCGCATTCTCATGAAATCCCCACGCTGCTGCCTGAGATCGGGCGTTTGCGCGAGATCACCTTCCGCGAGGTGGGGGAAGGAACGGGCAATGACATCGACCTAGACAAATATGACCGCTACTACGAGCACCTGATCCTGTGGGATGAGGAGAAGGAGCAAGTCGCAGGCGCCTACCGGCTCGGACGCGCGGATGTGATCCTGCGTGAGTATGGTCCGAAGGGGCTATACACGAACACCTTGTTCCATTTTGAAAAGCCGTTCCTCGCGAACCTGGAGGCGGCGGTGGAAATGGGGCGCAGTTTCATCATCAAATCCTATCAGCGCAGCCTAGCATCCCTGCCGCTGCTGTGGAAGGGCATCGCGCACTGGATCGCACGTAATCCGCAGTACAAAAAGCTGTTTGGTCCGGTGAGCATCAGCAAGGACTACAGCAGCCTGTCGCGGAAAATGATCGTGGCGTTTTTGCAGGATAACCGGATGCACCCGCACCTCGCCAGCTTTGTGAAACCGCGCAATCCTTTCCGCTACATGCGTACGCGCCGCATGATGCGCGAGTTCATCAGCGCTGACCTGGAAAACGTGGACGATTGCTCCGCGCTCATCTCCAGCCTGGAGACAGACGGCAAGGGCATCCCCACGCTGCTGAAGCATTACCTGAAGCTGAATGCCACGCTGCTAAGCTTCAACGTGGACAAGGATTTCTCCTCCGTGGTCGATGGACTCATCATGGTAGATTTCACGGAGACAGATGCCCGCCTGCTGGCGAAGTACATGGGCGAGGAGAACTGCCGCGAGTACCTGGCCAAGCACAAAAAAGAGGCAGCCTGAAACCAGGCCGCCTCGTGATTGATCTGCCTTACCGGGCGCTTACTTGGCCACCTCGTTGGTGCTGAACTCAGGCTCGATGAGGCCATAGTCGCCGTCTTTGCGGCGGAAGAGGATGGCGAGGCGGTGTGTCTGCTGGTTGTGGAAGAGGACGAAGGGCTTGTCACTGATTTCCAGGTCCATGATGGCCTCGTCCGCAAACAGCGGACGCAGCTTGTAGGACTCCTTGTGAACGTAGGAAGGCTCGATGTGCTCCTCCTCGGTGTGTAGGACTTCCTGGTGGAAAACGTGCTCCTCAAGGTGACGGATGGAGCCGTCTTTCCGCGGGCGGTGGCTTCTGAGCAGGCGCGTCTTGTACTTGCGCATGCGGCGGGCGATCTTGGAGGTGCTCTCGTCGATGGAGGCGTAGATGTCCTCGGTGACGGACTTCACTTCGATGACAATGTGGTCGGCGCAGAAAAGTACGATTTCGGCGATGTGCCGGTGGTGGTTCTGCACGTCGAGGATCACCTTGGCCTCAATGATGCGCGGGTAGTCCAGATGAAGGCTCTCGATTTTCTTGTGCGCGTATTCGCGGATCGCGTCGGTCACGTCCATGTGACGTGCGGTGACGATGATAGGAAGGTTGACGTTGTGTTTTTGCATAGTGGTTGTGCTTTTTCAGGGTTTGGTTCGGGAATCACATCGTGAAGCCCTCGCCCAAGTACAGGCGGCGGGCCTCATCATCGTTGACGAGGAAATCTTTGCTGCCGTGGCGGCGCACCTGGCCCTCAAAGATCAGGTAGGCGCGGTCCACGATGTTGAGGGTCTCACGCACGTTGTGGTCGGTGATGAGGATGGCCAGTCCGGCACGGCGCAGCATGCGGATGATATCCTGGATCTCACTTACGGCGATGGGATCGACGCCGCTGAAGGGTTCATCGAGCATGAGCAGCTTCGGCGAGGTGACGAGCGAGCGGGCGATGGTGAGACGGCGTTTTTCGCCACCGCTGAGGGTGATGGCGAGGTTTTCAGCGACGTGATCGATGCCGAACTTTTCCATCAAGGACTGCGTCTGCTCCTCGCGCTCCTTTTTGGAGTAAGGCTGGGTCTCCATGACGGCCATGATGTTCTCCCTCACGGTCAAACGGCGGAAGATGGACTCCTCCTGGGGCAGGTAGCCCATGCCCAGCCGCGCACGCATAAACATCGGCTGCTGGGTGACCTCCTTGCCGTCAAACATGACCTTACCGCCATTGGGCTGCACCAAGCCGACGATCATGTAGAACGTGGTCGTCTTGCCAGCGCCGTTCGGGCCGAGGAGGCCGACGATTTCACCGGTTTTTACTTCGATATCGACGCCATTCACGACGGCACGGCCATCATAAACTTTTTTGAGGCCTTCGGTGTGCAGAAGGGTGGCACCACCAGGCGTTTCCTCCTGATCCGGCGTACTGGCGGGTGCGGAGGATGCGGGCACGGGTTCATCCCAGCAGAACGAGTTGTCCTGGCCGGTTGAGTTAGTCGTTTTCTTTTTGCGAGCGGCCATGATTACTGCGGTGCTGGGGCCATACCGCTGCGGCTCTTCGGTGTGGCGTCCTCTCCTTGGAGGATGATGGTTTGATGACCGCCGGTGGTGGTGAGCAGACCTTTCTGGTCAATGACCATGACGCAGCCCGGTTCGGTGGCCTTGTGGAGCTTGTTTCCGGCCTGCACCTGTGGCCAGTCCAGCAGGGTGCTGTTGCCGGTTTTGCCGTCGTAAATGAGGTGCTTGCAGTGGCCGACTTGCAGCTCTCCTTCAGCGGACATTTTTTCGATGAGAACCATCGGCCCACGGGCATCAGCCCTGTCAATATTCCCGCCCTGAGCGCCGGCCTTTTTGGATGGCTGAGCGAGAATGTCCGAATCTCTGGCAGCGGGTGCTGCCGGAGCGGGTTTGGGCTTGGATTCGCCGAGAACGCCGCCTTCTTGCTTCACCATGTAAAGCTCCAATTCCTCGCACTCAATGTACATCTGCGGGTGGCGTGCTCTCACATTTCCCACATACATGCCGTAGCCACGGTTGGCGTCAAAGAAGGCGCTTTTACGCGCGGTGATGACGATCTGCCCCTTGGAGGTCTTCGGCGCTTCATCCAGATTCAGTGGCTGGAGTGGCTGCGGCTGAGGTCCGGCAGGGAGGGGTGGAGTTTCGACCACCGGCGTGCCTGGAGATGGCTGCGCGGGCGTGGTTGCCGCAGAATTGCTTTGGATAAGCGCTTGAGCGGCTTGCATCGCCTTGGCGCGCATTTCAGCCGTCTCCGGCGCGGTGAGCATCGCCTTGGTCTTGTCCTTCAAATCATCCGGGATGGCTTGAATGATCGTTTTGGCGGCATCGACGGCTTTGGCCTTCGTGCTTTCATCCACATTCTTTTGGCGGAAATCAAACAAGGGGCGCTGGCCACCAGGCCCCTGCGCCAGAAGGCCAGCTCCGGACGTGAGAAGAGCGATGCTGCAAATGAGCGGCGTTTTCATGTCATTTAGAAGGTTGGGGTGCCGGAACGGGTCTTTCCTCACCGCTGAGAGCGCCGGTGTCAAAGATGACCATGCGGATGTCTCCAGTCATGCGACCCTGGTTTTTGGAAGTGTCGAAGACGAGATTGTCACCCTCGATTTGGAAATCCGCGCGGCTCACGCGGCTGCGCTCTTGGCTGCGCAGCATGCCGCCGGTCATTTGATAAAAAGCCGTTTTGAGGTCCATGCGGAGGTTGTTGGCCGGATCGGCTTTGAACATCTGCACCACCAGCCCCTCGGCATACAAGCGCTCATCGTCGAGACGGCGGATGACCTCCGCCGTGATCAATGAAGTGCGCCTGCCGGCCACGTCGAAGGAGGGAATGACCGCGCCTTTGCTTGCTGCCCCTAGCGGCACCATTTTCATGAATGCGCTGAGGCCGGAGTCCGCTGGCGCTGGCTGCTGCCCAGTGGCAAACACGACGAAACCAGCCACCACGCCAAGCACGGTGGAAAAGGCTAGGGCGCGTCGCTGCGTCGGCTCAAGCAATGTCACGAACGATGCCATGTATCTTCCGCAAGGTTTCCACCACGCCCGCGATCTGGGCGAGTGGTATTTGATTGGGTCCGTCTGAAAAGGCCTTCGTCGGATCGGGGTGCGTTTCCATGAAGACACCGTCGCAACCGGTCGCCACGGCGGCGCGGGCCAAAACGGGAGCCAGTTTGCCATCGCCACCGGTCGCGGTGCCGAGGCCGCCGGGGCGCTGCACACTGTGCGTGGCATCCATCACCACACGATAGCCGAGTTCGCGCATCCAGTAGAGGGAACGCATGTCCGCCACGAGGTTGTTGTAGCCAAAAGTCGTGCCACGCTCGGTGAACATGAAATTCTGGCAGCCGACGCTCACCAGCTTGTCCGCGATGTTTTTCACATCCCAGGGGGCGAGAAACTGACCTTTCTTCACATTGACAGTACGTCC
>Ga0315905_10002189_pt1 | contig 20566 bp, 16 predicted proteins | sample LakEriMetagenome_5_FD_203522 | JGI IMG/M metagenome (GOLD analysis project Ga0315905, IMG submission 203522) | Freshwater fungal communities from buoy surface, Lake Erie, Ohio, United States - Buoy 4 MA121 | ecosystem: Environmental > Aquatic > Freshwater > Lake | place: USA: Lake Erie, Ohio...
CGATGGGGCAATTCAGCACCGAGTTTTTCGGGCTGCACCATGTGGGCCGTGGTTTGGGTGGCACCCGCCTGCGGGAACATCCGTTCTGGTTCTACCTGGCCCAGTTTCCGATCAGCACCCTGCCGGCTAGCCTGCTGATTCCGGTGGGGCTGGCTTGGTGGTTTCGGTCCCAGGCGGAGCACCCCCGGGGAGACCGTTGGGTGATCCGCCTTGGTGGGGCTTGGGTCTTGGGTGGTTTGGTGCTGTTGAGCCTGGCCCGGTTCAAGCGGGCCGATTACCTGGCGCCCTTGTTTCCCGGCCTTGCCTTGTGGCTGTCGGCGATCCTGTGGCCTTGGTGCCAATCGCTGGAGTCCGGGCTGCCCCGCTGGAAACCCTTGGGCCGGGTTGCCCTGGCGTGCGCCTTGGTGGTGTGGTGCGTCGGTTGGGGCTGGTGGGTTTCCATCCCCAATCAGGTGGCATTGGCGGACCGGCAGGAACTGGCGGCGTCTATCGGGCAAACGCGTGGGGCAGGGGAGCATTTGGTATTCTTTCAGGTGGAAGACCACCTGCTGGCTCACCACCTGGGGTCTGATTTCGAGACCCTGGTGACATGGCCACCCCTTCGGGAAGCAGCCATGCAACCGGGAGGTGTTCTGGTGGTCACGGAGCCGCAGCGGCTGGCCGAGGGATGGTTTGTGGACCCGTCCATGCGGGTCGACCGCCTGGCGATGTCCGCAATGGTGAAGCCGGGGCAGGGAACCGAAAAACCCCTGGTGTGTGTGCGGTTGCAGGCCCGAGCGGGCAAAAGTAAAGCCGAGGACCGAGCGGATGCCGCACTACCATCCTCCCCGATCATTGAAAGAGCAGCCCTTCTCGTTGGTGGTCGCTGAACCACGCCCAGACCTGCCAGCCCTCGAAGCCTTTCTGCGCGCCTTCCCCCACGAGCCCGGGATCCGCCAGGTGATTGCGCCGATACCCGTCCCATCCTTGGCCGAGGGAGTGGAACCGACCGAGGTTGCCTTGGAGCCGGGGCAGGGGGTGGGTGCCTGGCTGTCCATGGCTCTGGAAAAGGTCCAAAACGAACGGGTGCTGGTGCTAGGTGGCCCGGTGGAGCGCTACCCCGCGGCGGATTCGTTGAGCCGGATGGCCGACAAGCTGGACCTGGCCCACCTGGTGCTTGCCCCGAGGCCTCAAAGGCCGTGGAGCGCTCCCGCCCGTGGGGCCCATAAGGTATGGAGCGGGATTGTGCGTTGGGTTTTGGCTCTGGAAGCCAAACCGGAACCCTGCTGGCCGGGGTGGGGGGCATGGATCCGTCGTTTTGCGGCTCGGTGGGTTCTGGCGGTGCCTGGCAACGACCCGGGGACCCCGCACCGGATGCTGCGGCGGGAAATGATCCCCTCCCTGAACCTTCAGTCCACATCCGAATTCGTCTGGGTGGAAATGGTCGCCAAGGCCACCTTTCTGGGAGCCTTGATTGAGGAAATGCCCACCCCCCTGTCAACGGAAGTCCAGGCCCCACCGGCCACGGAGGGGCCTGGCTGGTGGCGGGATTTCCGCAAGTTGTGCTCTGATCCCCTGTTTGGCCGGCCATGGAACCCCCACCTGGATCCGGAGCCTGAGGGTGAGGGCCCTGTATCCGGCGGGTTGGACCCGGCACAAACGGCTGTCTGACAACGGTTTCTGGCCGGGAAACCCCGGCTCCTTCCTTGACGGATTCGGGGAACCGGGATAATTTGAATTGAGTTGCCGAAGTGGCGGAATTGGCAGACGCGCTAGCCTCAGGAGCTAGTTCTCGCAAGGGAGTGGAGGTTCGAGTCCTCTCTTCGGCACTGCCCTCGAGTTTTAATGATTTGGGGGAATGTAATTCAAATCCGACAAGGTTCTCAACCCCTCAAACAAGCGTAAGGCCTGATTGAGGGGTTTATCGTTTTGAGGTCCCTAAGGGGCTGGGCCGATTTTTCATCCCCTTTGGAAATCGTGAGCTAGAATTCCACGGTGTTGGGCTTTGGCCAAGGTCCTTTGTCCCCAAGGATAGCAGCCGAATATGCCGATTTTGCCAGAAGAACCGGCTGTTTTTCCGGAAGACCTTTTCGATCACGATTTGCTGAACAGTGATCGCGGGCGGAAATGGCGTTTGGTGCATACCCGGCCCCGGCAGGAGAAAATGCTGGCCCGGTTCTTCCGCATGCGTGAAATCCCCTATTTCATGCCCTGCTCCCAGAAACGCCACATCATCCGCGGCAAGATGTTCACTTCCTTTTTGCCGATTTTTCCGGGCTATTTGTTCCTGTACGCCGACGATGAGGAGCACCATATCGGTGTGACCTGCCGGCACGCCGCATCGGTGCAGGCCATCCCCGACCAGCAACGGTTCGACTCGGATATCCGCCAGGTGCGGACGCTGATCGCCTGCGGCGCCCCTGTCACCGCCGAAGACAAACTCGAACCGGGCATGGAAGTGGAAATCAAGCAGGGGCCCCTGAGGGGCCTGACGGGGACCATCCTTTCCAGTGTCTCCGGGCGCCGGTTCGTGGTGGTGGTGAACTTTTTGCGGCGGGGAGCGTCTGTAATGCTGGACGACGCCATGCTGGCCAAGGTTTCCTGAGGGTAACAACCAAGTGCTTTTTCTGGCGGAAACCCCGGCGCTGAACCTTGCGGAACTGGCATGGCCGTTCCTCTGCGCCCTGGCCACCGCCTTGGTCCTCACCCCGCTGCTGCGCCGTTGGGCGGTTCCCTTGGGCCTGGTCGACAAACCGGACGGTCACCGCAAGATTCATAAAGACCCGGTGCCCCGCGTGGGCGGCCTGGTGGTGATGGCGGGTCTCCTGTTCACCACCCTGCTGTGGATCTGGTGGCAGGTTTCCAGTTCCTCGAGCGATTTACCTCCGATCGGGCGCCTAGCCTCCTTGCTGGGTGGCGTGGGGATATTGGTTCTGGTGGGGGTTCTCGACGACCGTTTTGAACTGCGCGGCCGCCACAAGCTACTGGGGCAAATTGTCGCGGTCACCCTGGTAGTGCTCCCCGGCGGCCTGCGGGTGGACCAGATCGAGTTCATGACCCGGCCGATCCCCCTGGGGCCTTTGGCGATCCCTTTCAGCTATTTCCTGTTCCTCGGGGCCATCAATGCCGCCAACCTGCTCGATGGCATGGATGGTTTGCTGACCAGCGTCGGGGTGGTGGGGGCAGTGACCTTGGCCGTGTTGGCCTACCTGTCGGGCCAAACCCTCACGCTATTGCTGGCGGTGGCCCTCGCTGGCGCCCTGCTGGGTTTTCTCACCTACAACCGCCCGCCTGCCAGTGTGTACTTGGGCGACAGCGGCAGCATGTCGGTGGGCTTGCTGCTCACCATGATGGCGGTGAACCTGGAGCGCAAGGACGACGCTCCCCTGCCGTTGGCATTGCCAGTCTGCCTGTTGTTCTTGCCCATACTCGACACCGCGGCGGCGATCATTCGCCGCAAGCTGACCGGCAAAAGCATCTACACCGCCGACCGTGGCCATTTGCACCACTGCCTCGCCAGGGCGGGGTGGAAACCGGCCCATGTGATGATTCTGGTCGCTTTTTTGGGACTGGTCACTTCCTCGGCCCTGGTGCTCGCCTTCCGATGGCGTGATGACCGTGTTGCCTGGCTCACCTTGGCGCTGTTGGGTATCGGGTTCGTGGCCTTCGACCTTTTTGGCAAATCCGAATGTCGCCTGATCTACGCCCGACTGAGGCAAACCTTTTCTTCCAACGGTTTGACCGATGGGGATTCCAGCTCTATGCAGGTGCGCCTGCAGGGGTCTGGCCCTTGGGAGGAACTCTGGGAGGAGTTGCTGGCCAAGGCGCTGGAGCTTAACCTGCAGGGCGTCACCCTGGATGTGAACATGCCGGTGGCGCACGAGGCCTTCCATGCCCGGTGGAAAAGGCCCGGGATCAAGCTCGATTCGGACAAATGCTGGAAGACCGAGCTTCCCGTGGTGCTCCGTTCCATGGTGGTGGGCAAGATAAGCCTGCAGGGGGATCCGCAGGATGAAACGGTTTGGCGGGTTTTAGCGCAAATACAGCCCCTGCTAGCCCGGTTCGAGCAAATGATTCAGGCCCAGCAACCTGTGAAGGGCCCAGTTCACCAGTTAGCATAAAATTCAGTTGACGATTTCAGCACGAGAGCTTCCTTGCGTTGGGCGAGGTTGCCTTGTTCGCTAGGGGTGTGTGCCCATGTCTTCCGGTTTGCAACCCAGGGTGAACGATCTGGCCCTTCAGGGCCAGCAGGGTGTGGGCATACCCATGGAGGCCATGCGGCCCCCCGAGGATCCCCTCAACATCCTCCGCATGCTCCAGCAGCGGATGGGATTGATCATTGTCATGGCCATCATCGGCCTGGTTGGAGGCGGCTTGTTCACCCTGCGGGTGCAGCAGTTCTATGCCGCGGCGGTTGACCTGATGGTGCTGAAGAAAAAGGGCGAGATCGGCGGCGACATGCGCACGGCGATTCTGGATGACTATGTGCAATTGCAGGTGACCGTGATCAAGAGTGACCAGGTGCTCAAGGAGGCGGCCACCCTTCTGCAGCAAGGCGAGTTCGCCACCGGGGTGGCGCAGGGAACCACCGGTTCCCAGCCCGCCACCGATGCCGGAACGGGGGCCAATCCGACCCCGATCAATCCGTTCCAGGGCCGCGAGATTCAGCCCCTGATCGAATATTTGAGAAATGGTTTGGGTGTCACCCGGGCAAAAGAGGCCGGGGCCACCACAGCGTCGAACAACGTGCTGAACATCAAATTCCAGGGCACTTCCCAGACCGAATGCGTGATGGCCCTGAAGGCGTTGGTGAAGGGCTACAAGAACTGGCTCGATTTGAAATACAACCTCGCCAACGACATGCAGATGACCCGCATGGAGCGGACCATCACCAACTCCCGCCGCGACCTGCAGCAGATGGAAAACGACCTGCGCCAGACCGAGGAGCAGATGCAGAAAAACTCCACCTCGGGCGTGGTGTACCAGCAAAAGGCCTTGCAGGAAAAAGCCAGCGGCCTGATGAACCGCCTGGACCGCGTGAAGGCGCGCCAGGAGGAACTGACCGACCAGATGCGCCTGGCCGGCACCCTCAGCCAGTCAGACCTGCTGCCCAGCGCGGGTGGGGATGACCCGTCCAAGGAAATGAACCTGACCCGCAACCAGGAGATTCGCCTGCTGGAACGCAAGGTCAAGCAACTCACCCGGCAGGGCCTGGGCAAGGACCACCCCGATGTGAAGAACCTGGCCGAAGAGATCAATGAAATCAGGGATTACAACGAGAAGCTGGCCAAGGGCCTGATCCCCAAGGGCGCGGATGGTAAACCCACCAGTCTTTATGGCATCGGCGAGGACGAATTGTTCAGCACCAAGGCCCAGTCCTTGCTGCAGCATTACGGCAGCCGAATCGACGAGTACGAGGCCGAGTTGGGCAAGGTGAAGGACCAACTGCAGTCCCTGCAGGAAGACCTGGACAAGCACAAGAATCTGGAAGAGCGGAAGAAGGACCTCGATCGCAAGATCGAGAACGCCGAGCGCCAGATGGAATTCACCGAGCAGATGAAGCAGCAGTACCTGATGACCAAGGACAATGGCGGTTATGAGGCCCAGGAACTGGGCCGCATCCCCGAGATCGGTTCCGAAGTGCCCAGCCGCAAGAGCCTGATGGTGGTGGCCGGTGGCATTTTCGGTGCCGCCTTGGGCGGTGGCCTGGCGTGGCTGCTCGAGCGATCCGACAAGACCTTCAAGTCGCCCGATGAGATCCGCCAGCGGCTTGGCCTGCCGGTGCTGGGGCATGTGCCGCTCTTTCCGCCGATGGACGAGGAGGAGAAGGCGCTCTGCAAGATCGACCCCACCCTCATCACCTTCCACAATCCCAAAAGCCAGGAGGCGGAATTCTTCCGCGGCCTGCGCACCGCGCTTTATTTCAGCACACAGGGGCAGGGGCATCAGGTGCTTCAGACCACCAGCCCCACGGCGGGCGATGGCAAATCCACCACCTCCGCCAACCTGGCGATCTCCATCGCCCAATCGGGAAAAAAGATCGTGCTGCTGGACGCCGACTTCAGAAAACCCCGCGTCCACAAGATCTTCCGGCTCGACCAGCCCGAGGTGGGCTTGGCCAGCGTGGTGAACGGCGAGGCCACCCTGCAGGAGGCGATCCACACCTGCGAGGTTCCCGGCCTGCACCTGATTCCCTGCGGCCCGCGTCCCGCCAACCCCTCGGAACTGCTCACCACCCCCAGATTCCAAGAGGTGATCGAAGAGCTGCGCAAGATGTACGACATCGTCATGGTGGACACCCCCCCCATTCTGGCGGTGAGCGATCCCAGCATCGTGGCACCCCGTGTGGATGGGGTGTTGATGGTCATGCGCGTGACCCGCAATGGCCGGCCTGCCGCCGAACAGGCTGCAGAGGTCTTGGGCACCCTGGGAGCCAAAGTGCTGGGCGTGGTTGTCAACGGGTACGATCCCCGTGAGGCCAGCAAATACGGCTACGGTTATGGCTATGGCTACAAGTACAGCTATGGCTACAAGTATGGTTACAAATACGGCTATAAGTACGGCTACAACTACACGGATTACGAGTCATACACCGACGACGAGGACGAGGAAAACGAAGAGGCCCAAACTAAGGAAAAACGGCAAAAGGGCCCGTCCATGGCCTCCAGGGTGATCCCTGTTATCGCACCTCGTATCCAGACAAAGCGGCTGCCTCCCGCCCCGGGGGGTGGCACTAGCGGGCCAGAAGGTGATTCCTTGCCACCGACAAACTCCTGAAACCAAAAGCAGCGGGCCGGGTTTTCGAACCCGGCCCGCTGCTTTGGTATTTCAAGCTGGCCGAGCGCCATTAGGGAGGCCCAAAGCCGTCTAGGTTCAGGTTTCCAATCAGACTGTCTTCTCTGAGAATGTTCGAGAAGAAGTTGTAGCGGAACTTGTAGTTGAAGTAATTAACCACGGCTTCGGCAGGGGTCCACTGCATCACCATTAAATCGCCGGGCAGGAGACGGATTCTTTCACGAGGGTCTCTGAAAGCCCGAACGACATCTACGCGGATATTCAATTGGCGGTCATTCTCCAATTTGCGAAGTATGGTGACAAAAGTTGGGTTGGGGTTACCTAGTCCGCCCCCTGCGGCAAAACCACCACCGAAGGCTGTTTGGCTGTAAGCGCCATTCAAGAGTGGTCCCCGCACCATTGAAATTGCTTCGATCACATCCAGGTCCGAATCGCGGGGCAGTGGGTATTGCCCAACGCCGATGAGGCCGGCCGTGTAGAAGAATTCCGTCTTACGGCTTTCCACATAAACGATGTCGCCATCCTTGAGAAGGATATCCTCCTCCTCGAAAGGCCATGGTTCACCAGCCTTCAATTTCAGTGGAATGCGCATGAAACTCTTGCTGGCGGTGGCCGGCGAGGCCAGATCAGTGGGGTTTGTGTTTCGCTGGATGATCACCTCGGCCTTGCCACCTTCACCTGGCAGACCGCCCGTTCGGCTCAAGGCGTTCAGCACATCGTTTTCACCCGCCGGCAACAGCAACGCGTAACCGTTGGCTGATTTGGAGCCCTGATTGTTGATCACCACCGAGCCAAAGGAAGCGGCGGGATTGGCAGTACCGCTGGGCATTTGGCCGCTGTCCTCGCGTACCACCAGAATCTGGTAGGTGCGTGGCTGCATCAGCGTCGCCACCATGCGGAACTTGTCCGGTTGCAGGATCTGTTTCTTGACGGTGTAGGCCTCCTTGATGAGGTCCTGCGCCTCGCGGAGGGTTTTTCCCTTCACCTCGATGGGGTCGATGTTGGGGAGGATGATGACACCCCCCTCCTGCACCGGGATGGGGAAGCCGATTGCGGGAGGCAGCCCTTGCTGTTCCGGCATGCGGAACGGCAGCGCCTGGCCCTGCTCGCCAAGGATCTTGTCGATGTACAGGCCCAGGATGTCACCCTGGTCCAATGTGTAGTTCTTGTTCGGTTTTTGGCGCAAAAGGTCGAGCGGGATTGGTTTGTAGGCGTCGCGGGGCGTTCCGAGGTATTCCTCGGGAACCCGCCGGGCGGGTACGCCATCAATTGCAGGATTGGTGAGCTGGGCGCAACCGGTGGCCAAGGATACCCAGGCGGCGATGCCGATGGCGAATAATCGGAGGTGATGGCCCACCTGGGTGGGCACGATCGAGGTGCCGGCTGGGGCGCTTGTACGATTCATCGGTCACCCCCTGGGAGTTTGGCCGGGGGTGGCGGCAAATCCACCGAAGGGGCATTGGAGCGTGGCAGGGGGAGCATGGGGAGATTCGGATCATCCGGATTGGCGTTATCCCCACCGGATGGCCTTGAGAACTTCGGGTGGTGATCGGTGGTGAATTTGGTGTCCGGCACGAAGAGCGGAACCTCGTATTGGCGACGCAGGCCAGAGGCTTGGGCGATCTCCGCACCCTGGCGGAACCCGTTGAACCAATCGAAGGTGGCCATGTTGCCCAGCGGGTTCAGGTGCTTGGCCAGCCAGTATTTGCGTGGCGGTTGGGTGGGGGGATCTACTGTTCCACCGGAGTCGAGCTGATCCACAAAGCCATCGATGAAGCCTTCCTTGAAAGCATGCGAATGCCGGGTTCCATCGCGGCAACCATTCTCGAAATCACGCCATGCTTCCTTGGCCAGATGATGAAATTCCTTCTCCAGGTGGTGTTCGTCCGCCACCAAAAGAGGTTCATTAATCAGAGTCCTTTTGGTGGTGGATGCTATGGTGCACCCTGCGACTGGCACTAAAGTGCTTGCCAGAAGGGCGGCCAGCCTCAGGTTTCGGCGGTTGGTGGCCATTCGCCTGGATACTCTTGGAAACGGGGGACGATCCGAAACGGGAGAAGCATTCCCAAAAGGGCAGGCTGCAACCGCTCCTTTGATTGTTTCGGCAGTAAGATGGGTTGAGATTGACGAAATAACCGATTATTTGCGGCACAACGCCAGTTCCGAATGTGCGGGGGTTTTGGGATGCGATTGGAAGCTTTGTGGTTGTTGGCCCAAATGGTGCTCTTTCAAGCTCCGAGCGGTACGGACCAGGGCCGTTTGGCCGAGACACTGCTGCGAAGCCCGGACCGGGTTATCCAAGCCACTTTGGCCCTTCACATTGGATTGGCAAATGAGGGGAGCGGGGTGGTTGTGGGAAGGAAGGGGAATAAGCTGTTGGCCCTTTCCGCATACCACCTGTTTCAAGGCAAAACCAAGGAAGGCCATGCGACCTTCTTCACGGCGGGTGACCCACCCAAGGCTGATAAAGAGTTGATGAAACTGGACATGGTAGAAAGTTGGCCGGATATTGATTTGGTTCTGCTGAGCGTGGAGGCTCCCAAACTGCCTATCTCGCCACTGCAGCTGGCACCTGCCCGTAGTTTGCCAGCAAAAATCCGGGGAACCACCCACACCTCCGGGTGTGACAAGGGATTTCCTACCCTTCGGGCAGAGCTCCTGGGAGGAAAGGTGCTCACCACCAAGAACGCAGGGGAAATCGATGCGTTTTATTGGGAAATGGCTGACCCCAGCATTCCGGGGCGGTCTGGCGGTCCTTTGGTCGATTGCGCTGGCCAATTGCTTGGAATTTGCAGCGGAACCGACCGAAAAGGAAAAGGAATGTATGTCCATATCGATGAAATACGGGCTGGTTTGAAGCGGAAGGGGCATACGGATCTTTTGACAAGCCGATAGATTGTGATTGTATGATATATCGCATTTAAATTTGAATTGGGGATATGGAACTCTGATTTTCAACCATTCGTCGTATAGTTGAGAAGGAAGAAAGTTAGGGTTTTGCAGGCCAAAGGGTTGCACCCGGTCGTTCACTGAGCTAATGTGATTTATGTTCCAAGGAGGTCGTCCATGAAGAGTTGGATTGGTTGCTTCGTCCTGACAGCAGCCTTTGGTTGCTCAGCTTTCCTTTTCGCCGATAGCTATGTCGGCTTGGGTGGTTGGTCCAATGTGCCCAGCACCAAGTCTCCGTTGGCTCACTTCGCCACCGATCGCAAGGCTCTGCCTGACTCGGCCCGCAAGGTGACCACCAACGAGGGCGAGCAGGGTGAACTGGTTGTTTCCCTGGATGAGTTCTCCTACACGGGAGTCATCAAGGCTTCGGCCACCAACCCTTACGCTCCTCCCCCGCGCCGTCCGCCGGCCAAGAAGAAGTAATACTTCCATCCTCCCGACCTAAGGTTAGGGATGTCAAAATCTGAAGCAGTACCGACAAGCCGTGGCCCCGCCACGGCTTTGTTGCTTGCCATGGAAGCCTGCGTGCTTTTCATGGTGGTGGTGGCCCCGTGGTTGTTGGGGGCCAATGATCCCTGGGCCTACGCGATCCTGGGTTGGCCTCTGGGTATCGCCCTGCTTTGCTGGGCGAGCTTGGCGATCCATACTGGCAAGTTGAACATTTGCCTATGTCCCATCGGCCTGTGCCTGATCGGGTTAATCCTGATCACCCTGGGGCAGTTGGTGCCCTTGCCCAGGGACATTCTTCAGCTGGTTTCCCCTGCGGCTGCCACCATGCGGGCGGAGCAGGTGCCGGCGCAGCCGGAAATCCTTTCCGACGGCACTGAAACGGTGCTGCCTGCCCCGTGGCAGCCGATCAGCCTGGATCCCGCCGCCACACGGGTTTTCCTAACGCAGATCACCGCGGTCACGCTGCTTTATTTGATGGTGCGCTCCAATCTGGCGCGGCAGGTTCTGCTGCTGCGTTTGGGCTGGGTGCTTCTGTTCAACGGCGCGGCGCTGGCCTTCTTCGCCATCGCCCAATCGCTCACCTCCCCCAAGAACGACATCGTCTACTGGACCTGGATCACCCCCGGAGCCGTATTCGGGCCGTTCATCTGCCGCAACCACTACCCGGACTACATCAATCTGTGCGTCGGCGCGGTGCTGGGTGTGATCGGTTGGACCTACCACCAAAAGGTGGCGCCCAGGTCCCGGGATGGTTTCCTGAAAAAAGCCGAATTCTGGAGGCCGGTGCAGGAGATCATCGCCTCGCCCCTGGAACTTTTGAACAAACCCGCGGCACTGCTGTGTGTCTTCGCCATCGCGTTGATGATGGCGACGATACCGATGTCAATGTCCCGGGGTGGGTCTTTGGCTTTGGTTTCCTCGATCATCCTGACCGCCATCGCCTGGCTGGGTGCGGGCAAAAGCAGATCCAAAAAAGCAGGTAAAAACAGCTCCGTTCTTGATGCCCGCAACCTGATTCTGGCCCTGTGGCTGGCGCTGCCGGTGATGGGGCTTGTCGCCTGGTTCGGCTGGGATCAGATCAGCCAGCGGTTGGGCACGGTGACCGACAAGGCCACGCTGCATGAAGACCGGATCAATGTGTGGAAGCCCTTGTTGAACCTGGTTGTCCAGTACCCGCTCACGGGAACTGGTGCTGGATCGCTGGGGGTAGTGGAACCGATTGTCCGCGAGATCGGTGGATTCCCCGGGGTGGTTTTGGACCATGCCCACAATGAATATTTGGAGGCGCTGGTTGAGGGGGGTATCCCCAGGCTGGTTGTCACCCTGCTGATGGTTTTCTGGCTGGTGCGGATGGGCATGCGTGGCATCCGCCGCCACCGGGGTGAGCCTTCGGCCATGATGCCCACCGGTCTGCTGTTCGGCCTCCTGGCTTTGGTGATCCATTCCGTGGCGGATTTTGGCGTGCACATGGCCTCTGTGGCGCTACTGGCCACGGTGTGCCTGGCCCACCTTTCGGCGCTTTCCCGCCACACTAGCGGCCAGCCCGAATCACGCGACCATGAGGAAACCAGCGTGTGGGTTTTGGACGGGGTCGTCGCCCGGTTGGGTGGCATCATCCTGGCTATTTGGGCCTTGCTGCTGGTGAACGATTTGGCCACCGGTTCCACCGTGTTTCGGCTGCAGTTGGAAGCCGACCAGCAACCGGTCACCAACGAAGGGCAGGAACGGCGCATCAGCCTGCTGGAAAGCGCCGCGCGCTTGAGGCCCTGGCTGCCCGAAGTGCATGAGACCATCGGATTGGCCGCCTTGGACATGGTGTCGGCGCAGGACACCGCCGACCGGGTCTTGAAGCGTGAGATCGCGACCCTGCGGGATACCGACCTGCTGATGGACGCCCTGGCCGGGCCCCTGCGCTTCAGCCTGCTGGGGATGCAGGCCGCCGAGGTGCTGCTCAAAAGGGAACAAGCCGCCCAGCCCAACCGGGAATGGGCCGAAAAACATTGGAACTTGGGTCTGGCCGAACTGGCCAGGTGCCGGGCGCTGTCTCCACTCTATCGGCGCAGCCATGCCTACCTGGGCTTGTTCGCCGACCGGTTCCAAAAGTCCGAACCGGCCTCCGCACACCTGTACCGGGCCGCCAAAGTCTATAGCTTTGATCCCGATTTGTGGTATTCCGCCGGGCTGGCCAGTTGGGTGGAGGGTGACAAGCAGGAAGGACCCGACGCCGCCAAAAAACGGGAAACCGACCAGAATATCGCCGCTGTCCGTTGGCGGGAAAGCCTGCACCGTTCCACCGCGCATCTGCCTGACATTCTCGCCCGATCGCTCAATGGCGAGCAGCCTGCCAAACTGCTGGACTACCTGCTGCCGGATGACCCGGGCGTGTTGTTGGAGGCTATCCGCCTGCACAAGCCTGACCCGCGTCGCAAGGATCCTCGACCCAGCCTGCTGGAAACGGCCCGTGTGGAGTTGCTCGCCCAGGCTGCAGGCGCTTCGCCCGGCAATTGGAGAAATTTGGCAGACTTGCAACAGAAAATGGGGGAATCCGAGGACAAAATCCTGGATTCCTTGCGCAGGGCGACCGCGCTCACCCCAACCGCGCAGCGCGCCGGTATCTCCTTGGAACTTGCCCGCCGACTCGAGGAAAACGGCCTGATCGACGAGGCCCAGCGGCAGGTGGACCAGGTGTTGCAGGTGGATGGTGAAAACAAGCTGGCCCGCGAGCTGGAGCGGGTGTTGCGGCGCGACAAGGAACTTGCGCCTTTTCTGGAAGCCCCGAAGGCCAATTAGGAATCAACCGCGGACCTTGTACCAGAAAATCTTCAGGTACTCGGCCAGCACCATTTCCACCCCGCCCGGGGAGCGCCACCAAACGGCCGGATCGAAGCCTGGCGATGGCGCCGGCAGCATGTGGATGCGGGCCAGATCGCCCACCTTCTTTTGCAGGATCCAACCCGCTCGGCGGGTGTGCCAGTTGGTGGTGACCACCAGCACGGTATCGCCCCCGTTCTGTTTCAGGTAATCACGCAAGCGCTCTCCCTCGCCCAGGGTGCCGTCCACCTCTCCGGGCAGGGGGACCATGTCCCCCTCGGGAACGCCGGCCTTGCGCAGGATGGCGGGGATCAACTCGCGCTCCGGGGGGTCGAATGGAACCTCGGGTTCGAATCGATCGGAAGGCTGGCTGTACAGGATCTTTTTTCCCAGTCCCTGCTTGTACGCCCAGGCCCCCACTACCGGTCGGACCTCGGCGTCGCCGCCCAGCACAAAAATCAAATCGGCCGGTTGCAGATTTTCACCCACCACCAACCAGCGGCCCATGGCGGGCATCCACCAAGGGGCCGTGAGCACCGGCAGCAACAGTATCGCTGCCAGCAGAAGCCTGCGTTTATTGCGAGGGGATCCGCTCATGGCGTGGCCCCCACCTGGAGGGAGCCGGGTGACCAATCGATCTTTCCGGAGGCATTCAGCGGGTTGAACATTTCGGCATACTGACCTTCGCCGGCAAACAGGGCGAAGGCGCCCAGAAACCAGCCAGTGGCGACATCTTTCCAGCCGTTGCGTCGACGCCACCAGACCTCGGGTGCCAGGTCCGGGATGGGCAGGGTTTCAAAACGGATCCGCGCCCGCACCTCGCGGGGCAGGGTCGCGAAGGAGCCGACCAGGAAATAATTGACCCGGGTGGGGTCGACCAAAATCAAAAGGCGGTCTTGCGTGTGGCCGGGCTCCTCCAGCCAGGAGGCCAGGGCACGCAGGGGGTGCCAGCCCACTTCCTTTTCCAAAAAGATCCTGGGTACCGCTTTGGGATCGAGGCCGCGTTTTTCCAGCAGGTAGTCGGTCATGCTGCGGGTGGTGGGGCGCAGGCCGGCTTGCTGGGTCCACCGGGCGGGTGGTTCCAACGCGATGATCCGCATGTCGGGGATCTGGCTTTGCCAGTATTTCAGCCGCAATTCGCTTTGGTATCCGCCCAGGGTCACAGCCACGGTGGGGCGGAAGGATGCCTCCGGCTGGGCCATGATGGTGCGGGCGGGCAGCTCCAGCCACGATTTGGCGGAAAGTGCCAGGAGCACCGCCACGATGACGGGTGGCAGGAGCAGCCGTGTCCAACCGCGCCTGCCTGCCATGATTTATTGTTTTACCGGAAGCAGCGGTGCGATCAGGTCCGCGACCGCCGAGCGTGAGCTGAATTCCAGCAGGCCCCGGCGTGCCTGGGCCAGGGATTTCGGCTCCAGATTGGCCAGCACCTGGTGGATGGGGCGCAGCGCCTTCACCGGCACGCTGAGGCGATCCACACCCAGGGCGGCCAAAGCCACGGCGCCGCGCGGATCGGCCGCCATTTCGCCGCACACACTGACGGATTTGTTTTGGCGGTGCGCGGCGGTGACCACCGGTTCCAGCAGGGCCAGGAAGCCCGGGTGCAGAAAGTCGAGCTGGGGTGTGCCCACCGGGTTGTCGCGGTCGAAGGCCAGCGCCGAGGCGGCCAGATCGTTGGTGCCCAGGGCCAGGAAATCGGCCCGGTCCAGCCAGCGGTGCGCCAGCGGGACGGCGGCGGCGGATTCCAGCATGAAGCCGATCTCCACGCGGCTGTCGTGGTCGAGCCCGTCGGCCACCAGCGAGGACCGGGCGTCCGCCAGCGTCTCCACCACCAGATCCACCAGTTCGCTGCAGGAAACCAGCGGCACCAGCAGGCGCACCGGGCCGTGCACGCCCGCGCGCAGGATGGCGCGAACCTGCTCGCGGAACAGGCGTTGCAGGGGAGGGGAACCCAGCACCAGCCGCCAGTCGTAGCCCTGCTCGGCCTTGGCCAGCAAGGAGACCGAGGCCAGCTTGTCCGGCCGCAGGTCGAAGGTGCGGATGCAAACCGGCCGGCCCCGCATGCCGGTCACCAGCTTCGAGTAGATACGCTCCTGCTCCTCCTCGGTGGGCAGCGATCGGCGGGCCAGGAAGAGGAATTCGCTGCGGAACAGGCCCACACCGGCTGCGCCATCGCGCAGGGCGGGCTCCACCTCGCACAGCAGGTTGATGTTCGCCTCCAGCGTGGGGATTCCAGCCCGTTTGGCGGGCGGGGCCATGGGGGGTAGATTGTCCACCCGGCGGGTTGGGGCCGGCGAGTCCTCGGGTGTGGCATCGGGATCCACCAGTCCGGTGGTGCCATCGATCCCCAGCCACCGGCCCGGTTGGGCCACCCGGGCGAAATCTTCCACCTTGCCCACCATGGGCAGGCCGAGCGAGCGCGCCAGGATGGCGGCGTGGCTTTGCGGGCCACCGTGCTCCACCACCACGCCCGCCAGGTGCGACCGTTCCACGGCGAACAGTTCCATCACCGAGGCCTCGCGGGTGACCAGGATCACCGGCAGGTCGGCGGCGGGCTTGTCGGAGCGGCCGCCCACCAGGTGCCACAGCACGCGGTGGAACACATCCTTGATGTCGTATACCCGCTCCTGCAGCACGGCGGTGGCCACCTTGCCATAGGCGGCCACATAGTGGTCGAGCGTGTCCAGGATGGCGGCCTCGGCGCTGCTGCCCTTGTTGATGCAAGCCAAAAGATCGCGCTCGATGCTCCTGTCCTGCAGGATCATCCGTTGGGCCTGCAGGATGGCGCCGTGGTCCTCGCCAACCAAATTGGCGATATCGATCTCCTGGCGCTTCAATTCCTCGCGTGCTTCCGCGATCGCCTGCTGCAGGCGGGCCCGTTCCCCCTGGGAATCCTCGGCGCGTTTGGGGGCCTTTTGCCGGTAGGTTTCCCAACTGTCCAGCACATAGGCCAGCCCCGCGCCCACGCCCGGGCTGAGGCCCACGCCCTGGATGGGGCCCATGGGTTGTTCCATGGGCATGTCGCCGTGGGTGAAGGCGTTGAGTTGTTCCAGCCACCAGGCGTCGGTCACCAGGCTCGAGAGCTGGGCCGCCACGGTCTTCAGCATGCGCACATCGCCGGGGGAGAAGGTGCGCGACTCGATCGCCTGCACCACCAGCACCCCCTTCACCGTGCCCCCCACCAGGAGCGGCACGCCCAGGAACGACTGGAAAGGATCCTCGCCCGCCTCGGGGAAATATTTGAACCGTGGATGGGTGGGGGCGTTGGGCTCGTTGACGGGGGAAACCGTTTCGGCCACCAGCCCGGTCAAACCTTCGCCCAGGCGCATGCGCACCCGTCCGATGCCCTCGGGGCGCAAGCCGACCGAGGCGGCCAGAACCAGGTGCACCCCCTTCGGGTCGAACAGATACAGCGAGCAGACCGCCACCCGGAACCGTTTCTGGATCAACAGGCAGATGTTGTCGAGAGTCTGGCGCAGGTCGTGGGAATGCGAGACAACCTGACTGATCTCCTCCAGTGTGAGGAGAAGGTCGTGTTCGCTGCCTGATTGGATGGGCGACATGGTTTCGGAATGGCTGGTCACGCTGGGCACGCCTGATCCTCCCTGTCGATCAGCGGTCTGGCAGGAGCGCCCGCGAGGGCAACCCTGAAGCCGCGCCGAGGTTTCGGGAGAGGCGAATCTGATTCCGACCTGTCACTTAGTATGGAGGTTCAGCCGCCTTGGGGCAAGCGGCAGCAATGGGGGTTGCAGGGAGGGAGAGAAGCGTCACACCCACCACCGCCGGAAGGGGCCATCACCGGGCGGGCGGGCAGGCTGAACAGCCTTTCCATCTTCTTGCCCTGGCAGGAGGGGCAAACCGGCTTTTCACCACCCATCACCAGCAGTTCCGACTGGGTTTGGCAATCCGAGCAGACATATTCATACAGGGGCATATCGGGGCACCATCCAGAGAATGCGGGCGAGATATCAGGGCTTTTTTTTGAGCGTCTCGCTGGCTTTCAGAAGTATACGCCGTTCAGCTTCTGTCAGGCTGGGCAGGCCTTGCAGGCTAATTTTTTCCAGGATGCGGTCCACCTCCACCGTGAGGTTTCCGGTTTGGGAGGTTTCCGGTTCCACGGGGGCGGATCCCAGCTCCCGGCGGCGCGACGCGGGTCGGGCGGCGGTTTCAGCGAATTCGTCGGGGGATTCCCCCCTGAAAACCGCCAGACGGGGCCGGCCACGGCGGTGGAATGAGGTGTTGCGCCTGGGCCATTTCCATTCCCAGGCGCCGGTGAGCATCTGATACGCCAGACCACCCGCCAGCAGGCCGGCGATGTTGCCAGCGGCCTGGCCGGTTCCAAGGTCCCACCGGGCGACGGACGCCAGTTCAAACAGCAGGCTCACCACCACCAGCAGCCAGCCGGGAACCGGCAGCACGAAAAACAGCAGGAAGGTGCGGCGGGGGTCGATCAGCACGCCCGCGATGAGGATGGCGTTGGCCAGCACCGGGACGCCGAAAAGCAGCGAATCCGCCTGAAACAACCCGGAGCCCGTACCGGCCAGGAATACCAGGGCGGCAAACCCCGCGGCACCGCCGGTGATCCAGGCCATGCCCCGGGGCCCGAGCCGATCTTCCAGCTCCTTGCCGAAGAAGAAGATGATCAGCATGTAGAAGACGAAGGCGATCAGCGCGTTGGGGCCGAAGGTCGGGTGGAACAGCGTGTGGGTGACAGGGGTCCACAACTCACGGCCGTGGATCAGGCCATCCCACGAGAGGCCCATCCGCAACGCCAAGTCGCGCTGGAACAGGCTGACCACGAAGCAACCCAGCGCCATCAGGCACAGGGTGCCGGTGAAGGGGGAGTTCATCCTCGCGAAGGGGTTGCCCGTCGAGGATTCTCGGCCGTAATCGCGATCGTAAAGGCCCATGCCGGAAGATCCATCCACGGGGCAGGGTTTGGGCTATCAGAAGACCATGCTTACATACTAACACCGCCGACACCCCGGGAGTGCGCCGCCGCCGGGATTTTTCCCGGTTCCATGGGCAAAACCCCCATCCGGTTCGGTCCAGTGGGCGGGTGGGCACTTTTTGGCCCCCCTGTCTGCCCGAAACCCTTGCGGGCGTGGTACAAAGGACACAGGAAGGCCTGCGCGGGGCTGGGGTTTTCAATAGCCCTTTTCGGAAAAAACCCGGGCCGGTCTGCCGGCATGGTGGTCTATGGCAGTTGATACATCCAATCCGGCCCAAACGGCGGGGCAAGCCGGGCAGGAAGGGGCACCCCGGAAGCCCGATCCCATCTGCGCGGTGATCGCGCGCACCCGCCACGACATGATCCGCGCGGAAATCATGGAGGCGGCCCGGCGGAATGTGCTGCTGGCCGAGGTGCGGATCGATTACCTGGCCAAGGCGCCTGATTTCGCCCGGTTGCTCGCCGACAAGCCGCTGCCGCTTCTGGCGACGGTACGGCGACGCGATGACAAGGGCCGGTTCAAGGGCACCGAAGACGAGCGGCGGATGCTGCTGCGCCAGGCCATCGTCGCCGGGTTCGACTGGGTGGACATCGAGGAAGACCTCATCAAGTCCATCCCCCGATACGGCAAGACCAAGCGGATTGTCAGCTACCACAATTTCGACGAGGTCCCGTCCGACCTGCACGCCATCTTCCGGCGCATGCACGAGGCCGACGCGGATGTGATCAAGATCGCCTGCATGCCCAAGCAGATCGAGGATGTGGCGCGCGTGCTCGACCTGGTGCGCTTCGCCAAGAAGCCCACCATCGCCTTCTGCATGGGGGACATGGGGGTACCCAGCCGTTTGGCGCAGTTGGCGCTGGGGGCGCCGTTCACCTACGGCGCGCTCAATCCCGAGCGGTTGGCCGCTCCCGGCATGCTGACGGTGGGCCAACTGCAGAACATCTACGGCGTGCGCCGGCTGAACAAGGAAACCAAAATCTACGGTGTGGTGGGCGACCCCATCGGCCACAGCCTCAGCCCCATCGTGCACAACATCGGCTTCCGCAAGCTGGGGATCAACGCGCTGTACCTGCCGTTCAAGGTGCCGGAGGGCAAATTGGCCAATTTCCTGGCCAGCCACACGCCGCTGAAGATCCAGGGGCTCAGCGTCACCATCCCCCACAAGGAATCGGCGGTGCACCAGGCCACCGAGATGGAATCGCTGGTGGCCCAGACCCAGTCGGCCAACACGCTGGTGCGCACCGCCTCGGGCTTCAAGGCGATGAACACCGACCGCCCGGCCATTTTGGAGAGCCTGACGGCCGGCCTGCCCGCCAATCCCGATGGCAGTCCCGGATCGCTGAAGCAGAAGATGGCGCTGGTGCTGGGTGCCGGCGGCGTGGCCCGCAGCGTGGTGCACGCGCTGACCGATGCCGGAGCGATTGTCACCGTCACCAACCGCACCGACGAGAAGGCCCACAAGTTGGCGGCGGACATGGGCTGCCGCTTTCTTGAGTGGAACCTGCGCACCACGGTGCTCAGCGACATCATCATCAACTGCACCTCGTGCGGCATGTATCCGGAAGTGGACGAGTCGCCCATCCACCCGAGCATGTTCCAGAAGGGCATGGTGGTGATGGACACCATCTACAACCCCGAGAACACCCTGATGATCAAGCAGGCGCGCGGGCATGGCGCCACCGTGGTGACCGGGCTGGACATGTTCATCCGCCAGGCGGCGGCGCAGTTCCGCGCCTTCACCGGGCAGGAGCCGCCGGTCGACCTGATGCGGCAGGTGGCCAAGAACGCCCTCACCCCCATCACCGTGCGTCCCGCGGCCGCCAGGGCCGGGGATGGGCCGGGAGAGCCCGCCGGGGAAAAATCCGACGGCCCGGCCGACCCGCCTGCTGGAGCCCCCGCATGACCGCGCGGGAACCCGGTGTCCGCCAGGTCTGCCTGGTGGGGCTGCGCGGCTCGGGCAAGAGTTCGGTGGCCAAGGCGCTGTCCGCCCTGTTGGGCTGGCCGTTGGTGGACACCGACGCCGAGCTGACCCGCTTGCACGGCCCCATCGCCGAGCAGTTCGCGCGGGACGGCGAGATGGAATTCCGCCAGCGGGAGAAGGCCGTGCTCGCCGGATGCCTGCATCGCGGGTCTGTGGTGGTCTCCACCGGGGGCGGGGCGGTGCTGCTGGAGGCCAACCGCGAGATGTTGCGTGGCGCCCACACCGTGTGGCTGCGGGCCGAACCGGCGGAGCTGGCCCGGCGCATCGCCGCGGATCCCGCCACGGCCACGCAGCGGCCGCCGCTGGTGCGGGGCGGGCCGGGCGAGTCGGCCGATCCGCTCGAGCGCTGGACCTTTGAGATGGAGCGCCTGCTGCAGGCGAGGGAGCCCCTGTACGCCGAGGTGGCGCGCCAGCAGATCGACACGGGCCGGCAGTCCCCCTTGGCCGCCGCCGCGGCCATCGCCCGGGCCCTGCGGGGCGAGGCTCCTTCGGGGGGTGACGGCCCATGAACATCGCGGTCATCGGCTGGGTCATCTGGTGCGTGGGCGTCTTTGTGCTGGGGCTGTCGGCCGGCAGCTTTTTGCAGGTGGCCGCGGTGCGGCTGCCGTATGAGAAAAGCCTGCTGTGGCCCGGGTCGCACTGCATG
>Ga0315905_10002190_pt1 | contig 20563 bp, 20 predicted proteins | sample LakEriMetagenome_5_FD_203522 | JGI IMG/M metagenome (GOLD analysis project Ga0315905, IMG submission 203522) | Freshwater fungal communities from buoy surface, Lake Erie, Ohio, United States - Buoy 4 MA121 | ecosystem: Environmental > Aquatic > Freshwater > Lake | place: USA: Lake Erie, Ohio...
GACTTTTTTCCAGTTGCTTTAAGGGTTTTTCAATTAGTTTTAGGGTCTGTTTGCCGCCAATGACCAACCCCTTTGTGCCAAATCGCTTTAACCGATCCCCCGCCGCTAATAAGGAACAGCGAATTACCTGGGTTGGGGCGATCGCCAAAGAGGCTAACGGTTGGGTAGAGGCAACGATGGAGGGAGTCATGGAACAAACGGTCGAAAATTTAGGTTTGGGACAAAGGGCGAAACGTGACCTGTCTCCTAATACTGACAAGCAATTAGGGAAAATCACTGGTAGCAATTAGCTTATAACTATAACAATTCTTGCCCATTGAGATTACGTTAAGCTTTAACCCCAATCCCTTTGCTGTCCCTCCTTGCCCATGTCTAATGCGTTCCTCCGTCATCCCCTTGTGCGCCGTTACAGTGACCCGTTTTTTAATCTGATTGGGCAGTTATTGACCCCCGAATGGGATTCTCGGTTATTGGGGGTTAGTCAATTGGCGATCGCCACCATTATTGATATTGGCGCGAATAAAGGACAATTTGCGAAAAAAATGCGGCGACAGTTTCCCCACGCCCAAATCCTCGCCTTTGAACCTATTCCTGATGCCTATCAAGTCTTAAAACATTGGGGCGATCGCCAATCTAATGCAGTCAAAACCTTTAATCTTGCTTTAGGTGAAAAAGAAGACAGTTTAGAAATTAACAGCCACGTTTTATTTTCCGCTTCCTCTTCTTTATTGCCCACCACCGATCTTTGTGAAAATCTTTATCCCATGGTTAGGGAACAGGAAAAAATCAAAATTAAACAATCTACCCTTGATTATGAAATCGCCCAATTAACAGAGCCCTTAGCGTCTGATTTATTAATTAAAATTGACGTACAAGGCTATGAAGATCGTGTTATTCGCGGCGGTAAGCAAACCCTTAGTCAAGCCAAAGCCTGTATTTTAGAGGTTTCCCTCGATGAACTGTATCAAGGACAATGCCAATTCCGCGATATTTTTTATTTGTTAGATGATCTCGGTTTACACTATGCGGGCAACTTCGATCAAATGGTCGCCAAGGATGGCCATGTACGCTACTTAAATGCCCTATTTTTGCGGTCAAGTTAATTATTTTTATCGTCGAGTAAGCTGAGCGTAGTCGAAGCCCTGCCTATTGTATTGTTTACCTTAAACTAACCCGTCAAAACAAAATTTATGCGCGTTGAACCCTGTTGCCAAGCCCTATTAGCGGCTCTGTTACCCCAAATTGATCCCGATCGCCAGGGGAGTTGTATTGATGTCGGCGTGGGAACCTTTGCTTTTTACTGCCAAATCTTTGCGGAACTGGGATTTTCGGCGATCGCCGTGGAACCGTTACCTGTTAAAGCGTTGCAAAAACTCGCTCAGCACCCTAATTTAACCCTATTGCCGGTCTGTTTATCGGATCAAGACGGGGAACAAACTTTATATGTAGGCAAATTTGCTGGCATTTTTAACAGTAACTTTAGTTCCCTTTCGCCACAATGGTTTGGAGCTTCTGGGCAAGCTAAACAAGTAAAAACGTTGAGTTTAGATAGTTTAATTCAGCAACAACAAATCACCAAAATCACCTGTTTAAAACTTGATATCGAAGGCTGGGAATGGCAGGTCATTAAACAGTTAGAAACCGTAAATGCTGCCTTACTGCCAGAAGTAGTGATGTTTGAATATGGAGGCGGGGTAAACCGTCGTCAAAATCAAAAAGGTTGGTCACCGGAATTTTTTCAAAACACCTTAAAAAGTTTAGAGTTATTAAGAAATATCGGCTATGGTCATGGGCTATTATTAGACTTTGCCCCCGATCGCCAAGAAGTCAATTTTGATTTAAATCAATTAGCTATTTCTGATTTAGAAAAGTTATTTCCCCTAGAAAGTGTTTACGGCAACATTATTATTTTTAAAACCTATCAACCCGACCCCAATCAAATCGCTCAAATTTGCCAATCTTACTACCGTGTTAACTGGATTGAAAGCCTAGTGACAGCCCTTGTTTCTCGTTGAGTAAAGCGTTTCGTTTAAAATAAAGGGCAGAACTCTTAAGAAAGTTTAAGCAATCCTCGCCCCTACTGTACTCTGTGAATTCCTTTAAAACCCTGCGACAACTCCAGCCTGATACGAAAAAAACCTTCGCGTTATTATTTGCGTCAGTCTTATTATTTTGGCTAAGCTTAACGTCCTTATTGCCCACGTTGCCCATGTATGCCCAAGACGCGGGGGCGACCCGGCAAGAAGTCGGTTGGATCATGGGGAGTTTTGCGGTGGGTTTATTAGGATCTCGTGTTTGGATTGGCCGCCTTGTTGATCGTCAAGGGCGTAAAATTGCATTGTTAATTGGGGCTTTTGTGGTGGCGATCGCCCCGTTAGGCTATTTATTAACAGAAGCTGTGATCCCCCTAATGGCAATTCGGGCTTTCCATGGCATTTGTTTGGCCGCTTACACCACGGGTTATAACGCTTTAATTGTGGATTTGTCACCGCCCCAACAACGGGGAGAATTGATCAGTTATATGAGTTTAGCGGTTCCTATTGGTATGGGATTGGGCCCGGCGGGGGGGGCTTATTTGGCTCAAGCGGTGGGCTATGAAACCCTATTTTATGTGTCGGCCTTGTTGGGTTTTTTGTCTCTTCTGTTAGTTTTTCAAATTAAAGAACCACAAAAAAATTCTCCCCAGATCCCGGAAAATTTAGATCCCTCTAGGACAGAAAATGTAGTATCTAACCGATCTATGGGGACGTTAATTACCAGTCAATCTTTACTGATTCCGACCCTTGTTTTATTATTGATTGGCTTATTATTTGGTAATTTAGCTACGTTTTTACCCTTATTTGTGCGGGATATCAATTTAGGATCTTATGCCGGTTTATTCTACAGCACTGCGGCGATCGCCAGTTTTTTACCAAGACTGATATTAGGACCAGTTTCTGATAGTATTGGTCGGGGTTTATTTATTACGGGAAGTTTGGTTTTTTATTTATTAGCCATGGTTTTTTTAGCCCAAGCTGATACCGCTTTTGAATTGTTAACCGCGGCTGTATTGGAAGGGGTAGGCAGTGGCATTTTAATTCCTATGACGATCGCCTTAATTTCTGACCGATCAGCCTTTAATGAACGGGGTCGGGTTTTTGCCGTTTGCATGAGTGGGTTTGATGGAGGCATTGCGATTGCCGCGCCGATCATGGGCATTTTGAATGAAAGTCTAGGCTTTCGGAGTGTGTTTTGGTTAACGGGGGGATTGGCGATCGCCGCCTTATTTTTATTTTTAACCTTGTCGAACCCAACGATATTAAGGTCTTTCAAATTTGCCCTGGGTCGCAGTCAGGATTTGTATGCCATTCCGACTGAAAAAATAGCGCATTAAAACTAGTGGCAGGTTACTAAAATCAAGATTATAATTGGCGGTCACATATATCTTTAGACAGGGTTTAAATGCTTCACAAAATCTTTAAAAAAAAGCCTGAGCCCATTTTAACTAAAGAAGAACCCGAAAGTCCTCCGCGCCAACCCCCCGTTTCTACCATTCCTCGGTTATCTTTAGATGAACAAAAACAACGACGATTTCAGCGCAAAAGGCTCGTCATTGATGAATTTGGTAAATCGGTCATTAACCTAAAACTTCAGCATGGCATTTTAACGCCTTTACATATTGTTGATGTGGCGGAAGTCAATCTATCGTCATCTCAAGATCTGCACCAAATCGTTGAGGCTGGCGTACAAAGTAGCCTAGAAACCCATAAAGAAAACCTCCGTCAAAAACTTTATCGAGAATCGTTTAACCTGGAACCAGGCCATCTATTAGTAGTTACAAAAGATAAAGAGAAAGATCAGATTATTTCGTTCAAAGACTACAACAAAAACCTCGGCAAATTTTTAGAAATTCTTGATCCCCTTGCCCACCGACTGCTATTAGTCCGCTACTTCATTCCGCCAATTCCCGATGATATGCATCAATTTGATGATGTGGAATTGCCGCCTAAATTTGAGCAGGCATTACGGGATATTGTTAATTATTGCGATCTTAATCATAGTTTAGATAATGTCAATTATGATAAGTGGCAATTACTAATTTTATCATTAAGTGACTCAGGAGTTATCCTAAATTTCCCGAACCACAGTGAAGAAAGGCCACTAAAGGAAATGCTGACGGCTGATTATAGTGACATCGGCTATCGCAAAATTCGAGCTAAATTAATTCTCAAAGATACAGTGGAAAAACATACAGTTGTTATTCCTTTATTTATTGTTTTACTGGCCTTTTTCTGCTCTGAAAAAACAGCCCGCAGTAGTTTTCCCTACCACTTTCTGTTTACCGCCACGGGAGATGCCAAGCAACGATCAATGGAACGGGGAGACGTTTCTTTCTTTAAGTTGTTTAACCAATTATTAGACGAATCCTTACTACCGGAACAACTTAATAAATGTTTGTCAATTATTTATAACGAATCGTTCCGTTTACATCAAACGGAAATTGATGATTTATTTCTGACCTTTCGGGAAAATCTTAATCCCAGTCAGGCGATTGCCGCTAGTTAGTTTTTAATCGGCGATTCCCCCCAACCTCGATCAATGCCGTATATGGCGTTTAAAACGAGTGCCAAAGGCGATCGACTGGGAAAGGCTCTAAACGTTGGAATTGATGCGCCTTCTATAATTGAAATCCAATTAAAATTCCTGAAGTCGCACCTTTTTTGCCATGCCCATGCCCCGCCTGCTCACCATTGTTTTGGGTCTAAGTGTCATTTTGGGGATGGCCATTTGGCTGATTGATACCATTCTCCGGCTCTATTTTCAGGTATCTTGGACATCACCTTTTTTGGCAAATGTGTTGATTTTGCTGATTATTGCCTTAATCGGGTTATTAATTGGCGCATTTTTTTATTATTTCAACCTTTCTCGCCAAAAGAGTGCGACCCCTGCCCAGAAACGGCGACGGATCAAACTACCGGCTCAAAAAACCGAAACGGCAGCGGCTAATCTTCAGGCGGTGCGGCGGCAGATGCAACAAATTCAAGACCAGGTGGCACAACAGGCCTTATTGGAAAAAACCCGCTTGATTGAGGCACAGTTACAACGGGGCAATTTGAATTTGGTGGTCTTTGGGACGGGGAGTGCGGGCAAAACCTCGTTGGTGAATGCGTTGTTGGGGGAAATTCAGGGAGACGTTGGGCCAACCATGGGAACAACGATCGCCGGGGAGAGATATTATTTGTACTTAAGTGGTGTTAGTCGGGATTTGGAAATTACGGATACACCGGGCATTTTGGAAGCGGGGGTGGCGGGAACGGAGCGGGAAACGGCGGCGCGGCAGTTGGCAACGGAGGCGGATTTACTGTTATTTGTGGTGGATAATGATTTGCGGCAATCGGAGTATGAACCGTTGCGGGCTTTGGCGAGAATTGGTAAGCGGTCTTTGTTGATTTTAAATAAGGCTGATCTTTATCCCGACGATGAGTTGGCGGTGTTATTACAAACCCTACGGCAACGGGTTAAAGCCTTTATTCCCCCCGAAGATGTGGTGGCGATCGCCGCTAGACCTCCCGATGTGCAAATTCAGCCGGGACTATTGATGAAGCCCGATCCCGAAATTGAGCCCTTGGTAAAACGGTTGGTAGCGGTGTTGCGGAGTGAGGGGGACGACTTGATGGCGGATAATATTTTGCTGCAATCCCAGCGGTTGGGGGACGAAGCGCGGCAATTGATTGAACAACAACGGCAACGGGAAGCGATGAAAATTATTGACCGTTACCAGTGGATCGGGGCCGGGGCGATCGCCGTAACCCCTTTACCTGTGGTGGATTTGTTGGCCACGACAGCCATTAATGCCCAAATGGTAGTGGAAATTGGGCGGGTCTATGGCTGCGAAATCGATGGCGATCGGGGTAAGGAATTGGCCTTATCCCTGGGCAAAACCTTTGTGGGGTTGGGCATTGTCAAGGGGGCGGTGGAATTATTAGCCCAGGCGTTACAGTTTCAAGTCACCACCTACATTGTTGGTAAAGCGATCCAAGGGGTGACAGCGGCCTATTTAACGCGCATTGCGGGGAAAAGTTTTATTCAATATTTTCGTCAGGATCAAGATTGGGGCGATGGCGGTGTGTCGGAAGTGGTGCAACAACAGTTTCAACTCAGTCGTAAGGATGAATTTATCCAAGCCTTTGTCAAACAGGCGATCGCCCAAGTTGTGCAGCCTTTGGAAGATTTATGGGAGAAGGAAGAACCTATCACCGAAAAAGCAGAACCTTTGCCAGAATTACGCAATTTAACTCCTTTAGAGCCAGAATATTTACCGGAAACGTTACCCGAACCCGAACCCCGTCGCGCCCGTTATGGGGATTGGCATACCCCTAGCCGTCAACCGGATGAGTGGTAGATACTGGGAAAGATCTTGGCGATGAATTTCCTTTTAACCCTATTTTTCAACGGCAATCGCCCTCATTAATCACTTTTATGGACTGGATTTCGTATTTATTATTGACGACAATATTTTATGTGTACCGTTTAGTCACATTACGGTCAAAGACGGAACAGGAAAGAATTGGGTCAACACCGATCTTTTTTTCGGTTTTGGGCTTCTTTGCGATTTTTGAATTTGTTTTTGCAGAATCGCTGTTTAAGTTGCCGTTATTTCATATTTTTGGCTTACTGGTTTCCTGCGGTTTAGCTTTTTCCCTTTATTCTTATTTACGTAATTTAAAGCAGGATATTGAGTCTATTTTTTATAAGTTAGTTCGCCAAAGTCAGGGCAAGGTTAGTATTTTAACGTTTATGCAACGCACCAGTATGACCAAGGATGAGGCGATCGATTATTTAGATGCGAAGTTAAATGAGTTTCCAGGCACGACTTATGAAACCATGGGCAATATTTATTATGAATTTGAACGCTGGTAACTAAAAGTTATCTTGAAAATCACGAAGAATATTTCTAAGCAGACACTTGATAAGGATCTAGAGAAAAATAGCCTTCATAATCGGGTATTTTCCATTCAAATTCCCCATTTCTTTCGTAAACAGGACTTACGCAAAAGCCTTTTTAAAAAGACAACAACGCTATAAGTGCTGGTGTTAGTCTTATCTAAAACGCTATAACTCTAGGCTCTGCGTAAGTCCTGTTGGTAAGAAAAGGCAATTAGGCTAACCTCCAGCGGCAAAGGCAAAACCTTCGCGGATAAAATTGGGATTAGACATTACTGAAGCCGTTTCGCTCGGCCCTGTAAATAGATACGTACCAGGAGTGAGGGCATTTTGGAAGCGAGTAAAATCCATTGTTCCCCCACCAATCCCGGCCGAATAGGCAAAAAAGGCTAATCCTTCTTCACGGAAACTGGGAATATTGGCACGGATATAAGCAGCCTCTTGCTCACCGGCAAATAAGTAGGTTCCATCCCGACCCGGAGCCGTGTTTTGAAAACGATAAAAGCCCTGCATCAAAGGATCGGTTTTGCTGACCGCCACCTGAAAGGCAAAGCCATCTTCACGGAAGCTAGGAATATTGGCGCGGACATAGGCTGCTTCATCTGGACCAGCAAAAAAGTATGTTCCCGGTCGATTTTGATTATGAAACCGGTACATATTGGTATTTAGCTTGCTGCGATGATTACCTGGATTGACTGGAGGTAAGGGAGGTTGAGGATTAACTGGGGTCGAAGGAAAATTCGGAGTATTGTCAAAAAGCTCAAAAGATAAGGTATATGTGCCTGTTTTTACTGCATTGCCAATGCTACGAGGGAACACATTGGGATTGACATCATTAAATGTGCCAGAGAAAGGTCGATTATGACCTCCCCATACCGCAATGTAGTATGTGTCATTATTAGGCAGAATAAAGGCATAGCTTCCCGAAGTATTCTGGGTGGAATTTTTTAATATATTTCCATTAGAGCCATATAGAATACTCCCAAAATTAAGATCCGCTAAATACCAAGGCATTCCGTCTGCGGTTACTTTCCATGCAATGCGATCACCGCCCCCTCCCTCAAAGCGATAGAAATCCATATCATCCCTGAGATCGGCTAAGAAATAGTTATCGCCAATTTCACCGCGAAAGGTACGGTTAATATTGCTTTGAGAATTTATACCTGTATTAATGGCATTTGCCAAGGTATCGTTGTGTTGTTGCTCTGTCATGGAAAAATCCTCTGAATTGTCTTTGTAACTGGGTAATCCTCTAAATGGATCGAAAGTTTATTGGTTAAACGGGGCATCTCAGTTTTACATCTGATGAATAAGCCAAGATGTCAAACTTTGTTGAAAGCCTTACATTTGACAGGATTTTTTGGCACAAATATAAATACTTGTTGCGGGATTGAGATTCACCTTAAAATACTTTGTTCACGATAGCTTCTTTCACACTAAAGAAAGTAAAGATCATTAGGCGAATCATACCATAAGTTTTCAGATATAACAAAAATATCGCATTTGTATTTTCATGGTAACTATTGATTGACTCTGTGGCATCTGAATGTGTTTGATGGCTTAGATGAAGACGTGTTGCAAGTTGTCCATAATCCGAGCCACCATGAAGGTATTGCTACCTGCTGGCGATCGCCAAGCTGATGAACTTTCCCGCCTCACCGATGAAGAAGTCAAAATCATTGATCCAAAATTTGAGTTAACCCCACGCCCATTTAGAAAAATTACAAGACAATCAAGACGATCATGACCTCTACAGGCCTTACCAGCACAGAGACTAGAACCTGTGTATACACCTAGCCGCCAAAACAACGCAAATCAAAGTCCTGGTTTAATGACTATGCCTAGCCCGCAAGCCCTAGGTAGCAGTAGAAATCAAGATAGAATTGTTAAGATTTACTAAAAAAGTATTTTTTCCCATCCCGTTTTGCCATTGGCAATAGACTTTGACATACAACATGAGAAAGGTACAATAATGGCCTAAATTGAGAAAGTTTGACGGCAGAGTTAGATAACCATCAAATTTCTCGGTAAACTTTGACAGAGAACAGCGTTCCAATTTTGAGGGTACGACCTTGGATCAACAGAAAATCCTGGGCTATTTTATCGAAGAAGCTCAAGAACACTTGGAAACCCTGGAGCGTGGCATTCTAGACCTAGCAACGGTGGTTAAGGATTCAGAGCAGGTCAATGAAATGTTTCGGGCGGCTCACTCCGTTAAAGGGGGGGCGGCCATGTTGGGCTATACCAGTATTCAAAAAACCGCCCACCGTCTTGAAGATTCTTTTAAGGTTTTAAAGGAACATCAGCTACCCATTGATCAAAAACTAGAGTCTTTATTCCTGAAGGGATACGACGTTCTTCAAGATTTGGTAGAAAAATTACAAAGCCCGTCGGGACTCCAGCCTGAAGAGGCAGATTCCATCGTGGAAGGAGCTTCCCATCAGTTTGAAGAACTCCAAAATTATCTAAATTATCTGCTTACCCATGAAGGTTCTGGGGCGGGTTCCGCTGTTGATGCAACGTCCACCATTGCGCCGACTTCAGTTTCTGATGCGGATCTGCCGTCTGAAATTAAAGTGTTATTGCACAAAATGTTGGCAGTTTTCAAGCAAGATGCGAATTCCACTACCCGCGATAAGCTTTTGGACTATTGTGGACGCTTGGGTAAGCTCGCCCCCAAACAAGAATCTTGGCAGCATATTCTTTCCCTGAGTAAACAGGCGATCGCCAATCCGATCCATTCCTATCGCACCCTAGCCCCCGTGGTGCTTAAAAACCTCAAGCAGGGTTGTGATTGTTTTGCCCTCCAGCAACCCGAAGATATCCGAGCCAGTAAAGGATTAAAACAATTAGCCGCTGCCCAGACCCCCCAAGTCTTGATTCCGACTGAACCGAGTGCAGCCGCCAATATTTTGTCCCAGGTCTTTAATGCCCATCAGATTTCCCAGTTGATTCAGCATCTTTCGGCAAAGCGATAACTGATTGAACTTCGCCCAGTTAAGAACTAATCCGAAGTTTTCCGCAGCGTCATTTCCCCTTTGAATTCAACATTCAGGGCTTTTTGCACGGCCAATAGTTTGCTGAAACTGGCTCCGGCATAAAGGTTGGCTTCATCCCGTTGTACTTGTTGAGGCTTAACGTTTAATCGCTCGGCCAACTTCTCTTGGGTGAGTCCCCGTGCAATGCGAGCTTTAAGCAGGACACAGGGGAGTTCATCAAAAGAAGATACCGTTAAAGCTTCAATGTTTTCTTGTTGAAGCGTTTCGTAGTCGGCAATTTCCGCCTTAAACTCTGTAATAAAACCCGTTAAAGCACCTTTATTCAGTTGTAATTTGAGCCGTTCTTGGGTATCCATTGGCTCAGGTAAAGAATTAATTTCGTTGAGAGTTGTCTCAAATTCTCGTAGTTTAGCTTTTGTGATGCGATATTGACGTTCATTGGCGATCATGATGAGTTTACCTGAAAAATCATAATTTATGGTCGAGTAAAGAGGAAACAGGAATTTATTAAGTCTTTTAAGACCAAGGAAAAGAACGGAAAACCATTCCTATTGAATTATCGGAAATGGACTAACATTCAATTATCTAAAGACTAATTTCCACAATTCCTCTTAGATTTCCATTCCGATCTTCTTGAAAAAATTGAAGAAAGGTTTTGCGTGGGTTCCAATTGGCTAGATTATTAGCTGGAAAAAATTCACCACCATATTTAGCTTTTTGGTTAGGACGATGGGGAATGAACAAATCAGAAAAAAATAAGGGTTCGATCTGCTCTAGTAACGTTAAGTCAGCCTCATCTTCATCCCAACAAATGTCAAAGTCTTGAGGAAATTCTTTGTTGGTGACAAAACTGCCGCCAATGTAAATGCGTTTGCAGCCTGCTTGTTTAAGGGGTTGACAAGCTCTTTTGAGTCCTGATAACAATTCTTTACGGCGGGCATTAAATGCGAGTTTGTCTTCAATTTCTTGCCATGTAGCTAGGTAAATGCCAGTGGGAAGATTGCCGTTTTTCTCGAAATTGGGAATTCCGATTGAAGGATTTTCCATTTTTTGAAACCTTTACGATGGGTGAAAACAATAAAAAAATTGAACATTTATGTAAACCTCATATGTTTGAATGCTGACCTTGATAGTAACACAACTTTTTTGTTTTATTGGATTTTGATCAAATAAAGGCGATCGCCGATGGCGCTTGTCAACAGAACACTATCCTTGCCTAGGTTTGATGACAGTTCTGGGCGAACAGGCGGCTGATGCTGGGGTAAAATAAGCCTCAAAATCCCTAACATCATCAGGTTTGTCATGGTCTATACTCCGGCTCCGATTAAATTTGGCACTGACGGTTGGCGTGGTGTGATCGCCGCTGAATTTACCTTTGAACGAGTTGCCCAAGTTGCGGCCATTGCAGCCCAGGTTTTAGCAGAAGAATTTGGAGGGGGCGATCTCGCAGAGATCCGCGGTGCGGTGCGCCAGAATCGGATTATTGTCGGACACGATCGCCGGTTTATGGCGGAACAATTTGCGTTGTTGGTGGCGAATACAGTGAAGGAATTGGGGTTTGAGGTGTGGTTGAGCGAAGATTATGCTCCGACCCCGGCGTTTAGTTGGGCGGCTTATCAGGAAAAGGCTTTAGGAGCATTAGTGTTGACTGCCAGCCATAATCCGGCTAATTATTTAGGGCTAAAAGTGAAAGGGGCCTTTGGGGGATCGGTGGGGGGAGAGATTACCGAAAAAATTGAAGCGCGGTTGCTTGAGGCGTTACCCAAACCCAAGGCGGGCGGTAGTTTAAAGCGTTTTGATCCCTGGCCCAGTTATTGCCAAGGATTACAAGCGAAGGTGGATGTGGCTCCGATTAAAGCGGCGATCGCCCAGGGAAAATTACAAGTATTTGCGGATGTGATGCACGGGGCGGCGGCCAGTGGCTTGGAACGGTTGTTGGGTTGTGCCATTAACGAAATCAACGGCGATCGCGATCCGTTGTTTGAAGGGGGATCGCCGGAACCTTTACCCAAATATGTACCAAAATTATTGACGGCCTTAAAAACAGCGGCCCAAAACGGGGGATCAGAATTGCGGGTCGGGCTGATTTTTGATGGCGATGCTGATCGCATTGCGGCGGTGGATGGTCAGGGCAACTTTCTCAGTTCCCAGGGCTTAATTCCGATTTTGATTGATCATTTGGCTAGCAAAGCAGCAGCGAGCGGAGAAATTGTTAAAACCGTTAGTGGCTCGGATCTAATTCCCAAGTTAGCCGCCTTGTATGAAATTCCCCTGACAGAAACGGCGATCGGTTATAAGTACATTGCGGATCGGATGTTGAATGAGCCGGTGTTAATTGGGGGCGAAGAATCGGGGGGCATTGGTTACGGTGGCCATATTCCTGAGCGGGATGCGTTGCTGTCGGCGTTGTATGTGTTGGAGGCGGTGGTGCAATCTCAGCAGGATATTAGTGACCGCTATCGTCAATTACAGGAGAAAGTCGGCTTCATTAGTGTCTACGATCGCATTGATTTGCCCCTGGCCAGTATGGAAATTCGCTCAGCCTTGCTTGACCTATTGGCAAAATCTCCTTTAACCGACATTGCCGGGGAAACGGTAACGGATTGCTTGACCACCGATGGCTATAAATTCCGTATGGCGGGGGGCGGTTGGTTATTAATTCGCTTTAGTGGGACGGAACCGGTGCTGCGGTTGTATTGCGAGGCCCCGACGGTGGAACGGGTACAACAGGTGTTGCAGTGGGCAAAAAGTTGGGCAAATTCGGTAGTGCCTGCCATGCCTGACTAACCATTTCACTGAGGCGATCGCGCTGGACATAATCCAAAAAGCCATCTTCGTTCAAAATGGCGGCAATGACATCATCTAAGGATTGGCCACTGGCACGAGCCAAGCCAATCACTCCGGCGATCGCCACCGCGACCAACTCTTCATTGGCGGGAAACTGGCGGAGGGCGTTGAGTTCTGCGGTGGTTTTGGGGATAGCGTAATGCATAAGGTCGAGATTCTAACATCCCAGACCAAATTAATCAAGGCTTAATCTTTACCAGTTTGTGGGTTCAAAGGCGTTGCCGTTGAGAATGGTTACGGTTTCACCAGATTGGGTGAGAACAAAGATTCCTTGGCGGTAAGCGTATTTGTCAGCGCCATTTTCGATATCGATGCCGGCAACCGCGCCATAGAGTTGTTTCTGGTCGTATTCTGGGAAGAAGCGACGGAAGGTTCGTAAATCTTCGATAAAGTCCTTCACATCTTGGACGCTGAGCCGGCTTTTGACTTCAACGGCGAGGGCATGGTCTTAGTTCGTTACTAAAACATCAATTTCTAGGGTTTCCTCCCCAACTCGTCCCCTTACCCGCTGACTAACCCGATGGACGGGGATGCCCCGGTCAATAAACAGGGTTTCACAGGCGGGGGCAACCATATTTTCCACAAAGCGTCCCCAGGAACCGCCTAAGTCACCAATTTCTTTGCGTAGTTGTTTGAATCCTTTTTCATTCTCCGCTACAAACTGCTGCAAACGGCGATCGGTTTCCTGCTGAGCTTGAGCAACTTGTTTGAAAAGATCGAGAACTTCGTCGAGGCTAGTGGTCATGGAACTGGTGTCGAGTTTAAACTAATCCTATTGTATCGGAGGTTTGGGGGAGGCAGTTTTACTTTGCTCGTTGATAGCAATGCTCATTCAAGACTTGGAGAACAATGAAAAACATAAATTTACTTAAACTTTTGTCACTTTTTGTCGCAAAAAGATTAACAAATAACGGGAAATTACGGCGTTTTAATGCGTTCTGTTACGTTGCAGATCCAGGTTAAAACCGCTCCGCTAGGATGAAATCAGCGTCACCGAACCGTTCCAGGGGGAAATTCAATGGCTACCGCTATTAAGCTGACTGATCAATCGTTACGGCAACTCGAAACCCTCGCCATTCATAACTCCCAGATGATTCAGCCCCACGGCTTAGTCATGGTGTTACAAGAACCGGATTTAACCATTGCTCAGATTAGTACCAATTGCCAAGGCATTCTAGGGCGATCGCCAGAAAGTTTAATCGGACAAGGTCTAGGCATAATTTTTGATAGTTTTCAGCTAGAGCCGATCCTAGCCAAGATTGCCGCAGGAGAATTGGAGGTGCTGAATCCGTCCAAACTCTGGGCGCGGGTGGATGGGGACAATTATGTCGTTTTTGATGGGGTTTTTCACCGCAATGCTGATGGTCTATTGGTCTGTGAATTAGAACCGGCCTACTCCGCCGATACCATGCCCTTTTTAGGGTTTTATCATCTGGCTAACCAAGCCTTGATGCGGTTACGGGCCCAAGCGAATTTGAGCGATTTTTATGATGTGATTGTCCAAGAAGTGCGGCACATGACCGGCTTTGATCGGGTGATGCTGTATCGGTTCGATGAACAAAATCATGGGGACGTGATCGCCGAAGAGAAGCGCGATGATATGGAGCCCTATCTAGGCTTGCACTACCCAGAATCCGATATTCCCCAACCGGCCCGGCGTTTATTTATCCATAATCCGATCCGAGTCATTCCCAATGTGGCGGCGTCAGCGATGCCCCTGTATCCGTTGGTTAATCCCATCACCAATAAAGCGGTGGATTTGACGGAATCGATTTTACGCAGTGCCTATTCCTGCCATTTGGACTATCTCCGCAATATGGGAGTCGGCGCATCCTTGACCATTTCCTTGATTAAGGACGGCAAATTATGGGGGCTGATTGCCTGCCATCATTTGACCCCGAAAGTGATTCCCTTTGAATTACGCAAAGCCTGCGAATTTTTTGGCCGGGTTGTATTTAACAATATTTCGGCTCAGGAAAATACGGAAAACTTCGACTATCGGGTCAAGCTGGCGGAACATGAAGCAGTGCTACTCGATAGCATGACCACAGCGAATGATTTTATTGAGGGACTCGAAGCTAATGCGGAACGGTTGATGGGCTTGACGGGTTCCCAAGGGGCCGCCATTTGCTTTGGCGATCGCCTTATTTTGTTGGGACAAACCCCCAGCGAACAAGCAGTGCAATATTTGTTGCAGTGGCTCGAAACCCAGGATTTGAAAGAGACCTTTTTTACGCCCTGCCTATCCCAGCTCTATGCCGATGCGGTCAACTTTAAAGAGGTGGCTAGTGGCATCTTAGCCATTCCCATTGCCCGTCATAATTTCCTGCTGTGGTTCCGGCCTGAAGTGCTGCAAACGGTGAACTGGGGCGGTGACCCTAACAATGCTTATGAGGCCATTCAACAGGAAGACGGCAAAATCCTCCTCCATCCCCGCCAATCCTTTGATCTGTGGAAGGAAATTGTTAAACTCCATTCCCTGCCCTGGCAACCGATCGAAGTCCAAAGTGCCCTCGCCCTCAAAAAGGCGATCGTTAACTTGATTTTGCGCCAAGCAGAGGAATTAGCAGAATTAGCTCGCAACCTGGAGCGCTCCAACGCTGATTTGAAAAAATTCGCCTACATTGCTTCCCACGATTTACAGGAGCCCCTCAATCAAGTTAGTAACTATGTGCAGTTGCTAGAAATGCGTTACAGCGAAGCCCTGGATGAAGATGCCAAGGACTTTATTGATTTCGCGGTCAGCGGGGTGACGTTGATGCAGACCCTGATCGACGACATTTTGACCTATTCCAAAGTGGATACCCAATATGCTCAACTGACCTTTACCGATGTGCAGTCTGTGGTTAGCAAAGCCCTGGCCAACCTTAAACAACGCATTAATCAATGTGACGCCCAAATTGAAGTGGGTTCCATGCCCGCGGTGATGGCGGATCAAATCCAGTTAATGCAAGTTTTCCAAAACCTGATCGGTAATGCGATTAAGTTCCGCCGCGATACCCCCCCTGTGATTAAAATTTGGGGCGATCGCCGGGAAGAGGACTGGGTTTTTGCCGTCCAAGATAATGGCATTGGCATTGATCCCCAATTCTTTGAGCGAATTTTTGTGATCTTCCAACGTCTCCACACCCGCGACGAATATGGCGGCACTGGCATGGGGTTAGCCATTTGCAAAAAAATCATCGAAGGCCATCGGGGGAAAATTTGGGTCGAATCCAACCCCGGCGCAGGCTCCACCTTCTACTTCTCCATTCCCATCAACGGCTAGGTAACCATGTCCGACACAATCAATCCCCCCAAGATCATTTTGTTGATTGAAGACAGCAAAGCCGATAGTCGTCTAGTGCAGGAAGTACTGAAAACCAGTACCGTTGACCACGAATTAATTATTCTGAGCGATGGTCTGGCCGCAATGGAATTCTTGCAACAAACCGGGGAATACACCGATGCCCCCCGCCCCAATTTGATTATTTTGGATTTAAACTTGCCCAAAAAAGACGGGCGGGAAGTGTTGGCAGAAATTAAGCAAGACCCCCAACTTAAGCGCATTCCGGTGGTGGTGTTGAGCACGTCCCACAACGAGGATGACGTTCTCAGTAGTTATGAGCTACACGTTAATTGTTATCTGACCAAATCCCGCAACCTTAAAGACTTGTTTAAAATGGTGCAGGGCATTGAGTCCTTTTGGTTAGAAACGGTTACCTTGCCCTCTGGTTGATCGCCTTTGCTGGGCCTAGACTAGAATCGGGACAAAGCCCAAGCTGGCTCTTTACGCTTAGCATCCCTCAACGAGGTTAGACCCAGCCCTTTTTTTCTGCTGATGACCATTCTGCATAACGCGCTAGGTTTATTCCTTTTTGATTTTGCCAAACATCGTTAGCTGGTTCATTATCTTCCATGTCTTTTCCTCCTTGCCTTAATATCCTGCTCATTGAAGATAATGCAGCAGAAGCTCGCTTACTGCAAGAAATTCTTAAAGGGGCAACGAAAGCAACCTTTGAGTTTTGCCATGTCCAGCGCTTGACTGAAGCCTTGATCAAATTAGATAAGCAAAACGCCTTTGATATTATTTTGTTGGATTTGACCCTACCCGATAGCCAAGGATTAGACTCTCTCCCTAAACTACAACAACTGCCCCGCTCGTTACCGATTGTGGTGTTGACCCATCACCAAGACGAAGCATTAGCGCTCGAAGCTGTTAAGCAAGGGGCACAGGATTATTTGGTGAAGCGAGATGTTAGTCTTGATGTATTGCTGCGATCAATTCTATATGCCATTCAACGCCATTCCCTGGCCCAGCAGTTGTCGGCGCAAAATAAATCCCTGAGCGCAAATCTTGAGCGTCAAGAGGTGGAACTCTCCCAAGCCAAGGCGGCCAATCAACTGAAGTCGGAATTTGTATCGATGTTGTCCCATGATTTCCGTAATCCCCTTAATACGATTTTGCTCTCGGCGGGTTTATTGGAAGAAAGTGGCGATCGCCTGAGTAAGGGGCAACAGCAAAATTATTTCAAGATGATCCGCACAGCCATCAATGATCTCGATGAATTATTGTCAGAAGTTTTATTATTGGGTCGCACGGAAAATGGGAAGTTAAGCTGTCAATTTGAGTGTTTAGATTTGGCATTGTTTGCCCAGGATTTAATCCGCTTAGTCAATAATGCCCAAAGCCAGCCCCGTCAGATTGAGTTTCGTCCCCAGGGCAATTTACAACAAGGGTTATGGGATGCCCATTTATTACGTCATATTCTCTGTAATTTACTCAGTAACGCCATTAAATATTCCCCGGCAGATACGCCAATTACCTTTGAAATTATTGCCCAAAATGAAACGATGATTTTTCGCGTCACTGACCAAGGTATTGGCATTCCCCCAGAGGCGATCACCGATTTATTTGATCCGTTTTTCCGGGCGGATAATGTGGCAGGGGTTAGCGGTACGGGGTTAGGATTGGCGATCGTGCAACGGTGTGCAGCTATCCATGGCGGCGAAGTGCAGGTGGAGAGTCGAGAAAACCAGGGTTCAACGTTTACCGTCCGTTTGCCGATCATTGACGATGAAGACATCCTGGATGTGAATGAACACAACGGAACGAAAATCGCCACGATTTCCGGTCAGGCGAATTGATTTTCTCAATTAAACTGCTCCAAAAGTAAAGCTAAACTTAAACAAACCTGATAAAACAAGAGGTCGATGATGGTCGTTGCCACAATTAACCCCCTAACGGTGGAAGAATATTTGCAAAATGAAGCCCAAGCAATCGAAAAAAGTGAGTTTATCCAAGGAGAAATTATTCCCATGGCCGGAGCTTCCGCCAACCATAATCGTTTAACAGGAAAACTTCATGCACTTCTACTATTTGCCTTAGAAGATCACGGTTATTCTGTTTTTATGAGTGATATGAGGTTGTGGATCGCTGAATCTGAGAGTTATTTTTACCCCGATGTGATGGTGATTGCAGAGGAGCCAAGGTTTACTGATAGTACACAAATAGAGGTGACAAACCCCTGTTTAATTGCCGAAGTTTTATCAGCTTTGACGGAAAGATTTGATAAAAATCAGAAATTTGGCTTTTACCGTTCCATCCCCGAATTACAAGAATATCTACTGATTGATCAATCGCGTTATTTTGTTGAACATTACCAAAAAGTTGGCGATCGCCAATGGTTACTGACCGAATTGATAGGAAAAAATGCCGAAATTAAATTGAGTTTTATGGCTGTAAACATTAAACTTGCCGAGCTTTATAAACGGGTTGAGTTTCAAACTGAGAATCCCCCCCCAAATGCTTAACTGGCGATAGGTAAAAATGAAAGCTTCTTGGCAGGCAATATTAGAAGTTTGTTTGCCAATCATTGATGATGAAGATGCCCTTTGTCGGCATGACCCCAGCGCCACGCCAGCCCCCGCTGTTTCAGGTCAAGCGAATTAACTTGGTTAGGCTAGGCAAGGAAGCCAAAGTCTCCTAAAGTAGGGAGGTTTGTAGGCAAATGATGCCTTTTTAGTATGTTGACGGCATGGAAATATCACAATTAATTTTTAATGGCATTGCGGTGGGGAGCATCATTGCTTTGGCCGCTGTGGGGTTGACCCTAACCTATGGCATTTTGCGGCTGTCCAATTTTGCCCACGGGGATTTTATGACGTTGGCAGCCTATTTAACCTGGTTTGCCAATATTAATGGCGTCAATCTCTGGCTAGCCATGGCCATTGGTTGTGTAGGCACGATCGCCGCGATGTTGCTGAGTGAATGGCTGTTGTGGAAACCGATGCGGGACAAGCGGGCTACCTCCACCACGTTGATTATTATTTCTATTGGTCTGGCTTTATTTATTCGTAACGGCGTTTTATTGATCTGGGGGGGCAGTAACCAAAACTATCAGGTTCCGATCATTGCCGCCCAGGATTTTATGGGCATTAAGCTGGAATATTATCGTTTGTTAGTGATTGGGATGGCGATCGCCGCCATGATTGCTCTGCATTTGTTACTGCAAAAAACCAAAGTCGGTAAAGCGATGCGGGCGGTGGCGGACAATGTGGATTTGGCCAAAGTCTCCGGCATTAATGTGCAATGGGTGGTGATTTGGACGTGGGTGATTACGGCGGTGCTGACGGCCATGGGTGGCTCCATGTACGGATTAATTACGACCCTGAAACCGAATATGGGTTGGTTTTTGATTTTGCCCATGTTTGCGTCGGTGATTTTGGGCGGCATTGGGAATCCCTACGGGGCGATCGCCGGGGGGTTAATTATTGGCATTGCCCAGGAAGTCAGCGTGCCCTGGTTTGGCACCAGTTACAAAATGGGGGTGGCATTATTATTAATGATTGTGATTTTATTTGTCCGTCCCCAGGGCTTATTTAAAGGCACCCAATAATGGCAAAAGCGGGAAAACAACGGCTAGATGCGCTTTTAGTAGAAAAGAGTTTATGTGAATCCCGTGCTGTCGCCCAACGGTTGATCCGAGCCGGGGAAGTGAAAGTAAATCAGCAGCTAGTCGATAAACCCGGAACCCTAGTGGCGATCGATGCAGAAGTAGCGGTTGCGGAAAAACCGCCTTTTGTATCCAGGGGCGGGGAAAAGTTAGCCAAAGCCCTAGCAGAGTTTCGCATTGAGGTGACAGGGCGCATTTGTTTAGATGGCGGCATTTCCACCGGGGGCTTCACCGATTGTTTACTGCAAGGCGGAGCGGCTCAGGTTTACGGTGTTGATGTGGGTTACGGGCAAGTGGCCTGGAAAATACGGCAGGATGAACGGGTTATTCTGCGGGAACGGGTCAATTTTCGTCATTTAACGCCTCTAATGCTTTACGGAGAAAATCCTTGGCCCAATTTTGGGGTAATGGACTTATCTTTTATTTCTTTAACCAAAGTGCTAGAACCCCTCTGGCAACTCTTGGCTCCCCCCAAAGAAGTGGTGTTATTGGTCAAACCCCAGTTTGAAGTAGGTCGGGAAAAAATCGGCAAAAAAGGCGTGGTACGCAATGCCCTGGATCAAGCCGCTGCTATCGACCAAGTTTGGCGATCGGCCCAATTTTTCGGCTGGAAATTTGCGGGCTTAACCTATTCCCCCATCACGGGGCCAGCGGGAAATGTGGAATATTTACTGTGGCTGAATCAAACAGCAACGAATCCAGCCCCAACCCTCCAGAATTTCCAGGTGATCGCCACAGACGCCCTGAAAAGCCTGACCAAATATAGTTATTTCAACTAAGGGTGAAACATTAGGCAACGCAATAAGACCGAATAATCTCATCTAGAGATGTGCCGATAGGGGCATACATTCTGATTCT
>Ga0315905_10002191_pt1 | contig 20562 bp, 13 predicted proteins | sample LakEriMetagenome_5_FD_203522 | JGI IMG/M metagenome (GOLD analysis project Ga0315905, IMG submission 203522) | Freshwater fungal communities from buoy surface, Lake Erie, Ohio, United States - Buoy 4 MA121 | ecosystem: Environmental > Aquatic > Freshwater > Lake | place: USA: Lake Erie, Ohio...
CGTCGAGGCCGATTTCGGCCACTTCATCCAGCAGGCCTGGGACCAGGCCGACCGCGATGGCCGCCGCGTTCGCATCGAGGCGCGCGAGCGCATCTCCAACGACGTGATGGCGCTTGCCCGCCCGAACGAGGTCGTCGCCGAAGACGCTTTCGACGCGCCCGTCGATGAGGACGCTCTCCCCGCCATCGCGGGCGAGGACGATCAGACCCTCGAGAACTTCATGGTGGGCGATTCTAACCGCGTCGCCTTTGGACTTGCCCGCCGTCTCGCCATGGGCGCCAGCGTTTCCGCCCACGTCGTCACGATCGTCGGCCCGCATGGCGTCGGCAAGACGCACCTCCTGCGCGGCATCGAAGGCGCGCTGCGCGCCGCGAAAGGCGAGGGCAGCGTCCTCTACATGAGCTCGGAAGACTTCCTCCACGCCTTCATCGACGGCGTGAAGCGTAAGGACACGTCGGACCTGCGCACCATGTTCCGCCGCGCCCGCGTCGTCCTGCTCGACGATTTCCAGTTCATCTGCGCCAAGCCCGGCACGCTGGTCGAGTTCTTCTCCCACATGCGCGCCATCGTCGCGAATGGCGGCGTGGTGGTGCTTGCCGCCGACCAGACGCCCGCCCTGATCGACCAGCTCGACGAGCGGATGCGTGACGAGATCCATGGCGGCGTGATCGCCCAGATGGAACTGCCCGAGCGCAACCTCCGCCGCGAAATCCTCCGCGCCCGCGCGGACGCGGTGTCCATCGCCGCCGCCGCCATCGACAGCGAGTTCCAGCTGACCGAAGAGTGGATCGATCTTCTTGCTGATCGTCTGCCCGCGTCCGGCCGCGCGCTCTGCGGCGCCGTGCGCAACGTCTATTGCGGGACCGTGCTGGCCGGAAAGCCGGTCGACCGCGCCGCCGTCGAGAAGTCGATCCAGCTGCAGATGGGCGGCGCGCCGTCCAAGGCGCCGCGCATCGACACCATCAAGGACGTCACCGCCCGCGCCTATGGCGTCACCAAGGCCGAGCTTGAAAGCCCGTGCCGCAAGCGCCAGTACGCGCTGCCCCGGCAGTATGCGATGTATCTCAGCCGCCAGATGACCAAATGCTCCTACCCGCAGATCGGCAGGATGTTCGGGGATCGGGATCACACGACGGTTTTGTTCGCCTATCGCAAGATTGCGGCGATGGTCGCCTCGAACCAGTCGATGGCCGAAGAGCTGCGCCAGCTCGAACAGCGCATCATGGCCGACCCGCGCAACACGCGCTGAGCGCCCAGTTTTCCCTGAAAACAGGGGAGGGTATGTGAATAGCTTGCGAAAGCCCCTGTCAGGGCCTTCCCGCACGCGCCAATCTGGCTAATCTTCCGGCCCGCCCTCATCCGGCGGGCCGAACCTTTTCGGCGAACCACCGGGCGCTCCACGAGCTTTTCTCAAGGGCCGCCTCCTGTCAGGGACTGGACGTATGAAACTGACCATCGACCGCAATGCGCTGATGCGGGCGCTGTCCCACGTCCAGGCCGTGGTCGAGCGGCGGAACACGATTCCTATCCTGTCCAACATACTGATGCAGGCCGAAGGCGACCGGCTGATGCTCACCGCTACCGACCTCGACATCGAGGCGACGGACGCGGCCGAAGCCAATGTGAAGAGGGCCGGCGCCGTCACTGCCCCGGCCCAGACGCTTTTTGACGTCGTCCGCAAACTGCCGGAGGGCTCCGAAGTCGCGCTCGACCTCGCCGACGGCCGCCTCTCCATCTCCGCCGGCCGCTCCAAGTTCGCCCTGCCGACACTGCCCGCCGCCGACTTCCAGACCATGGCCAAGGAAGCCGCGCCGGTGAAATTCGAGATCGCGGCTGCCGAACTGCGCCGCCTGATCGACAAGACGCGCTTTGCGATCTCGACCGAGGAGACGCGTTACTACCTGAACGGCATCTACCTGCACCACGCCAAGGGCGCGAAGGGCAATGTGCTGCGCGCCGTCGCCACCGACGGGCATCGCCTCGCGCTGGCCGAAGGCGAAGCGCCGAAAGGTTCATCCGGCCTCAAGGGCGTGATCGTGCCGCGCAAGGCCGTCGCCGAAGCGCGCCGGCTTCTTGATGACGCGCCCGAGATCGTCACCATCGAGGCCTCGGACTCCAAGATCGTCTTCCGCATCGGCGAGGCCGTGCTGACGTCCAAGCTGATCGACGGCTCCTTCCCGGACTATCAGCGCGTCATTCCGAAAGACAACAACCGGATCATGGTCGTGCCGACCAAGTTGTTCAAGGACGCGGTCGATCGCGTCGCCACTGTGTCCGCCGAACGCTCGCGCTCCGTGAAGCTGTCGCTGTCGGCCGGCAAGCTGATGCTCGCCGTCACGCACTCGGAATCAGGTCACGGCGCTGAAGACATCGAGGCGGAGTACGACAGCGAGCCGATGGAGATCGGCTTCAACGCCAAATATCTCCTTGATGTCGCAGGCCAGATCGAAAGCGAGGAGACACGCATCGAGTTCAACGACGCCGCCTCTCCCGCCCGCGTCATCGACGCCAAGGACGCCGGCGCCGAATACGTCCTGATGCCGCTGCGTGTGTAGGCTGGCATACCGTAGGGCGGGGCCTATCTCGCCATGATGGACGTCGCTGATCCTCGCCGCCCCCATGTCCGGCTCACGCGGCTGGGCCTGCGCGATTATCGCAACTATGCCGCGCTCGACCTGCGCCTCGATGGCCGCCATGTCTGCCTGTTCGGGCAGAACGGCTCGGGCAAGACCAACCTGCTTGAGGCCGTCTCGATGCTGTCGCCCGGGCGCGGCCTGCGCGGCGCCGAGTTCAGCGACCTCGTGCGCCAGACGTCGGAGGGCGAGGCCGCGCGCGGCTGGGCCATCTCCACCAATGTGCGCGATGGCGATGTCGACCGCCGCATTTCACTTGCGCTCGAACTCGACGACCAGGGCCGCTCACGGCGCACCGCTCGCCTCGATGGGGTGGACACGGCGCAGCAGGATCTCGGCGAGCTGATGCGCGTGATCTGGCTCACCCCCGCCATGGACCGCGTCTTCGCAGGCCCGGCAGGCGACCGCCGCCGCTTTCTCGACCGCCAGGTGCTTGCCCACTTCCCCAGCCACGCCTCCGCCTCCGCCGGCTATGAGAAGGCCATGCGCCAGCGCAATGCATTGCTGGAGCAGGGCAGGAGCGATCCCGCCTGGCTCGACGCCATCGAGCTCGGCATGGCCTCCGCTGGGGCCGCCATGGCCATCCACCGGATAGACGCCGTGAAGGTGATGCAGGAGGCAATCCTCGCGCGCCCCGAAGGCGCCTTCCCGAAGGCGTTGATCGATCTCGACGGGCAGTTTGAATTGCATGCCGCCAACGGCGTGGCGCTCACCGATATCGAGCAGGAAATCATCGTCCAGCTGCGCGAAAACCGCGGCCGCGACCGCATCGCCGGACGCACCACGGAGGGCGTTCACCGCACCGATCTGCGCGTCATTCACGCCCCCAAGGGCCTCGCCGCCGACCAGTGCTCGACGGGTGAGCAGAAGGCCTTGTTGATAGGGCTTATTTTAGCTAACGCTCAGGCGCTTTTCGAGCGTGATTTTGCCCCCTCACCCCTGCTATTACTTGACGAGGCGGCGGCCCATCTCGATTCGGACCGGCGCGCCGCGTTGTACGACGAACTGGCTGCCCTTGGCGGCCAGGCATGGCTCACAGGAACAGACCGCTCCCTCTTCGATGCGTTCGGCGATCGCGCCCAGCGCTTCGAAGTGTCTGACGGGACTGTCCTCGAGGGCTGATACGGAGTTTGGCGGCGCCGCCTCTGCGCGCCGCGAGGGAAGTTGTGAATGCCTGACGTGTCTGAAACTGCTGGCGCCGAGCCTTCGAAGAAGAGCTACGACGCCGAGTCGATCAAGGTGCTCCGCGGGCTCGACGCCGTGCGCAAGCGGCCGGGCATGTATATCGGCGACACCGACGACGGCTCGGGCCTGCACCACATGGTCTACGAAGTCGTCGATAACTCGATCGACGAAGCGCTGGCGGGCCATGCCGACCATGTCGCCGTCACGCTCTTCCCCGACGGCTCCGCCGAAGTCAGCGACAATGGCCGCGGCATTCCCGTCGATATCCATTCCGAAGAAGGCGTCAGCGCCGCCGAGGTCGTGATGACCCAGCTGCACGCGGGCGGCAAGTTCGCCAACACGGAGGAGGAAGGTTCCTACAAGGTCTCCGGCGGCCTGCACGGCGTTGGCGTCTCGGTCGTCAACGCGCTGTCCGAAACGCTCGACCTCACCATCCGCCGCAATGGCAAGATCCACACGATGCGCTTCAAGCTGGGCGAGCCCGAGGCGCCCCTGCGCATCATCGGCGACGCGCCAATGAAGGCCGACGGTTCGCGCCACGAGACCGGCACCACCGTCCGCTTCCTGCCGAGCGCCGCCACCTTCACGATGACGGAGTTCAAGCGCGAGACGCTCGAGCATCGCCTGCGCGAACTCGCCTTCCTCAACTCGGGCGTGAAGATCGTCTTCAAGGACCTGCGCGGCCCAGAGCCGTGGGAAATCGTGATGCAGTACGAGGGCGGCGTTGAAGCCTTCGTCAAGCACATCGACCGCCAGCGCAACGCCGCGATCCCCAAGCCGATCTACTCGATGACCAAGAAGGACGGCGTCGTCGTCGAAGCCGCGTTGCAGTGGAACGACGGCTATTATGAAAACGTCCTCTGCTTCACCAACAACATCCCGCAGCGCGACGGCGGCACGCACCTTGCCGGCTTCCGCGGCGCCCTCACGCGCGTGATCAACAAGTACGCCAACGAGACGGGTCTTGCGAAAAAGGAGAAGGTCGAAATCTCCGGCGACGATGCGCGCGAAGGCCTCACCTGCGTGCTTTCGGTGAAGGTGCCGGACCCCAAATTCTCAAGCCAGACCAAGGACAAGCTGGTCTCGTCCGAAGTCCGACCCATTGTCGAAAGCCTGATGACGGACGCGCTGAGCCAGTGGTTCGAGGAGAATCCCGGCCCCGCAAAACAGGTGATGATGAAGATCGTCGAGGCTGCTGCTGCAAGGGAAGCCGCCCGCAAGGCGCGCGAACTCACGCGCCGCAAATCGGCGCTCGACATCACCTCGCTCCCCGGCAAGCTCGCCGACTGTCAGGAGAAGGATCCGGCGAAGTCCGAGATCTTCATCGTCGAGGGCGATAGCGCCGGCGGCTCGGCCAAGCAGGGCCGCAACCGCGAGAACCAGGCCGTGCTCCCGCTGCGCGGAAAGATCCTCAACGTCGAACGCGCGCGCTTCGACAAGATGCTCTCATCCGACCAGGTCGGCACGCTGATCACGGCGCTGGGCGGCGGCATCGGGCGACGCTCGGAGACCAACCCCAGCGAAGGCTTCCAGATCGAGAAGATGCGTTATCACCGCATCATCATCATGACCGACGCCGACGTCGACGGCGCGCATATCCGCACGCTGCTGCTGACCTTCTTCTACCGCCAGATGCCGGAAGTGATCGAGAAGGGCTATCTCTACATCGCGCAGCCGCCGCTCTACAAAGCCGAGCGCGGCAAGTCCGAGCGCTACCTCAAGGACGATTCCGAACTCGACGAGTTCCGGATCGCTGAAGGCGTCAAAGGCCAGATGCTGATCCGCGACAATGGCGAGCAGATCGCCGGCGCCGATCTTGGCGCGCGCGTGAAGGAAGCGGCAGCCTTCAAGGGCACGCTCGCGCGCCTTGCGCTGCGCGCGCCGGGTCACGTTGTCGAGCAGGCGGCCCTCGCCGGCGCGCTGAAGGCCGGAGCAGGGCAGGCCGAAGCCGATCTCGCCGCCCAGCGCCTGAACCGCATCGCGGAAGAAGGCGAAGACACCTGGAAGGGCCATCACGAGGATGGCTCTGTCGTCTTCTCGCGCACGGTTCGAGGCGTCGAGGAGAAAGCGGCGCTCGATCCGCAATTGCTGTCGACGCCGGACGCGCGCCGCCTGGCCGAACGCGCTGAAGCTTTGGGCGACGTTTATGCCGGCAGCTGCGTGCTGCGCCATGAGAAGACCGGCGAAAGCCAGATCTTCGGGCCCGTTTCGCTCCTTGCCGCCGTCCTCGAGGCCGGCGAGCGCGGCATCAAGATCCAGCGCTACAAGGGCCTTGGCGAGATGAACCCGGAACAGCTCTGGGAAACCACGCTCGATCCGAACGCCCGCCTGCTGCTGCAGGTGAAGGTCGACCATGCCGACACCGCCGACGAGATGTTCTCCAGGCTGATGGGTGACCTTGTCGAGCCCCGCCGCGAATTCATCCAGGAATTCGCTCTGGAAGCGGAAGTCGACGCCTGATTCTCATGGCAAGTCTATGCAAGCCCGGACTTTAGCGGGCTTCCAGCGTGCAGCGCCAGGCGCGCAGGTTTCGCGTTCAGGTTGAGTGCGGGCACTGACAATCGCCTGACGCGAGAATTCCAGCGGCCGCCCCAGCTGTCCGGACAGTGTTCCGACGGGTCGAGTGCGCCTTGATAGCAACGCCTGTGGAAAACCTGTCCGTCGGATGGCGCGTCCTGAGCGTTCGAGGCGTGCGCCAGGCGCCGCGAGGCGCGCAAATGCAGCAAGAATGTTTCGCGGAGGATGCCGCAAAACAGACTTACGCAAGGAGTTTCAGGCTCCGAATTGGAATCCTTTGCCTGTCGTGCGCAGGCTGATGCAGAAATGCTGCACATTCCGGCAGGTTTGCAGAAAGTCCTTCGGGCCCCTCCGACGCCGATTGACGCCTCCGAGTTTATGACGGGAATGTGGCTAATCCGCCAAACCTTTGGGAAGAATGCATTCGCCCCGGGGACACAGGCGGTCCAACGACGTCTCGCGCGTCCAGTGGTCAGGCATTAAAGGGGTCAAAATCGTGAAAACTACTGCGAAAGCGCATCTCCTGCGCTCAACGCTTTTTGTGGCGCTTACAGCGGCGCCCGGCCTTTCCTTCGCTGCCTACGCGCAGGACACAGTGCCGACCACATCGGCTCAGCCGGCTGCTGAAGCTCAGGATGGCGATGTCGTCGTCATCACCGGCACGCGCCTGCGCACTGAATCGCTGGACAACCCGAACCCCACCTTTGAGATTGGCGCCGAGCAGATCGACAATCGCCAGGTCGCGAACGTTGTCGACGTTCTCGAAGACCTGCCCATCGTCGGCATCGGCACCAACGCGCGCGGCACGCAGGTTCAGAACGGCGACTCGTTCGCCTTCCCGGACGTGCTCGACCTCGGCACCCAGCGCACCCTGACCCTTCTCAACGGACGCCGCATCGTTCCCTCGAACCCCGGCTCAGTCTTCGTTCCGGGCAACGCCTCGGGCTCGCAGGTCGACCTGACCTCCATCAACCCGCAAATGCTCCAGCGCGTTGACGTGCTGGCCGGCACCGGCGGCGCGATCTACGGCGCCGACGCGGTCGGCGGGGTGGTCAACCTGATCACGCGCGACGACTATGAAGGCCTGGAGCTCCGCGCACAGGCCGGCATCTCCGAACTGGGTGACGGCGAGAACTATCGCCTGTCCGGCCTCTGGGGCTCGGACATCATGGACGGCCAGGGCAATATCGTTGTCTCGGGCGACTACGCCAAGGCGGACTTTATCGGCGCCTCCGCGGACACACCGGCTCGCTATGCAGGCTCGGGCATCGCCAATCCTTATGAAGGCTCGGTCCGTAATACGGGCGCCTTCAACGCCCAGGCTGCTGTTAGCACCCTGCTCGCGGGCGGAACGCTCACACCCGCCTTCCAGCCGTCGGCCACCGACGGCGTCCAGGCGACGTTCTTCGGCCCGCTTGCGCTCTCCAACCCGCTTACCTCCCTGGGCGGCACGCTGGTGACAAGCAACCTCTTCGGCGCCGGCTTCTCGACCAACACGATCCTCTCCCCGGCGACCGCGCTCCCTGGCGCCCTCACGCGTCCGGGCGCCGATCCACAAGGCTTCTCGTTCTTCGCGCCGTCGTCCTTGCCAACAGGCGTTTCGGCTGCCAGCGTCATCTCGTCGCTCGCGCCGGGCACCAACACGGCCGGCCTCTCGGCTACCCAGCTCAGCACGCTGGCCGTGGCGCTGCTTCAGCGTAACCGTCCGACACCGAACGAATACTTTGCGGCGAACCCCAACCTCAACCCGCTGCTCTTCATGGGCACCTACGGGACGACCAACCCGACCACCGGAGCGGTCAACGCCAACAACGGCTACCTGACCACCATCCCGAACACCAACCCGGCGACCAGCGCGCTCTTCCCGCGCATCGCTGTTCCGCTGGCGTTTGATTCGTCTGGCAACCTGGTGTCCTACAACCCGGGCCAGCTGAGCTCGACCGTGCCGGGCCGTATCGGCGCCATGTATAACGGCCAGGGATACGATGCCACCGGGCTTGGCCACGCGCAGTACCAGGCCGGCAACGAGCGTATCTCGCTCGCCGCCAACGGCCATTACGACCTCAGCGATAACCTGCGTTACCGCTCGACCCTGATGTACACCAACAACAAGTTCGAGCAGAGCGGCGGCGCCGTGACCAACGCGGTTGGCGGCAGCGCGCAGGCGGGCGGACAGGCGATCCCGATCTATATCGATCAGAACCCCTACCTCACGGCTGCTTCGCTCAGCACGATCAACCAGCTCCAGGCCAACGGCGCCGTCTTGCCGACGATCGGCGGCCAGCGCGTCCTCTATCTCGGCCGCGCCCTGTCAGACGTGCTCGGCGGCGAAGGCGTCAAATCCACCTTCGAATCCGAAAACTACCAGATCATCCAGAGCCTCGAAGGCGACTTCACCTTTGGCCCGTCCGACTTCTACTGGGATGTTGCGGGCTCCTACGGTCGTTCGGAACAGAACTCCGAGCGCCCGGACTTCCTGGACGCCGAGTTCGCCATGGCGACGGACGTTGTCCGCAACGGCAGCGGGCAGGCGGTCTGCCGTCAGCAGACGCTTGCCGCGCCTGAGCGCATCAACATCCGCAACCCGGGCGTCGGCGGCATCGTGACAACGACCGGCCTCACGCCCACGGCTGCGCAGGTTGCGGCCTGCCGTCCGCTGAACCTGTTCGGCGACGGCAATGGCGCGCTTGATCCGGCAGCGGTGGACTATGTGCTCGGAACTGCGAACGTTCACGCCCTCAACACGCTGGAATACTATTCGGCCTCGCTCGGCTCGGACGTGTTCGAGTTGCCGGGTGGTACGTTCCGCGCTGGCATCCAGGCTGAATACCGCAAGGAGTCGGCCGAGTTCGAACCTGCCCGTGATACCCAGATCGGCGCGGGCCGCACGGCCCCGCAGGGCCGCGGCGAAGGCTCGCTCGAATTCAAGGAATACGGTTTCGAGGCGAACCTGCCGATTTTCGGCGGCGGCTTCACCTTCCCCGGCTTCCAGGAACTCGAACTGTCCTACGCGCAGCGGATCGTGGAACGCGATCAGCAGTCCTCTACGGTTGTCTTCTCCGGCGAAGGCACGAAGGACGACACGTTCAACTACGCGCTGCGCTGGAAACCGATCGACGACCTGACGATCCGCGCCGCCAACTCGCGCACGGTCCGTTCGGCCTCGCTCGTCGAACTCGTCGGTCCGTTCACCGTCGCCTTCACGGGACTGGCTCGCGCCAACCATCCCTGCGATACCGCGCAGATCACGCAGGGTCCGGCGCCTGCCACACGTCGCGCCAACTGTATCCAGGCGGTGCAGGACCTTGGTATCGCAACCAACGCAACGGATGCGGCGAACTTCCTGTCGACCTTCGTTGCGGTCGGCGGCACGGTTCCGGCAAACGCTGGCGGCAATCCGGGCCTGTCGAACGAAGAAGCCAACACCTACACGCTTGGCTTTACCTTCGAGCCCAGCTTCATCCCGCGCCTCGTCATTGCGGTCGACTACTTCAACGTCGATCTCAAGAACGAGATCGGCCTGGTCGGTCCGGGCACCTTCGCCGGTCCGTGCTTCGATGACACGACCTTCCCGAACTCCATCGTTGGCGGTTACCGCGCCTGCGAGGCCATCCTGTTCGGCACGCCCACGGGCCCCGGCGGCCAGTTCGTCGTTCCGACGAGCAACGCCATCACGGGCAACCCTGGGATTGCTGGCGTGCTGGCCGGCGCTCCCGCCACCAACCAGGTGCCGTTCGAGATCGCCTTCGCGGCCTTCTCCAACCTCAACCTGGGTAAGCGGGACTTCCGCGGTGTGAACGCCGAGATCCGCTACAACTTCGACCTGAACGAAGTGCCGCTGGTTGGCGACATGATGAAGGATTGGGGCGGTATCGACCTTCGCGGTTCGTACTTCCACACGCAGCGCTATGACATCTTCAGCAATGGCGTCACCCGTGACGACCGGATTGGCGGCGAGCACTCGAACCCGGAGCACGAGTTCCGTCTCGACACGCGCCACACCCTCGGTGCGTTCCAGCATACGCTGTCGTCGCTCTACACCAGCGCGACGGTCAGCAACGTGCTGCTTGCCAAGACGAACATCCCGGAACAGACACCGGCGTTCGTGGCGGACGAGTTCTGGTTCTTCAACTACAACGCATCCTACGACCTGACCGACAACTACCAGCTCCGTCTGACGATCAATAACCTGTTCGACACGGACGAGCCGCGCGGCATCTATGGAGCCGGCAACAACATCGATGGCGGTTTCGGCCGCGAATACGTCGTCGGCGTCACGGCCAAGTTCTAGGTTTGAATGCACGACAAATGAGAGAGAGGCGCGCGGTGTGCGCCTCTCTTTTTTTGTGCCTGCTGCAGCAGGGCAGAGGACGCACGGCTCTGCATTGCGTCCAGGGCGGCGCTACCAGGCCAGATCAGGTCATCGATTGTGTCAGGGATCGCCGATCGAATGCAGCGCGCCGCCGCGCGTGTGAAGCCAGTCGCGCGCTTCGCGCCAGTCGGGATAGCAGCGCTCGACCTGTTTCCAGAACCGGCTGGAGTGGTTCATCTCCTTGATGTGCGCCACCTCGTGCGCCGCGACATAGTCGAGCGCAAATGGCGGCGCGCAGACCAGCCGCCAGGTGAAGTTCAGTCGGCCCTCGGACGAGCACGACCCCCAGCGCGAGCGCATGTCCTTGATCGCGATCGAGCGCGGCGTCACCTTTAATGTCTCGGCGTGCACCGCGACCCGCTCGGCAAAGTCGATCCTCGCTGCCGCGCGAAGAAAGGCTCGCGTCTTGTCGGCGAAGGCCTCGCGCGGGCCCGGGATCAAAAGAAGGGGAGTAGGACCCGACGTCCTGTCGATCTTGACGGTCCGTCCCGTCTCGATATGCCTTAGCCGATGGATGACCCCCCGCAAGGGAATGTAGGCGCCCGGGCGGAACAACACAGGCGGTGGTAGGGCATCCAGCCGCTCGGCAATCCAGTCCACTCTTTCAGTCGCAAAACCGATCGCATCGAGGGCGTAACGGGATGCCGGGGCGGTCGCGATCGCTTCTCTTGCCGTGGGGTCAATACGAACCGAAACGCGCCGGGCGCGCTTGTCGATGTGCACCCGCACAGGCACCGAAGTACCTGATTTTGCGAGCAAAAACACCCGGTGATGCGATTCCGCGATGACCATGCTAAGGCGTAGCGCCCTGCGCACGACGACGCAACACAACCTCTCCGGTGAAGATCATGTTCAAGCACAAGCTCGCCTTTGCCAGCCTGCTGGTCCTGTCCGGCTGCGGCGTCAGCCGTGAGGCCATGATGGCCCTCGAAGAGATGCAGATCCTCGAGAACAACACGAAGCCAGGGCTTTCCTACACGTCAGTGTCCGGCTCGGGGAATGACGTCACCCTCAAGGGCGTCGAGCTGAAGGCGCCCGCCGACTACATGGTCGCCATTGCCGGCCTCGGAACCGACCTGGGCCCCGACGGGGGCGAGGCGGCCGGCTTGCCCGACCCCAACGCGCCTCCCGCCGTCGTCGCGCGCGCAGAGTCGATGACCTTCAAGGGCCTCACCATGAAGGACGGCAGGCCCACTGTTCGCGACATCCGCCTCAACAACATCACGCCGACCATCCCGCTCGGCGACGTCACGCTGACGTTCGGAACGCTCGGCCTCGATGGCATGAACGAGGCGACCGGAACCTTCATCGCCGGCGCCATCGGGATGGACGAAGCGCTGACCCCGCCTCCCTACGAACAGTGGGCGTTCCGCAAGGCCGAGATCGGGGGCATCAAGCTCGTCGGCATGATCCCGCAGGACGAGGGCGAGGCGGGTGATTTCGCGGTGGAGCTCGGCGAGCTTTCGCTTGGCGATTTTACATCAACAAAGCTCGGCGAGGCGAAGCTCGCGGGCCTCAAGGGCGCGCTCAACGTGCCTGGCATGGTCGCAATCGCCGGCACGTTCGACTTCGGCACGCTGACGGTGTCCGACATCAACACCGGCTTCCTCGGAAAGGCCTTCATGGCCGGCCTCGCCTCGGGCATGAATCCCGAAGAGAAGGTCGACTTCACCGAAATCTATCGCGACTTCACCAGCCCGCTCGATGGCGGCGTCGACCGCGTCGACTGGACCGGAATGGCGGCCAATGTGTCGGGCCTGAAGTTCGATACGTCCGAAATGCACGCCAAGGTCACGCGCAACGCGGATGGCGTCGCCATCGCGTCGGACCTGCCCCGCTTCTCGATGAAGATGACGGCGGATGCCTCGGGCGGCACGGTCGGCGCGATGGGCATGATGATGCTCGCCATGGCGGGCTATGAGTCCGACGTGATCGAGGTCTATTCCGGCGCGAGCGCCAGCTTCGATCCGGCGAAGGATCTCACCCGCTGGACCGACTACAATATCGGCGTCACCGACATGTTCGACGTGAAGATGTCGGGCGGCGTCATCGGCCTCAAGCAGGCGCTGCCCAGCCTGATGTCTGGCATCATGTTGATCGCCGACATGGCCGGCGACCAGATCGAGGCAGATGCGGCGGAGGACGAGGAGGCCGGCGCCGATGAAGATGACAGCGCGGACGATGGCGCTGAAGATGCCGCTCCCGAAGCCGATGCCGACGCGGACGAGGAAGCCGGCGGCGACATGTTCGGCGACGTGCCGCCGGAAATGATCATGTCGCTGGTGATGGGCGTCCTGCCGCTACAGCTCACCGATCTCGACATCGCCATCACGGACACCGAGCTGATGAACTTCATCCTCGAGAGCCAGGCGGCGGAAGCGGGGCAGGACGTTGCCGCCTTCCGCGCTGACCTTGTCACCATGATCGCCGCCAGCTCCGTCTTCCTCACTGATGCCGGCGTCGATGCTGCGATCGCAAGCGAACTCACGGCCGCTGCCTCCGCCTTCATGGCCGGACCCGGCACGCTGCGCATCCAGCTCAAGCCGAAGACGCCGCTTGGCGTCATGAGCGCGATGGCGACGCCGCTGACGAAAGACAATCTCGGCTTCACGGCAAGCTTCACGCCGGCGGCGCCTGCGGTGAACTGAGCGGACGCAGGCCATGCAGCTTCGCCGCTTTCTGCGTGCGTAGTTTGCCGAGGCCCAAGTCTGTCACTCCCGCCGGAGCGCGAAGGCTAGGAGCAAGAACCCAGGGTCTGCGCGCGCCGCTCCTGGGTTCCGTCTCGCGCTTCGCGCGTCCGGAATGACAGCGGGAGAGCAGGTGTGAAGCATGCAAGACGTGAGGTTTCGGCGGATGGGAAGCGGGCGGAGCTAGTCCAGCGCCTTGAGACAGCTGGCAATCGCCTCGGCCGATTCATCCTGCATGAAAAATGTCTGCAGCTTCCAGTTCTCGTCCATCAGGTAGAGGATGGAGGAATGGCTCACCAGATAGCCTCCTGCGCTCTCCGAGTCATCGCCGCGCCCGAACGACGTCTTGAACGCGTCCGTCGCCGCAGTCAGTTGCGCCTCCGAGCCGGTGAGGCCGGTGATGTCCTGCGGAAAGCCGTTGCTGCGGATATATTGCGCGAGGGTCTCCGGCGTGTCGCGCGCGGGATCGACCGAAACGAAAATGGTCGCCGGCTGCTTGTCCGCCGGTACGTCCTGCATCGCCTTGCCGACATTGTAGAGCGTGATCGGGCAGATGTCGGGGCAGTAGGTGTAACCGAAGAACACCAGCGCCTTGCGCCCCGCAAAATCCTTCTGCGTCAGCGTCCGCCCGTCGGCCGCCATGAGTTCGAACGGCCCGCCCACCATGTCGGTGGATCGCCGGAAGCAGTCGGGGTTGGCGCCGGCGGCCTGCTGTTCGCCGGCGGGCGAGCATGCAGCCACGGAAAACATCGCGAGCGAGGCGGATATTGCGAAAAACACGTTGCGCATGCGGGGATATCTGCATGAGGTCTGCCGAATGCCAACTGCGGCCTGATGACAATCCGGCGATGATGGGCCAGCACACGTCATGACCGACGCGACCGCCAGTCCAACACAGGTCACGCTGCCCGCCACGGCGTCGCTCGACCCCGCCAGCCGCGTCGAGGCGCTGCGCAGCGTCGGGGCTGCCTTCGGGCGCACGCGCCTGCGCACGCTGGTATCTCTGCGCTGGATGGCGATCGCGGGGCAGGCCGCTGCCGTCCTCTTCGTGCAATACGGTTTGGGCTTCGACCTGCCGCTTGCAGCCTGCCTCGCTGCGGTCGGCGCATCGGCATGGCTCAACGTCGCGCTGATGGCTGTCTTCCCCTCGCAGCACCTGTCCTCTCCGGCCGAAACCGCAGGCCAGCTGGCGTTCGATACGGTGCAGGTCTCTGTGCTTATCGGCCTGACCGGCGGCCTCGAGAATCCCTTCCTGCTGATGATCCTCGCCCCGGTCACGGTCGGCGCTTCGCGGCTGCTGCCGGCCTATGCGGGCGGGTTGGCGCTGCTCGCGCTCGTGTGCTGCGCCGGCATGTGGGTCTGGGGGCTTGACCTGCCATGGGTCACAGACCCGCCGCTCGACATCCCGCCGCTCTACCAGGCAGGACAGCTCGCCGCCGTCGCGATCGGCCTCATCTTCTTCACCGTTTCCGCCTGGCGCACCGGCCGCGACGAGTCGCATCTCGTCTCCGCGCTGGACGCCGTGCAGGCCGTGCTCGCGCGTGAACAGCAGCTGTCTGCGCTTGGCGCGCTCGCCGCCGCCACCGCGCACGAGCTTGGTACGCCGCTCGCGACGATCCACCTTGCCGCGCGCGAACTCGGTCGCAGCGTGAAGCCCGGCCACCCTGCGCGCGAGGACGTGGAACTCATCATCGAGCAGGCCGAACGCTGCCGCACGATCCTGAGACAGATCTCCCAGCGCCGCCACATGACCGACGCGGCCATGGCCCGCGCCACGCTGCCCTCGCTGATCGAGGAAGCGGCCGAACCGCACAACGGCTCCGGCATCCACATACAATGCTCCTGCTCGCCGCTTGCAGGCGGCGCCAGCGCCGGCGATCGCCCGCCCGAGGTGATACGCAAGCCGGAAATCATCCACGCCCTGGGCGCCTTCATCGAGAACGCCGCCAGCTTCGCCGCCAAGGAAGTCTCGGTAAACGCCCGCTGGTCGGAGGAAGAAGTCCGCATCTATGTCACCGATGACGGTCCGGGATTTGCGCCTTCGGTGCTGGCCAAGCTGGGCGAGCCATATTTTTCCGAGCGCCGGATCGAGCAGCGGGGCGGGGGCATGGGCCTCGGATTTTTCATCGCCTGCACCCTGCTGGAACGCACGGGTGCGCGCGTAACCCCCTATAACCGGCAGTTTCCGGCCAGGGGCGCGGTCATCCGCATCGTCTGGCCGCGCGCCGCCATCGAGGCGCCTGCTGGCTGGGCCGAGGACTGAGGTCGCATTCTTGTCCCGCCGAAGCCCTTGAGAAGCTGGACAGAATTCCGTGCATTGGTCTATTTCGACGCACCCTCTATATTGCCGCTGGTGATACCACCTGTATCTGCCCAGCCGGGAGACAAGCCCTTGGAAGACCAGGTTGAATCCGATCCCAGAATTGCAGCGCTCGAAGACAAGACGCTGCTGGTTCTGGACGATGACGCGCCGTTCCGCGCGCGGCTCACCCGTGCGCTCGCCCAGCGCGGCTTCGATGTGACGCCTGTGGGCTCGGTCGCCGAGGCGCGCGAGCAGCTGAAGAAGCTGGCGCCCGCCTTCGCCGTTGTCGATCTGCGGCTCGAGGACGGCACTGGTCTCGAAATCGTCGAGGCGCTGCATAGCGTGCGCGAGGACAGCCACGCCGTGATCCTCACCGGCTATGGCGCCATCTCCACCGCCGTCGCCGCCGTGAAGGCCGGCGCGATCGACTACCTGCCCAAGCCCGCCGACATTGACGATGTCGTCAACGCGCTGCTGACCGGCCGATCGGATCGCCCCGAACCGCCCGAGAACCCAATGTCGGCCGACCGCGTCCGGTGGGAACACATCCAGCGCGTCTACGAACTCTGCAACCACAACGTTTCGGAAACCGCCCGCCGCCTCAACATGCACCGCCGCACGCTGCAACGCATCCTGGCCAAGCGCGCGCCGCGCTAGGCGTGGCGAACTGTTCGAAAGCCCTCATCCTGAGGAGGCCGAAGGCCTTCTCGAAGGACGAGGGCGCGCTCCGAGGCGTCTGCCGCAAGCACCGCGCACTGCGCGCATTAAGCCTTGCGTCAAATTTCATCCGTAATCAGCACTAAGCTGCTGGCGGACTGGAGACCTTGATGAAACTGCGCCTCGCGCTGATCCTGCCCCTGACGACAGCCATGACGGCAGCGCTGCTGGCCGCAGCCCCCGCCGTCGCGCAATCGAAAGCCATCGGCCGCTTCAACGACTGGCGCGTCTACACCGAAGGCGAGGGCCGCCAGATGGTGTGCTTCGCGACGGTCGAAGCCTCGGACAAGGCGCCGAAATCGACCGAGCATGGCGAGGTCGTCTTCTACGTCACCGCATGGAAGTCCGGCGCAGCCTCCAACCAGCCCAGCCTGCGCGTCGGCTACAACCTCCGCTCCGATATCGCCCCCGCCGCAGTCATCGGCCGTGACCGCTTCCCGATGTACGCCGCCGGCCCCGAGGCCTTCGTGAAGGACAATCGCGACAGTGCGCTTGTCGAGGCCCTCAAGAAAGGCTCCGAACTCCGTGTCGAAGCCGCATCCGTGAAGGACGCACGCACCGCCTACCACTTCTCGCTCAAGGGCTCGCGCGAAGCGATCGACAAGGCCCGCTCGCTCTGCAAGTAGCGCGCGCCCGACGCACACCCCCTGACAGCCGCCGGGGTATCGCGTGATCTGCCGGTTTGGGGTATGAGCCCCTCAAATGTCCGTGGAACTCGATCTCTCCCGAAAACCCGCTGCCGCAGCGGCGACGCCCAACCTCGCCGGTCTGGGCCGCGAAGGCCTGCGTCAGGCGATGATCGCCGCCGGGGTCGAGGAAAAGAAGGCGCGCATGCGCGCCGCCCAGCTCTGGCGCTGGATTTACCATTACGGCGTCACCGACTTTGCGAAGATGACCGACGTTGCGAAGGAACTCCGCGCCCAGCTCGGCGAAAAATTCGTCCTCGAACGCCCGCCCATCTCGATGGCGCAGACGTCGGTCGACGGCACGCGCAAATGGCTCATCGGCTATGGCGCGAATGTCGAGGCCGAATGCGTCTACATCCCCGATGTCGGCAAGGCGGGCGCGCTCTGCGTTTCCAGCCAGGTCGGCTGCACGCTGACATGCTCCTTCTGCCACACCGGCACGCAGAAGCTGGTGCGCAACCTGTCCGCTGCCGAGATCGTCAACCAGATCATGGTCGCCCGCGACGCGCTGGAAGAATGGCCCACGGCCGAGCGTCCGCTCAACATCGGCGACCGCCGCCTAACCAACATCGTCTTCATGGGCATGGGCGAGCCCCTCTACAATCTCGACAACGTGGTCGAGGCGCTCGAGACCATCGGCGATGGCGACGGCATCTCGATTTCGAAACGCCGCATCACCGTTTCCACCGCAGGCGTTGCGCCGAAAATCCCCGAGCTCGGTAAACGCACCGGCGCAATGCTCGCCATCAGCCTGCACGCCACGAATGACGACCTGCGCGACGAACTCGTGCCGCTCAACAAGAAGTACGATCTCAAGGAACTCTTCGACGCCATCCGCGCCTATCCGGACCTGTCGAACTCGAAGCGCGTCACCTTCGAATACGTGATGCTCAAGGGCGTCAACGACACGCTCGCCGAAGCCAAGGATCTCGTTCGCCTTCTGAAAGGCGTACCGTCCAAGATCAACCTGATCCCGTTCAACCCGTGGCCCGGCACGAACTACGAATGCTCCGACTGGGACACGATCGAAGCCTTCGCTGAAGTCCTCAACCGCGCCGGCTACGCCAGCCCCATCCGCACCCCCCGCGGCCGGGACATCCTTGCCGCCTGCGGCCAGCTGCGCTCGGAGTCGGTGAAGGAGAAGGCCAGCGAACGCCTGAAGGCGCGTCTGGCGGAGAAGGAAGCTTCGGCGGAGAGCTGATCTGCCAGGTCGCCCGTGAACCCATCGGGTCGCGAGGCCGAACCCCGTTGCGATCCGGCGTTGACGACGGTCATGCTTTCACACGTCCGCTGCCGGTCGCGCCCGTCATTGATGTCTGCGATTTACCCCGTGCGCCTCAAACGCAGCGGAATGAACCCAGGCTGTTGCCGCCGGACGGCATGACATTGACCATCTCCGACACGCGGCTGGTCTCGGCGCAGTGCGCCTGGGCGCGAGCAGTCGCCTTGTTGAGATCGCCTTCCCTGAAGCGCAACGTGATGGCGTCCGGCGTCGCTGAGGTGACAACATACGCGTCTCCGCCGACCCCCATGCCCCCAGCGCAAGCCGAAACAGAAAGGAAGGCCGCAAAGCAGCCGCCGAGCAGATAGATCGAGCGCATGGAAGTGCCTTTCCCGGAAACCGGCAGTGGAGGGAGCCAGATTGTTCTGGCAGCAGGCCGACAACGCCCGGGTATCCTCAGGAGTTCCATGGGCGCCGCCGCCGGCGGGCCTGTTGCAACCAGGCCGACTTTCTGGCCTAACCCGCCTGGGTCTGATGAGGGCAGGGCGAGATGGCAACCACCACAGAGCGCGCGCCCGCCGCGCGCGTGCTCACGGCGAGCCTCGTCGGCACCGCGGTCGAATTCTACGATTTCTACATCTACGCAACCGCCGCCGCGCTTGTTTTCCCGCAGCTGTTCTTCCCGTCGGAATCGGCGACGGCGCAGCTGATGTCGTCCTACGCCACCTTCGCCATCGCCTTCATCGCGCGCCCCGTCGGCGCCGTGGCGTTTGGCCATTTCGGGGACCGCATCGGCCGCAAGTCCACCCTGGTCTGGTCGCTGATGCTGATGGGCGGCTCCACAATGGCGATCGCCTTCCTGCCCACCTACGCGCAGGCCGGATGGATCGCGCCGCTGCTGCTGTGCATCCTCCGCTTCGGCCAGGGCCTTGGCCTTGGCGGAGAGTGGGGCGGGGCAGCGCTCCTCGCCGTCGAGAACGCGCCGACGGGATGGAAAGCCCGCTTCGGCATGTTCCCGCAGCTCGGCGCGCCCGTGGGCTTCATCGCCGCCAACGGCCTCTTCCTCATCCTCGGCCTCATCCTCACGCAGGACGACTTCCTCGCCTGGGGCTGGCGCATTCCCTTCCTCGCCAGCGCACTCCTCGTGATCATCGGCCTCTGGGTCCGCCTCAAGCTCACGGAGACGCCCGCCTTCAAGGCCGTGCTTGAGAAGGAACGTCCGCCGATGGTCCCGCTGGGCGAACTCTTCCGCCACCACTGGCGCGAGACTCTCGGCGGCACGTTCGGGGTCGTCGCCTGCTTCTGTATCTACTACATCGCCACCGCCTTCGCGCTCGGCTACGGCACCACCACGCTGGGCATCCCGCGCGAGACCTTCCTGCAGGTGCAGCTGGTCGCGATCCTCTTCATGGCCGGCGGCATCGTCTGGGCCGGCTACTGGGCGGACGCGTCGACCCCGCGCATCGTCCTCGCCGTCGGCTGCGCGCTGTCGATCGGCGCGGGCTTCCTGCTCGCCCCGATGATGGCGGGCGGCGACCTCCTCCTCATCGGCGGATTTCTCTCGCTGCTGCTTCTGCTGATGGGCTTCGTCTATGGCCCGCTCGGCGCCTGGCTTCCCGGCCTCTTCCCCGCGCGCGTGCGCTACACAGGCGCCAGCGTCGCCTTCAACGTCGGCGGTGTGATCGGCGGCGGCTTCACGCCAATCGTTGCCGCCTCGCTTGCCGCGCAGGGCCTCAATCTCGTCGGTATCTATCTGAGCGCCGCCGCGGCCCTCAGCTTCGTCGCGCTCCTGCTGCTCCGCAAGCCCGCGCTCGATTGACCGCCACGCGCGCTAGAGTCCGAACCGCTCCACCACATCGCTGGTGTCGCTGCCGCTCGGCTTCCTTGCCCCGCCTACCAGCCAGATCCCATCGCCGATCGTGATCCCGCCCAGCCCGTGGCGCGGCGTTGGCATCGGCGCCGCCGCCTCCCAGGCATCCGTCTTCGGATCATACGCCCACACCTCGGCGTGCACCTTGCCGCCATCGTGGAAATACTCGCCGCCGAACACGTACAGCTTGCCCGCAATCACCCCCGCCGCATTGCCGCCTGCGCCCGATCCCGTCGGCATCGGCGCAGCCGCGCGCCACCTGTCTTCCTTCGGATCATAGACCTCGTGCGCATCGGACGGCCCGTCGGCCACATGCCGCCCGCCCGCCACATGCCACATCCCTGCGATCACCCCGCCAGCAGCACTGTTGC
>Ga0315905_10002192_pt1 | contig 20561 bp, 21 predicted proteins | sample LakEriMetagenome_5_FD_203522 | JGI IMG/M metagenome (GOLD analysis project Ga0315905, IMG submission 203522) | Freshwater fungal communities from buoy surface, Lake Erie, Ohio, United States - Buoy 4 MA121 | ecosystem: Environmental > Aquatic > Freshwater > Lake | place: USA: Lake Erie, Ohio...
TTTTTAACAAGCGTGCAAAAACTTCTACTGCACGCAGACTTCGCGTTGCAGGTAAGGCTTACATTCAGGCACTTTCTGCAAGGCGTGCGCTAGACTAAAAACGCGGGAGCACATGCGTTACTTGTAATGCTGCTGAGAGGATCTCAACGTGAGATCGACCGCTTGACCCGTCCGGTAATGCGGATGTGGAAAGGAAATACTTATGTCCACCCTCGAAATCATTGCGGCGTTTATTTCATTTATTGGTGTCGCACTCGGTGTTACAGGAAAAAGAATCACATGGCCATGGTGGGCTGTCAGTAGCGCACTTTATGGAGTTCTCTTTATTCAATGGGATCTCTTTGCCAGCGCAGCGTTACAACTTGTCTTCATCGCCGCGGCGATTGCAGGGTGGTTTGGTTGGGGCAAGAAAGGTGCAATCCCTGGTCCACTCAAAAATAGTTTCCGCATCTACACAGCGGTCGCGATTATTCTCGCCACTCTTGCTTTAGCACCCGTCCTTGATCGATTGGGTGCAGCCTCAACATATGCCGATGCGATTCTTCTCTTTGGTTCAATCGCAGCGCAAATGCTGATGGTCTATCAGAAATATGAAACATGGATTCTCTGGCTTGCGGTTGATCTTGGATACACCGCGCTCTACTTCGGCCAAGAGCTTTATCTGACATCGATGCTCTATCTTGTGTTTACCGTAGTAGCAGCAGTGGGTTGGAGGAGTTGGTATGCAACTTATCGACGCACTAGCTGAGATTGCACACAGCGTTGATCAGCCCATCATTGCAATTGATGGACCCGCAGGAGCTGGCAAAACCACACTTGCATCCACAATCTTCTTAGCGCTCTCGCCACGGATCAGCACAACCGTTATTCATATGGATGAGCTCTACCCTGGCTGGAAGAGCGCGCTCGGTGGCGAATTAACACAGTCGTTGACCTGGCTTACTTCATGCCATAAAGCTAAGAAGCCTCTGCTCTACTCATCATTTAACTGGGCTACCAATGAATTTCATGAGCCAAAATCTCACCCATCCACCCACTTACTTATTCTCGAGGGTGTTGCCAGCGCACAACTTGCCGTCGAAGAAAGCTTGGCAACCTCGATCTGGCTCGATCTGGATCCGTTAGTCGGATATCAAAGAGTGATCGATCGAGATGGTGAGAAAATTTCCCGAGAGATGACGCAATGGCTTGTGATGCAAGAGCAACACTTCGCAGCAGATAAGACGAAAGAACGCTGCGAATTCCTGCTTTCAACCTAAAATTTACCTATGTCTGACCTCACTGGAAACCTCATCGATGGTCGCTATCAACTCCTACGTCAGTTGGATGCTGGAGGCATGGCCACAATTTATGAGGCCTTGGATACCCGCCTAGATCGACGAGTGGCAGTCAAAATCATGCACGCGCATCTTGCGCAGGATGAGCAATTTGTTGAACGTTTCATCCGTGAAGCAAAAGCAGCAGCAGCGTTGAGTCATCCCAATATTGTCGCTGTGCAAGATCAAGGATGGAACCAAAGTGGAATTCCTGCCGTCTTCATCGTGATGGAATTAGTTGATGGTCACACCTTGCGCGAATACCTCAATGAACGTGGCAAGATCGCAGTAGCGGATGGAATAAAATTTTTGCTCCCAGTCCTTAGCGCTCTCGGTGCGGCACATCGTTTAGGAATTGTTCATAGAGATGTAAAACCTGAAAATATCCTCGTATCTAAAGAGGGTCGAATAAAAATCACAGATTTCGGTCTTGCAAAGGGTGCGATGATTGGCAGCACAATGACGGCTGAATCAAGTGTCATTTTGGGAAGCGTCTCCTACCTATCCCCCGAACAAGTCTCACGAGGAATAGCTGACGCACGAAGCGATGTGTATTCGGCTGCGATTACTGCATTTGAGATTTTTACTGGAACGAAACCTTTCGAAGGTGATGAGCCCATCCAGATCGCATTTATGCATGTGAATTCACGGGTACCTCGAATCAGCTCGCTCATCCCAGATGTTCCGAAGACTCTCGATGATCTCATTTTTGCTGCGACCAGTGTCGATCCGGATGAGCGTCCCCGTGATTGTCAGATTTTCCACAGTCAACTTCTTGCAATTTCGCAGGCGCTCAACCCATCGGCACCTCAGATGAGCCTTGAACTAGATATTCCTATTGCTCCAATGAGAGATAAAAGTAAGAAGAAATCTCGTGGGAAATTTACTCAAATCACAGAGAAAATCTCACTGACACTTCCATCTGCTGCCGCAAAAGAGACCACCGTGCAGGTGAGGGAGCGCAGAAAGATAAGTAAGCGAGTGCGTCGCAATCGCTGGATCGCTGCAGGGCTTGCAGTACTACTGGGAATTACAACGTGGTGGGTCCTCATCGGCCCAGGTGCTTCAGTGAAGTTTCCTTCTGTTGTAGGAGCTACAACAGAACAAGCAAATTCCACGCTCACTGCTCTCGGTTTAAAGACAGTGACTGTAGAAGAACGATTTGATGAAGATATTGCAAAGGGTCGGGTTATTTCGACTGATCCATTTGCAGGAGATTCGATTGCACTTGGTGGAACAGTAAATCTTGTTGTATCTAAGGGAGCAGAGCGATACACCATCCCTGCTCTCATTAGCCTTACTCCGGAAGCTGCCGCGAATCTCTTGGCAAAATCACCACTTAAGGTGGGTGAGATCACCGAAGTCTTCAACGATAAAGTTCCACAGGGGTTTGTTATCTCTTCAAACCCTGCACCGGGAACAAGGGTGAAGCGAGAGACCATTGTTGATCTGGTCGTCAGCAAAGGAATCGAAACATTCAGCCTCGCTTCGTTGGTTGGAACAAATGGCGAACAAGCCCTCAATGAATTAACTGAAGCTGGATTTAACGTAACCGTGACATATGCATTCGATGAAAAGGTCATGCCAGGTGAAGTAATTTCACAGCAACCCGCCGCAGGAGCTGCACTTCCTAAGGGAACTGCGGTAGAAATATTTGTCTCCAAGGGGACTGCCTATGTCTATATACCTAATGTGATGCGATTCGCCCAAGAGCGCGCAACTGCTCTTCTCAAAGATTTAGGGCTAAAAGTTGTAGTGAAGAAGGTAACAAAGAGTGGCAAATTGGTGATTGGAATAGACCCTAAGGTCGACGCCAAGGTTAAGCGTGGAAGTACGGTGACACTCACAGTAGGGTAGGCAAATGCCAAAAGCAGCCTTGCCTCGTATCGGAGCCCACACACCTACAAGCGGTGGAATGGCCAAGCGCTCCATTGAGTATGCACGCATCACAGAGGCTGAAGCGATCCAAGTCTTTACATCTAATCCACGCGGATGGGCGATGCCTGAGACAAATCATGAAGCTGATGCACTCTTTCGTGAGCGAGCAGATGAGCTAGATCTGGAAGTTTATGTACACGCTCCCTTCCTCATTAATTTGGGTTCACCTACGGAAGGCACATATAAGAATTCTTTAGCATCAACTGCCTACTCACTTAAGCGAGGCCAAGAAATTGGCGCACTTGGCGTTGTCGTACATACAGGTTCTGCAGTGAATGAAGATTTTATCGAGAGCGCATGGAAGCAAATCCATGAGGGAATGATGCCCATTCTTAACGCGCTATCAAGTGATGCTCCTTATCTACTCCTTGAACCCACAGCTGGACAGGGCCAATCTCTTGTTAAGCGTTTGGAAGATTTAGAGCACTACTTGAAAGCCCTTGAATATCATCCAAAGGTTGGTATCTGTCTTGATACCTGCCATGTCTTTGCTGCAGGTCATGACATTGCCAAAAAGGGTGGAATGAAAGAGACCCTCGATCTACTTGTAGAAGTCGCAGGCGCAGAACGCATTCAATTGATTCACGCAAATGATTCGATGGATGTCTGCGGCGCACTCAAAGATCGCCATCAGAATATTGGTGAAGGTTTTATCGGCACAGATCCTTTTAAAGAGCTCTTGGCACACCCTGCAGTGGTCAACGCTCCGCTCATTCTTGAAACTCCAGGCATAGAGCCAGAACATGGAAAAGAGATTGCTCTCTTGAAGAAATTGCGAAAGGGCTAAGACGAACCATGATGAAGACTCATGCTGGGCGTATGCGCCTTGCCCCAGTTGCGCTCATCTTGCTGGCAGCTTCTTGGGGTCTGGCATTTGTGATTATGAAAGATTCTATTGAGCGACAGAGCGTCAATAGCTTTCTCTTTACCCGATTTTTATTTGCCACACTTTTTCTCATTGCGTTTCGTCCTACCTTCTATCGCAAGATCACAAAAGATCTCTTTATTAAAGCTTTTGCAGCCGGCCTAGTACTCGGAGCTGGCTACATATTGCAGACTGAGGGACTCGCTAGAACCGGAGCTGCGATCACAGGCTTTATTACAGGTCTCTATGTTGTTGCAACGCCTTTGATTTCAGCGCTATTCCTGAGGAAGAAAATATCTCTATTTACTTGGGGATGTGTAGCACTTGCCACTGTAGGACTTGCACTCCTTTCGCTTCGCGGATGGTCTATGGGCTTTGGAGAATTTCTTGTGCTGCTCTGTGCTGTCGCATTTGGCGCACACATTGTCGCACTCGGCCAATGGAGCGCGGGCCGAGATGTCTATGCAATGACAACGGTGCAGCTCTTTGCCGTCACAGTTCTCACTGGAGGATTCGCATTTACCGAGGGCTATCAAGCACCTCCTGATTCAGATGTGTGGGCTGTTGTTATCTTTACTGCGATTATCTGCACTTCATTTGGCTTCATTGTTCAGACGTGGGCCCAGGCTCATATTGATTCAACGAAGGTCGCGGTTATATTGACCTTAGAAATAGTTTTCGCAGCTCTCTTTGCAATCACTCTTGGTAGCGAATCTATGAGTATCCAGGTAGCTCTCGGTGGAATTATCTTGCTCACCGCGATGTACCTCATTGTTGTAAAGGAACCAACCAATGATTGATCTTCGTTCAGATACGGTCACAGTTCCCTCTGCGGCGATGCGTGAAGTGATTGCACAAGCGCCAGTTGGAGATGATGTCTACGGTGATGACCCCACAGTAAATGCACTCGAAGAGCGAGTTGCCGCACTCTTTGGCAAAGAAGCTGGTCTTTTTACACCGACTGGTTCACTAGCAAATCAATTGATGATGCGCACACTTGTCCAACCTGGTCAGGAAATTCTTGCTGAAACAAACTCTCATGTTGTACGCGCAGAGCTAGGGGCAGCAGCAACATTTTCAGGAATCACTACGCGCACATGGCTGGCACCCTCGGGGTTATTGCACGCTTCTGATCCGCTGGCAATCGCGGCACCAGATGCTGGACCATATTTAGTCTCAACTGCAGCTATCGCAATTGAAAATACACACAACTTTGGTGGCGGCACAGTTCAGCCACTTGATCAGATGAAGTCACTCTACGAGCAGGCACATGCACTGGGAATTGCTATCCACCTTGATGGAGCACGTATCTGGAATGCTCATGTAGCAAGCGGTGTCTCTCTTGCTGAATACGGCAAAGTTGCCGACACAATCAGCGTCTGTTTCTCTAAAGGTCTCGGTGCACCTATCGGTTCCATGGCGCTATCAACGAGCGAACGAATTGCCTCCGCTCGCATCTGGCGCAAGAGATACGGCGCTGGAATGCGACAGGTGGGAATCTTGGCTGCAGCTGCCGACTACGCCATTACACATCACATGAGCGATCTCAGCCACGATCATCGCCGAGCAAAGGCTCTGGCAACAGCAATATCCCAGGTTGATTCTTCACTGATAGATCCTTCATCGGTTGCAACAAATATTGTGGGCCTCGATCTCAAAGCGTTAGGGATGACTGCCGCAGAGCTTGCACGGCGAACAAAAGATGCTGGCTTACTTATCGGTGCTCTCGGCCCACACTTTGCGCGCCTTGTCACACATCGCGACTTTGATGATGCGCAATGTGATCAAGCAATAGAAATTTTACGCAAGACCCTCGTGGCGTAATAGCCACTCTTTCTTATTTACACCGTAGGCATAATTTCCGAGCGCTCCCCCAGTTTTAACAATGCGATGGCATGGAACAACCAGGACGATCGCATTCTTAGCACACGCACTTCCGGCAGCGCGTACCGCCTTGGGACTGCCTGAATTCTTAGCAAGATCGGCATATGAAATTACTTTGCCAGCACGGATGCGTCGCATCGCCTTCCACGCCGCTTGTGAAAATGATCCACCAGGCTGACTGACTTTGATTGCATTAATTGCAGTGAGATCTCCGTCGAAATAATCTGCAATGAGAGTTGAGATCACTGGGATCTTCTTTATTTCTTTAAAATCAGAGCCACGATAAATTAAATCTAGGCCTTCTTTAAGTGCTCGGACCGAACTCAGGTTTGCACCGAGTAATAGCTCACCATCTGCGATGAGATTAAGCGTTCCTACTGGAGTTGGTGTTGACGCAATCAGTAGAGCCATGAGTATCGCGCTTTAGCGGTCGCGCAACATCTCAGCGACAAGAAATGCCAGCTCGAGCGACTGTGAGTGATTCAGGCGTGGGTCACAGGCTGTCTCATAACGTGAAGCTAGATCAGTCTCTGAAATCTTCTCTCCGCCACCAAGACACTCTGTGACGTCATCGCCGGTGAGTTCGATATGAATGCCACCTGGGTGTGTACCAAGAGCCTTATGTACTTCGAAGAATCCCTTTACTTCATCCATGACATCATCAAATTGACGGGTCTTATATCCAGTCGCTGATTCGAAGGTATTTCCATGCATAGGATCACAGACCCACAAGACTTGTGCACCTGACTTTGTAACGCCATCGACAAGAGCAGGGAGTGCTTCACGAATTTTGCCAGCACCCATACGTGTAATAAATGTAAGACGACCTGGTTCGCGATGAGGATCTAAACGATCAATTAAGCGAAGTGCATCATCAACTGTTGATTTCGGTCCAAGCTTGACGCCGATTGGATTGCGAATCTTTGACGCAAAATCTATATGTGCACCATCTAGTTGACGAGTGCGTTCTCCGATCCATACAAAATGTGCTGAGACATCGTAGGGATCTCCTGTGCGAGAATCGATACGGGTCAACGACTTTTCATATTCCAAGATGAGAGCTTCATGACTTGAATAGAAATCTACGCTCTTAAAGGATTCAGGATCAACCCCAGCTGATTTCATGAAACTAAGTGCGCGATCAATTTCTTTCGCCATCTCTTCGTAACGAACTCCAACGCTTGAATCGCGAATAAAACCCTTGTTCCATTCGTGAACGCGACGAATATCTGCAAAACCACCTTGAGTAAATGCACGAACCAAATTCAGGGTCGCAGCAGATGTGTTGTAGACATCAACTAAGCGTTGAGGATTTGGAGTACGGGCTTCTAAAGTGAATTCAAGATCATTGACCGCATCGCCTCTGTAAGCGGGCAGGGTGACATCTCCGCGAGTTTCCAAATCATTGGAACGTGGCTTTGCAAACTGTCCCGCCATCCGACCAACTTTTACAACAGGAAGGCTTGAGTAATACTGCAATACAGCTGCCATCTGCAGAATCGTCTTAATGCGATTACGGATTGAATCAGCTGTTGCGGCCACAAAAGTCTCGGCGCAATCTCCACCTTGAAGCCAGAATGCATTACCTGCTGCTGCTTGGGCAATCTTTGTTTTGAGATCATCGCACTCGCCAGCAAATACCAGAGGAGGCAACGTTTTCAAACGTGTGACTGCCGCCTTTACAGACTCTCCATCTTTTCCGCCGGGCCACTGTGGTTGCTGGGCAGCCACAAGGCTTTCGTCAAAGAGTGAGTCCAGTGAAGTCATCATGTCCTAAGGATAGAAGGTGTGAGCGAGTTCTCGTACTGGAATTATCCGAAGAAAATTTCAGACTCTTTGTAGCGCTCGATAGGGACGGTCTTGAGCTTTTCGGTAGCAGTTGCCAACGGAACTCGAACGATATCTGTGCCATGGAGTGCAACCATCTTGCCCCAGTCGCCCTCGGATGCTGCAGTGATCGCATGAAGTCCAAAACGAGTAGCAAGAACGCGGTCAAATGCAGATGGTGTTCCACCGCGCTGAATATGGCCGAGAACAGAGGTACGCGCTTCCTTACCGGTCTTTCTCTCAATCTCTTTAGCTAACCACTCGCCAATTCCTGAAAGCTTTACGTGACCAAATGCATCAAGCTCTGAGTCTTTTGTAATCATGTCGCCATCTTGTGGGATAGCACCTTCTGCGATCACGATGATTGGTGCATATGAAGACTTAAAGCGAGATTCAACCCACTCGCAGACCTTATCAACTGAGAATTTAACTTCAGGAATCAAGATGCAGGCAGCTCCGCCGGCGATACCTGAGTGGAGAGCGATCCAACCAGCATGGCGGCCCATCACTTCAACGATCAGGGCGCGGTGGTGTGACTCTGCGGTGGTATGAAGGCGATCGATTGCTTCGACTGCAATATTTACTGATGTATCAAAACCAAATGTGTAATCGGTATTGTTGAGATCATTATCAATTGTCTTTGGAACTCCGATGACCTTAACTCCGAGTGCATCAAGCTTTGTTGCAACTCCCAAAGTATCTTCGCCACCGATTGCGATGAGAGCATCGATTCCCTGATCTGAAAGGTTCTGCTTGATGCGCTCTACGCCGTTTTCAATTTTAAATGGGTTGGTGCGAGAAGAACCAAGGATGGTTCCACCGCGAGGCAAGATGCCGCGAGTAGTCTCAAGGTTGAGCTCCATTGTGTAGTTCTCTAGCGGGCCTTTCCAGCCATCGCGAAAACCAACAAACTCATGTCCGTACTCTTTTACACCTTTCCGGACTACAGCACGAATAACAGCATTTAGTCCTGGGCAATCTCCGCCACCTGTAAGTACACCAATACGCATTTGTCTTAACTCCAAAAGTAGAAAGTGGGCTTATTTGATAAGCCAAAGAGTGGTCAACGTTGACGGGTACAGTCTAGCCTTGCCCCATGGCTAATCAACTCATCGCAGGCGTAGATTCCTCGACTCAGTCGGTAAAAATTGTGATTCGTGCAGCAGATACTGGCGAGTTAGTACGTGAGGGACGTGCACCACATCCTGATGGAACCGAAGTTGATCCCATCCATTGGAAAAACGCTCTCGATAATGCAATTGCGCAAGCAGGTGGCCTTAGTGATGTTTCTGGAATCTCAGTAGGCGGACAGCAACATGGAATGGTTGCTCTAGGTGAATCTGGTGAAGTGATTCGTCCCGCATTGTTATGGAATGACACTCGCTCTGCCCTGCAAGCCGAGACACTCAACTCTGAAATGGGTGGCAACCAGGCGATGGCAGATGCTGTTGGTTCTGTACTTGTCGCATCCTTTACCGCATCAAAGGTGCGATGGATGGCAGAGAATGAGAAGAAGAACGCCGATCGCGTTCATTCCATAGCTCTCCCCCACGATTGGCTCTCATGGCAATTACAAGGTGGTAAAGATTTTTCAAAACTATTTACAGATAGAAGCGACGCTTCAGGAACTGGATACTTCGATCCAAAAAGCTCTACCTATCGCAGAGACATTCTTGCCAAAGCTCTTCTTTCAGATCGTGAGATTCATCTACCAACAATCATTGCTCCATCAACATTTGGTGGCACTACCTCTGCTGGCATCCCAATTGCACCCGGTGCAGGAGACAATGCAGCGGCAGCTCTTGGTGTTCAAGCTGAACCCGGTGATGTCGTCATTTCACTTGGAACAAGTGGCACAGCGTTTGCAGTTTCAACAACTTCTACGCACGACTCAAGTGGTGCTGTCGCAGGTTTTGCCGACGCATCGGGTCGCTTCCTGCCACTTGTCTGCACACTCAACGCCGCTCGCATCTTCGATGCTGCAACAACCATTCTGGGCAAGACTCATGACGAAGTTGGAGCCCTTGCACTCTCTTCTGTTCCTGGTGCACATGGTTTAACTCTCCTCCCCTACTTTGAAGGAGAGCGCACGCCTAATCGTCCAAGGGCTACGGGAGTCTTCTCCGGAATGAACATTGCAAACTCGAACCCTGCAGATATTGCCCGTGCGATGATCGAAGGAATGTTGTCGGGTCTAGCCGATGCAGTTGCGGCTCTTGAAGATCTCGGTGTTGATATTAAACGTGTACTCATTATTGGAGGAGCTGCAAAGAATCCTGCCGTGGGTCAGATTGCATCTGCACTCTTTGGACGCCCTGTATTGATTCCGCCAGCTGGTGAATATGTTGCCGATGGCGCAGCCAAGCAGGCCGCATGGGCACTTCTTGGTGGAGCTACACCACCAGTATGGGATTTAGGAAAAGCAACGCATATTGAAACTACTGCGACTCCTGCGGTATTAGAAAAGTACAGAACACTTCGTGATGCAACAATTAATTGGTAACGCGTACACCTTTACCAACAACTACAACGCCACCGTCTGAAATAGTAAAGCGCGCACGATCTCGCTCAAGATCTACGCCAATTTGAGCACCCGGATCGACAACAACACTCTTATCGAGAATTGCATGGCGAATAACCGCACCCGCACCAATTTTGACACCAGGCATAAGTACTGAACTATCAACAAATGCGCCCTTGCCTACATGGACATCGTAGGAAGTAACTGTGCGGTTGACGTGGCCACCAGAGATGATTGATCCAGCACCGACGATCGAATCTTGCGCAATTCCTGACTCGCTAAATTTGGCAGGAGGAAGTGAAGGTGGATTTGTAAGAAGCGGCCACTCGCGGTTGTAGAGATTGAAAATTGGATGGATTGAAACAAGGTCCATATGAGAATCGTAATAAGCGTCAATGGAACCTACATCGCGCCAGTAGCCACGATCACGATCGGTGGCACCAGGTACCTCATTATGCGCAAAGTCGTAGACCTTTGCTTCACCATTTTTTGTGAGCATCGGAATAATGTTTCCGCCTATGTCGTGACGACTCTCTACATCTTCGGAATCCAAAATGAGGGCTTCTTCCATCACATCACGTTTAAAGATGTAGTTACCCATGGAAACAAGTGAGAGATCTGGATGACCCGGCATTGCAGGTGGATCAGATGGCTTCTCGTGGAATGCTTTTATTGTGACGCCATCTTCTGCTAGCTCGATCACTCCGAATTCGTGTGCTTCTGATCGAGGCATACGAATTGCTGCAACTGTCACACCTGCACCTGTACTTAAGTGTGCATCAAACATTTGGCTTGGATCCATGCGATAGACGTGGTCTGCACCAAAAACTAAGACGTGCTTTGGGTTTTCATCTTGAATTAGATTGAAGTTCTGCAAGATGGCATCGGCTGAACCTGTATACCAACGTGGTCCTAGACGCTGCTGAGCAGGAACAGGGGTGATGTAATTATTTAATAAGGTCGACATTCGCCATGTAGTTGTGATGTGGCGGTCGAGAGAGTGTGATTTGTATTGAGTGAGAACTGCGATTTTACGCATCTCAGCATTCACAAGATTGGAGAGCACAAAGTCAACGAGGCGATATGAACCACCAAATGGGACTGCAGGTTTTGCACGATCTGCTGTCAAGGGCATTAAACGCTTTCCTTCACCGCCTGCAAGGACGATTCCGAGTGGTGTTTCAAAGCGCGCCATGGGTTAACGATACCCTTAGCACCAGCTTTAACCTAGGTAAGTTTTTATTGCACAGTAATCGCAGGAAGTGGAGTTCGTCTGTGAGCCAGTTGCGCGTTGGAATCGTCACTAAAGAGTGGCCTCCTGCCGTATATGGCGGCGCTGGAGTTCATGTTGTTCAACTGAGCGCGGCTCTTCGCACTGTTTCTGGAATAAATGTCGATGTTCATTGCTTTGGCGGACCTCGTAGCGATGGAGCTTTTGGTTATGACACTCCCCAAGAGTTCGCATCTGCAAACCCTGCAATGCAGGCACTCGCTACAGATATGTTGATTGCTCATCACTTGGGCGATGTCGATGTTGTTCACTCACATACCTGGTATGCCAACATGGCTGGCCATACCGCTTCGCTTTTATACGGTATGCCCCACGTCATTAGCGCACATTCACTAGAGCCATTGCGCCCATGGAAGGCTGAACAACTCGGTGGTGGTTATGCAATTTCATCGTGGGCAGAAAAAACTGCATACGAGGGTGCAGCTGCAATCATTGCCGTCAGTGATGGAATGCGTGCAGATGTCTTAGCTTCTTACCCAGATGTTGATCCGAAAAAGGTTGTCACTATTCGCAATGGCGTTGACACTCAGGAATGGTCGCCGATAGATGATCCATCCGTTGCGCAAAGTTTTGGGATTACCGGTCGCTATGCAATCTTTGTAGGCCGCATCACTCGTCAAAAAGGCTTGGCCCATCTTCTTCGCGCCTGGTCACAAGTTCCGGATGAGTACGGCCTTGTCCTCTGTGCAGGAAGCGCTGATGAAGCAGGTATTGGTGCAGAGTTTGAAGAGCTTGTCTCACAACTTCAAAAGAGTCGTAAAAATATTTGGTGGATCAAAGAAATGCTCCCAAAGTCACAACTTATTCCGCTGCTCTCAGGTGCTGATCTATTCCTATGTCCTTCTATCTATGAACCACTTGGAATTGTGAACCTGGAGGCGATGGCCTGCCAAACTGCAGTGCTTGCTTCACGCGTGGGTGGAATTCCAGAAGTTGTTGATGATGGTGTTACAGGGCAATTGGTCGACTTTTCCTCAGATAGTTCAATCTTTGAGAGCAATATTGCAAGTGGAATTATCGAAATGATGGGTGATCCCGAGAAATTGAAGCGATATGGCATCGCAGGTCGTACTCGGGCGATCAACGAATTTGGTTGGGATGCCATCGCCGCGGCTACAATTGCGCTCTATCGCAGCGTCCTCAAGTAGCGCAGCGTTTACCAAAGGACCGCATCGATATGTCACGTAAAAGCGCGCTGATCTTTGCACTCGTTAGCGTTCTGTGGGGTATTCCTTATCTCTTTATCAAGGTCGCAGTCGATGAAGAGAACGGCTACGCACCTGCGATAGTCGTCTTTGGCCGCGTTCTGATCGGTGCGGCTATTTTGATTCCGCTTGCAATCAAAGATAGATCAATCTTTGACGCCTTTCGTGGCATCAAATATGTAGCTTTCTACGCACTTCTTGAGATGGTAATTCCATGGATTCTCATTGGAACAGCCGAGCAGAAGATCTCTTCAGGACTTGCTGGTTTGCTCATTGCGTCGGTTCCTATCTGGTCGAACCTCATTACCTACTTCCAGGGCGATAAGGATGCTCTCAAAGCAAATCGCATCGTCGGGATCGGCATTGGATTTGTTGGGGTCGTTCTCATCGTAGGTATTGAAACTTTCACTGGATCTTCAGATCCACTTTCGATTCTGATGGTCATCGTTTCAGCAATCGCCTATGCCTATGCAGTCATAATGATTCGCAACAAACTCCCTGATGTCTCTGGAATAGCGATTAATGGCGTTGCTATGGCCTTAACTGCAATCTTCTATCTGCCATTTACTATCGCACTGTGGCCAGATCACACGGTTTCGCGAGAAGCCACATACTCTGTCATCGCACTTGGAGTCTTTTCAACTGGTATTGCATTCGCTGTCTTCTTCACACTCATGGCAGATATCGGTCCAACTCGTGCATCAGTTGTGACCTATTGGAATACTGCTATTGCAGTTGTCTTAGGAGTAATCATCTTAAGTGAGCCACTTACAGTGGGTATTCGAATCGGCCTACCTCTTGTGATGCTTGGTTCGTGGTTGGTCAACCGTCGTCAAAAGGTATAACTCTTTACTTCTCTGAAAAACCTAAACGCTCAAGAAGTTTCGGATCTCTCTGCCATTCCTTAGAAACTTTCACGTGCAGCCCAAGAAAGATTCGAGCACCGAGCTCTCGTTCAATATCTTCTCGTGCCCGCATACCAATATCCTTCAAGCGCTCACCCTTGTGGCCAAGCAAAATACCGGTCTGTGAATCACGTTCAACGTGGATAGTGGCGTGAATATCAAAGAAAGGACGTGATCCCTTTTCTTCGCGCTCTGACATTTCATCAATGGTGACCATGATCGAATGTGGAAGTTCTTCGCGCGCATCGCGCAGGGCCGCTTCGCGTACAAGCTCGCAAATGAGCTGTTCAATCCCCTGATCGCTCTTCATATCCGTAGGGTAGAAAGCTGGACCCGCAGAGAGGTTCTTTGAAATCAGGGAAGCTAAAAGATCTATCTGATCATGAATTGCAGCAGAGATCGGAATGATCTCATCCCACGTAAAACCTACGGCAAGTTCATTGATGCCAAGTAATCGCGTAGCAATATTCTTCTTTGAGACTAGGTCAGTCTTTGTTACCAGAGCAAATTTCTTTGCACGAGGATGCTTTGCAATTTCTTGTGCAACAAAGACATCTCCAGCCCCTGAAGTTTCATCCGCTGGCAAACACATCAGAATGACATCCACTGAATCAAGGCTCTCCCCCACCACAGCATTGAGGCGATGGCCGAGGAGAGTCTTTGGCTTATGAACTCCTGGAGTATCTACAAGAACTGCTTGAAAGTCTGTGCCATTGATAATTCCGCGAATTGCATGACGCGTGGTGTTGGGATGCGGAGATGTAATCGCAATCTTTGATCCAACGAGAGCATTGATAAGAGTTGATTTTCCAGTGTTTGGGCGGCCAACAATGGCGACAAAGCCCGAACGGAATTCACTCATATGACTATTCTCGCATCAGGCGAACCCTTTTACCTAAACGAGTTGCTCGAGAGAAGAAATCAATTCGACAGCATCGCTGACTGATGTGACGATCTCTGCGGCACGTTCTCCAATAAGGCGATGAGTTCCTTCAGAAGTGGGTGAATTAATTGGCCCTGGAATAGCCATGACAGGTCGCATGAGCTCTGCTGCATCACGAGCGGTGCGGAGTGATCCACTTCGAAATGCTGCCTCAACCACCAATGTGCTCATCGATAGCGCAGCAATAACTCGATTACGAGTAAGAAATCGTGATGGAAAGGCTGGAGTTCCTGGCATTACTTCACTGACGATTGCACCTAACTCTGCAATTTCAGTAAAGAGCCTCTCGTTGCCTGCAGGATAGTTAATATCAATTCCACTTGCGATGACAGCGATGGTGATGCCTTCTGCGATGAGCGCACCTTTATGTGCATGAGTGTCGATTCCATAGGCACCACCACTCACGATGCTCCACTCGCGATCGACAAAACCTGCTGCAAAGTCGCTAGCAATTCGAGCTCCGTAAGGCGTTGGATTGCGAGTTCCAACAATTGCAATGGAGCGCGTCTTGAGTGAATCAACTTTGCCTTTGACAATAAGTCCAATGGGTGGGGTTGAAAGATCATCGAGTTGTTGTGGCCAACTAGCATCGCAAGGAGTGATAAATACTCCGCCAGCACTTTCAATAGATTCAAGGAGAGCGCCTGCACCTCCTGGATTCAGCTGGGCGAGAGTCTTCTCCGCTTTACTCGATCGATAGAAGCCATCTTTGATTCGTAGCAAAGTCTGGTGGGCACCTTGCTGAGTGATCTCTGAACCCCAGAAAGAACTTCCTCCTTCAGTTGCTGCAAATAGTTCTAGTCGTGCTGATTTCTCCTCGTTCAAGAAATTCCTCCTTCACGTAGTTCGTATGCATTAGTGACGTCTGTGAGGGTCGGTTGGTTTCGCCCCGCTAAATCCGCAAGCGTCCATCCCAGTCGAATAACTTTATGGAGGCCTCGCGCAGTTAATCTCTCGTGATCGAGTTCATCATGGAGAAAATTCATTGCTAGCCGGTCAGGTTTAAAGTCAGTGCGTAACGCTCGTGCAGGTATTTCGCTATTGAGTTCAAAGCCACGACCTGCAAAGCGTTCTCGAGCAATAATGCGTGCTGCCTTCACGCGCTCTGCAATCGCAGCACTGGACTCTCCTAAAGTCAGTGATGAGATATCGGCGCGACCAACGGGTTCGACGGTGATGCGCATATCAATGCGATCCATCAAAGGGCCAGATAACTTTCCTAAGTAGCGTCTGACTTGAACCGATGAACAGTTGCAACCCAATCCTCTACCGGCAAACTTTCCACAAGGGCATGGATTAGCTGCTAAAACCAAGAGAAAGCGCGAGGGATACGTGATGTTTCCTATGCTTCGTGCAATCGTAATCGTTCCGGATTCAAGTGGCTGGCGAAGTGAATCAAGAATTCCACTGGCACACTCAGGTGCTTCATCGATAAAGAGAACTCCGTGATGTGCCAGTGAGCATGCACCAGGTCTAATAACATGTGCACCGCCTCCCACCATGGCAACTCGTGTTGCGCTGTGATGGGGAGCGACAATCGGTGCCATCCGTGACATAGGTGATCGCTCTGAGAGCGTGCCCGCAACTGAGTGCAACGCTGTTACTTCAAGACTCTGTTCAATGGTCAGAGGCGGCAAGATTGTTGGAATTCGACTTGCGATCATTGTTTTACCAGCACCAGGTGGCCCGATCAGTAAGAGATGGTGTCCCCCAGCAGCTGCAACTTCTGCGCCAAAACGTGCGCGCATTTGTCCTGCAACATCTTCAAAATCTAGAAGCGGATCAGTACTTTCATCCAGTGCCTCTGATGTGTGGCTTCTTCCTTCTCCCGTACGCAAGTAGATGAGAAGCTCTCGCAGAGTCGCAAATGCGACAATCTCCATCGATTGCAACAAGCTACCTTCACCGATATTTGCAATTGGAATAATCGCTCGCTTAATTCCCTCGCGATGGCCAGCGATGAGTGCGGGTAGAACGCCGTTCACTCCACGTATAGAACCGTCAAGTCCTAGCTCACCAAGTATTAACGTTGAATCTATTGAATCTTGTGCGAGTGATCCATGGGCAACCAAGATTGCAAGGGCAATTGCAAGGTCAAAACTTGATCCACTCTTTGGAAGCCAAGCAGGTGAGAGCGAAACGGTTACCTTGCGATTAGGCCAGTTTTCCCCAGAGTTAGTAAATGCTGCTCGTACCCGATCACGAGATTCATTAAGGGCTGCATCAGGAAGTCCAAGTAAGTTGTAATGCGGAAGTCCATCACTAATGTCTACTTCGACAGTGACTGTATTACCTGAAAGACCAACTAAGCCCATCGAAGTCGAACGGCCCAGGGTCACAGAATGTTCTCTCTGAAATCAATAGTGTGTGATCCATCCGTAGCTAAAAGAACAGCAGCAACATCGATAGAGAAATCACTTCCAAGTTGATGATGAGTGGCAAGCCAAGCCAGTGCAAGACGTTGCAATCTCCGTGCTTTGTCGCGATTGATCGCCTCTAGCGGATCTCCGAAAGCCAGAGATGACCTCGTCTTAACCTCAACGAAATGTAGAAGTGAGTGTGAATCACAGGCGATGAGATCTATTTCGCCTTCCTTGATCCGCCAATTTCGTTCGATAATGTCATAGCCGAGAGCTTCTAGATATTTTGCAATCGTTGCTTCGCCAAATGCGCCTATCTGGCGATTTCTACTTGGTCTCTTGTGAGTTGCCGTCATGGAGGGCAGGGTAATTATTCATCAACTCATGCTCACCGCACCGTGGCCTCGGTGTGGGTAAGTTAGAGAAGCGCTGCGATATTTGAAAAAGATCTGCGGTGGATAGGTGTGACTCCGTATTTTGCTAGCGCCTCGGTATGAATTTTAGTGATGTAACCCTTATGGGATATGAATCCATATTCTGGATAGGTCAGATCCATCTCGCGCATGATTCGATCACGAGTGACTTTGGCAATAATGGATGCTGCGCTGATGCAGGTCACCACTTGATCGCCTTTCCATACAGCGAGGTTAGGAAGTGCAAGGCCTTCGATGGCGTACCCATCCGTAAGGACGTAAGCAGGAGTCACATCAAGCCCCTGTACCGCTCTGCGCATTCCATCAAGATTTGCAGCATGAACACCTCGTGCATCAATTTCTTCATTCGAAATGATGACAACACTTACTGAGAGAGCTGCTTCTGTGACAACATCAAAGAGTTCTTCACGATTTTTCTCGGTGAGCTCTTTCGAATCTCGCACTTGTGCTAATTCGCTTGCATGCGCATCTCGCAGAATTACAGCGGCCACAACTAAAGGGCCAGCACATGCTCCGCGTCCTGCTTCATCGACTCCAGCTAAAGGTGAAATACCGGCAGCGTAAAGTCGATCTTCAATTACCTTGTGATCACTCACTTCTTTGAAAGTGGGTCCTGAGATGAGATCAATCCGATTTGGCTCAGTGGCCAAATTGTTGCAATAACACGTCCTGTAATCTTTTCAACAGGAACCATTCCATTGTTGACATCATCTTGATGTACACGTGAATCACCACTTGCTCCGCGATGATCGCCCATCACCCAGACCTTGCCTTCAGGAACTGTGATGTTGAAATCCGTATCGCTGGGAGTGTTTCCAGAAAAGATGTAAGGCTCATTCGTAGATTTCCCGTTAATTGTGAGGACTTGATCTTTTGCAACAACATTGTCTCCAGCCACACCAATAACACGCTTAACTAAGTATTGCTTTGCGGGATTTGGGATAACGCCAACAATCACAAGTCCTTCGCGGATTGCGTTGGTAACTCTATTTCCAGAGACTGAACTTGCTTCAGGTAGCCATCCAGCAGGATCACGGAAGACAATGACATCACCGCGACTAATGTCATTTCCGATAAATGGAACTCGGTTGACTGCAACGCGATCTCTGACCTGAAGTGTGTTCTCCATCGATCCGGAAGGAATGTAGAAAAATTGTACGAGGAAAGATTTAATGAGTAGCGAAACAAGGAGCGCAAGAATTACCAATATTGGTAACTCGCGAAGGAGTGAACCCTTGCGCATCATGGGTTAATAAAGGCTAAGACTATTCAGGAGTTTTTTCAGCTGGAGTCTCTTCTGCCGAGACCTCTTCTGCTGGTGTTTCAACTACTGCTTCAACTGCTTCAACAACTTCTACTGGAGCCTCTACAACTGTCTCGACGACTGCCTCTACGACAGGTTCGACAACTGCTTCAACGATTGGTTCTGGAGTTGAAAGAATTCCGTCGCCGTAACCTTCGATGCCATCACGCTTTTCGCGAATCTTTGCAGCCTTACCGCGAAGATCGCGTAGGTAGTAAAGCTTTGCACGGCGAACATCGCCCTTCTTAACAAGTTCAATCTTTTCAATAACTGGTGTGTGAACTGGGAATGTGCGCTCTACGCCTACTCCGTATGAAACTTTACGGATTGTAAATGTCTCGCGAACGCCATCGCCTTGGCGACGAATTACGATTCCTTGGAAAACCTGGATACGGCTCTTTGAACCTTCAATAACGCGAACGTGGATCTTGAGTTCATCGCCAGCGCGGAACTGTGGGACGTCCTTGCGCAATGACTTGGCATCAACGGCATCGAGAATGTTCATTTTCTTCCTCAGGTTTCTTTTCTATCAGCGCCCGCTTCTTAGCTGCGCAGAAGGGCTATCTTGCCATACAAGGGGCCTTGAGCGTAAATCGGCCCCTAGGCGCAAATAGGATTAGAGCGCTAGGCCTGCGAGCGCTTCCTGCAGCGCATCAAAGAGGCCAGGACCTGCCGCTACGGTCAGCTTGCGCGCCCCATCGCCCAGGTGAGCAACTTGTCCCCCTGCTTCAGTGGCAACGAGAGCACCGGCGGCCCAATCCCACTCATGGAGGCCGCGTTCAAAGTAAGCATCGAGTGCGCCCATGCCAACGTGACATAGATCCACCGCAGCCGAGCCCATACGCCGAATATCGCGAACACGAGGAAGTAAGGATGCAACCATCGCAATCTGTTCGGTGCGATCTGAAACATCGTAGGCAAATCCAGTGCCAATCAGTGCGCGATCTAGAGATACATCAGAAGTAGCGCGAATCTTCTGACCGTTATGGAAAGCACCGCCGCCGCGGAGTGCATGCCAGAGCGAATTAATTGTGGGTGCGTTAACAACGCCCACGAGCGAGCCCTCTTCATCTCGAGCTGCAACGCTGACATTCCATCCCGGTAATCCATAAAAGTAATTAACTGTTCCATCGAGTGGATCGATCACCCACGTGATTCCGGATCTGCTTTTACGGGCTGCCCCTTCTTCGCCGATGATTCCATCATCAGGGCGTGCGGCAAGGATGCCTTCAACAATCAGCACCTCTGCCTTTTTATCCATCTGTGTGGCGAAGTCAATTGCCACCGATTTTTCGGTGAGATCAAAGTGGGTTGGACGTTGCATCAGGAGTTGACCAGCTGCCTGCGCCACGGAGTGGGCCAGCGGAAGTAATTCTGAGGCGAGGCGAGAAGTCTCTGGGGTCATATCCGCACTTTATCGGTTATTCTGCGCAACATGAGTGAATTGCGGCTAACGGGTAAGAACCCTGAGGGCACCCATCTCACTCTCACCAACCCAATCGGCGAAGAATTCACCATACGTATCAGCGACACTTTGCGCGCTACCGTCAATCAACCACGTCTTGCTGCAGTTGCTACCAACGATGATGTCGAGACGATGAGTGTGAAAGAGATTCAGCGACGTCTTCGTTCGGGCGAAACTATGGATGCCATTGCTCGCGATGGTCACATCAGCGTTGAAAAAGTTGAACGTTTTGCTGGTCCAATTTTGCAAGAGCGCGTCTACATCTTGGATCAAGCTTTCGCTGTGGTCTTGCGTAAAGAGAGCG
>Ga0315905_10002193_pt1 | contig 20559 bp, 20 predicted proteins | sample LakEriMetagenome_5_FD_203522 | JGI IMG/M metagenome (GOLD analysis project Ga0315905, IMG submission 203522) | Freshwater fungal communities from buoy surface, Lake Erie, Ohio, United States - Buoy 4 MA121 | ecosystem: Environmental > Aquatic > Freshwater > Lake | place: USA: Lake Erie, Ohio...
TGCCCAAGGAATTCCGTCAAAACATCCAAGGTCTTGCATAAAACTAAACACTTTTACATAAGCAAATGAGCGGAAAATCAGTCTCAGTGCACATGTAAAGAAGAAGAGTCGCCCTATAAGCCGGATAGGGGGTGGGTTAAGAGGGAGCCGTAAGGAATATGGACCACCTGTTAGACGCAGGTGGGTATCACGTGACAACACAGTAGCCATATTGGGGGTAGTAAGCCTGGACTCCAAGAGTTGTCACCGACTAACCGCATAATAAGCATATGGCCAAGGCAATCGACCCAGAGGTAGCAGTTCAGAAAATGTTGAATGCTGGACTAAAACCGTTAGAGCCATATGTCTCTACTGCTACACCGTGGCGTGCCCGATGTTTGAAGTGTAAGAGTGAAGTGTTCGTCAGACTCAATAATCTAAGTAAAGTGAAAATAGCGTGTGTCTATTGCTCTGGCAATGCCATTCATGAAAAAGACGCAGTCGCCATAATGAAAAAAGCTGGCCTGAAACCTTTAGTTCCCTATCCCGGTAATTCAAAACCTTGGAAGTCACAATGTTTAAAGTGTAAATCGATTGTTACTCCCAGATATAAACAGATTAACCGTGGCACAGGTGGATGCAAGAAATGCGGGCTACAAATTGCCCGAGAGAAGAATACGACGGATTCAAAGGTTGCAATCGAAATATTCAGAGAGCATGGGCTCGAACCCTTAGTCCCATTCGTAAATGGGAACACTGCGTGGAAATCTAAATGCCTAACCTGTGGCAAGACCGTAAGTCCTAAATTATCAATGGTGAAATCTAGGAATTCTGGTTGTGCCTTTTGTGCTGGAAGAAGAATTGATGAAAAAGATGCCGTGGCATTATTTAAGAAAAAAGGCTTGACACCCCTAGAGCCATATCCCGGGAATAAGAAGCCATGGCGGTCAATACACAAGCAATGTGGCAAAGAGGTTTCTCCCAGTTACCAAGCGCTCGCAAACCAAGACCAAGGCCCTTGCAAATTTTGTGCAGGAAAAGCGGTTGACCCAAGCGACGCAGAAAAACTGTTCTTATCGAAGGATTTGAGACCGTTAGTAGCTTATTCAGGAGACAGTAAAAAACCGTGGCCATCTATCCATATTCCTTGTGGGAATGAAGTCTCACCGAATTACAACATAATTCAACGAGGAGAAAGCATGGGTTGCCACTTTTGTAGCGACCAGTTTGTTGACCCACAAGAAGCCTTTGAATTTTATGTATCAAAAGGACTGCAACCCCTTGTTCCCTATCCTGGAACTGCAAAACCTTGGAAATCAATTCACTCAGTTTGTGGAAATGTAATAAGTCCCCGTTGGGGACATATTCGTGCTGGCCGTGTTGGCTGCGTTTATTGCGCAAAGATGGTTCCAATTTCACAGGAACAGGCGTTTGCATTTTTTTCCAGTAAGGGCCTACTGCCTCAAGTACCTTTTCCAGGTCCCCTAAAGCCTTGGAAAAGCATTCACACAGAGTGCGGAAAAGTTGTAACTCCACAATGGAGTGGAGTTCAGCAAGGTGGAAGTGGTTGTAAATATTGTGCGGGTAATTTTGTGGATGCAGAGGATGCAGAGAAACTGTTTGAGTCACTTGGTGTGACACCACTAGTCCCATACCCTGGCGGAGATAAACCTTGGAAAAGTAAGCACAACAAATGTGGAAAAGAGATATATCCGAGGTACTCAGGAATCAAAGCAGGGCAAGGCGTCTGTAGGCATTGTTCGGGAAGATATGTAGACCCCGTGGAAGCGAGGGAATACTTTATTAGTCGTGGTCTGACACCTCTGGTTGATTATCCAGGTGCAGGAACTGGGTGGAAGTCCATCCACAATGTTTGCGGGAAAGAAGTTTCTCCTTACTACGGATATGTAAAGAGTGGCGGTATCGGATGCAACTATTGCGCAGGACTAGCACCTAAATCGAAGGTAGAAGTTAAGAATCTTTTGGTTCAACATGGATTTAAACCACTTGAGGCATACAAGAATTCAAAAACACCAATTAGGTCAATTCATAAAGTTTGCGGAAAAGAAGTATTCCCAACATACGGTTCAGTTAAAAGTGGTCGTGGATGTAAATACTGCCAAATTGGTGGAATTAACTTGCTTGCTCCAGCATTTCTTTACCTAATGCGTAACTCAGAGCTAAATGCCAATAAAATCGGAATTGGTGGATATCACTCAAGCACGAATCGTATTGACCAACATAAGAAGCATGGCTGGGAACTTTACAGTTCAATGGATTTGGATACGGCAGAACTTGCTTACGAGATTGAGCAACAGGTTCTTGACTGGATGAGAATTGAATTAGGCCTCGGCCAATACTTGCTGGCTGAGCAGATGCCACAAGGCGGGCATACTGAAACCTTCGGCTTAGATGGAATTGAACTGGAAGAAGTCTGGAATAAAGTAAACGAAGTGTATAAACTAAATAAATGAGGACTCATGATTAAGACCATCTTCAAAATTGCACTGGTTGGAGTTCTTGTCTGGCTTTTCGTGGTCCCAACATTGACTGGTTTTAATGACTCGTACGAAGAGAAGTTTTGTAAAAGTTATGGGCAATGGAACAAATATGCCTGGTCAGTCGATAACCAAAATTCTGAGAATTGGGAAAGCCTCAAGTTAAGTGAATACAGAAACTTGATGGATATAGTCGAGAATGATTCTCCCTCTAGTGATAATTACTTGACCAAGATTGCAAATCAATGGTTCACGGACAGTGCAGTGGGTGATTATGCGAGTGGAACCACAATGGCTGCCATTTTGTTTGTTGAATGTGAAAAGTACGGCGTAAAAATTGATGAAAAGTATCTTCGAGACTAATCTGCTTCGAAAGCACAATTAGAAGCCTTTAGAGCTAGACCCCTGGATGCAATCTCTGGATGCATTCAAAAATGCCCCGTAGGGTCTCTAAAGGTCGCTTTTGAATCAACTCCCGCTTGCCTTACACTTGTGTGTACTTAGTAGGACAAGGGCGAACGGCAACCCAACGAACTTTTAATCCGTGGGTCGACGGTTCGAGCCCGTCTGGGCCCACGCTGCATAATTAAATGTCAAAATTTACTTGTGAGCCGGAGACATTAAAGCTTCAGATTTTAGGATTTTGTAAGAAGATATTCATAAGCTACAGCTACAGCACTTGGAGAGGCTGAAGCTTTGAGTGTATTAAGTACCCGATTGCCTGACTACCATTCTAATTTGATAAAGACATTAGTATCTATATTCTGTTTAGGTGAATTACTGAAGTAGGGTTAAATTATGTGTAGTTTGGAAATGCACATTTTAACAATTACTTTTCGATAAGGCTTGCACGCAATTAATTGGAGTCGATTGAAGAAAGATTAGAGTCCCATAATTCTGGCTTGATCAGCGAACTGAGGAGTGCTTCTTCTTAATTCTTCAAAAGTACCTTGCCCAAGGAGCCTTCCATTTTCTATGTAATAAATTCTATCAGCGTCGAGGATTGTTGAGAGGCGGTGAGCAATAACTAGAATTGACATTTTGCCCTTGAAAGAGATTATTTCTGCCGCAATCTTTGACTCCGTTATCCCATCAAGAGCTGACGTGGCTTCATCTAAAACAAGCAATCTAGGGGAGGTCAATAGAGCTCTGGCAATTCCAATACGTTGTTTTTGGCCCCCACTTACCTTTGCGCCGTTTTCCCCAAGCACTGTCGCCATTCCTAAAGGCAAGCTTCCTACAAAGTCCTTAAGTCGTGCACTTTCAATTGCTGCATAAACCGCGTCAAGAGGTACGTCACTTGGCTCGAATCCGAGAGTTACATTTTCGAGAATACTCTTGTTAGCTATAAACACCTCCTGCGAAACATATCCGATAGCGCCAGGCCATTTCTTAATTGCATCTCGAGGAGGCAGCCCAGAAATTTGTATCTGCCCCGAGCTTGGGCTGTTTATGCCAAGTAGACAATCCAAAATAGTAGTTTTGCCAGATCCAGAAGGGCCAACTACAGCGATAAATTCACCCTCATTGATTTGTAAATTCAAATTCTCAACAGCAGGCGATTGAGTATCTGAATATCGTTTAGTCAGGCAATCAATTTTTACTGCTGCTCTAAAATCGCCATGCTCCCACACAAATGGAGACACCTCCTTCCGCACTAATTGCGAAGTAACATCAAACATCGCTAGCATTTCTAGAGTTGGCTCAGTCTGGCCAAGTGTTCCTTTGACTAGCAACGCTCCTTGCTGAATGCGCAAAACTGCTGGGGCAATTCGAGTTCCTGCTGCTAAGAAGACAGCTAATACCGAAACCGCTTTGGGGGCATCGTGAATAAAGAATTGAATTGCAGTCACACAGAATGCCCCTATTAAAACACTGCCCTCGATTACATACTTGCTGACATTCGGAAGAAAAGCCATACTGGCAGTATTGCTTGCAAATAAATGACGGTTTTTTGAGAATTTATCTATATAGAAGTTCCTGCGATTTCGCACCAATACCTCACGGTAAGAGTTAATGACCTCTATGAGCAATTCACTCGATTCAATCTGAAGTTTAGAATGATTGCGCCCAAGAAGAGATGCTTCTTTGTTGAGAATTCTATATAGAATCAGCCCAACTAGGCCAAAAAAAACTAAGCTAGACAGGGCCATAGTTATATCAACTGCTAGCATTCCTATAAAAATAATCAGAAGAAGTGAAAAATCCGCCACAAGTGATACAGATGTTCCAATTATGTATACAAATATTGCATCGATTCCGATAGTGAGTTTGTAAAGTACACCTTGGGAAGACTCCGAATTGATTTGGTCGTAGGGCTGCTTTAGAAAAACTTCAGTCGCACTACTAGAAACATTTGCGCTCTTAGAACTTAAAAATCTTAGAATCTTTCGAGTCATCAGAACGGAGAACACTGTTCGAATTATGAATAGCAGAATTGCTGTCACTCCCAAAATGGCACTCTGCATTTGAAAATTTAGGTCATCAATTTGAAAAAAAGCTAGTACTGAATTGACACGACTTGATGCAGCAGTTGATTGAACCCCGGCTACCGCTAGAGCACCTAAAATTCCCACGATGGCGATGCCAACCAAGTCTAGAATACTCATCGTGATCTGAACGCCTACAATTAGATAAAGCTTTTTACGATCCTTATGATTCAATAAAGTAAAACACTTAGAAATTTGCGAGTAGCGCAATTTTTCCCTTATTCTTCTATTCATAATTCTCATCGAAGACTTTCGAGATAAAGCCTATATTCCGAGCCAGCGGCATAGCCTGATGCTGAGTGAAATAGTTGATCTTTAGTCATCCAGCCATTCGCCCATGCTATTTCTTCAAGGCAAGCAATTTTAGTGTCTTGTCTACTTTGTATTGCATGAACGTACTGAGTGGCAGAATTAAGAGAGTCTACTGTCCCAGTATCAAACCATGCGGTCCCTCTATCAAGTACTGTCACTTGAAGTCGATTATTCGTCAGATAATGCTGATTAATTGATGTTATTTCAAGCTCATTACGATTACTTGGTCTAATTGTTTTAGCTATCTTGATAACATCATTATCGTAAAAGTACAGACCTGGGATTGCGAACTTGGAGCGAGGAACACTTGGCTTCTCAGCAATTGATAGAGGCTCCAAATTTTCATTTAGTTCGATAACCCCGTACCTCTGAGGATCACTCACCTTGTAGGCAAATATTCTTGCCGAGTTTGACTCAAGCGATTTTTTTAGGGCTCGACCTAAACCGGTTCCATGAAAAATATTGTCACCAAGTACCAATGCAACTTGATCATCCTCAATAAAACTTTCACCGATGATGAAGGCCTCTGCTAGTCCTCGCGGCTGTTCTTGAATCGCATACTTGAAGTTGACCCCGATGATGCTCCCATCACCTAATAAGCTCTCGAAACGAGGCAAATCTTGAGGTGTCGAAATGATGAGAATGTCCCGAATGCCTGCCAGCATTAGTGTGGAGATTGGGTAGAAAATTAAAGGCTTATCGTAAATGGGCAATAACTGCTTACTGACAACCCTGGTTAATGGCCAAAGTCGTGAACCAGTTCCGCCTGCAAGTACGATACCTTTCATTGACTAAGTGTAATGCCTGCGGCCTCGAGATTGCTTGAGGTCTTGAAATACGGGAGTCAAAATGAAAGTGCTTGTGACGGGCGGTGCAGGATTTATCGGGTCAAATTTTGTACGTATGGCTATTGGTGGTCACTTTCCAGACATCGATAGAGTTACAGTTCTGGATAATCTTTCGTACGCAGGAAATCTGGAGAATCTGAAATCTGTAGAAAAACAGATTGAATTTATTGAAGGTGACATTCTAGATTCATACTTAGTACAAAAACTACTTTCAAAAGTGGATACGGTCATCAATTTTGCAGCTGAGTCCCATGTCGATCGTTCAATTCTCAACCCAAAGATATTTGTGCAAACCAATATCGTGGGAGTGCAGAACTTTCTTGACTTAATGAGATTGTTTCCTGAAAAAAGATTTCTTCAAGTTTCAACAGATGAAGTTTATGGCTCAATAGCCGCTGGGAGTTGGGATGAGACTTCACCCTTACAGCCTAATTCTCCGTATTCTGCAACTAAAGCATCTGCTGATTTACTAGTTCAGAGTTACTACAAAACATTCCACTCCAATGTTGTTATCACACGCTGCAGCAATAACTATGGGCCATTTCAGTTTCCTGAGAAAATTATTCCATCTTTCATCACTCGTCTCCTCCAAAGTCAAAAAGTTGGAATTTACGGTGATGGAAGTCATAAGCGAGATTGGCTTCACGTCGATGATCATTGCAGAGGCATTTATGCAGCAGCGGTAAGAGGTGATTCGGGTGAAATTTATAATCTTGGTGGTGGCACCGAGTTATCGAATAATGAACTCACCGAAAGAATATTAAAACTTACAGAAGCCAGTGATTCTTTAGTTGAGTTCGTGAAGGATAGGCCAGGCCACGACCTTAGATACTCCGTAAACTGGAGTAAGTCCGAAAGATACTTAAGTTATTCACCACAAGTTGAATTTGATTCAGGGCTCTCAGAAACTGTCGAATGGTACAAAACCAACCCCAAATGGTGGGGAAAAGCCTAAAACGCTCAGAGATATTCTCTATTGTAGTAATTGACATTCATATTTCTTTTTTCCACGGGTTTTTGATTACCTTATTAGGTAGTTTACTTTGGAAGTCGCGGGGAGATTTTTGGCCAATAATCTAACTACTGCCGCGTGGGGCCGCTGCACAACCAAGATCCCCACCAATTTATGTATTTAGAGCCTTGCCTCAAAAAGCGGCTTAAATTTGATAGAGCAATCCACACATTTAACCCTGAGAATAATTGCTTGCCAATTGTGTTGATACACTAGCAACTGATGATGCAGAGACTTAATCTTCCTATTCATGGTGCATATACTGTGACTTCTGAGTTGCACCATGATTCGCGCGGCTACTTCAGAGAATGGTTTTGGGGCGGGGAAAGCGAATTTGAGATAATCCAAGGAAACCTTTCCTACTCGAAGAAAAACGTCATTCGCGGACTTCACGTCAGTACTGCGGCTGGAGGACAAGCAAAATGGATTACATGCGTAACTGGGTCAATAAATGATGTGTTGCTTGACTTGAGGCCTAATAGTCCAACTTTCCTTCAAAAGGTTGCAATCGAGATATCTGCAGGATCTGGAATAGCTGTGAAAATTCCGCCTGGTGTTGCCCACGGTTTTTGCAGTTTAGAGGATGAATCGGTCGTGACGTATTTAGTTTCATCGAAGTATGATCACGAATCAGAAGTCGGAATTTACCCTTTAGATCCTGAAATAGGTATTTCTTGGGGTGTTTCTAACCCTATTCTTTCCCACAAGGATTCGAACGCTATGAAATTGACTGAGTTTATGTTCAAATATGAAAAAAGCATGGAGAGCCACTTTGGAAATTAACGGAGTCATCCTCTTCGACTCTCTCCCAAGCAAAGATAACCGTGGGTTATTTCGCAAAGTATTTTCGAGCAAAAACACGCATATGGATTTTAATTTACGCGAAATTTTCTTTTCAGAGAGCGAGTCAGGTGTTTTTAGAGGAATGCACCTGCAAACCTCGGACTCAGAAAGTGGCAGAATCATTTCACTGCTTGATGGTGAAGTTATTGATGTTCTCATTGATCTGCGTGCGAGTTCAACTACCCACTTGAACATAATGGAAATCTTATGGACGCCTGATAGTTCCCATGGGGCGATTTATGTTCCACCAGGCGTCGCGCACGGCTTTCTTGCAATAAAGAAATCCTTGCTTGTGTATGCCTCTGACAAGAATCATGTCCCGAACCTTGATTCCGGAGTAAACATACTAACCCTGCCTGTAAGTTTTAGATCAGAGATTAAAAACATCAGTGATAGAGATCAGTTGCTTCCGAGCATCCAAGATTGGATAAAAGGGACTCTCTTGTGAACATCCTTGCAGTTGGATTAGGTGGAAATCTAGGATCGTATTTTTCTAATAACAGTATTCACAAGGCGTCTCTCCAGAAAGTTGTTCGCGATGAATTTCTCCTATCGGAATTTACGATCTCGCAAGAGGTAGGGATTAAACTTCCCAAGAATTATTGTCCGGATTTGATTATAAATTTTGCAAACGCATACTTCCCTTCTCCTAATTCATCGCAAGTTGAGAAAATGAAGGCAGCAATCGTAGGTGTCTCAGAATCTATAGCTAAAACAAGTTCTATCTATTCCGCACCAGTAATTGCATTCTCCTCGTACTTTCAATATCCACCCTTAAGATTGAGACCTTGGTCGTCATATTCACTATTGAAGGATCAAAGTATTGAAATCCTTCGTAATTCAAGTAATAACTTTATTGAATTAACCTTAGGCGATAATTACGGAGGTAGAAGACGAGATAAATTTTTTGATGTCGCCCTACTATCGAATCTTCAGGGAACACAATTTGATGCAAACCCTGGTGACTCTCTGTTGAACTTGCTCCACCTGAGTGATATTTGTCGAGGTATTGACCAGATTATTTTAAACTTAAGTTCATTTAATGGCCATCACCATTTTGAGCTTAGAAGTCAGAGCTCCCAGACGCTCAGAGAAATAGTTTCTTTAATTGACTCTGAAAGAGGTATTGAGACACGAGTTAACTGGGGTGCCATCCCTTATCGCGAAAAAGAAGTTTTTGAGGATTGGAAATGTGGAGAAGTTCTCGAAGGGTGGCAGTCAATTTCAGACTTAAGTTCCTATATACGCAATTTTACTATTTAAACTACGCGCCACGGTCTTTCACCATTTAGCAGGTAATTACTAAGAATTCTCTTCTCACGCAGTGTATCCATCGGTTGCCAAAAACCTTCATGCTGATATGCCATAAGCTCTTTTTCACGTACTAAATCATGGATGATGCTGGTTTCGAATGGTTCAGAAGGCCTTGTATGGTAATCAAGGATGCGGCGGTTAAGAACAAAGTAACCACCGTTAATCCAGCCCTCATCACTTTGATTCTTCTCACCAAAACGGTCAACGACGTTGTCATGAATTTCCATGTGCCCAAATCTTGCTGGGGGACGAACTGCAGTAACGGTTGCGAGCTTGCCATGAGCGTTATGAAAATCAATCAGATTTGAAATTGGTACGTCAGATAAACCATCTCCATATGTAGCAAGGAACAAGTCATCGGGGTAAATCGCCATGCACTGAGCAATGCGATCGGCTGTCTGTGTATGTAACCCAGTTTCTAGTGCAGTGACTTTCCAATTAATCTCCGCATGCTCTGAAACGTGGTTCACAGTTTTACTCAGGGTGTCAACATTAATGCTGCCTGATAATTGATTTAGGTCAATAAGCCATCTCTTAATGACTTCACTCTTATATCCAAGCGCGAGTATAAATTCATTAAATCCTTGTCGCGCAAAGTTATCCATTATGTGCCAGAGAATTGGTTGTTCATCAATCGCAACCATTGGTTTTGGTCTTTCATCTGTTTCTTCTGAGATTCTTGTTCCCATACCTCCACAAAGAATTATGACCTTCACTTCTTCACAGCTTTCTTTACGAAGTTCGCAATGGAGTCGATCACGAAATCAAGCATTTCGGGCGTTAGACCGGGCCAGACGCCTACCCAAAAAGTGTCATTCATAACAATGTCAGTATTCTCTAAACTTCCGACTACGCGCCTTTCAATATTTTGAAATGCAGGTTGCTTTAAGAGATTTCCTGCAAAAAGTAATCGTGTTCCGATGTTGGCGTCATTCAAAGCTGAAACAATTTCATTTCGAGTAAAAGGGGAGGACTTGCGAACCGTTATTGGGAATCCAAACCATGAAGGGTTACTATTCTTGGTCGCTTCAGGAAAAATTAAAAACTCTGTAAGTTCGCAAAGTCCCGTTTTGAGATATTCAAAGTTACTCCTGCGTTTCTCAACGAATCCATCTATTCTTTCCAATTGAGCCAAACCTATCGCTGCGGCAATATCCCCACTCTTCAAGTTGTATCCGATGTGTGAATATGTGTATTTGTGGTCGTAGCCTGGTGGAAGATCACCTAACTTCCATTCGAATCGTTTCAAGCAAGTGTTGTCGCACCCAGGCAAGCACCAGCAATCGCGGCCCCAATCGCGAAATGACTCGATTAAGGGCTTAAGTTTTGCTCGGTTCGATAGTACTGCTCCACCTTCGCCGGTCGTAATATGGTGTGCAGGATAAAAACTAAGGGTGGATAGATCGCCAAATGTGCCAAGCTTTTTACCTTCTAACTCTCCACCTAGCGCATCACACGTATCCTCAATCAACCATAAATTATTATCTTTGGCGAATTGCTTCATCAAATTGACTTCAAATGGATTTCCAAGGGTATGAGCCATCATAATTCCGCGAGTCTTTGGTGAAATAGCTTCAAATACCTTTTCGGTATTTGCAACATAAGTGGGGATGTCTACATCCACGAAAACTGGAACTAATCTATTTTGAATTATCGGAGTAACGGTTGTGGGAAACCCTGCGGCGACAGTGATAATTTCGTCTCCAGGTTTTAGGGCATCAGATCCCAAACTAGGACTAGTTAATGCACTGAGAGCCACAAGATTTGCAGAAGATCCAGAATTCACCATAAAAGCATTCCTAGTATTTGTATATTTTGCTAGTTTGCTTTCAAATTCAGTTGTGTAAGGCCCGGATGTTAACCAAAACTCTAAACTTGCATTAACTGCCGCCCGCAATTCTTCTTCCCCGAAAACCTTTCCCGTTACGGGAACGTGCGAGGCCCCCGCGATGAATTGCTTAACACCATGCTTCGAACGCATTGCCTCCGACACGAGTGACTGCACTAGATCTGGCACTTCCACTGACCGGTCTCTTTCCTCTTAGAATCTAAATCTAAGCATATAGGGGTACACTTTCCTAGTGTTCGAAGCGAGTGCCTTTACTAAATTAAAGTCATTACAGGGTCCAATACTGGTAACTGGACATACAGGCTTTAAAGGGACTTGGTTAGTCGAATTGCTTGAGAGTCTTGGCTTTGAGGTTGTTGGTTTGTCTTTACCTGCAGAGCAAGATTCATTAAGAGACAGAATCGGTTCTGAGCGCAGGTATGTTGATTTTTTTGTCGACGTAAACAATTCTGAAAAAGTTAATGAAGTAGTGGCAACCGTGAAGCCAGGATTTATTTTTCACTTGGCTGCACAGGCAATAGTTTCTGAAGCATTTTCGAATCCTGCTAAAACTTATATGACCAACATGGTTGGAACATTGAACGTCATTGAAGCTGCTAAGAATTTAGATCAGTGTAGAGGTGTGCAAGTTATAACTACAGATAAAGTGTATTGGAACGACGAATCTGGAAAAGCCTTTTCCGAACAAGATGCAATTTTTGGTTATGATCCTTATAGCGGAAGTAAAGTAGGAGCTGAAGCGGTTGTGGCGGGATTACAGTCTTTGTATAAAGATAGACATGGACTATTGATTCAGAGCGTTCGCGCTGGAAACGTAATCGGCGGTGGTGATTTTGCGGTTAATCGATTACTGCCAGATATCATAAGAAGCATTCTAAATGAAGAAGTTTTTACAGTTCGCAATCCGGAGAGTACTCGACCTTGGCAGCACGTTCTTGAACCCTTGACTGGTTACGTGATGGCGGCGGAGAGAATGCTCAAATATCAAGATAATTCTCCCTACAACTTTGGACCAACCGAGGACTCATTAAGCGTTTCTCAGGTCGTTAGTATAATTAGAGAAATATGGCCAAAGTTAGTCATTAATTCAGCAGTTGAAAAAGTTCTCGGCATGCATGAGGCGAAGACACTTCAAATTTCACCGACTAAAGCGATACATGAATTAGGTTGGAGCCCAATTTTTTCTCAGCAAAAAGCTATAGAGCTAACTATCAATTGGTGGGACAAAGTCTTGAGTGGTAAGAGTTCTCCGTTATTGGCGATGCGTTCAGATATAGAGTTACTTATTTCTGGTTCAGTTAATGATTAAACTAAATAATGTAACAATCATCTCTTTGGCAGGCATAAATTACGATTCGGCGGTACGAGCGATCGAATTCTCTCAGCGAGGGATTCATTTTGCCGATTCTAAAATTCTATCCCCCGGGAAGCCACAATACTTGCCGAGCTCAATTAGATGGGAGCAAACTCCTAAACTGCGACTTCGCGCACCGGGCATAGATGATTACAGCCACTATTTTCTTTATGAGATTTGGAAACACATTGATACAGAATTCGCCCTAGTTGTGCAAGGTGATGGTTTTGTAATAAACCCGAATTCGTGGACAGAAGAATTTCTAGAGTATGACTACATCGGAGCTCCTTGGCCAATTCGCTCGGATGCGTACATTGATCCATTTGGAAATCATCGTCAGGTTGGCAACGGAGGGTTCAGTTTGAGGTCTAAAAAACTTTTAACCCTGCCGCAGTCGATTGACATCCCTTGGGATGTAAATGCGGACAGATACTACAAACAATTCAATGAACGAGGTCTAGCAGAAGATGGAAATATTTCTGTGCATAACCGCCACTTGTTTGAATCGGGTGGATGCGTTTACGCAGATGTCGATGTAGCGGCTCGCTTTGCTCGTGAAATGCCCGTCAGAGAAAGCCGTGGGATAAAGCCTTTTGGCTTTCACAAATACAGACCTGGCCAAAGTAGACTCAAGCTCATCCGTCATGCCCGAGCTTGGGTACCCGGCTATCTAGGACTTCGATAAATTTTAGCTTTCTCGACCTTTCCAAGTCCAAGTTGGTTCTGCAATTTCAGCAGTTGACCAAAATGATTTTGAAACGTTATATGCGGCCCAGTATTTTGGGGCAATAACAATTTCAGCTATTTGATTTGTCCATGCGCCCCACCATGAAAAACTTGAATTACTCAAAATCAAGTGTCTAGCATTTTGCAAAATTGCGAAGTCGCGACCAATCAACTTTGAGGGTGGTGATATGTAGATTCTGCCGGCAATGATTTTGACCCCACCACTACTAATAATTCTATAGTTTGGAAAATATTCTCTAGCCTTTTCGGTATCGTCTGTTACAACTAAGAATTTCATATTCGCATTGATTGAGAGCATATGTTCAATGGCCTTCTTATAATAGTTCGGACCTAAAAATACATTACTTATACCCTTGTATTCGCCACCACGAAAATTAATTACACAGCCATCAAAGGTTTCACCCGGAACTTTGAACCAACTAGAAATTTCATTCTTATGTGCAGAAATATAAGACAAAGACTGCATGTTCCCATCTAATAAAGTGTTTGGTTTAAGTTGAAAAAAATTAACATCCCCAGGTGAGACATCAAAGTTATATTGAGGCTCACGAATCAATTCTTCGCGGAGGTAGGATGTAAATGCTCCCGGAGTACGTTCTTTCGGTGTACGCGCGCTTGACCTTAAGGTTGCCGTGCCAAAATCAAGTTTCATGAAGTCTTTGCCCTTAAATCGATGTGAACCAATTATCGAGAAATCTAAATTTTGATCTATAGCTAAAGATCGCAATGAAGCATAAACCCATAATTGATTTCCAAAACCCTGGCCTCTAAAAAATTCAGTTCCAATCATTTCTTTATTAGATATCCAAACTTGTCTAAATTTGAGTTGATAAAAGTAGGTAAAAATTCCAGGTCTTTTCTAAGTTTAAACTTTGTTCTTTTTCTTGGAAATATATCTTTAAGGTTGTTAATATTTTTCTCAACAGATTGCATGATTTCTATGGTATTCAACTCTTGATGTGCAGCAGAATCAATTTTTAGTTTTACGCGTTCCGTCACAGGGGATTCATCCGAACTTCCAATATAGGTAAAGTGCCATCCACCATTTTTAACTCTTTTACCTACTCTTTTGTGAATTGGGTCTCTCAACTCTGTCATTGAATAATTTTTAGAATACTCCCACTTTGAAATATTTGATCCAAGCCACTTGCGATTGATTACAAATGGATATTCCCCCGTGTATGACATTAATGTATTGGAAACCTCTTCGACATTCAAATAGAAGTAGTATTGATTTTGCGCCAAGTGCACAATACTTACGCCATCCTCCAAATGTTCCAAAGCTCTTTCTAATGCGGGTAAAGATGGAATTTCATCAACATCGCCATAAATCATGTAGTCATTTACTGTGCAATATTTTTCGAGTATAGATTTCGCCTGATCCCGCTGATATCGATCTCTCTCAAATGGATTCAGATTTGGAACATCGTCTACTATTTGATGAATTATTTTGCCTTCAAATTTTTTAAATCTTTCCTTATTCTCCTCAAAAAATAGTGGTTTAGCTTTACCTGAGAAGGTTGTAGTCGCTTCTGTCAAAACAAAGTGGTCGACGTGACTATTTAGATGTTCTAACCTGATTTCTAATAAGTCAATCTCATTGAAAAATGGAAAAACATCGTAGACTTTCACCATTCTAGTATCGCAGACTTTACGAGTCTAGACTCGAGATTGGGGAGAGTGTCAATGATTAGTCGTCAGGCTGACATATCTGTTTGTATCCCAATTCATGACCCTGCTAGTAAGAACAAAGAGTATTTGAGGGAGGGAGTTACCTCAATTTTATCTCAGACAGTACTTCCCAAGGAAATTGTCTTTACTTCAAATCATAAGGTCATCTACCTGCAAGATATTCTCTCCATCATTCCGAAAGAGATCACGTCCTTGGTAAAGATCGCACCTACAAATGGCGCAAGTGAGAATTTCAATAATTCGGTCACCGCCGCAAGTGGCAAGTATGTAAAGCTGCTTTGTCAAGACGATTTCTTGCTCGATGTAGGACACTTTGAGGCGGCAGTTAATTCGATGGAAATTGCAAAACATTCATGGCTAACTACGGGCTGCCAACATTTTGAGGAAGCCAGTAGTTCCTTTACTCGTAAAATTCGACCGAGGTATCGCAATAAACTGATCCGTGGAGTAAATACAATTGGATCACCAAGCGTTGTATTCTTTAAGAGAAGTGATTTTCTACCCTTTTCTGGCAAATTGGAGTACATGTACGACTGTGAGTGGTACGTACGAATGTTTCATAATCTGGGAAAACCTTTAATCCAATCTGGCTCCGATGTGGCAATTCGAATTCATAAGAATCAATCAACCAATACGGTGTCTAAACTTCTAGAATCTGAAGTCCTGATTTCCTCACAGATGCACTCAAAGAAATGGTTGAATCTATTTGGTCCTTGCGCTTGTATCAGAGATAGAAAACTTCAGTGACAACTAGAGATTCAACTTTTGAATTGGCCGGCGGGATAGGTAATCAACTATTTCAATTTTCTGCTGGGCTGTCATTCGCAATTGAAACGGGAAAACCTTTGCAGTTTGATGTTTCGAGACTTGGTCGCGGGACGAGCAAGAGGCGTGAAAACGTACTTGATATGGTTACATTATCCGGATCTTCAAGTGTTAAGTATTTAGTTTCAACATCACGTAGACCTAAGATCTTAGATTCAATAGTTTCTAGGTCGAAATTTGCAAGACATGTGGAGAAGAAATTAATGAGAGTTTATACCTCTCCTTCTGTCGGGTATGACGAAGGCATTTACCATTTGGGAGATAAAGCACACGTTCGAGGATACTTTCAAAGCTATCGGTACAATGAAAATCTTCAAATGCGGGGAATTTTTATCTCATTCGATGAATCCCATTTCTCAAAAGCTTATTGGAATCTAGTAGAAGAAATTGACTTTGAAGCCGATTTGGCGATTCATATTCGGCGCGGTGATTACTTACAGCATAGGGAAACTATTGGGTTATTAGATGATTCCTTTTTTGAACAAGGAATTAACACCCTCAATCCGAAAGCTCGAGTGTTTATTTTTTCAGATGACACTCAACTAATGTTGAGTGGTTTTGAAAAATACGAAATCAGGCCCACAACAGACTTATTATCTACACACCCCATTGAATCGCTGGCACTTATGTCTAAGTTTAAAAACATTGTCTTATCTAATTCAACATTCTCTTGGTGGGCCGCCTCAATAGGTAGAGTAGATAAAAACGTAGTTTGTCCGGAACCTTGGTATCGAAATCTGAAATCCCCAGAAGATATAGTCCCTGACAGCTGGATTAAATCCGAATCAAGTTGGGTAACTATTCATGACTAAACCCAAAGTCGATATCATTATGCCGTTTCATCAACAGACACATATGCTAAAGGAAGCTATTTCTTCGGCCCAAGAATCAACAATGGTGAGCGTCAGAATTATTGCAATTAATGATTCTGGATTAGCAGTGGATAAATCGGAATTAGGATTGCGTGAAGTTGATTTGTTGGAAAATTCAAACACTAAAGGATATCAAGGAGCGCTCGCAACAGGAATGCAGCTTTCGACAGCAGAGTTCATCACATTTTTAGATAGCGATGACATTTTGGATAAGGAAAAGATCTTTCGTCAAGTAATTGCATTGGAAACGGATCAAGCCAATCTCGCTACCGGTGAAATCTTACGCTTTGATAGATCCATCCACCGTACCTTCCAGTCACCACTTAGTAGTGATTTGATATCAAGAATGAGCCAAATCGAAAAATCAATATTTGGTGCCTACGGCGCTGATTCGACTTTGATGTTCAGGGCTTCACAACTAAAAGAAACTTGGGGCATTCACTCATCTTTTCCCTCTAGATTATCTGACTTCGGCTGGCTACTTTCAGTTTTGCCCTCTACCAAGATTATCCATTGCAAGAGTGCCATTTATTATTATCGAACTCACCAAGGCCAAATGTCCAGAGTTGGAGATTTAAGGAGCGAATGGTTGGCACTTCATCCACTTTGGACTAGCAATCTAAAGACATTTTTGGGAGAAAGCTCAGTTAGATTTCCTGAAATAGCGTCATCAGTCTCTCAGGCTATTGCCTTTCCAACTTCACTTCCCAGACTGGATCGTGTAGACAAGATCGAGCTGACTTCTTTATTGAAGGCTATTGCAGATAAGTTGCATACAATTTATCCGGAGGAAAGTAAGTCCATAAATTTTCTAATCGGGATCAGACTTGCTATTGCCAATCGAGGACTAAATCCCAAGTATTTAGGTTATTCGATTTTGTTGTTTTTCAGGTTTTTCTATTCCTTCAACCTGGGTAACAGAATGCGAAGACAATGATTTCAGTGGTGATTCCTTCAAATAATTGCAACTCCTGGTTAGAAGAAGCGATTGACTCAGTACTTAACTCAAAGTGCAATGTCGCGATAGAAATTTTCCTAATTCTGAATAATTTGAGCTATGGCGAAGATTTTAAACTTCAACAGATTGAAAATAAGTACGGCGATAGGCTTAGAACGGTAAATTTGGGAAGCGTATCACTCGTGGATGCGCTAAATTTTGGAGTCAATAATTCAAAATATGATTTCATCGCCCGATTAGATTCCGACGACACTATGTCCGAATTTCGTCTGCAGAAACAATACGATTTCCTAGTAGAAAATAAAAGAGTTGCAGCCGTTGGAAGCGCCGTGAATTTAATTGATGTAAAGTCCCAAATAGTTGGAAAGCGACGCTACCCCTTAACTAATCCAGAAATAAAGGCTTGTTTTCGTTTTGGCAATTGCCTGGCACACCCAACGATGATGTTTAGACGAGATGTGTTCAACTTTACTGGTGGCTATTCAAACGATTACCGCTTTGCAGAGGACTTTGATTTTTTTGTGCGGATCTCTCGAAATTTCCAAATTGCAAACTCGCCAGAATTTTTAACCAACTACAGAGTTTTCGATGGTCAAATTACAGCTCAATTTATCGGAATACAAGAAACCAACTCCTTGGCAATAATTAAGCGGGAATTTAATTATTATTCCTATAAACCCAAGTACAAACTCATTCTTGAATCCAAAATCCTCAAATCTAGGTTCGCTCGTACTCGAGACCTCAAATTCGGCGGGGAGAAACTCGTTTTTTGGACAGTGATTGGTTTATTGCTAAATTTTAAAGCAACGTTTCAGTATGTCCGTCAGGCGCTGCTTAACTCTAGGTTTGGCAGTATTCATCTGACAAACGTGACTTGGTGATTGCAGTTTTCTGGAAATCTCAATTTTCAAATTATCTATATCCGGTCTGAGATTGTATCCGCTCATAAAGATCATTGGCAGAATTCTTTCAACCATGTATGCCTCATCAGGAAAGAAATCGTATGAAGCTATTTCCGATAGATTTAAATAAAGTGACTTAGGGTGACGCAGAATATGCTCTTTAGTAATCAAGAAGCAAGCACCAGGTGAGAAAAGTAAATGTCTTCCTGGCTCGTAATCCTCAAACAAACGAACTGCGAACTGGTCAAAAGTGCAAAATAATTTGTGGCTCTCTTGGCGCACGTACCAAGAGTCATTGATTTCAAGATACATACCCGGAAACGGAACATCATTAACTCGATTATCCAATTCGACTTTCGGGTCATGATAAAAGTTTGTGTAGAAATCATTATTGATGTTTAGTTCTAGATATTCTCTCGTGCAATGCCTTCCAATGATATTAGCCTTAAGAAATGCGATTTTTAATGGCAAGTCATCATAATTATCAACTATAAAATTAAGAATATTATTTAAATCATGGCCAACATGGCTGGCTTTTATTGCCCCTAACTCTCGGTTAGCTGTAGCCCATTCTGGATCATTTGATTGATCAATCAGAACGTAGTCTGAGCCATATTTAGTGAGATGCTCTCCTGTGTTGTTAAAACTCGAAATCACTAAGAAAGGTTTCTGTTGTAACACTATTTGTCCAACTTTCTGGTTAATTTGTTAATTTCTCTGATCGACCATTTAGGGGAAAACTGTTTGGCAATTAATTATCGCTAATCTGTGAAAACAAACTTTTTATGCTTTCTTCAAGGGAGTGATGTGAACTAAATCCGATCTCATTCCTAATTAGAGATACATCAGCACAAAGAAACGCTGGATCTCCTCTTCTGGGATCTTCTCCCACGGGCACCACGGCTGAATCTCCTGATGCAGCGCAGACTAACTTAATCACTTCACGCACAGAATTACCGCCACCCGTGCCCACATTCATTGCAAAGGGCAACTTGGCAGCGGCATCTGCCACAGCGAGGTGGGCTTGTGCGATATCACGGACATCGACGTAATCTCGCACGCAAGTTCCATCGTGAGTTTGGTAATTCGTCCCATAGATAATGGGAAGTCGACCGGCCTTTAGTTTATTGATTACGATCGGAACGAGATTTTCAACAGAGTTATCAATGAGTTCAGGGCCTGCTGTACCGACAACGTTGAAAAAGCGCAGGGAAGTTCCGTGATTGCCAGGAAAATTAAGGAACTTATCTACCTCGCCTTCAGCTGCAAGTTTCGATGCACCGTACGGTGAGATGGGGTTTTTGGGATCATCTTCCTTGACCGGGTTTGAATGCTCAGGCGCTCCGTAGACGGCTGCGGTGGAGGAGAAGATGAAGTGGTGGATTTTGTGCTTTCTGGCGAGCTCGAGCAAGGAAGTTGTTGCATGAAAATTAACCTCAAAATACTCATCGGGCTTATCCATCGATTCCCCAACTGATTTCAGGGCTGCGGTATGGACAATTCCGTAGGGGTTGTACGTGGAGAGCACTTCATCGAACTTTGCAGTGTCCCGGATATCGGCAACAATAAGAGGGATCGCTTTACCGTGTTTCTCGCGCAGGTATTGGATGCGAGATTCAAGACCCTGGTAGAGCGAGTCGCAGATGACAACTTCTTTGCCACTAGATAAGAAGGTATCTGCCACATGAGCACCTATGTAACCTGCCCCACCCGTGATAAGCCAAGTTTGGGGGGTCATGGAGTGAGTATAAGTAAATCTGTAACCTTTTGGCTTGGGCAGACCAGACACGCTCAAACCCTCAATGCCGGCTTTACCCTTCCCCATCCCATAGACTAGAGACCTGATTCCGGCAGGCTTGTTTCTCGCTGCCATTCGGCGAAAGCCCTGCTATCCATTCCCCCAACCACGCTCAAACCACCGCAACTCGAGGATCTTTCTAAAGATTCATTTCAAAAGGGCACAACATTTTGCCCCCAGCGGTGTCTTAACTAATAGAGGGCAAGACGTTGCCTTCGTTTTACAAACTCGCGGGAGTTACTCAAATGGCACTATTGAAGTCAAATG
>Ga0315905_10002195_pt1 | contig 20554 bp, 19 predicted proteins | sample LakEriMetagenome_5_FD_203522 | JGI IMG/M metagenome (GOLD analysis project Ga0315905, IMG submission 203522) | Freshwater fungal communities from buoy surface, Lake Erie, Ohio, United States - Buoy 4 MA121 | ecosystem: Environmental > Aquatic > Freshwater > Lake | place: USA: Lake Erie, Ohio...
TTAAGAAGGCGATTACTCATTGTCTTGAGACCGCCAATACCAGTAAAAAGGACCAACTTGCAACATTATTGACTTGGAATTTTCAATCCTTCCGAAAAGTTAAGTTTTTAGCCGTTTAGAGTATATTAAGCTATTCAAGGCAAGACTATAGCACAGGGTAATGAATCCTAAGGGAAATCTCCTTGTAAGGAAAACAACCTCCTTCCAGGATCTGCTTGAAGATTTACCGTTAAAATCGGAATTCCCAGAGTTTGAGCCGCTGCTAAGGCCGGAGAATCGCTTTCTTTGGGCAAAATTAGGGCTTTTGCTTTCAGATCTTCCAAATAAAAGGCAAATTCCACTTGACGATAATTAGGATTGAGCGGCGCACACACAACCCCAGCCGTAACCCCAGTAAACACCACCGCCATGGCCATACCATTGGGGAGGGCAACGGCAACGCGATCGGTTTTCTTGATGCCAGAGACCCGCAGTTGTTGCGTCAACAGGCAAATCTGATCTGCTAATTGTTGATAGCTCAGATTCGGGCTGTCCGGGAGATTGAAGAGCGCTTTGTTGGAGAAGCTTTTGGGCGATCTCACACAAATCTGCTACACAGTGCGCTGTCGGAATGGGTGCCATGTTAGGAAAGTGAACCGAATGGGAAATCAAAAGAATTGATTAACTGAAAGGAGAAGGGAAAACGAAAGCCCCAAAATATAGTTCAAAAGCCACTATAATATCCAACACGTTTCTTGTCAGCAGATTGCCCTAAATTGAGTCTGATTACCATGTTACCCAACGCCGATCGCCGCCAAGCCGTCCAATCCCTCTACAATACCTATCCCTTTCCCCCGGAACCTTTATTGAATGAACCCCCACCGGGCTATAACTGGCGTTGGCACTGGACGGCCGTTCATAATTTTTGTACAGGACGCAAACCGGCTAAACAAGCGATTCGTATTTTGGATGCAGGCTGTGGCACCGGGGTGGGGACAGAATATTTGGCTTATCTGAATCCTGAGGCGGAGATTTGCGGCGTCGATTTGAGTGAAGGGGCGTTAAAGGTGGCTCAAACTCGCTTACAACAATCCGGTGTGATGCGGGATGGGGTCAGTTTTCACCATTTGCCCCTTGAACAAGCCGATCAGTTACCGGGACAGTTTGACTATATTAATTGCGTTGGGGTGTTGCACCATTTACCCGATCCCATCGCCGGTATTCAGGCCCTTGCTGCCAAATTAGCACCGGGGGGATTGTTCCATATTTTTGTCTATGCCGAACTGGGACGCTGGGAAATTCAACTGATGCAGCAGGCGATCGCCCTTTTACAAGGAAAAAAACGGGGCGATTATCGGGATGGGGTAGCGGTTGGGCGAGAAATTTTTGCCAGTTTGCCAGAACAGAATCGTTTGGTTAAACGGGAAAAAGAGCGTTGGTCCCTGGAAAATCATCGGGATGAATCCTTTGCTGATATGTATGTCCATCCCCAGGAAACCGATTACAACATCCAGACCTTATTTGAATTAATTGATGCCGCCGGATTGGAATTTTTAGGATTTTCTAATCCTGATTATTGGCAATTGGATCGCCTGTTAGGCAAAGCGCCGGATTTGATGGAACGGGCTAAAACTTTAGGAGAACGGGAACGATATCGTTTAATTGAATTGCTTGATCCCGAAATTACCCATTATGAATTTTTCCTCGCTAAACCCCCATTAACCATTACCGATTGGTCACAGGATGATCAATTATTAACTGCCATTCCCGACATTCATCCCTGTTTAACGGGTTGGCCCAGTCGCAGTTTATTTGATTATAATTATCAACCTTTAGAGTTAACAGAAGCTGAGTTTAAGATCTTACAAATCTGTGCTGAGAATGGCGACAAGCAACAAACCGTTCAAGCAATTTTGGCAGAGACTGGCGACGATCTTGAGCTAATTCGGGACTTGCAACGGCGTCAATTACTAATCTTAGCCATTCCATAACCTAACGATAAAGTTATCTTAATCTTGGTGTGAAAAGCTAGGGCGGGTCTAATGATTAGGCCCGGCAGTGGTTACTGGGCATATTTGTTCCCAAAATTTCCCCTGGACAAGTATCAGTACCCGACTTACTGCCTCAAGTTATCTGAGTTCTCACTATTTTTCTAGCAATCCTATGGCTATCAACACCGGATTCAGTCTGATCAGCAAAATTGGTGGCTTTGCCAGTAGTAATGGCGGAGAAATTCCGGCCTTTGATCCCAGCACCGATCGCCTATTTGTCGTTGCTGGCCCTGTGGTAGAAATTCTCGATTTAGCCGATCCAACTGCTCCAACCAAAATCAGCGACTTACCGTTTAATACTGACGATGTACCCGCTGATTTTGCACTGGTTCCCAACAGTGTAGCCGTGGGTAAAGTGGGAACGGTGAGTGAAGGCATTGTGGCGATCGCCCTGGCTGTCAGAGACGACTTAAACAACCAAGCAGCCGGTCAAGTTCAGTTTTTCAATACCGCTAATGGCAGTTATTTAGGCAAAGTAGCAGTGGGCTTTTTGCCCGATATGATCACCTTTACCCCCGATGGCACTAGGTTGTTAACCGCCAATGAAGGAGAACCCAACGAAGCCTATACCGTTGACCCCGAAGGTTCTATTAGTATTATCGACCTTGCCGGGGGCGTTAATGCCGCTACGGTCAGTACCCTCGATTTCAATGCTTTTGATGGCCAAAAAGCCAGCCTCAAGGCCGATGGCGTCAAGCTATTCGGGGAAATTTTCGACCAAAATGGCAATGTTGTCCGTGAATCGACGGTTTCTGAAGATCTAGAACCGGAATATGTGGCTTTCTCCGGCGATGGCAGTAAAGCCTGGGTGACCCTTCAAGAAAATAATGCCGTGGCGATCGTTGACATTGCCAGTGCCACAGTAGAATCCATTGTCCCCCTTGGCTTCAAAGACCATAGTTTGCCCGGTAACGGTCTAGACGCGAGTGATCGCGACGGTGCTATCAATATTCAAAATTGGCCTATTTTTGGGGTTTATCAGCCGGATAGTATCGCCTCTTTCGTTGTCGCCGGAGAAACTTACTACATCACTGCCAACGAAGGGGATGCCCGTAACCGTCCCAGTGATGATGATATTTTGCCTGCTCCCTTTGATGGCGAAGGAGATATTTTTTCCGACGGAGCCCGCATTAAAGATTTAGTTCTAGATCCTACCGCGTTTCCTAATGCCGATGAACTTCAAGCAGACGAAAACATTGGCCGCTTAACGGTGACCACCAAACTTGGGGATACTGACAACGACGGTGACTTCGATCAACTCTATGCCTTTGGTTCCCGCTCTTTCTCCATTTGGGAGGGTAATGGCAATTTGGTATTCGATAGTGGCGCTCAATTTGAAGAAATTACGGCGATCGCCATTCCTGAATTTTTTAACGCCAGCAATAGCAACAACAATTTTGATAATCGCAGTGATGACAAAGGCCCTGAACCCGAAGGAGTCACCGTTGGTACGTTCCAAGACCGAACCTTTGCCTTTATTGGTTTAGAACGCATTGGTGGGGTCATGGTTTACGAAGTAACTAACCCTGAGTCCCCCAATTTTATTCAATACATTAACACCCGTAATTTTACCGTCGATCCCGAAACCAACCTCACCGACTCTGGCGCCGAAGGATTAACCTTTATTGCAGCGGAAGATAGTCCTAATGGCAATTCCTTGTTAGTCGTGAGTAATGAAGTCAGCCAAACCACGGCTATTTTTGAAATCGATTGTCCCACCGAGGAACGCATTTTCAGTGGCCCAGGAGATGAAGTCCTATTTGCCGGTATCGAAACCCAGGGGGCATGGGGGCCCATTAATTTTGATGGCGCTTATGACCGGATTTACACGGGGGCAGGCAATGACAAAGTCGATATGACAACCGCCGATCCTTTATCACCCTTTACCGGCAATAACACTATCAATACAGCGGCTGGTGATGATGAAATTTTTGTCTTTAAAAATGACATTATCTACGGTGGTTCAGGTAACGATATCTTTGATGCCACGGATAGCCTCGGTGGTAATCGCATGGTGGGTAACGCTGGCAACGACACCTTCTTTCTCGGTTCTGGCGATCGCGCCTTTGGTAGTGCAGGGGATGATACTTTCTGGGGCGGCGAAGGCGGTGACAACCTGTTAGACGGACAGCAAGGCCGCGATACTTTCTGGTTGGTGACGGGGGAATTACCCTCTGCTCCTAATCACATCAAAAACTTCCGCAAGGCTGATGATTTTATTGGCATTCAATACGCGGGAGTAAGTAGCATTAACGATTTGACCATTGGTGATAATTTTGTTGCCATTAAGGGAAGCGTGATTGGTGCTGGAGCATCAGATTACACGATCGCCACCATTGCCGGCATTAAATGGACTGGCTTAGATGCGAGTAACTTTATTTTTGCTTAAGTTTTCACATCGCTAAAGGGTAGTGTTCTGAATCTATGGACTAGAAACCTTACAAGGCTTAGACTGAATTGCTTTCTAGGAATACAAGCCATAGGTCTAGAACATTATCAAAAATTGCATAGCCTCCTGCCGATGTTTTTCGAGGGTACTTTGGGGAAGGGGGCCGAGGAGATGGTGCCAAGGCAGGATTTCTGTTAAGGCCCAATCTCGATGCACAGTGTCTTCTAGGGGGGGTAATTGACCTTTGAGTTCCTTAAAGGCGCGCTTAAAACTGCCTAGGGTGTCCCCATAATGGCGGGTGAGGAGTAACAAATGCGATAAACGGCGATCGCCACGGGAGATCAAAGCCTGCATCACCGACCAGTTATAACTTTCGGGACGAAAATCAATGCCCAAGGGACGGAGGGATTTTTGCAGAAATTGCAATCGCTTTTTTGCTTCAGGATTAACCCCAAACCATTGAAAGGGAGTGTGGGATTTCGGGACAAAAGTGCTACAGCCAAAGGTTAAGCGCAGGCCCGGAGCAGCTTTTTTAACCTGTTTGAGTAGCGCCACCGTTGCTTCCACATCCTCCAGGGTTTCCCCCGGCAAACCCACCATGCCGTAAAACTTTAAGCCTTGTAATCCCCCCGCTTTGGCCTGTTGGGCGGCGGCTAAAATTTCGGGGTTGCTGAGTTTTTTATTGATAATTTGCCGTAACTTTTCCGAGCCGCTTTCGATGGCAATGGTGAGGGATTTAGTGCCCCGACGGGCGAGGGTTTGGGCTAACTGTTCAGTAACGGTATTGGTACGCACGGAAGCAATGCTAACCCGCACATCATCAAAGCGGGGTTGCCCTAAATAGGTTAAAAGGTCTGAAAATTCAGGATGTTGGGTCACCGATGCCCCCAATAAACCTAGGCGATTGGTTACCTGCAAACCCCGTTCGATCGCCGGTAATAAAGACGTTTCTGGATCAGCGGCCCGAAACGGCAGGGTTAGATAACTGGCCAGGCAAAAGCGGCACATTTCGGGGCAACTCCGCACCACTTCCACCATAAAAATATTTTCCCAGGCGGCCTTTTCTGTAACGACCGTTGAGGCGGATAGAACATTGCCGCGATAGGTTTGTTTTTGCACCTGGGCGGGGATGCTTGAGCTTTGGGGCGTAATGGCGGCGATCGCCCCGGTAGCACTGGTATAGCTCACAATGTACAAACTGGGCACATAAATCCCTGGCACTTGGGCAAGGCGTTCTAACTGTTGAGCCCGCGTTAAACCCCGCACCGATTGGTAAGTGTCAATAAAATCCGTCAGTAAATTTTCCCCGTCCCCCAACAAAATTAGGTCAAAAAACGCCGCAAAGGGTTCAGGATTCGCGGTTAAAACAGGGCCACCCCCAAAAATCAACGGATCACCGGATTTTCGTTCTGCTGCCAAAACGGGAATTTGCAACTGCTCCAACAAAGCCAAAATATTGCTGTAATCCAACTCCCACGAAAAAGAAAATCCCACCAATTCCGGCGATCGGGGTAACGTCTCTTGGGCATCGGTAAACAGACGACTGACTTGCACATCTTCCCGTTGAGCTAACCCCGCCCAAATCACCTGATAGCCCAAACTGGTAATGCCCACACTGTAGCTATTGGGAAACGCAAAAATTAAGGGAATGGCATCGGAATGCGGGGACGTGGGGGTAAATAGTAATCGCTCAGACTGGGCTTCCTGCATTATTCCCTAATGATAAATTTCTAAATGCAACACGTAATGTCCTAAACATTCCTGGGCCGACCACAATTCATATTCCACCCGTAGAAAATCCGGCAACGGTGCGCCACTCAAGGTAATGTCCCGCGTAAAATTCCGCAAACGAAAGGAATCACTCAAATGTTGTTCGTGTTGATTGAGCCAGTAGCGACTGGTACCATAAATCCCCCTTTCCCAAAAATGACGATAGGAAAATTGGCTATTGCCTTGGCGAGTTAATACCACGCGATTGGGAGACAGTTCCAGCCAGAGGAGTTGGGGGGCTGACTCGACGTTAGGGGTTTCCGTTTTGGTTTCTCCTTGGTGGAGGAGGAGATGAAACCGATCAAAATCTTTTTGGTAAAGGGTGGCGGCGGTTTCGATGGTGGAAAGGATGGGCAAATCGGTGGAAATTAGGGATAGGCAAACCGGGCGGCGATGGTGGGTAAGCATTGCGGTGTTGTCGGCCAAGGGCGGTGAGGAGGGAGAGTTTGGGAGAGTTGAGTCAGACAATCTAACTTTCCCCAGCATAACGGTCAAGCTCCAGCAGTTGCCATCATCCCAGTGAGGAAAGGGGTTTTTAATCCGTTTTTAATCAATTTAACGAGGTTTGCGATGGCGATCGCCATTTAATGGGTGCGGGTCAGAAAAAAAATTTAACTGATGACTTGTGCAAATTGGCTTTCCTTTGCTATAGTTGTAAATCGTTGAGCAATCCTCGGTAGCTCAGTGGTAGAGCGGTCGGCTGTTAACCGATTGGTCGTAGGTTCGAATCCTACCCGGGGAGTTTTATCAATTTAAATAGTCTGGTTAACGGGACAAGAAGTCTCGGTTGTTTGTGATGGAGACTTGCTTGTAGCTTACAATCCTTGGCCCACTGCACTGGCTAATTCAGGATGTCCGGCTGCAATCAGAGCCTGATTACGGATGCGGCAGGAATCACATTTGCCACAGGGTTCCGCGCCCCCCTGATAGCAAGACCAGGTTTGAGCAATGGGAACCCCTAGTTCTATGGCTTTTTTGACAATATCCACTTTACTCAGTTCGATTAACGGCGCAATTAGTTGGATCGGATGGCCTTCGACGCCGACCTTGGACGATAAAGCTGCTAGCTGTTGATAGGTAGCAAGATATTCAGGACGACAATCGGGATAGCCGGAATAATCCACTGCATTAATGCCTAAAAAGACCGCTTCGGCTTCCTGGGCTTCGGCGAGGGATAGACCTAAGGCAATAAAAACAGTGTTGCGACCGGGGACATAGGTGGAGGGAATGATATCGGCTTCAACCCCCATTTGCGGCAGAGTTTGTTGGCGATCGGTTAAGGAAGAACCGCCCCATTGGGCCAGGTCTAAACTGACGGTGAAGTGCTTTTTAATGCCTAAACCTTTGGCGATCGCCTGGGCTGCTTCGAGTTCTTTGTCATGGCGTTGGCCGTAATTAAACGACAGTGCAATCACTTCATAGCCTTGACCCTGGGCGATCGCCGCCACCGTCGCAGAATCCAAACCCCCAGACAACAACACCACAGCGGTTTTAGACATAAGAAATTCAACTCAGAACCATTAAACAAAAATAGTTTAATGGCTGACTCTGATTCCAGCAATGATTTTTTTAAGCAAAAAAACAGGCGATCGCCGTTAAGCAACCCTCCCGTTTGGCAATTTATCAAAATTGGGAAACCATGAATATGGAGCAGTTATCTAGTCGATTCTAAGACCCATTGCTGGCTATAACCTCGGTGTTCATTGGTTAAAATGACTGGCTCCTTGTTATTTTCGGAATTTGTAAAATCAAGTACCCGCCCATTCACTTTGGATTTAATCAAGTATCGTCCATTAGGTAATTTTTCTAGTGACCACTGTTGACTATCACCACCATGATAATTAACTAAAATGACTGGCTCTTTGTTATTTTGGGCGTTACGAAAGTCTAAAACCCTGGAGTTTACCATTGAGCTGATTATATAAAAACTGCCTTGTTTCCGTAATTCCCATCGTTGGCTCTCACCAGAATGTTTGTTTACCAAAATAAGGGGCTCTTTATCATTCGAGCTACTAGTAAAATCTAGAACTCTGTTATTTACTGGCGTCTGTATAATAACCGTATCGACAGTTTGTGATTTTATGATCGTTGGTGGTGGAGTCATACATCCTCCAACGGGGCAAGTCCAGTCTTTGGGATTACAAGTAATATCTCCCCATCCACATTGGGCGATCGCCGGTTTTATATGGAGCGAAGCAAGGGAAACAGCCCCTAATAGGGCAAAACTAGAGAGAATTGCGAATTTTTTCATGATTTTATGTGTGTTAGCCGTTACTCGATTTACAATAAACCAAGTTTTTTGATTAGAAAAGCGGAAAAAGTCGGGAAGCGGACAGAAAATAAATTGGATCTTTGCAAAAGATAAAAATAAAGCGGAATAATACGGAAAAAGTCGGTATAATTGCGGCTATTCATTTTTGAGACGATTCTATGAACGCTAATGAGGTAGTGCAATTTGTGGATGATGCACTCTACACTAAAATGGGCCAACATCTCAATGATTTGCAGCAGGGCGTCATTTTGGGAGTGCTAAACCATCAAAAATATTCAGACATTGCAGACGAGTTTGGGAAAAGTGAAGGTCATATTAAAGATGTCGGCTATGAATTACTAAAATTGCTCTCTTCAGTATTTGAAGAACCCGTTAGTAAGGCTAATTTAAAGTCAGTTTTAGAACGTAATAAAAATCTTAATTTTTCTTTTGGAGATAATGTTATACATAGTCATATAATTAGCTGTTCTAATATTAATTTTGAGCCATCTAATTTAAGTTCTGCCAAGTCAGAAAAACATCAAACACAAAAAGCTAAAATCCAAAAACTACGAGATCGTGGTTTTAATGATGAAGAAATTGCTGAAATTTTAGATATCTCTTTAGAATTAATCAATAAATCTGATGAAACCCATGAAAAATCAACTTTATGACACAGATTTTGTGCGTTGGACAGAAGAACAATCTCAACATCTTCAACAAAACGACCTAGAATCTATTGATTGGCAAAATATTCAGGAGGAAATAATCGCCTTGGGTCGGAGTGAAAAACATGAGCTAGAAAATCGCCTTGAGGTGTTACTAGAGCATCTATTAAAACGCGGCTATATTGATAGCGCCTATGATAATCGTGGCTGGGAAATCACTATCAAAGAACAACGCAAACAGATTCGACGACTATTGAGAGATTCTCCCAGTTTAAAAAATTATGGTGAAACATTGATCGCCGAAATATGGCAGGAAGCACGATCTGATGTCCAAGACCTTTATCCGACAATATTATTGCCTGAAACCAATCCATTTAGTGAAAGTTTAGATCAATTATTAACGGTGACTTTTTGGTAAGCCGGGATAGTTTGATTTTGTTGTTGGTAGACTAAAATCATTTCTTTGAGGGCATCTTGAATCGATTGACGACAAGTCTCTAAGGTTTCCCCTTCTGAGATAACTTCGGGCCATTCCAGTAGTTGTCCCATATAACCAGATGTTATGGGGGTGTAAACAACGGTAAATTCTGTCACCATGGGTTGTTAATTTAATTGTTAACGTCTTTGTTGTATCATAACCATTGCCTAAGCAAAAAAACGGGCGATCGCCGTTTAAGCGACCATCCCGTTAGTTAGTTATTTTTAAGCAGAGTAAGAATTAATCCTTAGACTTCATCCAATGCGGCAATACCGGGGAGAACTTTACCTTCGAGTAATTCTAAGCTTGCGCCGCCGCCGGTAGAGATATGGCTCATTTGTTCCGCTACACCGACTTTTTCCACCGCTGCAACGGAGTCACCACCGCCAATGATGGTCACGGTTCCCGTTGCGGTTAAGCCGGCTAAACTATGGGCGATCGCCTCAGTCCCCACCGCAAATTTATCAAACTCAAACACGCCCATCGGGCCATTCCAAATGACTGTGCCACAACCTTCGAGGGCCGCCTGGAAAGTTTTCACGGAGTCGGGGCCAATATCCAATCCCATCCAACCATCGGGAATGGCATCAATGTTTACGGTCTGGGCATTGGCATCGGGGGCGAAGTTATCAGCCACGACGACATCGGTGGGTAACAGGAAGTCAACGCCTTTTTCCTTGGCTTTAGCCATCAAAGTGGTGGCCAATTCCAATTTGTCTTCTTCCACCAAGGATTTACCCGTGCTTAGGCCCTGGGCTTTGTAAAAGGTGAAAATCATGCCGCCGCCGAGGATCAGCTTGTCGCATTTGTCCAACAGGGTTTCGATTACACCGATTTTGCTGGAAACCTTGGAGCCACCCACGATCGCCACTAGGGGACGTTTGGGAGCTTCGATCGCCCCTTGGAGGAACTGTAATTCTTTTTCGATTAGATAACCGGCTACGTTGGGGCTGAGGAAATGGGTGACCCCTTCGGTGGAGGCATGGGCGCGGTGGGCAGTCCCAAAAGCATCGTTCACATACAGATCCGCATTGGCCGCTAAAGCTTTGGCAAATTCAGGATCATTGCCTTCTTCTCCGGCATGGAAGCGTAGGTTTTCCAACAGAGCCACACCGCCATTGGGCAAACTAGCAATTTGGGCTACCACTTCCGCACCGATGCAATCATCACATTTGACCACGGGTTGACCGAGTAATTCCGACAGGCGATCGCCAACGGGGGTGAGACGCATATCCTCTACTACTTTGCCTTTGGGACGACCGAAGTGACTCCCTAAAATGACCTTTGCACCTTTGGCCAACAAATCCTTAATCGTCGGTAATGCAGCCCGAATCCGCGTATCGTCGGTAATACTGCCATTTTCCACCGGCACATTAAAATCCACCCGCACAAACACCCGCTTACCGGCGAGATCTGCTTCCGTTAAATTGGCGATCGATTTTTTAGACAAAGCCTTATCCTCCAAGATATTTAATGAAACTTAATCCAAATTAAACCAGCCCTTGACCCATCCGACAATCACAAACCCTAACCCTATGGACATCCTGACGGCGATCGCCACCGACTACCAACAGTTTCCCCAGCACCAGAGCTACCATCTCTATGCCCCCGACGTCTATTTCAAAGACCCATTAACAGAATTTCGAGGCATTGCTCGCTATCAGAAAATGATTCACTTTATGGGGACTTGGTTTAAAAATATTGATTTACAACTCCACCAGATCGATCAAAAAGGCGACACCATCCACACCCGCTGGACATTAACTTGGACAACACCTTTGCCTTGGCAACCCCGCATCACCATCACCGGCCGTAGTGAATTAAGGTTAAATGCCGATCACTTAATTATTTCCCACATTGACTACTGGGACTGTTCCCCTTGGAACGTTGCTCGACAGCATTTTGCCAGTAAACCCGAATGATGATTTAGAGCCGTTTCAATGCCGCTAATACAGGTTCTAGCGTTTCCTTAACGGCCTGGACATGGTGGTTAATGATCTCCGATGGCTTACTTTCACGGCAACTATCCTCTAACTGTCGAGCGGTATTGTGGACAGCTTCCATGCCGAGCAACGCTGCTGTACTTTTCAGGCTATGGGCATAGCGAGTCGCCGCTGTGGGGTCATCGCTGGCCTGCTCTGCGCGAAATTGGCTTTCAAAGTCGGGGTAGCGATCGCGGAATCTCAGCAGGAGTCGGTGGTAAAGCTCAACATTTTCGACATTCTCCAGACCGACTCGCTGATCAATGCCTGCCATGGGGGGAAAGGGCAGACCGGACTCAATATCCCTATCGCTAATGGGGGCAGTTTGCTCTCTAGATGATGTGGGCTGAATCCAATGAGCCAAGGCTTGGAACAGTACGTTTGGCTTTATCGGTTTAGCAATATGGTCGTTCATACCTGCGTCTAAGGCTTTTTCCCGATCGCCGGCCATGGCATTAGCGGTCATGGCAATAATGGGTAAATTGCGGTGGCGTTCCTGTTGACGAATGGCCCGGGCGGCGTCGTAACCGTTCAGCACTGGCATCTGAATATCCATCAAAACCCCGTCGTAGGTGTTGCTTGCCAGCCGTTCCAACGCCTCTTGTCCATTATTGGCTACGTGAACCGTCAGGCCTTTCGCAGTCAGCAAATCCTGGGCAAATTCCTGGTTAATTTCATTGTCTTCCACCAATAAAATGCTGCCCCCCTGAAGTTGGGCGATCGCCTGGGTCACCGATTGATCTGTCCCCAAAACCCTAGCCCGACTAGCCAGATAATCCTGGGCTAATGGCGGGGAAACTGCTCCCAGGCAAACCGTAAAATGAAACGTACTACCTTGACCGGCCACACTCTCTAGCCAAATCCGTCCCCCCATCAGCTCCGCTAAAGACTTACTGATGGCCAAACCCAAGCCCGTGCCCCCATACTGGCGGGAGGTGGAGGTATCCGCCTGGGTAAACCATTGAAACAGTTTGCTTTGTTGGTCGGGGGTCAAACCAATGCCGGTATCCGTCACCGAGAATTGCAACCGGGACTGATCCGCCTGGGTTTCTAACAATTTGCCATGGATGCTAATGTCGCCTTGATGGGTAAATTTGACCGCATTATTACCCAGGTTAATCAAGATTTGACTGAGACGCAGGGGATCACCGATTAAAATAGTCGGAACGTTGCTATCGAGATAAAAATTGAGTTTTAGTCCTTTTTCTTCCGCCCGGATGCCTAAAATACTTTGAAGATTCGCAACCACTTCTTCCACAGAAAAAATCGTTTGCTCAAGTTCCAGCTTCCCGGCTTCCATTTTGGAAAAATCTAAAATATCGTTGATAATTCCTAACAGTAATTCCCCCGCGTACTGAACTTTTTGCAAATAGTTACGTTGTTGACTAGTCAAATCCGTTTGTAAAACCAACTCGCTCATACCCAGGATGGCGTTCATGGGGGTGCGAATTTCGTGACTCATATTAGCAAGAAACTCACTTTTAGCCTGGGTTGCCGCCTCCGCCACTAGCTTTGCTTGAAATAAGCGTTCTTGGCTGTTTTCTAGCTCTTGGGTTCGTACCTGAATTCGTTGCTCCAATTCCGTATTCAGCCGTTCTAAAGAAATTTGCGCTTCCCTTAACTCGGTGACATCTTGAATGGTTCCCCGCGACAACAGGGGTTGATTATCGGCATCAAAAACAGTATTACATTGCCCTTGAACATACTTCACCCGGCCATCGGACATCAATAGACGGTGGACAATATCGTAGGGTTGATGCTGTTGCAAATGAGCCCGATAGGCATTATGAACTAAATTTCGATCAACGGGATGAATGAGATCCAGAAAGGCTTCATAGGTTCCGGCAAAGTCTCGGGGCGCAATCTCAAAGAGATCAAATACTTCCGGCGACCAGAAAATCAGGTTGGTGGCGAAATCTAGCTCCCAATTACCAATTTTGGCGATCGCCTGGCCAAGACGATAACGGTGTTCACTTTCTGTTAATTGTTTCAGTAAGCGACGGGAACGAGCAATGCGCCAGATTTCATTAGAAATTAATTGGACAGTTTCCACGTCCTGGTCGGTATAAAGAACGTTTTTATTGCCAGCACCGGTCAGCATCACCACCTTGCCATCCTCCATCACCGGCACACTGATTAATCGTTCCAAATGAGCATGGCCCTCCAGCAAACCTTTTTTATTTTGGTGGGTGGCATAATCATTGATCACCACCGGGTGACGGAGTCTTAACGCATCCGCCCAAATACCCGCTTGTTCAACGGGATAATGGGTATCGGCAACGGCACGACAATAATGGGCTAACGTGGCCCGCGACCAAGCCACTAATTCAATGGTCTGTTCATCGTCGTTGACAAAATGAATGAAGGCGATCTTACTGTCCGTTAACTCCTCCGCCAACTCCTGACCCCGTTGGAGAAATTCCACTTCCCCCAGGCGATCGGCATACTGCGGCAATTCCAATAACACGTTCGATCGCCGTGCTTGAAACGCTAATTGCTTCTGACTATGGCGATCTTGCTTAAGCAAATAGGTGAGCCATGCTATCCAAAAAAAAGTTATTCCCACCCCGACCACTGCCAAGATTGCCAATACTTTATGGGGTAGGTGATAGTCTGAATCATCATCATGATCAGAGGAGGGAGTCGGCTCAAGCTGAGCAAAATTTTCGACCCCGTTAAAAGTCCCCGCCCATAAACCCCCAACACAATCGGCGCAATTTGCCGGTTCAATGGCAACTATTTGACCCGTGTGGTTAGACAGTTGCCAACCAGCCTCAACGCCAGTGAGGAGGGCGACCAAAAACCAGACATTAGCACGACGCCAAAACAGGAAAAAAGCATTGGGGAAAAAAAGCTTCATGCTGAGGCAAGTAAATTATTTGTTCTATCCAATGACACTAAACCTTTTCGATTTTATAGTATCTGAACCAAAGGCAAACAGAATCTCTTGCCGACTCGCTCCGATCAACCCCTGCAAAAGCCTAGCTTTCCAAAACCCCAGTCAACCCGCCATAATGAAAGTTAACAATTTCAATCACTGCAAGCAATTTTTAACCATGCGCGTAATTCTGATGACAGGGAAAGGCGGAGTTGGCAAGACCTCCGTTGCGGCCGCCACTGGGCTTCGTTGTGCAGAATTAGGCTACAAAACCTTAGTGTTAAGCACCGATCCGGCCCACTCCCTAGCGGACAGTTTTGATCTCGAACTCGGTCATGAACCCCGCCTAGTCAAAGAAAATCTTTGGGGTGCAGAATTAGATGCCTTGATGGAATTAGAAGGGAACTGGGGAGCCGTCAAACGCTATATTACCCAAGTTCTGCAAGCGCGGGGATTAGACGGAGTACAAGCAGAGGAGTTGGCCATCCTCCCCGGCATGGATGAGATTTTTGGCTTAGTACGGATGAAACGCCATTATGATGAAGCGGAATATGATGTTTTGATTATTGATTCTGCCCCGACAGGAACAGCGTTACGGTTATTGAGTTTGCCGGAGGTGGGGGGGTGGTATATGCGCCGTTTTTATAAGCCGTTGCAAGGTATGTCCATGGCATTACGTCCCTTAGTGGAACCGTTATTTCGTCCGATCGCCGGCTTTTCCTTACCAGATAAAGAAGTGATGGATGCGCCCTATGAATTTTATGAGCAGATTGAAGCGTTGGAAAAAGTGTTAACAGACAATACCCAAACCTCGGTGCGATTAGTCACTAATCCCGAAAAAATGGTTTTGAAAGAATCCCTCCGGGCCCATGCTTATTTGAGTTTGTACAATGTTTCCACAGATTTAGTCATTGCTAATCGCATTTTACCCGACAGTATCGACGATCCGTTCTTTCAACGGTGGAAAAGTAGTCAACAGGTTTACAAACAAGAAATTTACGATAACTTTCATCCCTTACCTGTTAAAGAAGCGCCCTTATTTTCCGAAGAAATGTGTGGTTTAGCGGCATTGGAACGGTTAAAAGAGATTTTGTATAAAGACGAAGATCCGTCTCAGGTTTACTACAAGGAAAATACAATCCGCATTATGCAGGACGAAAACGGTACTTACAGTTTAGAACTTTATTTACCGGGCATTCCCAAGGAACAAATTCAACTCAATAAAACGGGGGATGAATTGAATATCCGCATCGGCAACCATCGTCGTAATTTGGTCTTACCCCAAGCCCTAGCGGCCTTAACACCAGCGGGGGCAAAAATGGAAGAGGATTATCTTAAAATTCGCTTTGCAGTCATGGTCAATGCCTAATCTTGCCATTTAACGGGCTAGAATAGCGGGCACAATAATCGCCGCTGTCGTGGCCACAATCAAACCAAAGGCTAGATTAACCACTTGTTGGGACGATTGTTGGTAAATTTCAACCCGATCATTAGTGCGGGTGACTTCCATTTTTAGGCTCTCAACATCGGTTTTAAGACTCTCAACATCAGTTTTAATGCCATCCACGTCAAACTTCAGGCCTCCAACATCGGCTTTAATGCCCTCAACATCAGTAACAAGGTGCTGAATTAAACCTTTAATTTCGGCTAACTGTTCAGAGTCAGTCATGGCTAAACCTAGGGAATCACAATCAATACAAGCATTATAGCCAACCCAATCACCATTCCCTGGAAAACAGCTCGCTGCCTAGAAGCTCCTTTCGAGATTTCCAACTCTCTGGGTTCTCAAGACTTAAGGGGTTGCGGTAAGCGATTGATATACCAGGTTAAAATTCCCCCGGCGATCGCCGCTGCGGCCAAAATCAATAACACAGGACGTAAACCCAATAAACTTTCGGCCACCCCTGCCAAAGCCAACGGCAAAGATAGGGCGATGTTATTGACATTATTTTCGAGACCAAACACTTTGCCATGTAATTCTGGCGGTGTCTCTACTTGTACTAGGGTTTGCATCGGCACTCCCACTAAGGAGGCAAAAAAGCCCATGATGGTGATTACCAAAAAGGTGGGGACTAAGTTTTGACTAAAGGCGGCTAAACCTATTAAACAAACCCCCATTCCCAACGATCCCCACAGAGCTAATTCTGTTTGGGAGAACCGTTGCCCCATATTTCCAATGCTGATCGCCCCGATCGCCATACCAATGCCACCAAAAGCTAACAGAAAGCCAAATTGAGAGGCTTTTAACCCCGGTAAATTAGCGGCCATACTCACGGCTAATACCGACAACGCTGCAAAAATGGAAAACAAAATCAGCAGTTGAATCAGGGCATTGCGAACCCGATGATTTTCCTGAAGATAACGAACGCCATCCTTAATATCACTGAAGACATGGGGATGAATTAGGGTCGGATCAACCGCTTTTTCCCCGGTTTTTAATAGCAATAACACTAATCCCGCTAAGCTATAAAATCCCCCCACGACGGCAACTTTGCCAAAATCGCCATCATTTTGAAAAGCAGAATCAGCAAAACTTAATAACGGTTCCCCGATCGCAAATCCGACGATTAACACGGCCATCATCGTTAAAGTACTCAGGGAATTGGCGGCGAGTAAATGTCGTCTTCGGACAATTAAAGGAGTGGCGGACTGTTCGGCGGGGGCAAAAAATTGGGTCAAGGTTGAAACCGCAAAGGTAATCCCTAACAAAATGGCAAAGCCCAATGGTAAAGCAAAGGCCTCATGCTCTTGGGAATGCCAACGCCGTAAAAAGCTCGGCAACCAACCGACGGGAACGGCGATCGCCTTTTGTTGACTGAACCAAATCAAGGGTGGCAACGCTAAGACCAATAGTCCTCGCAAAAAATTGGTCACCACCAGAACTTGCTTTTTTGACCAACGGTCTACATAGACCCCAGCAAGGGAACCAAATAAGACTGCCGGGATGGTATTGGCGATCATGATGGCCGACACCCAACCACTGATGGACTGTCCTTCCCCCTGATAATGGCTGGCGATGAGGGCAATCATTAACACTAAATAGAATTTGTCGGCCAACTGGGAAAAAATTTGGCCAATCCAAAGGGAAAGAAAACGGGAATTTCGGAGAACGGGACCAAAGCCCTGGTTGGCACTCAACAATTTAGATGACCTGCAAGGGGGACATGGTGATTCGGTGGGGATCATGACAGCAAAGAAGAGAAGCGTTGATCCACGGAAGTCTCATCCCATTGTCCCAAACTTTACCGTGATTCTGGCGGGGAGTTGGGGCGGAATTTTCCTCAGTAGGCGGATGAAAAAAGAGGGGGTATGCTGGAGGGGTTGATTTTTGGGTTTGAGGAGCGCAAAGCAATGGCAACGTCACGGACACAGCGGGATATTTGGGTTTATGTGGGCATTGGGGCAATGGTCAGTGCGTTATTATTATTTTCCCTGGTGCCGATTGTGGCGAGTATTTGGCAACCGATCGCCAGTCCGTCTAATCCCCAGCTCGGGACGCCGTTGGAAAACCAAGCCTTGGGCTATCAATTGGTGTTGGAGCGCGAACCCGATAATCAAAATGCGTTACAGGGTTTATTGGAAATTCGCATCCAGCAGAACAATCTCGCAGCGGCGATCGCCCCGTTGGAACGCCTAGGGCAACTCAATCCCAACCAGGTTCAGTATCGAATTTTATTGGCAGAGGCCAAAGTGCAACTCAAGGATGATACGGGAGCCGCTAGGGTTTATCGAGAGATTTTGAAGCAATTTCCCTACAATATCCAAGCGCTGAAAGGATTAAGTGGACTCTATCAACAGCAAGACCGTCCCGCCGAGGCGATCGCCGTTGTCCAAAATGCCATTACCCAAGGGATCAAGTCCCAAACCGCCAATACGGGAACCCTTAACCCCGCTGATCTAACTTCCTTACAATTATTGTTAGGGGAAATTTACTTGTCCCAAAACCGTCCCGACCAGGCGATCGCCATTTATGAAGCGGCGAGTCAAGTCAATTTAGCCGATTTTCGACCGCTGTTGGCCAAAGCTCAAGTCTTAGCCCAAACCGGCAAGGTGAAAGACGCTGATCCCTTGTTTCAACAGGCCATTTTGTTAGCCCCTGTGCAATATAAAGATGCCATCAAAAAGATTGCCCTCCAAGCCACCAATAACGCCAAGGCTTCTACCCCCGACACCATTTTGAAAAAAGAATAATTTTTGCCCTGTTTCTGTGCCACTAAGCTTCTATGGAAGATTTGGCGACTACCAGGTTATTGCTTGCCAATTAACTTGTCATACTCTGCATGAGTTCCAATCCAAAACCAAGAGATGCCGTTGGCCACTTCAACCCCTAACGCTCGATATTTCAAGCCAACGCGAACTGACCAATACCGTTTTCCGACTTTCTTAAAATGTAAGGAGGGATGATGGGGAGCAATTTTGAGTAATTCGTAGCATTCATCGGCTGTGCGTTGGGCATGATCGGGTAGGACACTGTAACATTGCCAAAACCGTTGGGTGGTATAGTGCATCAAATTTCCCGACACAGTCCCGCTTCAAACTCGGCGATCGCCTCTTGGGCAAATGTCTCCAATTTACCGTCTTCAATATCTTTTTCGATTTGCTCATCCCAGTGTCTGTAGTCCAAATCAAGGAACCACAGTTTTAATTGTTCAAATTCATTAGCTGACAATGAAAGAATTGCCGTCTCGATTTTTTGAAGGGTTGACATGATTCGTTAAACCTCTTTGCTGTTGAAAAAATTATAACTTTCCGTCCCTCGATAGACAGCTTGACGATGTTGACAAAGCCCAAGGGTCACCCATTGGTGAAACAAAATATTTACAATTAGTTAAAAACTAATGCCAGTAAAAATACACTACATCAATCCGGTTAATTTATGAAAACGATGGCATTGGGTGAGGGGTTACTAAATCCGGCGATCAGGCTGATCAATCGGCTTAAGTGTAGCGACCCGAAATCATAAACGTGTGGGACCGGAATCATCGGTATTTTGGGACCAAATTAAATGGAACTATCAGATGTCTTGAGACCGAATTAAGTGGAACTGAGACCAGATTATTTGGAACTGGGACCGGAATCATCAGTTTGGGACCAAATTAAATGGAACTATAAATTTTAGAGGCTGAAACCCAGTCACTGACTTACATTGGCAATCCAGCACTCAGCATTTGGTCAGCTAACTCCTTGCGCCGGGCGGCATCCAATTGCCCTCTGAGTAATGCTTTGATTTCTGTAGGCTTAGCATTGAATTGTTCCGCCAGACTCCGCACATCGTAACCATGTCTCGTCAGTCTCGGCTCTAAATCATCAATTTGCTTCGACAGTACTGATTCGACAATTGCTTTAGTAATAGGTTTCTCCCCCACCTGATAGGCTGATTCCATAGCCAAGGTCAAATGCTGCTGAATTTGTAACGGAGTTCGTAACTTTTCACTCAATAATTCAATCGCTTCAATAGTCAATATATCTTCTATTTTACCCCCTTCAATAATACATGATTTGATTAGCCAAGTAATATATTCTCGCTGACTACCAACCATTCCTTCCAACGTAAAAAGAGTAGAGCGATAACCAATTTCTTCCATTGTCGGACGGCGGAGATCATTTTTTAGCTTAGGATGACCAGCCAAAACCACCGTAAGCTTTCCTTCCCCATCTTCAATTACCTCAATCAAACGCTTCAAACCCTTAAGAGTTGCATAGCTCAGGTCATGGGCTTCATCTACGAACAAGACAACGGGCTTCTTTGCTTTCTTAATTAAATCCCGTAACTCCCGCTCCCGTTTTTCTCCTTGGGCAGCAATTTTAGTTTCTTTATAATTAGGAGACAAGTCATAAAATAGAGCCGAAATTAATGTTATTAAAGTAGTCCGATTTTTATCCACTGATAATGACTTTGAAACCAAGACTTTATTCTCTTTTAATAACACCTCAAATAGTCTACGTAACGTCGTAGTTTTTCCACATCCAATTACTCCAGTCAATGCACTAAGTACAGGACAAAAGTTGAATGGGGCAGAACTGGGAGTCAAAGAGAGATTGGGGAGGAGCAATGAAAAAGCGGCGTAGTAGATCAAAGCCATAGCGAAACAGACTACGAGCCCGACG
>Ga0315905_10002196_pt1 | contig 20552 bp, 23 predicted proteins | sample LakEriMetagenome_5_FD_203522 | JGI IMG/M metagenome (GOLD analysis project Ga0315905, IMG submission 203522) | Freshwater fungal communities from buoy surface, Lake Erie, Ohio, United States - Buoy 4 MA121 | ecosystem: Environmental > Aquatic > Freshwater > Lake | place: USA: Lake Erie, Ohio...
CCAGGTCGCTAATTTGACTGATGAGTGACTTCATATTTTGCACTTTTTCAGCCTGAAACCGTTGTCGCCGCCATCATTTTCGGTACTTATGACCTAATTGTTTTTCCTCCCCTCTAAACCCTGGAATGTGGGATTAATAAGCCCAGATTAGCCATTGATAATGTTAAATTAATCCCCAAACTTATGCCAAACAAAACTAACAATCCCACTAACGAAAAGATAATTGTATTTGGCTGCTTTTCCGCCAAATAGGACTTAACAACAAAGACAGCTATTCCCGCTATTAACATCCCACTCATAAAGCCAAAGATTAAATCGACATCTGCTCCGATAGTGACAAACCCCAAACCAATCAAGAATGCGGTAATGATGGCGACGGATTGAACCAGATAACTAACATGAAAAAAACTTGCTCCGACCATGCCATAGGTCCTAATCGCCCCACCAAAAAACAAGGCCAACCAACTCAGAAGAGAAGGCGTCCAATTGACGATGCCCCCTCCCAACCAACCGCAAGCTAATGTGGTGAATAATAGGGGCAGTAGGGATATTTGAAAAATGGATTTTACTTCCCACATTCCGGGGTTTAGAGGGGAGGAAAAACAATTAGGTCATAAGTACCGAAAATGATGGCGGCGACAACGGTTTCAGGCTGAAAAAGTGCAAAATATGAAGTCACTCATCAGTCAAATTAGCGACCTGGGTAACGGCGTGAAAATAAAAAGACCAACAACAATAAAATCTATATTCTGAGTTTTAGACATATATTCCCCAGGCACTATATGTAGCGTATAAGGACAAGTAAACACCCTATATATGCTTGGCCAACTTGTTCTATGTGCTGTCAGTAGGATAGTTCGGGCTAATTATGCTGCCAGGAGCGGCAACCAGCGGAATGTGGGATTAATCATTAGTGTATTTTGTAGCTTTGTGATTTTATCAATGTTAGCTTTTCCCTATTGGCAATATTTTGAATTACTGAAGCAATATCGAAAAAAATTCGATTTTCTCATTAAACCCTAAAAAATTTGGGCTTTTTTTCATTTGGCGATCGCCGTGGAATTATCACCATCGGGAGAATCAAAGATTGCCATGGAAGTAGTGATGCTATTTAAAAAGGTTGCTTCACTCAAATTCTGCCCCCCGTCAATCCACTTCATTGGGAATAATATAGTAATTCGCAATACGACTGAGACAGTTAAGGCGCCTAAAAACCTTGTGGTGAAAGACTTTGCATATCTCACTCTTAATTGAAATGACTATACCTAATTTTAACGATGCCTGAGCAGGTTCTCTCTGACTGTGTTTCTGATCTATCTCTATCTATAGCAGAGGCTTAAGAATCTTAATTAATGTTTGAGCGGTCTGCTGATAGGCTTCTTGTTCAGCCATTTGATCGGCTTGGGCATTGAGTTTTACTTCGACATCATTGGGGCGTTTACGACTGAGAATCAATTGCTCGACTAAATCATCTAGCCCATAACTACGAATCATGCCCCAGTCTTGGCCGTTTTGATCCCAACTCTGAAATAGAACAGAAAAAAGTAAAATTTTTGCCCGCAGGGGGTTGGTATATTGCATGATTTCGGAGCGTAAATCAAACAAGTTATATTCTTTGGGCTGGGAGTGGATAGAAATGGGCGGGGACGGTACGGCAGCCCCTAAAACGGTGACAATGGGATCGGTTTGACGGGGTTTGGGGGGCGGCGGAATAGGAATTGACTGGAAGTTAATGATCGAGGTCTGTAGGTGATCGCCTCCCTGCTGACGGTGGGCGATGGCGTGCTGCGTAGCAGATCTCTGCGAGATCGCCGGTTCCGATTTAACAATTTGGGTGGGTAAAGAAGTTTTGGGCTCATCAGTATCGGACAGGATGGTTTCGTCTAAATTGTCATACAGACCAGCCATTTGGTTCATGATCAGTTTGGCGATCGCCAGATAGAGAGTCGCCTTATTGATGTTACTGACAATTTGATCAAACCCACCGTGCAAATCCTTGGGGCTAGGGTAACGTTGCCGGATCTCCAAAATTAAATTCTTTAACCCCACCTGATCAATCACCGGCACACTGTTTTCCCAATAGCCCCTCGCCACGGCAAAAATCAACTTTTTAATCCGTACTTGCTCCGAATGCCGGCCTAGGGTTTCGGCGATCGTCTCCGCAATAAATTGGGGCTCCGCAATCTGAGTGGCATCAACAGGAATTGACCGAACCGCTGGAGTCGCCCGGATTTGATGGGACTCTAATTGGGTATCTTGCTCCGTCAACGGCACATCGATCGCCCCTTCTGCCATCGTTAACGACGCATCACTGTGGGAAGTATAAACCGGGCCGAGTTGATCCAAAATCGTTTTTGCCACCGCCGCATAAACCTTAGGGCGATTGAGCGTCTTGACCAGCTTATACATCGAAAATGTCAACTGCTCAATATTGGGCTTGAGTTCCACCAGCTCTGCTAAAAGCGTCTCCAAGGTATTACTGTTCAACACATTAGGATCATTTTCCCAATACTTTTTACACAAACAAAATAGCAATTTCTTAATCCGCTGTCCTTCATCATGGTCTTCAAGGTAGTGTGCCGCATTAGTAAGAGACTCAGGGGGAATAGACATGCGCTTTACAATCCAACAAACGAACAAGACCACACTGTTAGCAACAGCGCCAGACTTCTTTATCAGCTTAACGAGTTAGAACAAAAAAGGAGAACCAAGCCCAGAAAACCCAACAGTTTAATCAGAAATATCTGCTGTCAACCGTTGACAGAAAATCCATCTAATGATCTAAATACAACTGACACTCAATCAAATTTAAAATTTAAGCTACTAAAGCATTATGCCCATTTCGTCGTTCTTTCTCCACAGGTAATTCCCAAACTCCCCAAAAAATTAGCTACCTTGATCAGAGATAGCTAACCCTCAGGCTTGGGAATACACCGAAAATCTTAATCGCGTCAAAAAACAGAACTATTGAACGACTAACTTCACGTTGGCATTTTGCAGACCGCGCTGTTTAACTTCAGACAAGGTCTGATTCACGGCGTATTTTTGATTAATGGAATTAATGAGTTCGGTTTGATTATGCTTTTTAGCAACTCCCCACAGATCAGCGATTAAGTCAAAAGACCCATCACTATTGCGGGACCAGCCCAAATCATACTCGCCTTCTAAGACAGCGACAATGTCAGCCCGGATGCGTTGGCCATTGTAGCCCCGGACATCTGCTTCGATTTGGGTGGTGATACCGAGATCATTTAAAGAAGTGGTCAAGATTTCAGCGTTGGTAATCTTCGTACGTAAGGTGCTGAAGTGGGACATGGTGGATTTCCTCCAAAGAAAAAAGTCAACAACAACAATTTGAGAGTTGGGAAACACCGCAAAAAACGGCTTTATTGAAACTACTAGCCCGGAAGCTAGTCTTTGCCCCTGTGGGAAACAGGAGAAAGCTTGGTTAAAACTCCAGTCGCTGATATTCAGCAACGGAAGCTGAGGCAGGTCGGGCCCTTTGGCGGGCCCAATCTCGAAGCGCGGTGACCTGCTCTACCATGGTGCGCGACAAAGGCAGCGTACATTTAACGGCTGCAATGATGTCGAACTGGTTAAATTCTCGTTCTTGCGCAAAGGCTTCATACATTGCTGCAATGATCGCCTGCTCAATTTCTGCCCCCGAAAATCCATCGGAGGTTCTGGCTAATTCCCCTAGGTCAAAGCGGGAAATGTCTTTACGCCGTTTGTGGAGGTGGATATGAAAAATGGCTTCCCGTTCTTCTGCCGACGGTAAATCAACGAAGAAGATTTCATCAAATCGCCCCTTGCGGAGAAATTCCCCCGGTAGGCGATCAACTCGGTTGGCCGTTGCCATCACAAACACTGGCGAGGTCTTTTCCTGCATCCAGGTTAAGAAACTGCCAAAGATCCGGCTAGAGGTACCGCCATCGGAGTCTCCTGAGCCCGCTCCCCCGGCAAAGGCTTTGTCCAATTCATCGATGAACAAAATGGCAGGGGAAATTGATTCCGCCGTTTTAAGGGCATTGCGAAGATTGGCTTCCGATCGCCCGACCATGGAGCCATCGTAGACCCGACCCATATCCAACCGCATCAAGGGTAAACCCCAAAGACGGGAAGTAGTTTTGGCGATCAAGGACTTACCACAACCAGGAACCCCTAAAATGAGCATCCCTTTGGGTTGGGGTAAACCATATTCCCGCGCTTTTTCGGTAAAAGCATCGGAACGCTGGGTGAGCCATTTTTTGAGTTCATCAAGGCCGCCCACGGCTCGGATCGTTTCTCCCTCTTCGATGTAGTCGAGGATGCCGTTACGGCGAATTAACTGTTTTTTCTCAGATAGAACAATATCTACCTCACCCTCGGTCAACTGCCCCGCCTTGACGTAAGCCTTGCGGTAAACTTTTTCGGCCTCGTCTTTGGTCAGTCCCAAAGCGGCTTTGAGCAACTTTTCGCGGGACTCTTCTCCCAGGCGAGAACTGCGAGCTTGGTTGAGTTGCTGACTTAAGACGCTATCGAGGGCCGGCAGATCGGGCAAGGCAAAATCCAGCACCACCACATCTTTCTCTAGCTCAATCGGGGTTTCGTGGTAGGGCGACATTAAAATAATCGCTTTCTCACTGCCCTTGAAGCTGGCGATCGCCTCCCGTAACCAGCGTGTCACCGCAGGCGAGGAAATAAACGGATGGAGATCTTTAAAGATGAAGATCCCAGGCTCTTGGCGAATCACCCATTCGATCGCCGCTTCGGGGGAAATCGTATTGTGATGGGTTTTCTGCTGGGAGGCCGCATATTCACGGAACCCATGGGTTACTGTCCAAACAAATAACCGTTGATGCTGGGTATACCCTTGGGCGATACGATAAATCGCCTGCTCAGCCCGTTCTTCCTCGGAAGTAACGAGATAAATCAAGGGATATTGAGCTTTTAGGAGAATACTCAGCTCTTCTTGCATGGGTTCGACCAGAAATAAGGAAAAAAACAGAAATCGGGATGCTTGCTGACTTAACAGGGGACGAGGAGCTTTTCTTCGTCGGAATCAGCCGGCAAAGGCGAATCATCGACTAGCGGCAGGGAGGACTCATCGGACAGGACACTGGGTTGATCCTTCAAAGACATCATCTGACCCTCTCGCATGACCATCGCGGCATCGCATTCGGGACAAATGTGTACCTGATGGGTTTTCCCGTAGGCGGACTTCTCTTCGGCTTCAACTTTGTCCGGGTGCTTGAGATAGAAATCAATCGCCCGTTCTACGATTGCCGACATAGACTCCGCATCAATGGCAGAGCGAATTCGAAGTTGCCGATGAATGCCCGGCGGCATATAAAGTGTGACCTTTTGCTTGTCCTGCATATCACTAATGATTAGGTTACCCATCGGGTATAGTACCCCAATTTAATCACCTAACGCTATCCTGTCAAGCCAGCAAGCCACTATGACGGCATCTTTGTAATATTTCTTTACAAAGCTGGGGATTTGGTCAAACTGTCGCGTCAATTACAACGGGAAAATCCGTTTGCTAGCACCGTAACCAATAGGCAAAAGTCCCGCTTTTTTGTGGGATTTCCTAACTCGCCTGTTATTTCCATCGACATTGGGGGAGAAACTCGTGCAACTCAACACCTACGATCCAGGTAATTTTTACGATGAACTGTTTATCGAGCCAGGCCAACCCCGTCCCCAAGCTGCGCCCCTGATTGATTGGATGGGCAAGTTACCGGCAGATATTCTGAAAAAACACCATGAAACCGCCCAAGTTGCTTTGTTTAATTTGGGGGTCACCTTTCGGGTGTATAGCGATCAACAGGGCATAGAGCGCATTTTTCCCGTGGATATTATTCCCCGCATTATTGCCGAGGCTGAATGGCGATCGCTGGAAACAGGCTTAAAACAACGCATTGAAGCCTTGAACTGTTTTTTGAATGATATCTACGGCGATCAACGCATCATTAAAGACGGCATTATTCCCCTCGATATAGTCGAATCGGCCAGTGGTTTCTTGAAACCCTGCATTGGCATTAGGCCGCCAGCGGGGGTTTGGTGTCACATTACCGGCACCGATTTAGTGCGGGATCAAACGGGGCAATGGTATGTCCTCGAAGATAACCTGCGGGTTCCTTCTGGTATTTCCTATGTCTTGGAAAATCGACGGGTGATGAAAAGCACCTTTCCTGATATGTTCCAAACCATTCCGATTCAGCCGGTTGATAGTTATCCGAGTGAACTGCTGGAAACCCTACTTAACCTTGCTCCGGCTAATTTACCCGATCCGACGGTGGTGGTGTTGACCCCCGGCATTAATAATTCTGCCTATTTTGAGCATTCATTTTTGGCCCAACAAATGGGGGTGGAATTGGTGGAAGGCCGGGATTTGGTGGTGGCCGACGGCTATTTACAAATGCGGACAACCAAGGGTTTGCAACGGGTGGATGTGGTGTATCGCCGCTTGGATGATGATTTTCTTGATCCGTTGGTATTTCGTCCCGATTCTTTTTTGGGAGTAGCGGGTTTGATGGAGGTTTATCGTCAAGGTCGAGTGGCTTTGGCTAATGCGCCGGGGACTGGGGTGGCAGATGATAAGGTGATTTATGCCTATGTTCCTGACATGATTCGCTATTACCTCAACGCTGAGCCTTTATTGGCCAATGTGCCGACTTATTTATGTTGGCGAGAGCAAGACCGACAGTATGTATTGGATCACTTGGCTGAACTGGTGGTCAAATCGGCCAACGAAGCGGGGGGTTATGGCATGTTGATGGGGCCTAGTGCCAGTGTGCAAGAGCGAGAAAGTTTTGTTGAGCGGATTCAGGCTAATCCCCGTAACTATATTGCCCAGCCGGTCTTAAATTTATCCAGAGTGCCGACGCTGATTGGGGATCAGGTGGATGGCCGCCATGTGGATTTGCGCCCCTATATTTTGCACCGGGGTGACGAAATCTATGTGCATCCCGGTGGTTTGACCCGTGTGGCCCTACGGAAGGACTCTTTGGTGGTCAATTCTTCCCAGGGGGGAGGCAGCAAGGATACCTGGGTGTTGCAAAGTCCGGGGGCCGAGTGATCCTCAAAGGACGGGAATTGTGCTGATACAATAACAATTGTGTCTTAGATGACCATTTTGAGGCGCAGGGATAACAGCGACAGTTGCTGACAGTCATCTAAAAACCAAGCATAGACCCTTGTTATTTTGTCTTCATAAATTAAATAAATATGTCCTTATTTGATTGGTTTGCCAACCGTGAAAAATCGGAGCCGCCGGTACTTCAACCCCAACCCCAACAAGAGCGTGAAGTGGCGGATGGCTTGTGGACGAAGTGTCCTGTTTGTGGAGTCTTGACCTACACCAAGGATTTACAAGTTAATTGGATGGTTTGTACGGAATGCGACCATCACATGCGGGTAGATAGCGATGAACGGATTCGTCAGTTAATTGATCCCAAATCCTGGCAACCGCTGAATGAGCATTTGCGCCCCACCGATCCTCTCAAGTTCAAAGATCGCAAATCCTATCAAGACCGGATTCGAGAGACCCAACGCTCAACCCAATTAACGGATGCTGTACAAACGGGGTATGGACGGTTAGATGGACTGCCGGTGGCCCTAGGGGTGATGGATTTTCGCTTTATGGGGGGCAGCATGGGCTCCGTGGTGGGGGAAAAACTCTGCCGCTTGATTGAATATGCAACCCTTGAACGTTTCCCGGTGATCATTATCTGTGCATCGGGCGGAGCGAGGATGCAGGAAGGAATGCTGAGTTTGATGCAGATGGCGAAGATTTCCGGGGCGTTACAAAAACATCGAGCGGAGAAACTACTGTATATTCCCGTTTTGACCCATCCCACTACCGGAGGCGTGACGGCGAGTTTTGCGATGCTGGGGGATTTGATTTTGGCGGAACCCAAGGCAACTATTGGTTTTGCGGGACGGCGGGTGATTGAACAGACGTTGCGGGAAAAGTTACCGGATGATTTTCAAACGTCGGAATATTTGTTACACCACGGTTTTGTGGATGCGATTGTGCCTCGACCCCAACTTAAACGGACCTTGGCACAGTTAATTAGTATTCATCAGCCGTTTTATCCGATTTTGCCGCCCCTCAATGCCGATTCGAAGCAGATCAATCCCGAATTGGTGCTTAACCATGCCCAACTTTCAGTGGATCGCCCGGTGTCTTTGGCGGGGGATGATTTGTAGGGGATTTTTGACAGGATTAAGCAACTAAACTTCTGATTGGGTTAACTGAACCATGGAAAATTCCCTTTGGACGGCGATTGCCCGACAGATTAGTCAAGTCACTGGGCAACCCTTTACGGTGGAACAACGGCGATCGGTCAGTGGGGGTTGTATCAATCAGGGTTATTGTCTGATCGGCAATGGCCAAACCTATTTTGTCAAAATCAACCAAGCTCACCAAGGGGCGATGTTCCAAGCGGAGGCGTTGGGCTTGGCTCAAATGGCCGCAACTGAGACGATCCGCGTGCCTCGACCGATTTGTCAGGGTAGTGAGGGACAAAATAGTTATTTGGTGTTGGAATGGCTGGGGTTTGGGCCGGGAAATAATGACAGTTGGTATCGCATGGGGCAACAGTTAGCAGCGTTGCATCAATCGGGGGGTAGTGATCAATTTGGTTGGCAGAGTCATAACACCATTGGCTCGACGCCTCAATTCAATCCCTGGACGGCTAGTTGGGCGGATTTTTTTGCGGAACAAAGAATTGGTTATCAACTGAGCTTGGCGCGGCGGAAAGGGGGCAATTTTCCCGATCCCTCAACGGTGATTCCCCAAGTTAAGGGGTTACTACGTGCCCGCCAACCCAGACCGGCTTTAGTCCACGGGGATTTGTGGTCGGGGAATGCGGCGATATTAACTAATGGGGAGCCTGTGATCCTCGATCCGGCCACTTACTACGGCGATCCGGAAGTGGATCTGGCCATGACCGAATTGTTTGGAGGATTTCCTGCCGGTTTTTATCAGGGTTACAATGCCATTTCACCGTTGGATGGTGGCTATCAACAGCGCAAAACTCTTTACAATTTGTACCATATTCTCAATCACTTCAATTTGTTTGGTGGGGGTTATGCCCAACAAGCTCAGCAGATGTTACAGATCTGTTTAAAAGGAGGTTGACCGGAACCACTCTATACTGTTTTAGAACGCAAAACAGACCAAACTCGGTTCACCTATAATCCTGTTAAACATTAACCGAATCCCTTGCAGCAGGGGACTTTCTAAGGCACGATAACAATGGCAAGTTTTCCGGCAAGAGGCTCCATGTCCCATTCCTATCAATGTCGCATTTACGTTACCCTGCGTCCCTCGGTGCTTGATCCCGCCGGAACCGCTGTACGATCAGGATTACGGCAATTGGGTTATGAATCTGTCGAACAAGTCAGGATTGGTAAATATATTGAACTGACCCTGAGCGCACCAGATCAAGCTAGTGTTGAGAAACAATTGGACGCCATGTGTGACCAGTTATTAGCTAATACGGTGATTGAAAATTATCGGTTTGAAGTTTTAGCCAACGAGGCGATCGCCGTATCATGACAAATTTTGGCATTATTGTTTTTCCCGGTTCCAACTGTGATCGTGACATTGCCACCGTCACCCAAGGATTACTTGAGCAACCGACCCGTTTTATTTGGCATCAAGAAACGAATTTAACAGATATTGATGTGGTGGTGCTACCGGGGGGCTTTAGTTATGGTGACTATCTCCGCTGTGGGGCGATCGCCCGTTTTTCACCCATCATGCAATCCATCAAAGACCATGCCCAAGCGGGTAAAAAAGTCATTGGGATTTGTAATGGCTTTCAAGTATTGACGGAAGTGGGCTTATTACCGGGGGCATTAATTCGTAACCGGGATTTGCATTTTGTTTGTGACCAAATACCCGTGCGGGTGGAAAGTAACCACACCGTTTGGACCCAGGGCTATCACTCCCAACAGGTGTTAACGCTGCCCATTGCCCACGGAGAAGGACGCTATTTCGCCGATGACGATACCTTGAAATCGTTAGAAGATAATGGACAGGTGTTGTTTCGCTATAGTGATACGACCGGAAGCTTAAGCGATGCCAGTAATCCCAATGGTTCCCTCAATCATATTGCGGGCATTACGAACCAAGCGGGTAATGTGTTAGGCATGATGCCCCATCCTGAACGGGCCGCCGATCTCGCTCTCCATGCCACGGACGGTCTAGCCTTATTTGCGAATTTGCTGACTGCTTAGGGAAATGATTCGGGAAAATGGCGATCGCCGCTTCAAACTAAAAACTAAAACGTATTTTTATACAAACTAGCCAGAACTTCATAGGCAGTTAAATCACCGGCCCGTCTTAAAAATCTCAGACGGTTCTCGATCAATAACTTAGCGTCAGAACGGGTAATCGGCTCAAAATGAGTACTGGTACTAGTGGTTTCTACCAGAAAAAATAACCGTTGGGCATAGAGGGTCGTAAAAATTTCTTTATTATCGTCCAACAAACAAATTTGGTACAAAAGCCCGAAGGTCGGATGGTTGAGATAAGTTTCGTTACTCATTGAGATAGAGGTAAAGGCACGGAAAGTCTGCCAACGTTCATTCCACTAGAATGTCATCTTACCCCGTCATGATCCCTCTGCACTGACTGGGGGAAAATCTGGGTAATCATCCTGATTAGGGTTTGGTTTGGGAAGAAACGGGGTGGGGTTCATCGGGTTGAGAAAAATAGAGGGCATCAGCTTCTAGGGATTCGCCGATCGCCGGGGCCGGCTCCATGCTCCGAATCGCGCTTAAGACTTCTTTGATCATCACCGCAGAAGGCACGGCCACGATCACCCCCAAGAGACCGCCAATGCGAGCGCCCGTTAACAAGGAAATCAGTACCCAAAAAGGGTTTAACCCCGTCACACTGCCTAATACCCTTGGCGCAATGCCATTTTCGACAATTTGTTGGATCACTAAGGCGATCGCCAATAATTGCAGCGCCATGCCAATATCCCGTAGGGCAACCAAAAACGTAACTAAAGCAATACCTACCGATCCCCCAAAAGGAATCAACGCCATCACCCCCACAGTTAAGCCAAACAAAAGACCAAAGGGCACTTTAAGAATTAAGAAGCCTGAAATCAAGCCTAAAGCCATGCAAGTGGCTGACACCAACTGCCCCAAAAAATAATTTTGAAAACTGCGCCGTAACGTATCAGAAAAAGGTTTTTGAAAACGCTCTGGCAACCAACCAATAATGCTTTGCCATACATCTTCGGTATGCAGTAATAAATAAAAAGTTAGAATAATTGTCAGCAGTACATCTAAAAGGCGGACGACCGTAAAAACGGTGAGATTGAGGGCTAAATTGAGGGTACTACCGGCTAAATTTTGTAATTCACTCGCTAACCGGCTGTTAATTTGGGTAATCAAACCATCTAAATTAATGGGCCATCCCAACACTTCCACCTGTTGATCTAGCAATACCAATTGTCGTTGCCCTGAATCTAACCAATCGGGTAACCGGGCCACCAATTGTTGGGCCTGGGAAAAAGCCAACGGCACTAAGGTTACGCCCAAGGCGGTAAACACAATTAACGCCATCAAAAAAACCCCCGTCGCTGCAATAAACCGTCGAACCCCCTGACGTTCCAGCCATGCCACTGGATAATTGAGCAAAAATGCAATCACCGACGCTAGCAGACTAATCACGAATAAAGATTCAAAATAGCCAAAAATTGCCGATAGTGCGCGGGCGTTTAGCACCATCAAGGGAGCCCCCAGTACTAAAACCAGTAAACGGGTCACGGCATTAAGGGAATTCCACCATCTAAATAACCAATTTTTAGGCGGAGACGAGGGACTAGAATGACTCATCGGGGATTGTGTCATGGTCTGCGATCGCCAAATAAAGATAAAGGCAAAAAAAACTGAGGGGAAAAATTAGACAAAAATCAAGTTGAAGGCGGTCACGTTGGCTTTCGCTTATTTTAAGGGAAATTCAGGAGCCTGACATAGGGTGAAGGGATTTGGCCGGGTTCTGGGTAAATTAGGGAGCAGGGCCCTAGCATTAGACTGGTCATGGTGTTCTGGCAAAGAAATTTAGGATCAATTTGGATCAAGTTACTTAGATTTCCCAACCTGGATCATTAGGGTTTGACCGCTACGATTTTGTTTAGGAGAGAGTTGATGGACAGGACTGCCCCTGGTTCGGACGAGATTCAGCGCTTAAGCCAGGAAATTCCTTTTTTTCGGGAGTTTGAGCTTAAATTATTGCAACAGACGATTCATCATATTTCGACTCGGCAGCATCCCGCCAATCAAGTCATCCTTTTAGAACATGATTGGGGCGGCTCGGTTTACTTTATTTTGAGTGGTTGGATCAAAATTCGTACCCACAACCTCGATGGCAAAGAAGTTACCCTCAACATTATTGGCAAAGGGGAAATTATTGGCGAAATGGCGGCGATCGAAGAAGCTCCCCGTTCCACCGATGCCATCACTCTTACTCCCGCCGAGGTGTGCAGTATTCCCGCTGCTGAATTTTATAATCTCTTGCAAACCTATCCCTTGGCCGGTATTCGTCTGGCCCAACTCATCGCCAAACGGCTGCGCCAGTTAAATCGACGCCTACGATTGCGGGAAGCAGAAAGCTTGACCAGAGTTGCCGATACGTTACTCTTTTTAGCCGAGGGTCAAGGACGCAATACCGACAAGGGCGTGGTGATTCCCAATCTTCCCCATCGAGAACTCAGCAGTATTAGCGGGCTAGCCAGAGAAACCGTTACCCGTTCCCTGACGAAACTCGAAAAACGGGGGCTGATCCAGCGAAATTTAGATATTTTAAGTATTCCTAACCTAGAAGCCTTGGAAGATATGGTTTCTTGAGCCAGGGTAATGTGACCCGATATTGCTTTAGCATGGGTATTTCGGTCGGTTAACGCTTTTCAGCTCTGATACGGAGTTTGTCTGAGTCCCCGGCCTTTGATCCTGCTGTGAATATTTAGCCCTGTTTTCATGATTCTTCCTGCTGACCGATCGCCGAATAATGATGATTTTGATAAAACTAATTCCCCCTTTGACAAGGCCAGCGAAGCAGAGGCGGGGGTGAATTGGGTTGATATGGAGGAAGACAGGGCTTCCGATCAAATCCCTTTTTCCTATGGCGATCCGCCCCTCACCCGACAACAGCCGGTTTTAAAATCCCCCCAAACCTTAGCGATGGTGGAAAGTGCGTTTTTGGCTAGCACGGTGAGTATTATTTGGCTGATTAATTACTATTTTCCCCTCGGCCCCCTATTACGCATTTTATTTCCCTTACCCTTAGCCCTGGTGTATCTGCGTTGGCGATCGCCGGCGGCCATTAAAAGCGTCGTGGCGGCAGGGTTATTACTATCAGTGTTGATGGGGCCAACCCGTAGCATTGTTTTTCTGATTCCCTACGGCCTGATGAGTCTGCAATTGGGATTTTGTTGGGTACGCAATGCCCCGTGGGGGTTTTCCATTTTGACAGGGGCTTTGATTGGCTCGTTGGGGTTTTTCTTTCGCTTTTGGTTATTTTCGATTTTGTTGGGGGAAAATCTGTGGCGTTATGTGATGGTTCAGATTACGAATTTGCTTGATTGGTTATTTTTAAAGTTAAATATTTTGGCCCAGCCTGATCTGTTTTTGGTGCAGGGGCTGGCGGTTTTGATGATTTTTGTTAATAGCTTGATTTATATGGTGGCGGTGCATTTAGTGGCGTTGTTGATTTTAGACCGTTTGGGTAATCCCATTCCCCGGCCGCCCCAATGGTTGAAAGTCATTTTGGATTATGATTATTAATTTTCGCTACACATTAATTACAAATAAGTTGTAAAAACCCTGTTAATTAGAGGGATCAGCTTTGTTTAACCACTGGGCCAAAGTCGGTATTAGGGCTTGACTGAGGTGAAAGGCATCAACCCCTAGTTCTGTACGATCGCCAACGGCAAACAGTCCCGCCTGGGCGTGCCACCAAGCCGCCGCGGCCACCCGCTCTACCCAAGTCGCCACAGCGTTTTGGGCTAATAATCCCCCCATTAAACCCGTTAAAACGTCACCGCTTCCCCCTCTGGCCAGGGCCGGAGTACTATTTTTGATGATCCAGGTTTGACCCTCTGGACTGGCGATCGCCGTTTTTGCCCCTTTGAGTAACACAATAGTTTGACTTAATTTGGCAGCAATTTGTACTGCATGGAGGCGATCGCTCTCGTCAATTTCGGGAAATAAGCCTTTAAATTCCCCTAGATGGGGCGTCAAAATCGTCGGGGCAGACCGTTGGGCGAGGCGGGGTAATAATTCCCGTTTAGCAATTTGGTTTAAGCCGTCGGCATCAATAATTAATGGACAATTTGCCGGTAACACCCTTTCTACTAATAAGCCCGACTGTAGGGTTAAGCCCGGACCCAAAGCAATGGCCGTATAGGGGGATAAATCAGGATTGGCCAAGGCGGCGATCGCCCCGGATGCGGTTTCTGGGCAACCCATGACTAAGGCTTCGGGACATTGGGCGTGAATTAAGGCTTTAAGACTTTCCGGCACGGCGATCGTCACCATGCCGACACCACTGGCCCGCGCTCCCAACGCCGTTAAAATTGCGCCCCCGGCATATTGTTGGGAACCACAAATGAATAAGCCATGGCCCTGTTGATATTTATGGGTTACTGGGGGACGGGGGAGCGGTAATGCTTGCATTGCCTGGGTTGGGGTTAAGAGTTGCAGCGGATAGGATTGGCCTAAAATTGCGTCGATGGCTGACCCAGGAATGCCAATACCGAGCAAGGCTGTTTGACCGCAGTAGGGCAAAGCTTCATCTTGAAAATAGGCCCGTTTCCATAACCCCAAGCAAAAACTCCGCTGGGCCTGCACCGCTGCCCCCAAAACTTCCCCGGTATCGGTGTGTAATCCCGATGGCAGATCAATACTCACCCCAGGGATAGGTAATTGATTCAGTTCATTGACATAATTGGCGATCGCCCCGGTTAGAGGCCGCGTTAACCCGATCCCAAATAACCCATCCACCCAAAAATCACAGTCCTCAAAATCCGCCGCCGATTCTCCCCAGGCAATGCCCAACGCTTTGGCATAATTCGCATGGCTTTGGGTGAGGGACTTTAACCGCAATAGTGGCATCAATACCTTGACTTGATAACCCTGTAACGTTAATTCCCGTGCCACCACCAACCCATCCCCACCGTTATGGCCCGGCCCCACCAAAATTCCTGCTTTAGGGGATTGAGCTAAAGGGTACAATTGCTGAAGTTTCTGAGCAATCTGGAGTGCTGCCTTTTCCATTAGGGCCGGGACAGGCATTCCCTGCTCAAACATCCAGGTTTCAATCTGTTGCATTTGCGCTGCACTGACAACGGGTTGAGGTCGATGCAGATATGTTATTTGGCTTTTTTTCGCTACCATCTTACCGACGCGCCCCTTTTTTACGATTAACCCCTGTGATCAGATCTGACGTTACCTGCCGGGATGCCCTCACCACAGATTTAGACTCCATTGTCGCTATTTATAATGCCAGTATTCCCAACAATTTAGCGACGGGGGATACCTGTGCGATTACGGTGGAAAGTCGTCGCCAATGGTTTGCGGAGCATAGTGCCGAGACTTATCCCCTGTGGGTGCTCGAAAATGGAGCGGGGGAAATTCTGGGCTGGCTGGGGTTTCAACAATTTTATGGTCGTCCGGCCTATCACAAAACCGCTGAGTTAAGTATTTACATTGCCCCGGCTTGTCAACATCAGGGCCTGGGCAAATATTTACTGCAAATGGCGATCTCCGCTAGTCCAAAATTAGGGCTGAAAACCTTATTGGGTTATATTTTTGCCCATAACCAAGCCAGTGTCCAACTGTTCCAAGACCAAGGTTTTGAAGAATGGGGTTTGTTGCCGGGGGTGGCGGAATTGGGGGATCAAGAACGGGATTTATTGATTTTGGGGCGCAAGGTTTGACATCGCTTCACACTTCCACCCCGTAATGGTGATTAGGGTGCCTTTGTCTGGCTCACTGGCGATCGCCAACTCCCCGCCGTAGAGTTCCGTTAAGCGTTTAGCCAACCCCAACCCCGATCCCTGTTGTTCATAGTGAGACCGCTGAAACTGGGTATGGGCTCCAATGCGTTGTTGTTCCTGGGGATTCATGCCCCGGCCTTGGTCTTGGATGCTGAAATGGAGATAATGATCTTGGTTAGTGGCCGTCAGGTGAATAGGAGTACCGGGCAAAGAAAATTTAAACGCATTGTGTTAACGGCTTGGAGGAGATCATTAAGGGAAAACAGCTTGGTTAAATAATCGTCGGCCCCCAGGGTCATCCCCTGACGAATCGCCGCATGATCCACTTTAGCGGTCAACAAAATAAAAGGAATGGTGGCCAATTGGGGATCTTGACGGAGGGCACTTAGCACCTCAAAGCCCGACAATTTGGGCATCATCACGTCACACAGAATCAGATTGGGCAGTGTTTGTTTGGCTAAGTCCAAGCCATGCTCACCATCGGACGCAGTGACGACATCATAATTTTCCAATAACAGAATATCTTCAAGGTTTTGTCTGACCGCCAATTGATCCTCAATCACTAAAATTTTAGTCATTCTGTTAACACCTCCGTTTTATGCGCTTCAGGTATTGGACTGCGATGTGCTATGGCTCGTGCCACGGGTCAACTCATTGACTGAATGTAAAGAATTGTTTTAGGAAGACAGGGGAGCCGGTCGGGGGACTGGGTAAAGCTGGTAAAATTTGGCGTTAAGTCAACTGGTGCTTCACGGGGATTATCCTGGAGAGATCACCGGGCAAAACACTTTTACAAACGTAATTACGCAATTATCTTAAGGAATTAATTATGGCCTTAAATCGTGGTGACAAAGTTAGAATCAAACGCACCGAATCCTACTGGTATGGTGATGTCGGCACTGTAGCAAGCGTTGAAAAAAGCGGCATTCTCTATCCCGTCATTGTGCGCTTTGATCGCGTTAACTATAACGGTTACAGCGGTAGTGCTTCTGGGGTAAATACCAATAACTTCGCTGAACATGAGTTGGATTTGGTTAAGGCGGCTCCTGCGAAAAAATAGGAATGGTCAAGGGAGGGGGATTAGAGCCTCGATCCTGTTGATATTCAATTAACCTGTGCCAGAACTGCCAGAAGTTGAAACCGTGCGCCGGGGGCTAGAGCAATTAACCTTGGGGCAAAGCATTGAGGGGGGAGAGGTGTTGCACCAGCACAGCCTTGCCTACCCTCTTTCCGTTGGGGAATTTTGGGGACAAATTACGGGGTGTACGTTTAAGGCTTGGCAGCGGCGGGGCAAATATTTGTTGGCGCAGTTAGAAAGAGAGTCTCAGTCTGCTGGTTGGTTCGGCTGTCATTTGCGGATGACGGGGCAGTTACTCTGGGTTGATGCTCAAGCACAAAGATCGCCACACACACGGCTTATTCTAGGGTGTCAATCGGGGCAAGAATTACGGTTTGTGGATATTCGTACCTTTGGTCGAGTTTGGTTGATTCCCCCTGGGGTTGAGCCGCCGGACATTATGACGGGGTTGCAAAAGTTGGGGCCAGAGCCCTTTGCCCAAGAATTTAGCCCAACTTATCTGTACCAAAAATTACACAAAAGCCGTCGTCCCCTTAAAACGGCCTTGCTCGATCAATTCCTCGTGGCGGGTTTGGGCAATATCTACGCCGATGAAGTGTTATTTTTCTGCGGTTTCCACCCCACTACCCCCGCCGATCGCCTTTCCCTGAACGATTGTCAAACCCTGCATCACCACATTCAACAGACATTACAATTGGCGATCGCCGCCGGAGGAACCAGCTTTAGTGATTATCGCCAGGTCACGGGTATTAACGGCAATTATGGCGGCATTGCTCAGGTTTATGGCCGCAAGGGCGAACCCTGTCTTCAGTGTGGAAACCCGATTGAAAAATTGAAATTAGCCGGGCGATCGTCCCACTTTTGTCCCCACTGTCAGCTGTTAAATAAGCTAAAACCTTCAGAGGATTAAGCTCAAATAGGGCAAAACAAAGTTAATTCTGGCCTTTACACTAAGATTAGAGGTAGCGGTAACAAAATGCCTAATTTCCAGACGTTCATCGGCATTGTAACGGCATTGCTAGTATTTGTTACCAGTGTTTTTCTTGCTTATGACAAACTCCAATTCCGAAACTACACCTTCATCCTCCCCCAATGGGCAGGACTCCTTCTTGCGGCGATTACTTTCAGCTTTGTGGCAGTGGATCAAGTCCTACGGGGGTTTGTCCGACTTGAAGAATTACAACAAAGAGCTGAAGAGGCACAACGAAGAATTGAAGAGGAGCAACGCAGAACTGAGGAAAGAGACCGACGCGCTGAGGCAGCAGAACGTGAGACTCGCCGAACTAGAATCGAAGCTCGATATCGTGCTGTCCTCATCCGATTCTTACTCGTTGATACCCCAATCCACCGACGACAGTTAGAAAATGTATTGGCTTTACTGGAAGAATATCGGGATACGTTATAAAGGTTGATTGATTTCCGGCGAAACCATGCAGCGAACACGCTTAAATACCCTGATCGAAGTGCGGGGACAACAGTTAACCCAATTTTTCACCAATCCTTGGCGACGGATTTCCCTTACGCTATTGGGCTTTTTATCGGGCTTTTTTATCGGGGCAGCACTTTCTACCACAGCGGGTCAAAATGCTGAGTGGGATGTGGTTTGTGCCGCGTTAGTTTTGATTTTTTGTGAATTAATTAGTCGTTGGATCTATCAGCGTCGTAATCCTAATTTAAGTTTAGGCGCTGAGGTGATTAATACTTTTAAAGTCGGGGTTACCTATAGTCTCTTTTTGGAAGCCTTTAAATTGGGATCTTAGAAAATTTTGATGCCAATTAATACCAAGTTTTGAGGGGCTTTAAGCTAAGCAAATTGATTGAGCTGGGCTAATAAATTATCAATTTCTGAAGTTGTAGTAAAATAATGACAACAGGCACGAATACAGTCAGGGTCGGCGATCGTTCTCAGGTAAAAGCGTTGATCTTCGAGTTTTTGCACAATTACTTTATGGGGTAAGGCGGATTTCACGGTAAAGGAAACTAGTCCGCCGGCAGGATGAGTTTTCGCTAAACAATCAATGTAGGGTAATTGTTGTAAACCTTCCCAAAGATAACGGCTCAAGGCACAAATTTGTTGATATCTTTCCTCGGCATTACCCTGATGTTGATGCAGTTTAATGGCAGCATTTAAGCCGGCATAGTGGGGATAGGCGGAGGTCGCAACTTCAAAGCGTTTGCCATCGGCAACCCAGCCTTGGGGTTCTCCTTTAGGGCCATAATTAATACTACGCCAACCCACATAGGTGGGGTTAATCTCTGCTAGGCGATCGGTGTTGACATATAAGCCGCCGACTCCGGCAGGGCCACAGAACCATTTATGCCCAGTGAATGCGTAGTAATCGACGTTTAATTCGGCAAAATTTAAAGGCAATAATCCTGCTGATTGGGCCCCATCCACTAATACTTGAACGGGATATTCCCCCGGATAAGCTCGACAGGTTTTCATAATCTGATCTAAGGGTAAAACTTGCCCGGTATTCCACAAAAGATGGCTCAGAACGACAAGGCGAGTTTGGGGGGTTAAATTGTCCTGAATAACTTGACAGGGATCGCCCTCATTGAGGGTTTCTAAAATGGGACAAAAACGATGGGTAACACCAAACCGATCGCCGATCGCCTGGACAATGGCAATAATACCGGGGTGTTCACAATCCGTTAGTAAAATTTCGTCTCCCGCTTGCCAGTCAATGCCCCATAAAACAATATCGCAGCCGGTGGTGACGTTATCGGTGAGGGTAATGGTGGCAGCTTCCACGGCAAAAACATCGGCCAAAGTTGATCGCAATTGGGCGTTAAGCTGTTGGATTTGCTGGTTGGCGGCGATGGAAAAGGGGCCATTTTTTTCGAGATCAGCGTACAGATCAAGGATGGCTTGGTAGGCGGGTTGGGGCAAAATGCCTTGACCCCCATAATTGAAGTAGGTTTTATCAGCTAAGCCAGGAAATAAACGGCGATCAGGGTTCAACACAGGCGCAAACTCAGACATATCCACGGCGCAATAATCGGGTTGATTCAGTGTACCAAACCAACTCCTTCCCGACTATGACAGACTTGATCACTATTCACCATTTTTGCAACACAACCGAGCTATGAACTACACGTTGATTGAATTGGATTGGGGTGATCTGGGGTGGATGTTGGGGTTATTAGGTGCGGCGATCGCCCTATTACAGTGGCAGGGTTTGGCGTTGACAGGACAATTGCTGTGGGCGGGGGGACGGACAATCCTGCAATTAATTGTGGTGGGCTATTTTTTGGCGGTGGTGTTTTCCCTGCAAAATCCCTGGGCGGTGTTAGCGGTGTTGGCGATTATGCTGACCATTGCCGCCGTTGTGGCCAAAAATCGCATTAATCCCCAGAATCGGCAATTATTTTGGGGGCTATGGTTATCCATAGGGGCAAGTACGGCCTTGGGCTTGAGCTATAGTTTGGCGGTAATTATTCAGCCGCCCCAGTGGTATTCTCCC
>Ga0315905_10002197_pt1 | contig 20549 bp, 23 predicted proteins | sample LakEriMetagenome_5_FD_203522 | JGI IMG/M metagenome (GOLD analysis project Ga0315905, IMG submission 203522) | Freshwater fungal communities from buoy surface, Lake Erie, Ohio, United States - Buoy 4 MA121 | ecosystem: Environmental > Aquatic > Freshwater > Lake | place: USA: Lake Erie, Ohio...
TGCCTGAAATTACAGAGCCAATTATTTAATCCTTTAAAATTAAAAATTAAATTGTTATAATACAAAAATGCCAACTGTCATATTCCCTACAGGAGATAAAGTTTATCAAATAGCGGTAGATGATTCTACCTACGTACTTGCGGCTCCAGAAGGTATTTCAAGTGATAAATTTGGAGCTATGTATGAATACCATATTTCGGCAGTTGGTACTGACGTTGATCTCAGTTTAGACTCAGATATTGAAATTCCTTCAGATGCTGGCATTGTATTTCCAAAAACTCTTGAGATTAATAAAACTTATATTTTTGCTTTGAAATGGGGAGGAGCTAGTTGGTGGCTAGTATCCGTCATTGGCGGATACCCTATTTAATATAAATCGGTTTATTAGCTATTATTTTAATTGCTGTAACGATTCCGAAGTTGTATAATACTAGGGATGTATCAGCAAGGCAACTTCCCACTAACTGAAGGGCAAACTACCTATAACGTTTCGTTTAGTTTAGAGTTTCCCAATACAGAGCCGTCTTTAATTCTCACTAATGTTTTTAATGCAAACAGCGAGGATCCCCAACTTACACTAGTTGGAAATATTACAGATAGGGATCAGGAAGGTTTCACATTTGAACTTTCCACTCCTCCTGACAGTGATAGCTATGTTTTGTCTTGGATGGCATCTGATGGTTTAGGAACTACGGTTATTCAGACAAATGGTATTCCTGTAGCTGAGTTTACTTCATTTAATAATCTTCAGCTTCCAGATAATACATTATTTCCTGCTATTCTGACGAATGGGCCAAAGAAATCAATTACGGTATCGTGGGGTAGATTAAAAAACTTTCTAGTAAAGTCACACACTCACCTTGTTGAGGAAATATCAAACATATCCGCTACTGCTAAGGCGTTTTTGACAGCTTTAAGTCCTTCTGCCGCAAGACAGGTAATTGAGGCGGCTTCTGCAATTCATACGCACACCTCAGAGCAAATAAGTGACTCTACAACAATAGGAAGAGGTTTGATTCAGGCTGTAGATGCAGCAGGAGCAAGAGAGTTAATTGATGCTGCAGCTGCTGAACATACTCAACCAGCGGCTTCTATAGATGCCGCGGCACACATAGAATCTTTTCTTCAATCAGCTAATACAGCAGGGGCTTTGACGGCTATTGGGGCCGCAAATGCTGTCCATACTCATATTATTAATGACATATCAAATGCTGGAAATATTGGTAAAGCTGTATTGGCAGCTGGTGATACTGAAACAGCTCTTTCTTCTTTAAAAGCAATGCCGGAAAATGGTTGGAGAGATGGCGGCAGTATATCTACTACTCGCAACTTGAACACGTCTGATTATGGTAAAAAATTTACTTGTTCGAACATCTGCACGATTTCAATACCTATTAACTTAACTGGAAAATTTAAAGTAGCTTTTACTGTTTTAGTTGATGATGTTTTTTCTATTGCTACGGAGTCAACCGTAGTTATTTACAACAATAGATACGAGAGTGTTGCCGCACCAATATTATTAAAAACTGGATTTTATATTTTAGAGAATGTAGATATAAACTCTTTTGTATTAGTTGGATATGAGAATGAATTTCAAAGAATTTTATCTTCTGCAGATAATTCAGAAGAGCTAAAGAGCATCTTTAGTTTACCGAGTGACGAAGAGTTGGGGGTGTCTGCTATCTGGCAAACTGTTACAGATACAATTGTAGCAACGGGCATAACAGACTTATCTAATTATACTTTAGATGTTGTAACTATTAATAGTGCTATAGAGCTTTCCACAGCTTTACCAATTGGGAAACATTACTATTTAAGAAACGGTAAAACAAATGGTAATCTTACAGTAATCCCTGGTTCGGGGCGTTATATTAATTTTTCAGGAAGTCCTTCTTTAGAATTAGCTCCTGGAGAAATTATTAAAGTTACTTATAGATCAACCAATAGATTTGAAGTCGATTATAAATATACAAATTTAGCTAATCCTAAAACAATTTATGTATCAGCAAATGGTAGTGATGACTCGGGACAAATTGGAAATCCAGATAAACCATTTCAAACAATTACAGTAGCATTAGCAAAAGCTACTGCTTCTTGTAATACTATACATGTTAAACCAGGATCTTATAATATTTTCTCTACTGCCTCAAATGCTGCTTTAACAGAAATAAATTATTATTTCGAACCAGGAGCGAATGTATTTGTAAACGGTCCATATGTTGCGTTTTATTTAAATAAATCTGGTTGTAAATTAAATGTTTATGGTTTTGGAAATTTTTCAGTTTCTAATGAAGCAGTACTAATTGGGTTAGCACTAAGTGCAGATATTTATTTCGAAGCAAATAGAATTAATATTTATAATACAAACACTCAATTATTCTTTGATGATTTCGGAGGTTCTACTGCTAGAATAAATGTTAATTCTATTCAGGCCCCAGCAACAACTACAGTGGTAACTACGCAATCTGGTACTACTCTTTATATCGGCGCGAAAGATGTTGTTCTCGGGGGTGAGGCTTTCTCAGTTTTCGGAACTTCTCTTGCTTCTCTATCTGTAAGTAATGGAACTTTGACACTAAATAACAGATTGGTTAAGAGCAATTCTAGTGCTAATGGTTTGTTTAAGTTAAATCTAATAAATTCCGATGTTATTCAATCAGAGGCTCCGAGCGATTATTTATTTAAATTTAATTCTTGTAAAATTAGAATAAGTGGATTTAACTCTACGATATTCGGAGACTATGGTAATAGATCAATTTGGCACGAGAGCGGGACCGCTTTAATATCTGGAGTAAAAATAATTAATCCTATCTATGTAAATGGTCCTGGTCTAACTTTGGATGGAGTATCTATCGAAGTTGGTGATGCAGAGACTTATTGCCTAGATACTCCTACAGGATCAAATTTTCCTGTGAGTATTTTAAAAACTTGCGCCTCCAATAAAGACTTTAATCCCGATCTCACTTTCAGAGGTGGTGATTTAGTAATCGAATCAGAATTCAATCTTTAATTATGTCTAAATTAATATCTTCCCCGTTTTTATTTGATAGTGAAGTAGTAAGAGATGCTTGTGTAGTTGCTCTTGGCCTCGATGATTATATCAATACATCAGTTTTAGAAGTTACTCAACCAAATCTTATTTTAACTCCTCAAGACCACACAAATAAAATAATTCTTTTTAATGTAGATTATCCTGAGGTGGGAGTAATAACCATTCAGCCAGAAGATGCTTCGCCTTGGAATGAAAAAAGCAAAATTACTATTATAAAAACTGGAACAGCTAATACTTCGTTCGTTCCATATGATATTACTATAAATTCTCCTGAAAGTTTAGAGATAAGAAAACGATATTCGATAGTTCAATTAATTCGATTAGAGGCGGATGTCTGGGCAATTGCTGGAGATTTAAAAACTGAAGATCCTTATTTACTGGGAGTAGATACGCCTGTACCTCTATCAAATGGTACACTTAGCTACTATGATGGTAATAATACCGTAGCGGCTGATGATGGCAATCCGATTGAAAATATTTCCATAATTGGCGGTAAAATTTCATTAACTGACTCTAATTTAATAACTATTCCATATGACTTTGCGGGAGCTCCTGTAGAAATGCAAATTGACGGAATTACTCCAGTAAAAGATAGTTTTCCTAGTGACTTATCTTTTAAAATAAATAGTGATAACGCTATTATTTCACAAACTGGTATCAATATGACCATTGGAATAGGCCCATTTAAACTAGGGGAAGCTAGATTTTTTACTTACTCTATTGTAGTTACAGAAAATGATACTACAGCCAATACTATTGATGTGGTATTTAAAAAGAATGGAACTACACTAGCTACTCATGTAGCTAAACCAAGAACATCTTCATTCGGGTTCGAGTATATTACAGCTGATAATGATCTCAAATTCATTTTACAATATGGAACAACAACAGATGCATTCACTACTACTGTAGAAAGTAATCCTTGGCCTCTTTTCACTAGAATATTATTTGATAGCATTGCAGCAAATACGGCGTTTAGAATTGATTACACTGCAGCTTTGAATGGTATGGGACAATACGTTCCCGTTAGGTTAAATACTAATAGCGGTATTTTTGAAGTAAAAGGAAATATAATTGAACCAATAAGCTAATGTTTGTAAATCCGGGAATTATTTCTTCATCTAAATATAACATAACAAGTTTAGATGATCCTTACATACCTAGGCATCCTTTATTAGATATTGCTGCGCCTAATGTTGTGAGAGAGATAGCAAGGTATTGCTCCCAATACTTATCTAGTCTTGAAACATGTGGGATAATAAGAAATACAGAAGATTTAGTACAGACAGATACTATTATTTATTTACCTGTTCACAATGATTTAGAAAAAGATAGTCAATCTTTTATTAGTCCTTCTAAATTAAGAGATATAAACTCTGGTGTTACATCTATAACTAGAAATCAAGAATATGACGCGTTTGCTCCTATAAAATTTTCTGATAAAACCGCGCCAAAAGGAGTTATTCGATTTAGAGGTATGACTGCGTGGGAAGAAGCAAAAAATACAAACAGTAACGCAAAAACTTATGCACGTATGAATCCTAATGCTACTAAAGTTAGAGATTTATTGACAGAGCAAGGTGCTTTTTTATTCTTTAATACCAGAGGTGGATCCGTTGATCATTACTTTTCATTTGGACCAATTCATTTTTCATATAATAAAGTAGTTGTTAGGAACACTGAATATAAGCAGGATAATTTTATTTTTTCAAATCCTGGAACTTATTTATTAACTTTACAAAAGATACGTACTAGTAGACCATCCTATAATGCTAACACTGGAGAAGTTAGTTATGATCAATACCACGTTCTTTTTTACTTTTTACCTGATGGAGGAGACAGTGTAATTAATTTAAGTTATTTGCGAGATGGTTCTCTTACCTCAGAAAATTTTCCGGTTGGGTTACCTTCTAATCAGTATGGTTCTGGTGGATTTTTTACAGATATTAATAATTCAGTTGAGTATTTTGAATTAGATAATTTGAAACGTACTTATGATACTCTTTTAAAAATTAAACCTGGATATTCTTCGACTGATCTTCTCGATAAAATATATAAAACTTTTCCAAATCCAGAAAAGTACTACGACAAATATCAATACTGGAACGGTTTAAATTATATTAATAATAAATATATTAAAAATATAAGTAGAGAAGATATTTATAATTTCTACAATGAAAGATCAAGATCTATATTCAATAGAGCTATTGAAGAAAACTTTCTGAAAAAAATAAAGGAATCCGAATTATCGAATTTTACGCTGGATGTGAATACGGATGCTGGAAGGGCTGTTAAAATAAAAGAAGACATTGCTAGAGAACATTTGTACAAACTAAGATTTACGGAAAACTCCGTGAGCAAAGTGAGAGGAGTTGATTTTGTTGGAGATTATAATTGGAAATATTATTTCGGAACCAATTCGGAAGCCAAAAGTGATCATATATACAGGGCAAGTAATAGTTCAACTGGTAGATTACTTTTTAGGGCAGGAATTGACCTTGGAAGATATTATGCTAATTTTGCTAAGACAAGTGAAGCGCAAATGCAAACAAAATGGTGGATTTGGAAAGAAAATGAGTATGACATTGAAAACTTAATGAAAGAATCATATTTTTATTCTACTGGATCTTATTCCGCTTTTGGCGGTGGTACAGGATTAACTAGTTTACAGCAAATTGAAACTTTCATGAAAGCAACAGATCTTGTTTGTAGAAAAATAAGAACTTAACAAATTTACTAGATTAAAATCAAGCAATAACGTATAATATCTCTATGTCTCGCCTATCCTACGCAAAAACAAACGCAGTAAATCCCTTAGCTTCTTCTTCCGATTATGGTAGAGATATTGTTGCTATTATCAATGATATTCACGAGTATATCTCTAGTCAATCAAGCGAAAGCGGAAGACAACTGGTGGAGCCATTGGGTCAACCACTGGTAGCAAGGCAACTCGCCGCAGGGGCATCCGCTGCCAATACCGCGTTAACCACTACTTGCCGAAGAATTTCAATTAGAGCAGCTGGGGCGGATATTCGTTTTGCAATTGGCTCTACATCTCAAACTGCAGATGCAAATACATCTCACTTTATTGCTGATGGTGAAAGACTTGACTTTTCGGTTCCTGCTACTCCAAATATTTCTGTTATCAGAGATGCTACTACTGATGGAGTTTTGGAACTCACTGAACTTGTATGAGAGCCCTTATAACCAAACTGAGCGCAACTGGATGGAATGTAAATTTAGTAAGTCTAGACAGCGACTCTGAAGCATGGTTACTCTCTCAAGGAGTAACTGATATTACTGTTCGTAAACGTTACTCAGACTTTTATACGTTATGCAAAGAATTAACCCCTACTCTTTGGAGTAGGTTAATGATGGTAAGCCTACGCAGTAATGAAGCTCCTCTAAAAACATGGGGTGGAGGTAAGTCTACGTTTCCAAATCAACTACAGGGAAACTTTCTTACTGGTGGGACGGTCACAACTACAGAGGAGGGTACTTCTATTGCTTCCTCTGACAGATGGGTTAACAGGATTACTACTCCTAGCGGATTTGTATATTCTACGCACAGAGCAGAACCATGGTTTATTGGAATGGTTTATCAGAATTTTCCAGCAGCTGGTCGATTTGCTAATAGTGCAAATTTAATAAACTGGAATGTAGGAACAACAAGTACTTTTCTTTCAAATTATTCTGGAGGCGATTCACTCACACCAGCATGGCAAACAGGGTTTGGTATTCAATCTCTTTTCGGAGGTCAGTTTGTGGCAGCAAATTCTTTTGCTAATAATTCTGTAAATGCAGATCAATTAATCGGAATCGATTTCCAGTCAGGAAGAACAAGTATGGCACAACTTTCAAATGAAAGATACGCTACAGCTACACACGCCTCTTCTTCTCCAAATACAAGTGGCGTTACAACTGGTTTATGGTTTTTACCTGCTTTAACATTTTCAACAAATCCAACAATTCCATCAGGAATATTAAAATATCTAATATTTTTCTCATCTGGAATTACTGATGTATCATCTGAAGCTAAGTTGTTCTGGCATATTTTAAGATCAACTCTTCTTTCCAAAAAGCAGCATTTGCATTTTGCACAAGGAGGTCAATCTCTTTCTACAGGAACTTTGCAGAGAAGACTGCAAATGGTTCTCAATACTACAAGAACAGTTACTTGCGAAGGTCATTCTTATGGCGGTACTTATATATCGGCTTGGATTGGTGCTGACCCAAATAACCCTGTAAGAGCGAGTCAGTATTCTGGTGGATTTTGGAATGTAAGTGGAACTGGTACAACGCAAGCATCCTGGCCTTACGAAATTAATAAAAATCTAGGAAAGTGGATTATTTGGCTACAGGGGGAAAGCGATACGGAACTTAGATCTACTGCGGTTGTTTACCAACAACAACTTCAGAATCTTTTTGGATTTTTAAACGAAGATTTTGAAGGAAACTTCAATATGGCAGTTAATCTTTTAGACTATGCTATTGCTTATAGAACTGGTACCACACAAGGAAACTTTACTATATCAGGATTTGAAGACTCTGGTTCGGCTGCTAATGGTACATGGGTAATTACCAGTATTTCTCCCGTTGTATCTGGTGGAACTGTTACAAATGCAGATACTAATTATACTTGGACAAAATCAGGTGGAGGTACTATCTCTAAAAATGGAAATGGTGAATGGGAAATTGCAGTAAGCGGTATAGTTTACGCTACTAGCAATGAGACATTTAAGCATCCAGAGCTTTGCACATGGAATTTCTCGAACGGAGCTACGGCTAATCTTGCATTTTTAGAATTAGAAAATACAATTGTATTTTCGGAGTCTAGAACTGGTAATATAGAAAGAGTTAGAAAAGCTCAATCTGATTTTGTGGCAGAAAACTCTAATAGGGTCATTTCATTTGATTCTCGGGGAGTAACAAGACCCCTAGACGTTGGGTTAACTGATGCTGTACACCCAGACTCGGCAGGGGAAACAGAGCTGTCTTATAGGGCTAGATTACAGATGATTGGAGTTTTAGCTCCTCCCACAATTTCAGGTTTTGCATATCCACTTGAAACTCTGACAAGTACAAGAGCTGGGCAATGGTACGTTGATAACGTAGCTGTTCCTGGCGCAACTGGAACTACTTTTCAAATTCCTCTTTTTGCTTATGGTAAGAATATAACTTGTGAAGACTCAAATATTCTTACAGTTTGGAAGCCTTCAGATATTACAGGTGTGAATGTTACTTTTGTATCTGATAGACTAACCTTTAATACTGTAAATCCTCTTATTTTGGCTTCTGAAGGACAAACAGTAAGACAGTGGAGCAGCAGTAATGGAACTGTTACTTCTTCAAATGTGACTGCACTAAACCAACCAATATTTAGAGGATCTGGGCAATCTGGTAATCCAAGTTTAGAATTCGATGGAGCCGATGATAGGCTAACCCTAACTGGTGGAATTTCTTTATTTAGAAATATTTCTACAGGTTATATTTTTGTAGGTGCGAGAGATACTGATCATCTTGGAGGAAGGACCGACCACTGTGTAGCCTACTTTTCGAATAATAGCAATACGACTATTCGATTTGGTGTTAATACAAAACTCGGAGCTTCTGGTTTTTCTGCAATTGCAACTCCAAGTGACGCAGGATCAACCTTTAGTGCGTCTGTAACTAGTGATGCTAATTACAATGTTCTTTGCGCAGAAGGTTTATTTAGCTCTGGTGTTTTAAACTTAAGAGTTAACGGGGTGCAGGCAGCCACTACAAGTTTTACAGGTACTAACACAAGTGACACAAACTCCTCAGCGACTGCGATTGGCGGATTTTCTACTACAGTAGGAAACTTCCCAGGACATATAACTTGTGTAATTACAGCAACTCAGGCATTGTCAGCAACTAACCGCAGCAGAATTGAGCGATTTATTGGATTAATCGGAAACCTTAATATTCCACTTGTTTAAACATGAGATACTTTTCTGGCACAGTCGAACAATTTAATACAATGCGCTCAAGTATAATGAGCGCACTTGAGATGCCTAATATTTACGCTGATGAACCTTGGGAAGAAAATAATAATAAAATTGCGGTAGGTTCGCATCACTATGAATCAGAAACTTATTCTAATTTTATTACACAAGCTTTAAATCTAGGTATTGTTGAAATTTCAGAAGAAGAGTATTTAGCAGAAAATTAATAAATAAATTATAAAAATATGCCAGATGTTTATTACAACAATGCTTCTAGTAACAACTTTGAGGATCCAGGTAACTGGTGGAGCTCCTTAAACGGAATAAATGGAGGAACCGTAGATAATCCTCTTGGATTTGCTCCTAATGATACTACTTACAATGTTTATATTTTAGGTGATATAAGTCCTACTCCTGAAATTTTAAGAAACTTAGGTTACATATATGTCGGATTGTTTGAAACCGAATGTGTGGTTAATTTAAATAATATAAGTTCTATATCCGATATACAAATTTATTATACTAGTATAGTTACTGTCACTCGAGCAGGTCAAGGATATTCATTTAATGATTCATCGTCTCTCAGTGCTAGTGCTAGCTTAACTGGTCAATATTCTTTTAATACTAGTTCCATTAATTATGGAAGTGTAAGTAATGGAGGTGCTTCTGGTGCATTTAATGACAATTCTTCTAATTTAGGTACAGTAGAAGATAATGTTTATTTTAATAACCAATCAATTAACTACGGAACTGCTGAAACGGACGCTACTTTTGCTATAGATGCTAGAAATTATGGAATTGTAGAGGGGAATGCTACTTTCGAAGAATTGACAGGTGGTTCTTTAACAAATGTACTTACATATGGTACTGGAATTGTTAATGGTAATATTTATGATTTGGATATTGTAAAAGTTACTCAATTAAGTTATTCATATACTAACATTGATTCTCCGGCTATATTTAGTAATACTGATTTAACATTATATTTTGAAGGGTTGGAATCAGACGCAGATATTCTTGAAGCTGTTGATGTTTCTTTCGTTGAAAGTACAAATAATGGAGATATATCAGGTATATCGAATAATGTTAATTTCTCATATTGCACCAACAATGCCAATTTATCAGATGTAGGCGGTAATATCAACTTTTATACTACTACTAACGGAGGTGACATAAGCAATGTAGCAGGAAACATTAATTTTGAAGATGCCAGTATTAATGGTGGATCTGGCTCTATTTCAATTGTAACTGGAGCTGTTAATTTTACAGGGGGTAGTGCTAATAATAAACCAATTGATAATGTAGGTTTAATAAATTTCACCGGAAGTACCAATTATTCGAATATATCTAATGTAGCAACCGATGTTTCTTTTGTTGATTCAACAAATGGCGGCAATATATCAAACGTAACTGGCGATATTACTTTTACTGGTGTTTTTAATTTTGGCACAGTTAGTGGAGATGTTCAATTTTTAGATCTAACAGTCGAACCTGGTGGTATTCTATTAACTGCTACAGGAATTGGTGGTGTGTCAGGAACTGCTACAGACAGTAACTCCGATGAAATATTAAAAGTTAAGTATCTAGCTGACTCTACTTATCCAACTAACTTTGTAAGTATATTCGATAATGTAAATAATGCATCGACCGTAGACAACGATGCTTATTTTTATAATAACTCAGTCAATAGTGGTACTGTAAACGGAGATGCGTATTTTTATAAAGGAGCGTGGAATCAGGGAACTGTGGAAGGAGTTATATTTTATAAAGATGGATTATCTACTCTTGCAGCTCTGGCGGAGGGAAATCAAATCGGAGGTGCGGGTGTGGAAATTCCATTCTCCGATATTTTAGGAACAGGTCTTCAATAAATAAAAAATAAAATTATGCCAATTATTACAAAACCAGTATCAGTAAATGTATTCGATAAAATGTGGATTTCAAAAGCTATGTTTCATTTTGTAAGAAATGGATATATCGCTGCAACATTTAATCCATATGATGGAAAAAACATTCTTTCTAATAAAGCAGTTACAAAATTTATCTCTAACTTCAGCGAGGTAGGTGCTCAGGATCCAGACTTTGAAACAATGATGACTGCGCTTGTAGCTGAATGTAAACGCCAAGCAAATAAACAGTTAGATATTTCAGTAATCGTTGTATCCGCTCCAAATCCATCAGCTAAAATAAACGCTACCATTGTATTTAATAAGACAGAGGGAGGAGTCGAAGAGTATCGTATTAAAGATTGCTATGCACTAGTTGCTTCTGATCCTATATTTGCTGGAGTTTTTCAAAATACAATGATTCAATTAGCTAAGCAAGCTGGTTTTGAATACGAAGATTAATCATATTTCATTTTAGCATTGTAATAATCTTAAATTAAAATTAAAATATAAGTAAATTATGCCAGGAGCCTTTCACAAACTAGACTTTATAATGTTTATTACCCTGCTAATTGGAGGACTTACTCCTAGCGAAGAGTTTCGAGTATGGATCTTTTGTGGTATCGGAGGAGTAATGTCAGGATTCGTTGGATCTGAACTATTCACAGCTGGACCAGCTGATTATAAAAAAAGATGGGCAGCTAACGCTTTAATTGCTTTCTTGTTTGCTCCTTTTGCCACGATTTATGCACAGGCACTTATTAAAGCAAAGTTACCAGCAATTGAAGTTCCACTTCCATTCATAGCTATTGCAACGAGTGCTTCTCTAGGTATCGCAGGTGTGAGCTTTATAACTTGGGCGGTTCCTTTCTTAAAAAGGAAATATGGTAAATCAAACAATGAAAAAAGAAACCATAGAGGAGAGGATCAATAACCTAGAGCAACAACTTGATTCGCACAAAAAAGTATGTTTCTCACAAAGAAGATGGTTGATTTTAGGAGTTTTAATTTCTACCATTTCCCTTGTATTGAGATTATCTGAACAGAAAAAACAAAAAGAAGGACCTCTAATAGAATATATTAACGAATTAATAATAAAAAAAGATGAAAATAATCCTAATCCTAATGATAGCCCTGGCACTGAGTTCATGCGAAGTAACGATAAACCCTGATGGTTCTAAAACCTATAGCTTTAACAAAACTGAAGCTATTGAAGCTATAGAAGTTATTGAGATCTATAGCGATAAATAATTTAAATATATCTTAGAATAAAATGGAACCGTACAGATCATTATCCCCAGTAAAGGAGGGTAAAAGAAAGTATCGTTTTGCTACAAACAAAGAACTTTGCTTTGAGCTGTATGGACATTTAGCTACACATCCAGACTGTGCTTTTTATGAGAACGGTAAGGAGTGGGCCAGGATCGTTGAAGGCTCGCTTTATATCGCACCTAATTATGCTTGGGATGGATGTAGTCCAAAAACATACATAGGAATTCCACCCATAGGATTTTGGATAGGTACCCCAGATTTTAAGGAAACCATTCCAGCTTCTCTGGTACATGACGTTCTTTTTCAATTTGCTAAAGTTGGAAAATATTCATTTGCTTCAGCAAACTATCAGTTCTATGTTATGATGCTGAAAAAAGAATTTAAATTAGCTTCTATTTATTACAGAGCTGTAACTGATTTTGGTTTAAATTTCTGGAAGAGAAGAAAGCAACCTGTAGAAATTAAATTTTTGTAAAATATTATGACAAAGCCAAAAGCAAATGAAAGCCTAGTAATTGAAAAACTAAAGGAAGCTATCGGAGATATTCCTTCTTCTTGGAAAATGCATATTGTAGGCGTAAGGGGTTATTATACTCATTCTATGGGCGACCCTACAAAGAACGATAGAAATATCTATGACGACGCCGCATTTGTTTTTGGTCCTTCTGGATTTAAATCATTTAACTTTAATACTGACCCATCAGCCTATCGTCAGGGTATTGCCTCTCTTGTTCCTAATTTTGTGTACTGGTTTCGAAAAGGTATGCATGGTATTACGAAAGGAAATCCATATCCGGCTTTTCGTCCAGCAAGTATTGGAGAGAAATCAAAGGTTACTAGAGATAAAACAAATAACCCTTGGGACGGTACCGCTATTAATATTCATAGAGGGAGTAGAAAAACTACTTCTAGTCTAGGTTGTCAGACCGTTCCTCCTGACCAATGGGATGAATTCTACGCTTATGTTACAAAAGAAATGAAACTAAGCGGAGTGGATAAATTTCCATATACGATTATAGAGGGACCAATCAACTAATTAACTCAAATTTATCACAGCGGACTAATGGCAAAAATAGTCCGCTGTGTGTTATATATTAATGTAAGCATAAAAGCTTTATGTACAATTTTTTTATACGCCTTATCACCTATCCATTTTTAATATTGCTCTGTAAAACAATGGATTGGATACTGAAAGAAGATCAACCGGTAAATAATAAAAATAAAAAAATTGTGGAAGACCCATAATTTTTTTTTGACAAGCTAATCGTGCGGGTATAATCTATCTGCATGCAAACTTATAACTTTAACGGTGCGAATCCGATGGGCCTGATGGGCTCGGTAAGTCGCGTGTTCGGGGTTAAAGGTAAGTTTGCTGACAGTAAAGCGCTAGGTTTGAAAACTCCAAATTTTCAAATGGTTGGCAATATAAGTATGTTAATTCTGTTATCGACCGGAAAATCGTTTGCTTGCTCTCCTTTAAAAAGAGCAGGTTGGTGCGCCGGGGGAGAAGAAATACATAAAACCGCGTTTAGTCATGAAGTAAGTAGAGTGATAGCCGTACGAAGTTGTGAAGAGTATCCAGGTGGTCGAGCCTGTTCTTATGTTGACGCACAGCTTATGTCCGGACTGGACTGCGCCCGAGTAATATCCGCTACAGCCGAAGAGGTGAGTGGCAAGCCCCAGAAGGGTGGCTATTGCAGTAATATAGTGTGTCAATCTCAGCTATGGCGTTGGAGCAAGGTAGTCACCCCAGGTTCTCCTGGAATCGTTCATTCGTCCGAGTATGCTGTAATGGGGAGGGATTCATTACAGCCACGGAATAGTACTAAAGCTGGATCAGCATCGCGTGGGAAAGACTGGGCTTGTGGGTTTGTGTCCCCTTGTCGGAGTATAGCCATTAGAACCTCGACACTGACAGTGTGAAGCATTCTTATATTAACTAACATCTAACTTTACAACCTAACCTATTTTGTAAAACTGGAAATTTTACAGGTAGGCGAATCCGAGGTCGATAATCTTGCACCAATACTTCTTTTGGGCGGAAATTTTAAACCCTCACAAAAATAACAGGCCAAACGCGCAGTGTGAATCCTGATAGCGAAGCTTTGCTTTTTACCAAAAACAAGATTTTTACAGCCCTCGCGTACGCGCGCGGTTCAGTTACTCGCGTATGCGCGCCCACGCGCGCGCGGAAATAATATTATATTTTTCTTACGAAAAAATATAATATTAAAATTTGGAATGCCTCCCCCCTTCCTGGCGGGACGGGGAGTCATTCCTATTCTGGAGGGGCAGGAGAAATCATTGAGATTATAATAATTTCTATTTCTACATATCTCATCCCTCGAAATTAAGCATTTACCCCCTTGTTAGGTGTACTCACTATGCTAAGACCAGAAACCTACCTTCTAGCCCCAAATACGCTCAAAATTTGGGCATAATAAATCGACAAGCAAACTACCAATCCTACTCATCGAAAATAGACAGATTATTCGGAAATTCTTTATCTAAAAAAAAATAAAAAAAAAAATAATTTTTCCTCAAAAAAAAATGAGCCAACCAACCATCGAAAAACTACTAGATAAAATTCTAAAGAGAAATAAAAAATATGAAATGAGCAATCTCGATAATGCGATCACTCCAGATGGTATTCCATTTAGAAAATCCGTAATCGAAGAAATTCATGTTCTTCATTCAGGGCGTGTAGTAAAAACTGAAACCAGAGTAGCCTATGCCGACTCAAGTCAATTTGCCGAACTGGTCAATGTATCCCCATCTTTGTTTTTGGGAATTACATTAGATGATCTACATTATCTTTGGAAAGCTTACAAGACAGACAACTATACAGCTGGACGAGAAATTGTAGAATCAATCATCACAAGGCTTTCACCAGAAGATCTGACTGACGGATCTCCGATATTCCTCAGTATAGAATTTCTAGTAGATCTTGTTTAATTTTACATTTAAATCTAGTAAAATAAATGTGCTTTGTTTCCTGTTTATAATGCTTAAAAATACTTTTACACTTGATAAGAGTTTTTTACATTATAAACAGGCAAAGCTTTTATCTAAATGAAAGAGCTTTATCTAGTATGAGTTTTTCTCTATCTGATTTTACAGTGTAGGCTGTGTAAGCATTACGGAAGTCCATAATTGGTTTTACAGTTGTGTCTCCTAGCTCATTATAAACATTTAAGTAATCCTCTTCTTTCAGCTCAACATGGTGCCCCAAAGAATAGGCAATGAGGCTTAGGGTTACATTTTCTGTTAAATATTTATCTAAAGATATTTGTTTGTTTGTTATATACTTCAAACAATCTTCGACGCATTCTAAAGAAATCCAGTACAAAGAAGGATCTACAACAGGAACACCCCCGTTTCTAAACCCACTCAAACCAGCGGACTTGTTAAAAGATTCAAAAATATTTTCAATCCCTCCTGTGAAATTTGAAAATATTGTTGTGTTGTTAAATACATATGCTCCAGGATATTTATCTGCAAGACACAAAGATCTAATATTGCTTAACATTCCCTTAAGGGATGAAATTCCTTTCCTACTAGTTAATCCTTCTACAGGCGAGAATACATGGTAATCTGGTTTTATTCTATTTGTGATCTCAGGCCTTATAGAATCTCTGACACTTTCTAAAATAAAAATCTTTATATCATCTCCCCATGCTCTGCAATTATTGACAGCTGTCTCTAGCAAGAAAGATTCACTCCTCGTCGGAATCCAAAGACATAATGGGTTTTCTTTTTTCTGAGATAATTCTTTCATAGTATTCAAAAATTAAAGCGCGGGTCTCAGTATCATTACTTATGCCACTAAAATCAAGTATATAATCAACGAGGTGTACAATTTCATGATAAGCTATACTTAGCTCGTCACTCCTTTCAGGAATAAAAACAACACCTCCTACGCTGTTACTTGGTTCAGTGCAAAAACCATTACCTGCTTTAATCATCTTTCTTATTGCGGTATCTTTTAGAATCATTCTAAAAACGTCACAATTGTAAGGATAAACTTTCTGTACCTTTTTTAGAAAGCTATCGACTTTTTCTACATTATCTTTTCCAAATATAAAAAGGTAGTCTCCATAAGAAAAAATATTATTTACTACAAAAATGAGGTCAGATTCAAGATCTGAAATAGACTCTAAATTTTTTGCAATGTTTACTTTCATAATAATTTTTCTTGCACACCATATCTTATTACACTAAATTTCGGTGTCAAGAATCAAATTATTATGAAATCAAAAGAGAAACTAGTATTGGGAATCGCAGGATACGCTCGCACAGGTAAAGACATGGTGGGTTCCACGTTGGTAAAAATGTGCAAAAAGAATTCTGTGAGGATTGTTAAGCTGGCATCTTCTCTTCGTGAGATCGTAAAAGCTGATCCAAAAACTCCGAAATGGATGAATGTCTATTCAGAGGAACCGAAGATGAAATCCGAGGTAAGACCATTGCTGGTAAAAACAGCACAGGAGAAAAGGAAGAAAGATCCCTACTTCTTTACGAACAAAGTAATCGAAGATATTAAAAAGCATGAAGAAGAAACTCTACATGTAATTACCGATGTACGTTACGAAGATGAAGTTTGCTTGCTTAGCGAAACATTCCCAAATTTCGAATTCATTGCGCTTCATCGAAAAGATATGCAACCCTCTACCGAGGAAGAAGAAAAATATACTTCTCCTTTGTACGACGCGATCGACCAGTATACAAACGGAACATCTCTATTTATTCCTGAGCTGTCTCAATACTTGGAGGCGGATCAGAAATTCATGTCGAACCATATTGTTACTGCGGCACTAGTTGCTGAGGTGCTGACTCTTGGACTTCCAGACTTTTCCAAAAACAAATTGTTCATTACAGAAAATCTTACGGAAGTTGGTTATGATGCCATGCAAACCGTATCAGAGTTAGGTATTAATTTAAATTACCTAGAGAAGCACTATTTATGAACTTACTCCATATTTCCGACACTCACACATTACACGAACAAATTCCAAACACTGTATTAGAGTTAGCAGATGTCATCATTCACTCGGGGGATACGACACACGGTTTCGATGATCGCAAGAACATGGAAACTGAGCATAATAAAAAAACGTTTATTGAGTTTTTAGAATGGTTTTCTTCGACTCCTAAAAAAGAAACTAGAAAAATTCTATCTCCAGGAAATCATGATCTCTTCATTGCCCGTAAAACAAACGAAGCTAGAAAGCTTTGTGAAAGTTATGGAGTCGAATTATTAATCGAAGAAAGCACTGAAGTCGGAGGTAAATTGCTATACGCTTCTCCCTACGTACCAACTTACGGAGAATGGGTATTTATGAAGTCCAGAGGTAATATTCATAAAGCCTGGCAAAAGATTCCAGAAGATGTCGAAATTCTAGTTACCCATGGACCTCCGAAAGGAATACTGGATTTGGCAATTGATAAAGAAACAAGTAAAGTAAAACAAGTCGGGTGCTCATCGCTTACAAACAAAGTTAACAATTTGAAAAAATTAAAACTTCATTTGTTTGGACACGTTCACGACAATTTAGGATGCTTTAACCAAGGAGCATTTGTACGATCAGGAGTTATATTTGCAAATTCATCCTGTAAATCCCATAGAGGAGATCGTTACAAACTTACTCACTTTGGTAATCTATTTCCTTTGAATTCACTTTAAAGGAAAACTAGTTGTATAAAATAATAAATGAGTAAAATGTTTACTTAAAATATGAGTCAAGATGACTGTCCACACTGCAATGCAATAGTTCAATTTATAAGCGAAGAAAAGTTACAGTTCTCCTGCGGAACAACAATCCTACATTTACCATTAGGTCCACAAGTACAGAGAAGTGAAATCTGTTTGGAAACACCAGAAGAAGAGTCACAAGGTAAAACCATAAAACCCAATCTGTCCGAAAGAGTGATTAGCTACAGCACTAAATTTTATTGATTTAGCGCTTGATTTGTGGTAACGTAAAGCATGCCTAGAGCAATTGATTTACTTGTAGATGAGATTATTCCAGCCGATTTGCGGCCTGGTCTATCCGACATGTCCACTGGCAATGTGAATGATTTCCTTGTAAATCTTTACAAAACCTATCCAGACAAGTACAAGGATGTCTCTCACGCTCTAGGCAAGCTTGGCGCTAAAGCTGCCTACGTACAAGGCGAAACCATCGGTTTGGAAGATTTCGATCCAGTTGTGGATAAAGAAAACTTACTTACCAACATGCGGGAAGAAGTAGCTCAAGCCAGAAAGATCTTTAAAAATAAAGATGAGTTTAAAAAAGCTAGAGAAGCCATCTGGGTCAAATACAATGACTTGATGATCAAAAACACGGTTTCTGGAGCTAAAGCTACTTACAATAAAATTGGGTTATCTGTGCTTTCAGGAGCAAGAGGTAAAACTCCACAGTTGCAAGCAATGCTCACAACCCCTGGAATTTATGCTGACTCAAGAGGAGAGATTGTTCCCATGTTTGTAGAGAACTCTTTTGCTGATGGCTTGCGCCCTACAGAATATGCAGCTGGTATGTTCGGTGCTCGAGCTTCGGTTATCTCCACAAAGTCAGCTACTGCTAAAGGTGGTGACTATGGAAAGCTTTTAAGTCAGGCAAGTTCAAGACTTCTAGTTACAGATGACGATTGTGGAGTCGATAATGGTGTAGCTTATGACGTAGATGACAATACTCCAAATAACAGGCTTTTGTCAAAATCTGTTGGTGGTTATGAAGCTGGAACATTGTTAACTAGACAAGTTCTGGCAGATCTCAAAAAGCAAAATATCAAAAAAGTAGTAGCAAGATCTCCATTGACTTGCAATGCAGATGGACTTTGCTCCAAATGCGTAGGCAAAACTTTTGAAGATAAGTTTCCAAAAGTAGGAGAACACGTTGGTATCACTTCAGCCAATGCCCTGAGTGAGCCAGTAACCCAAGGGGCGCTATCTGCCAAACATACCGGAGGACAAGCTGTTCAAAGGGGTGAGTATGGTGGATTTGAAATATTAAGCCAATTTGTCCAGAGCCCAAAAGAGTACAAACATAAGTCAATTACATCTGATGAAGAAGGTCAAATATCTCAAATCGAAGATGCTCCTCAAGGCGGATGGAATGTGTTTGTAAATAATAAGCCATACTATGTCCGTCCAGAATATCCTCTTACTGTAAAAGTTGGAGATTACGTAGAAGCTGGAGCACCTATCTCTGAAGGCATTATTGATGCGAGAGATGTAGTAGAAAAAGTAGGTCTTGGTGCTGGTAGAAAATACTGGTCTGATAGATTGCAAAAGATTTATAAAGACTCAGGTTTATACGCAGATAAAAAGAATATTGAAATTGTGGCTAGAGGAGCTCTTGATACTGTAAATATTGAGGAAGATATTGATGGTATTGATGCTTACGTAGATGACACAGTTAACTACAATAAACTAAAGAAAGCCTGGAAACCTACTGCATCTACAAAGCTTTCAACCGATATGGCAAAGAATAAATACTTGGCCAAGGATACCCTCCATCATACTATCGGAACTAAAATTACACCTACGATTCAAAAAGAGTTTAACGAAGTTGGTATTAACGAGATTGAAACTTTAGAAAAAGCGCCACCGTTTAAACCAAATATGGATCGACTGCGTACAGTAAGTCATTACAATGATGACTGGCTTGCTGGCCTTAGCACTTCATATTTGAAAAAACAACTGGAAGAAAGTACACTTAGAGCAGCTACAACCGACATTGCCTCTAACCAGCATTGGGCTCCTAGAGTCGCTGTAGGTGTAGGATTCGGACAAAATATAGAGCAGACAGGCAAGTTTTAAATTTTAAATACACAGTCGAGTAAGAGGCTTCAGATTTCCTGAAGCCTCTTTTTATTTATACAAAAATATGACATCAAACGAAATACCTTTTAAAGAGTTTAGGTATGGCAGCAGCATGGAGTACAATGATTCTCCAAAACTTTATGCTTACTTAAAACACATCTACGATACTCGTAAAATTGTACTGTATTACATTGGAGGATCAAACAGATTAGCTAAGATACGAAATCATAATGATGAACTACAAAAAATAAAACCTATTTTTAAAGGATACTGGTGTAGGAATGATCATATAGAAAAAAATACATTTAATGATGAATCGGCTGGCTACTTTAGAGGGCTAGATAATGGTGCATATTACTTTGTTTTTAAAGATCATCCTTTCGCAGTGTTTGGTAAAACATTTAAGAATTTTAATGAAATCGTAAAATTTATCCAAATTTAACCAATAAAAAAATGAACGTATTCTCATTGTTAATTTTAATCTCAGCAGCTTTATTTTGTATCCTTGTGTGGCTACTTGGTAAATACGCAGAGTGCTTACAGGC
>Ga0315905_10002198_pt1 | contig 20549 bp, 11 predicted proteins | sample LakEriMetagenome_5_FD_203522 | JGI IMG/M metagenome (GOLD analysis project Ga0315905, IMG submission 203522) | Freshwater fungal communities from buoy surface, Lake Erie, Ohio, United States - Buoy 4 MA121 | ecosystem: Environmental > Aquatic > Freshwater > Lake | place: USA: Lake Erie, Ohio...
AGGAATGGGTCGTTGAGAGTACCTGAGGGCTTTTTGTCGGCCATCTTGTTGCATAATTTTGCTGCTGATTTAGTTTCTGGGACGCCAATGGACAGGTTAGAGGCCGCACAACATCTCAGCTTTCAGCTCAAATTGATTTCTGGTAATGATTCTGTCTTTGCCCAGCCACCACACCTTGCCTCAAACGGCAGTTTGTTCCTGCGTCTGAACCAGCAAGTGCACGGGGTTGTAGAGTACAATGTCACATTGTATGATGACGGATGCCATGGTGACTCTGAGTTCATCACCCATGGCTGTGGCGGTGATTTGGCATGCGACAGCTGTGCCTCTGATTGCCTCAGGATATCAACGACACGTGAGGCGTATGACGCCTGTTCGGAATCTTGCAAAAGCTTTTGTGCATGCGCACAGAATGCGACAAACCCAGGAGGTGAGGATATCCGCTGCGTGTTGCAGTGCAGAAGAAAAGCTCGTGCTGAGGCTGATGGCAGTGAATTTTTGAATGTCAGTAGATGCACCGGTGCAAATGGATCCAACACAGAAAGTATGCGGGTTGTAGTAGAACCTGTCAACGATGCTCCAGACTTTGATATTTTCTCTCCGTTCATAGAGGTAATGGAGCATTCATATGCAATTTACGGACAAGCAGATGTAACGTGCTCCGGTAGCTGTGAGTGCACGCAGTCATCTGGGACATCTTCTGGAACAATTAGCCAAGGGTACTTGAACTACAGCAGCAGTCATCAATGCACGTGGTTCATTTCAGCTTCCAATAGTAATGATCTCATTGCAGTGACTTTTCCGTATTTTGATACGGAGGATGGCCACGACTACGTAACTATCAACGAGTGCTCCGACTCATCGCCATCGTGCAGCACCGAGAGTCAGCTTGCACACCTTTCCGGCAGCGTCAGTTCCCATGAATCATTCACGTCAAATAGGGGATATATACAGGTGATATTCACCTCTGAGGCGCACAGTATCTCTCAACCAGGCTTCGTTGCAGTGTGGAGCATTGTGCCTCAGTTTAAAGGCAACCAGCACAAATTGCATGTTTTCCCACATTTTTCCACAAATATCATTGGTGAGCCAAGCCCATCAATGGTGCTTCAGAAAGTTCACTTTACTATCAGCGTCGTAGAGGCAAGCGTGTCTGCGATTCCTGGACATGTGGACGAAGTCATCTACTCTAAGGGGCAGAACTCAATATCGATGATCACATGCGACTCACCACATCAGTGCACACAAATGGCACTCTTGGAGAAGGTTTTGAGCAATGTATCCATGAGTCCAGAAGGAAACTTGAGTTTCACGCTCCTTCCCTTCCGGCATGGCGTCTTCAAGTTTTCGTGTGAGCTCAAGGATGATGCAGGGACGGCGTTTGGCGGGAAAGACATTAGCCAAGCTCATTCGTTTGCAATCTCTGTTCTCGCCATCGATGGTCTCTTTGCCTCTGCTTGCTGTTCATGCATGTGACTTGATCTAAGTCAGATACACCTCAACATCAACATAAATATCTGCAGCGCAAACAGAAAATCCAGCTATTCTGAAACTGACCGTGAGCAATCCATTTCTCCGAATTTCAGATGCGCCTATATTTGAGCTTCTGCAGCCCATCCTCCAGTTGCGGGAAGGACAACATTACACGTTTCCTGCGTTCGCCTCTTCCATCAGGTGTCATATCTTCTGTATTCACGCTTCTCTCCCTCACGAACTTGCCATTACCTTCTAGCGTTAGTCTTTCGTCATGCCCCGCACGCCTGAACAACCATGTTCCGCACAATCTTTAGGGATGCTCTAGTAGGGATCTGACAACTCCCGAGGGTGTCTGCGGTGTCTGGTACAGGGCTGGAGTGTGGGGGGAAGAGTGGCAAGGACTGTTGTTTAGGGTAACGCAAATTTCGGGCCCTGAGCTTCTGGAGTCCGTGCAGCTTGAGCTGTCACGCGCGAACAAATCAGACACCACCTCGACCTGTGCGGGTTGTTCTGAGACCTGTAATCGCACGCTGTGTACAGAACTTGCTGAAAGGTGTTTGTCCAAATCTCAGAGCAATCTCTGGAGACTGTATGCATGCCTGGATCATCTTTATTACGGCGAGACTCAGGCTGATCTTTTGGTCCGAGTCTTACCCCACCACTACGGGCAGATCGTCCTGAATGTGTCGCTGTTTGATGACACCTCGGCGCTTGCAAATTCTAGCGCTCCCACAAGGATGTCGATGTCGCGCCTAGCGACGATTATCGTGTTGCCAGTCAACGATCCTCCTGACTTTCAAGTGCGCGTACCTGAGCTTTTTGTCAATGAGCACAGCTCGTGTATCACCAGATCGCCGCCTCCTAAGCTGCTGTCGCTCTCTTACCTGTCTCGGCCCGCTGGTCTGTGAAAAGAGAGAGAGAAAAAAAGCCACAGACGTTGCCTGAGAAAGCTAGATAGGGCCCCACGTTTTGAGACTCACGCTGCTACTTGAGACAAAGAAACAAAAGGCTCAAAGCAATGGTTGGTGGTTGAGATGTTCGCCAGTCACTGACTTCATTGCTGTCGTGCAGAGACGGAGTGCGTGCAGCAAGTTGGGCTGCAGCATCGACACGCGGGCGTCATAGTCATCGACACCTTGGGACCCTTGGAGGGCTGCGCAGGATGCGAGATGAATCACCGATGCGATGAATGTGCATGTCCAAACGGCGTATTGTGTGAACACCAGGCGGCGGTGTTCGATATAGCGTGCGAGGTGCAGCCGGGTTGTGACTGCGGCAACAATGCATCCAGCCCTTTTGCAACCGCGCCTGCTATCCTCTCCGACGGCACGCTGCTATTTGAATTAATTCCTCATGCCAGCGGTGCAGCCGAGTGTAACATCAGCATGCGCGACAAGGGTGCATTAGATGACACCTCCTTGGAGGCCGTGTCTGGGCCGAAGCGTCTGAAAATCACAGTGATGCCAGTCAATAAGCCTCCTTCGTATGCGCTGGTTCTCAATGCCATTTTCCTGCTGGAAGATGAGGGCATGCGGGAGATTCAAGTAGCACACAAGATATATGCTGATGGCATGGACGGAAATACCGAACGTGATCAGGTATCCCTGTAGTACAAGCCCTGCGTGTTCGTGAGCATTGAAAGACCTAGCTATGTGCTGCTGTATCAATGCGCACACTCACCATCGTCTTTGATCGTCAACACAATTGCCCATGTGACCAAGCGGATCTCTCTCGTGTCCAGGCAATGTCGTTTTCAGTGCATTTTATAAAGAATGTCGGGCTCCTGGACATGCATAGGGAAGCGAATCAGATGAACTTTGGAACTCCCGTCTGTCTTGTCAGCAGTACTGGAAGAATGGTGCTTCAAACCGCTCCTGACCGCTATGGGTCTTCGCAGCTGCGTCTAGAGCTCAAAGGTCTGTCCTGTTACTGTCTCTTGCATAATAGTTACTGCAATAAAACTCAAAAAGCAACTCATGCTTTCTCCTGAAGAGCATTTCTTTTGCAGCTGCGGGTGTCCACGTTTGGGTTGAGGCTACATTCTGTGAGTGTTTGTGCGATGCGGTCTGTGCAGATGACGCGGGAGGCATCTACTACCCCTCTGCAGATAGCAATCAAGACCCGCTTCTGATAACCCTGCGTGTTTTCCCGGTAAATGACGTGCCATCTTTCCTGCTCTTGCCCACGCTAGTTGTGCCGTATGGATCAGGCGTCAGGAAAATTCGAGCAACTCGCCAGTTGTCAGCAGGCCCCTTTGAAGGTCCGGCGCTGGATGCTGAACACAAAGATGCCACGGAAAACCAAAATCTCGCCTTTCATGTCGTGGACAACACCAACGATGAGCTCTTTCTCATTCCACCCAGGCTCTCTGGTGCCGGGGACTTGTCTTTTGAGTTGGCTCCTTTTGCGACAGGGTACGTTGAAATAACAGCATGGTTACAGGATGACGGCGGTACAACATCGTTTACCAATAGCACCGAAGACAGTAAGCGAGCATCTTGCTGGAGTCCAGTCGATCCAGACGCCGTGGATTCAGGGTGCACGTGCGCTTATAATGCGTCAATGGGTGGTAAATCAGGCAAACTGACAGCGGGTGTTGGCAATTGTACGTGGCTTTTGTCATCTGCTGCAGATGTCTCGTTGCATTTCAGAGATGTGGACGCTCAGCAAAAGCATCGGCTTGTGACGACTGATCGCTGTGCTACATCTGACTGCCAGTCGGGACCCAGGGAGAGGCTGGGCAGGCTTGCTGCTGCTGACATGCCCGTGACCAAGTATACTACCATTAAAGGGCTCCGATTCATGCGCATACAAATCGAGGCAGGTGTTCATGGGGGTAGTTTGGAGGCGGAGTGGGTCATCTCGCCTGTAATTGCGCAAAGCGTGGACAGGTCACGCGCTCAGGTGATAACCTTGGCGGTGCTCGCCGATCATCACCTACCTCCAAGCGCAGCCTTTGGCAGCAGTCTTTACTCACAGCTGCTTCATTGTGACAGCAATCAATCTTCTACAACGTGTCATCGTTCTTGTGACATCACCAGGACACAGACAGATTTAGGACAAACAGCTCGGGTACAGCTGATGCAAGATGCTGGTCAGGTGATGATTCATGCGGCTCTGACGAGCACTGGTGCGGCTGGATTTCTCCCGGAGACACGTGTGCAGTCATGCGTGGGCTCAGCGCTCCCAGGCATACAAACCTCCCACTTTACATTTGGAGAACTGGGTTCGGATGCAGTGATTGGTCTTCAAGCAAACGGCTTTGAGTATGCCAGCGACTACATTATCACAGGCAGCCATGCATATGCAATCGAGCCGCACAGCGACTCTGTGTTGACTTTCAGAATAGATTCGAGCGACAGCAAGACGAAAGAACTGAATCGAATCGTTGATCGACACAGCTCCGGCCATGTCCGCTCACGCTTGACCAAAATTGCCTCGGCAGCAGATGCGGCGAACGATATTTGTGCGTGGTCTGCGTTTGACCTAGAAGGAGACTCTATCGTAGCTTCTGCCTCTGGTTGCCTTACACAGCTTGAACAATACCGGGCGATGGTTTCTTTGCAACCCGGCGAGTACACTACTGATGCACCAGTCGAAGTAGATGCAATATCTCAGCTGGCTTCTCAAACTGTGGGACTCTGGGAATTTTCTACCAGCTCTTTTGAAGGAGCAATGAAAGCAAACCCTCTTCCTATAGGATGGCGTTTTAAGTGTGAACCGTCTCAGCCGTGCGTATTCACAAGACCTCGCGAGACAACTTTGTGCAGTGAGCAGTTTGAAACCGTGATAGAGCGAGCTGGCGTCCGAGATGAAGCAAACGTCTTGGGCGCTGCTGTGCTGGTAGGACCTGCGTGCAAAGACAAGAAAGGGCGAGATTGGGATGCTCGTAAAGCTCCCTTGTCTCTCCTCTCCTTTGTGGTCAGTGACGGGTACTCGGAGTATCTGCAATTTGATGGCGCTCTAAACTCCGGCTTAAGGGTTGGCTTTGCGTCCGATTTGGTGGATGGGACGTATGCAGGTTCACGTCTCCCTCTTGGTGAGCTATCCATTGAATTGGCCTTCATCCCGAGTCTTTCTCACGTCCGTACTGCTGGACTTGTCGCTGTGGCTCAGGATGGATTGGGTTGTGGCAAGGGATGGAGTCTTTCCTACTCTAGTCTGCCCGCAAGTGAAGTTAGTGCGGCCTCATCAACCATTCGTTTTGCACTCTCGGTACAGGCTAACCTGCAGGGCAAGGAAAAAGCGAGCGGAGGTGGACTTCCGGACCAAGGACCAGGATCTTTTGCGACTTTGCAACATGAAATTGAAAACGGTTTACCCTTGGACGCGTGGACACATGTCATCGTCACGTACAACGGTTCCCTCATCAGACTCTTCCTCAATGGCGAGCTCGTCCAGGAGGAGCCTGCGTGCTCTGAGCCACAGTGTGGCGATGTTGTGTACCCGGCCAGCTACAGCCAAGGAGACGAGTGCTGCGGGGAGTCGGAGTTGACAATTGGCAGCTACACCAACGCTAAGCTGGGTGATCGGTCTATGCACGTGGGTGTCATGTCACACGTGCGTATAACCCAAGTGGCACTCTCACGTGAACAATGTGCTGTGTTGTTTGCTTTAGTGCAGGCTAAGCGAACAAGACACGTAAATCTCAATCCATTCAACCAGCCTGATTACTGGACAGCAGCATCAGAGGCTGTTCCACGCTCACCATCGTTTTCCCATGCCCATAAACAGAATGAAGACAAGCTCAAAATTTTCGGAAACTTTCTTGCGAGGGTTCGTTACCAAATTGCGTTCAGGGACGTAAAGACAGGGTTGCTACGACCCAGCGTCGGTCTGTGTGATATGCACTTAGGCAACAGCAGCGTGTCGGCAATATTGTGTGCGGTGCCAGAAGCTCATACATACCAGACAACCATTCTGTCCCTACAGAATCAAGCCTTGGGTCACAATGTCTGGGCGCAGGTGTGGAGCAAAGTGTGCTACAATACAGCATGTGGCTACTTGGACTATGATGACCGTATCCATTACAGCCTGTCGCATTTCGTGAGTGCAGACCGTTTGCTTCGCAGCGACCTTACGGGTGCCCTCACCATATTCGGCTTTGTCACACCGTCTGTCATCTTTCGCCAGGATTCGGGGACTGGTAAATTGGAGCGATTAATTGATTTGGGTAGTGCGACGATGACGGTCAAGGGTGCTGCTTCGATCAATGCTTTCCAGCATGTTGGTGCGCACTTGCTCTTTGTGTGCAATTTTTGGGACGGTCAGACTTTTAAGGTCCCCAGCCCTCTTTATCGCATTCGAAAGCAGACATTGTCGCCACGTTATATCGCAGAGCTTGTGCAAGAGATCGACACCACCGGTGCTCGCGACAGTATACTCTTGAAAATTCCGTCCTCTAATATGTCCGTTTTGGCAGTAGCCAACTTCGGCGGTGACGTTGTGTTGCATCCTCTCACGGATGAGACAGACAGCCCCATAGATACATCGCCGCATGGGCTTCTAGAGCTTGGTCTCGGTTCCCCGACAGGACTTGCCAGCTTCTACATGGGACAGCGCTTGCTGCTAGTAGTGGCGTGCTTTTCGTCCAGCCAGTACCCGGCTCCGTCAGCCCTGTTTGAAATCGTAGCGGACAGTCGAGAAAGTGTAGAAGTCTCTAGAAACGTCTACAATGAGTTCGTGACGAACACGGTACAGTGGCCCAAAATGGCTGCTCATCGTGTTGCGCAGCTCGACATACACAAGGTAGTAGATGTCCAGCACCTCCACATGGGAGGCACAGACCTGGTATTTTTCGCAGTGCCTGGAGATGAAGCCGTGTCACTGATTTACAAGGTTGGGGGCTGGAAATCAGCAGAGTTGAGGCTTGAGCTGACACAGCAGCTGCCGTGCTCAGGTGCCAGCACTCCCCTCGTATTAGCCTCCACCCCATACCTAGCTGTGGCTGAGATCGGGACAGTCAGCATTTATCGATGGAACGGCACCCGCCTCATCGCAGAAAACACACGGCACACTGTACCAAAAGATTCAGCTGGCGGGCAGAGGCTGCCCCAAGAGGACCACGTCCACGCTCTTTTGGCCGTGACGCACTACACGGGCAATGCGACTGAATCGAATTACCTGCTGCTTGGCGTCAAAGTGGATGAGTGGTCCCAGCACTTTCTGCCGCGATTCAATTCGAGTGTGTGGGTGGCTGGCCAGGATCATCTATCGTCCATGCGGGGGCCTTCAGCTTTCGCTCTCAGCCCTGACTCTCTGCACTTGCTTGTAGCGTGCTCTGGCTCGAGATCAATAGTCGTCTTTGCACGTGATGCGGCTTCTGGCATGCTTAGCTTCCTGCCCGCTGGTGGGTTCCGTAGTAATTTCACATCGCGAGATCTTGATAGAAACGATGCACGTTCTCGCGACAATCTTCCGAATACCGGTGAGGGCATCACAAAGCAGCAGTTGGGATATCCTCTGAGGGGAGTCTCCGGGATAGTCGTTGCTTCAGATGGCCTACATGTGTACACATCTTCAACTACAGACAATCTCGTGGCTGTCTTTTCTGTGGACCCATCGTCACATGCCCTGCACCTGGTTCAGGTGGTAGGCGAGCAGATGAACGGTGATAATCGTGGCGACAAGTTTGGCCTGCTGGGAGCTGCATCCCTGGCGCTGAGCGCTTCAGGGCATAGCTTGTATGTGGCAGGATGGCGGGCGCATTCGCTGTCAGTGTGGCAACGCAGGGGCTCGGATGTGCAAGAATGCCCCGGGTGTTTGTCTTTTGTGCACCGCCTGCGGCAAGGTGAGCGTCGTCCAGATACCTTTCGCAACCTTCCTGCTTTCACGTCGAGCAGTACTCCTGGAAACCAAGGCTCGCCATGGAGCGTTGGCTCTCATATCAGCTCGACGGCTACGGACGGCGTTTCGTTTTTCATTCAAGGTCAGCTTTATTTTGCCGTTGCTCTTGTAGCACCAAATCAAGGCAGTATCGACGGCAACCACACTAGTGCGGTCCTCCTGTACCGTGTTCGCGACAACTCTCGTCCTCAGACAGAAGAAAAATGGGTTCAAGATGAGGAAGAAAGCGAGTTGTTGACACTAGTGCAGCAGATTCCCATGCGCGCCTCTACCTTGTGCTTCTTTTCCCAGGCGTCGCAACCCTCAAATGCCGAGAACATCGGTCTTCTCGGTTCCTTCCTTGTTATAGGCTCGAGCTTGTTGCAATCGAGCAGTGTCAGGCAGACCGGCCAAATTTTTGTTTTTAAATGGAGTCAGACCAACAGTAAGTTTCAGTTGGAGCATGAGCTGCAACATCCGCGCGGGGCTGCTGGGGAGGTGCTGGATAAGGTGTATCCTCGCTCCATGCATGCTTTCGTCACGCGCAGCGGGCATCAGTTACTAGCGGTCGCCTACTTGTCCTCGGCCAATAATTTGCAGCACCCTTGGTGTCTCTATCGATGGAACGAAGAGCGCGTGCTCGCAGTGAGCTCGGACCGATTCATTCTGGAGCGTTCTACACCATCGCTTGGTGCAATTGACTTTGAGACAACATTTCATGATGGCATGCAATTGCTGGTAGTGGCCAGTAAGTCTGTCGAGAATGCTGGGCACGTGGATGTGTTTGAGGTAAATGAAGACGGCAAATCAATCACGCTCTTGCAGACAATAGCCTCTGAGGGCGTGAGTGATACGTCGCTGGTGCATGTCGAGAATTCCAGTGGTTCTGGCATGCTCCTTCTTGCTGTCGGTATTCGGCAGAAAGGCGAGAATGGAGGCCCGCGCGTGCGGCCACTCTCTGGTTACGACCAGACCTCAAAAATATATAGATGGGCTGCGGATCTGCCGCAGAACTCTGAAAGTGCTCTCTTTGTCTTGCACCAAGTGCTCGATGGTCAAGACGCTCCCTCAGTCATGCAGGACTTCCCTGTGCAAGAGATGCAGTGGACTGATTACCAACAGGCGGTGGCCCGGCACCTATTCTGCGGGTTCCCCGATGACTCTTACTTTAGCCATGGCAAGATCGGTCGAGACTGCCACCTTGGGGAAGACGCGCAATCCATAATTCTGGATCAACTGCGTGGTGTGACAGGTGTGGATGCGTTCAAGGCCAACGGCGAAACCTACCTTGCTGTGGCGCAGTCGGTGTGTGAAGGCGAAGGCGAGTGTTGGGCATGGCCCTGGGACCTGCCATTGCCCCAGCCCAAGTCGACCCTGCTGCAGTGGAACCGCCGCGACGCCCGCTTTGGCAATATGCTAGCTGTGACGGACGAGAGCTGGCTTCGACTGACGGGGCATCGGGTTCCCGATGAGCAGCTCACGGAAAACGACTTTGCACTTCGCCTCTCGGCAGGAGGGGCCAGAAAATTGCGGTACATGGAGGCAGGGCGCCGTCAGCTTCTGCTCGCCCTGTCTCAGTCAAGAGGAGCGCTGGTTTTTGAGTTTGGCTTCGGTCTCGTTGACGGCTTGCGCTCTGTCGCTGCCGTCGCTGCTCCGACAATGCCGCTCGCAAGTGTGTCGCAACGTGCTGGGGATGCCGGACAGCCTGTGTATACCGCCACGGGGGTAGATTCTGCCGCGTCCATCTTCCAACATGCGCCAACTTTTGATGGTGTCGGTGCGATACACGGCGGATGTTCTGGGGCATTGTGTCTGCGCTATACATCTACCGTGCGGGATTCTCCTCGAGTGATAGAGAGCACAGGCTCCTTGTTGTCCTCTCAGACAACACCTGAACACAGGCCCCTCGTGCGCCAGGGGCTCTTGGGAGCTCGTTCTATCAAGGTACTACCAACCGCCAGCGGCTGCTGGAAACCATCTGCCGGGGGGCTAGGCCCTGGGAGTTCATGCAGCTTGATATCCATCCGCGGAATCAGGCCTCGAAGCAATATGCTCTGCAGTTCTGTGCCACCCCTGCCTGGAGCAGGCGCTGCTGCTGACATGGCAGCAGGCCCTGCTACGACTGCTCCCCAGTGCACTGATGTTGACTTTAACGTTGAGCGGCTGGCACCTCTTGATCCCAGTCAAAACACCTTGCAATTCACGGAGGAGCCGTTGGTGAAAATGTCAGCGTGGTCGACAAGCGTGCACGACATCGTGATGCAAGTTGCACCAGCCTCCGTGGGCACCGCACGCTATCGAATCACGCCCATGTCGCCAGCCTGGTTGTTGACGGGCACGCCGCTGGAGCTAGACATCCACGTTGAGCCCATCAATGCCGCTCCGAGCTTCGAGGCGTTTGATATCGTAGTTCCGCAAACGGTGTTGTCATTGTTGCCGGGGACTCCAGAGGTGACGGTGGTGTTCGCCACAAGCGTTAGTGACGGTGAGCCCAAGCACATGCCATCACAACAGCTTACCTGGATCTTCAGCAGCTCCCAACAAGAGGACGTGCCGATTTTCTCGCGTATGCCTTCTCTGCATGTCGTGAGATCAGAAGACAAAGAAGGACCGGGAGGCTTACAGGGTGCGATGACTTTCCAAGCTGGAAACGTTTTGCGCCCGGGCGTAGCTAACATCAGCCTGACACTATGTGACGATGGACCCGGCGCCGACAGCAGGACGGGAGGTCGCAATTGCTCTCACCCCGCGTTTGTCCGTCTTCACGTTCGCCGCATCAACCAGGTTTTCTTGTTTTTTTTTGGGCAAAGTGCATCAGTCATGTCATGATTCGGCCGTTGCATGCTTGATCATCTAAAAAGCATGTGCATCCAAAACTGGCAGGCACCGAGTTTTGTTTTCCTGCACTCAAACCTTCACCTGTACCCAGACTTGGACGTACAAACGCAGGTCGTAGGCAATGTTTCAGACGGAGAAGGACCACAACAGCGACAGGCACTGTCCTTTTCCGTGATCTCTGTGCACAGAGTGCACAGCACAGGGGACGAAAGCAAAGACGTTTTATATCTCTTTTCAGATTTTTCTATCAGTTCCATGGGCTGCTTGCACGCGCGCCTGCGTCCGATGGGCACCTTGTCTGCAGCTGGCGATGAGTTCACTCGGCTGGGTGAGATTGTGGCTGTCATTCGACTGCAAGATGATGGTGGCACTGCGTGGGGTGGGATTGATGCTTCCGAAAACGCATTGCCTTTGGTGCTGCATCAAGAGCCTAAGCGGCTTATGATCGAGGCGCCAGGGAACGTGCTCATGGATGAGGCAGAATCGCCGGTTGTTTCCACTCTGCACAGCCTGTACGTTGGACTAATCCCGTACTTGCAAGAGATTCGAACTTTGGTGTCGTGTGCAAGGGAGTCTAGTGACATGAATCTGCAGCTACCGTTGCAGGTCGCCGGTGTAGAGTCAGCTCCGCAGTGGCATTTGGAAGCAGTCTTTGAGGTCATTGGTGTCAGTGAGCGACAGCTCTTTATACAGCAGCCTGATGTCGATCAGGACGGAACTCTGACATTTGAGTTAGCGCCTGGCTCCTCAGGCGAGACTGCGATCACCACTATCCTTCGCTGGAAATATGCCATCAACGATACACTGTCGCAGCAACGGCGCGGGGAGTCGGAGTCGCTACCGCATACGCTCGTGTTGCAAGTGCGGCCTTTGAATTTGAGGCCAAGCTTCAACCTCTCTAGTGCTGTCACCCTGCTTGAGCAGGCAGATACGGCCATGTATGCCAACTTTGCCAGGGATATCAGCGCTGGCAGACCGTCGGAGCGAGACCAGAAGTTGACTTTTAACATAAGCATTTTCGACTCAAAGGGCCTGTTCCAGAAACCACCGAGCCTCAGCGCCGACGGAAGCTTGCACTTTCGTTCCACGGCAGGGGCGTATGGCTTTGCGATGCTCTTTATCACGCTTGTAGACGAGCTTGGAGCCCAGTCGCCGCAGATGACTACGAACATTACTGTTTTGCCCCTTCCGGTCGTCCTGTCAGTGTATCCGCTGGTCGTGCCAACGAAGGGAAACATCAGCATCACTATCCTTGCGCGCCATCTACACCTGACAGCACTCGGCAATGAAGCGCTATGCCCGCACGTGGCTGTGTACCTCGGGCATGCTGAATGCTTGGTTTTATCCGTTGAGCAGCAGGCCCTTGAAGATTGTACCGAGGTGGTGGCGCATGAGATCATTACTTGCATGGCAAGCGCCGGCAGCATAGGCCCTGCTACTGTTGAGGTGTCCGTCACCCAAGAGGAGCTCTATCGCAATGCTCAAGGCCCTGACGTCTTTTTCTCACACATCATCGTCGCTGGAACGTATACCGGCGATGTCAGGGGGCAGAGGGGAGGGCAAGGATTTCTTGCAGTGGGCCCGCGTGGCGCACAGCAGGAGGCATGGCCTCCGCAGCTCGAAGCTGGGCTGCTTGACGCTCCCGTGCGATTCTCTGGGGCCGTGAATGCTCTGGCCCTACTCAACCACACCCTCTTTGTCGCGGGGGCTTTCACAAAGGGCGGCTCACCGTCATCCTTTTCGGCATGGGCTGAGGTCAAAGAACCGATGAGTCATATAGCTGCGTGGAGCCTAGGGAGCACCCTCACACCGCTGGGTCTGGGGCTGGATGGAACGGTTTCCCACCTGTGCGCCATGCCCTCGCGATCATGGTTGGTGGTGGCCGGATCTTTCACGCGAGCCTTCAACATGCATGCACCCTTTGCTGTCTCCAGCGGCGGCCTTGCCCTCTGGGAAGGCAGGGCCTCGGAAGACGCTGCTGCAGGTTCGTGGGGTCTCTTGGCCGCTGCGGTGCATGGCTCCGTGTCGTCGGTCCTGTGTAATGACATTCTGGGTGAGATTTTCATTGGTGGGGCTGTCAAGGTGGAGCCCACGTCAGGCTGTGCCAGCCCATCGTCCGCCTCAGGCCTCGGTGGCGGCATGGGCTTGGCCATGTTTGACGCTCAGCAGGGCTCTTGGCGCTCCTTGGCTGGCGCTGCAGGCGTTGTCGGCGGCAACATCCTCGCGATGGCTAGCATCGACGACGACCTGTATGTGGGGGGCGACTTTGTGTCGCTGAGTGGCCTGGTTGCAGGCGGCATCGCTGTGTGCAAGCAGTTTCGACATGATCGACTTGCGCGTTGGTATCCCATTGCCTCCTTGGACGGTTCCGTGAGGTCTGTCGCCGCGTGCTGCTGTTGCTTGGCGCCGCGTGCTTCTGCTGCTTGGGTGTTGCTGGATAGATGTTTGTTTGGTTCGAGCACATCAAGTCTGAGCTCACCTCTTGGTTCGTGTCTCATACTCCAGAGTCCTGATGCTTTAACACCAACCCACCCACAATTTTTGGCTGCAACAGGAGCATGGTGTCGCATGGCCTCACCCTGTACTTTGCTGGAGACTTTTCCACTGTCGACCAAGTGCCAGCCAGAATTGCGAGGTGCTTCATATGTGATAATTTAGTGTTCTATCACGTATGTGCTTTATATGTGATGACTTAGTGTTTTATGCGGTATGCAAGATTTGCCCGGACTTTGATCGCACTTGGCGGCCGCTGACACTCGCATGGCAGGGTGAATGGAGGCAAAGCCAAGCCGCTTCAGTACTCGCCGGCCCAAAAATTGATCGGCGGAAAGGTCTTAGCCTTGGCTATGGTCGATGATTTCCTATATGCCGGTGGATCATTTGATCAGGTGATGCTCTTGCCATCTTGGCGTGTCCCCAGTCTCTTATTGTCTGAGTTCACAATGCAACACTCTTTTTGAGTTGGCACCTCAAAAAGAGCTTGGGTTGCCCTCTACCCTCTCCGCATAGACTGAAAGGCTTGTGGCGTCAGCCACATGCCTAGTCTAGGCTGACGATGATAGGGGCTTCTTTTACTCTCATATTGGGCCTCTTTTACTCTCATGTTAGGCCTCTTTTACGCTCATATCAGGCCTGTTTTACTTACTCCAGCCTAGACGATGATAGGCTGACGATGGGCTTGTGGCGTCAGCCACAAGCCCATCAGTCTATCAGTCTAGGCTGGCGATGATAGGCTGACGATGGACACGCTTGACGTGGATGAGCAGAGAGTTGTGCGATGGAGTCTGCGGGATTCAGCTGATGTTACGTGGTCGTATGAAGAGGTCTCGATGCCTCCCACCGAGGATGGAGGGGCCTATCGGGGATCAGTGTCAGCCATCCTACCCTTTTCTCAGTAGTCCGAGGACTCAGAACAATTGAACGAAATTTAGGTAAGAAAGGATCAAACACTAGACTCGGGATCAAGATATGCTGTTACATAGCCCACACACCCCGCCAAGGCGTGAATACCTTGCCGAGGGCACACTGTGTCTCCACCTTTAATCAGGTGCGTAGTGATTTGGTTAGACCTACACCTTTTGCTTTCCGTCCTCTATTCATGGATGTTCGTGGGCGAATGGCCTAGCACCGCCACTCATTGCGAGATGGAATTCAACAAGCTAGTGGTTTATCAACACGGTCCTCTCTGCCCTTGTTGTCTGCCACGCCACTCGTCGCTCTGTGACTTTTACATTGACTAGGTATCCTTGCGCCGCTACCCCAGCCACAAGGAAATTTGTGAGATTATCTGTGTCAAAAGAGACCTACTACAGAGTCAAAAGAGACCTACTATAATGTCAAAAGAGACCTACTACAGTGCACAGAAGGAAATTTGTGAGACTATCTGTGTATCAGCTGAATTCTAGCCGAAAGTGATATCAGACTCAGCTTTTGACAGCTTTGTCCCACTCCCCCCTTTTCGTTTGTGAGTAAACCTGCACAACAAGAAGTCGCCTGCAAATAACACATCAACACACACACACACACACACACACACACACACAGACAGACACACACACAGGCCGCGGCCAACCTGAAAGAACCGCTAAAGACAGTGTGTAGTTTAATGGTACTCAATTCAGTAACCTGAAGGCATTGCTCCACACTTGACTCTGTGCGACCTGTTTCGACACGCTGCGGTCCCGCAGCTTTCACTCTAGAGGCAAAAGAGACCTAGTAGAGTGTCAAAAGAGACCTAATAGAGTGTCAAAAGAGACTTGTTTCGACACGCTGCGGTCCCGCAGCTTTCACTCTAGAAATCATGTAGCACCTAGTTCCACAAGCTTTTTTTCAGAATTTCTGCCAGACCCCTGCTCCCAATCGTTGCTACTGGCCTCAATCTTCTCGCTCATCTTGTCGAGGGTCTCTTTGAGCATTTCGCCGAATTCTTGCGACATGTCTTCCATTTTACGCGAGAGATCGGCGATCTGTAGAATGTACAATTTGCAATGGTTACTGACAAAGTACCAATAAGCAAACTTTCTTTCCAGGCGCACTTGGATAAAAATAAATAATAATTGAACATGCCCACACGCATTATCGCCGTGTATTTCAAATGTAAGCCCTCCAGAGCATATGAGCGTATGCCATTTTCACATGCACATACCATAGCGTCCTTGAGAGCAAGTTCCTGGTCCTTTTGCTGTGTCAACTCCTTTATTGCCTGTTTACATAGAGTCAACACCCATTATGGACTGTGGTTCCTAATAAAGCTCTCTCTCTCTCTCTCTCTCTCTCTCTCTCTCCATTTTCTCACAACCCATCCAGCACCAACGCCCATATTTGCAGGCTATTCAGTTCCGGGTATACGCAAAGGTCAAGAAGATGAATTAGAATTCGGCACCTTGCGCGCGAATTCCAGCTGGTCCTTTTGCTCTGAAATGGTGGTTTCGAGTGTGTTAATGCGTCGCATGAGTTCTTCTTGCATGCTCTTGTACTGGCGCGTCATGTCTGCAGTGATCGCAAAAGTGGTCTGCTTCTCGTCCTGCAAGTCCACCCTCCTTGTCACTCTGCTGCTTCCCACTATGCGCAGCGCTTGTCAATTCCCTACTCTCTGAGATATGCACGTTGCCAATGCGAGCGACAACAGGAGGGCAGGGACGGAGAAGGCGCAGGAGCAGGGGGGAGTGTTGACCTCGAAGTCCTTGAGCAGTTCAGACTGTCGCTGACGTACGTCATTGTGAGCCTGGAGGGCGCGATTCACAGTATCTTGGCGTTGTACCAGCTCGCGTTCCAGCGCCTCAATTCTCAGCTTTGCGCGAGCTTCGCGCTCCTCGGGCGTGAGCTCCACCCCGTCCTCCCCGTCATCTCCCTTTTTCTTGCCCTTCTTTCCCTTCCCGCCTTTCTGATAAGGATCAACAGGATGCAGTGAAACAAATTTATTGCGTACAGCAGGGCTTCGCAAGCAGGACCGAACATTGTACCTTCGGCATTTTAACCGACGAAAGTTCGTTGCAGAAAATTGGCTCTTCGTCAAAGTCAAGTAACATGGAGGGGATGAGCCTCCTTCCGTCTTCTCCGACGATGCAGAACACGCGCAGTGTTCGCGGAGGCTTTGCTCTGGCGGCGCTCGCGGCACTTGCGCTCGTGGTGGCCGTTGTCAATTTGTCTCACATGTCGTCGCGCAGGTATGCACGACATCCACGTCCGCTGTGTATGTGGGCTAGGGGATGGTGATGCTGACAAGTCCTGGGTTGATTGTCTCGCGCAGTGCGTTGGTGTCGGATGACTTTGCCTGGCAGCGCGGCTATTCTTGGTGTAAGAGTCACAAAATGTCTGCGCCGTGTAGCTTGCAGTGCACACAGAATGCAAATAGCATGCCCTGCCTGCATTGTAGGAGCGAGACGGGTCGAGTGCATATGTGAGGATTGATATGTGATGTATCTACGCAGTATGGGTATAGACGGATGGGATATACGGAGGATTAATATCTGGTGTGTCTACGCTGTGCATACGCAGTATGTGAATCGACATGAAGCATACGTGTGGACATATCGGAATTAGATAATGCCGCCTCGTACTAACTAAACTCATGTGCGTCATCACACTGCAATGGGGACATTCACTAGAATGTCCAAAGGTCGTCCTTGTGTCCTCTCCCCTACTCTCATTAAACCGTAAGAGGGACATTCTAGTGAATGTCCAAAGGTCCCCCCCTCCCTGACTATTTGCGAGTGCAAGCGCAGATCCGGACAAGCCCGGACAGTACCCCGCAGGAAAGACTAGCTGGTATTACAACTCCGGCGGCCTGTACGATCAGGCGCACGTGCCCGGCTACACCACCACCGCCGCCTATAATAAGGCGCCCGTCGGCAGCCTGCTGACTGTGTCTGCGCCGGACGGCGAGGAGTTTGCGCTCGTGCCCGTGAACGAGGGACTGCTGCAGGAGAACCGGGAGTTTGCGCGCCTGGAGGCGGAGGAGCAGACAACTAAGGGCGAGCAGAGTGAAGTGTGGAGGGTGGGTCCCGGGGCGGAAGCGGAGAGGCAGGGTCCTGGTCAGTGACTGAACATTTTTTTTTAGTGTTTTTGAGTGACTTCCTGCGCTCCTCTACATATCACTGTATCACTTCTCTTTACATACTCATACTTGTAACCAATATTCTGCGCAAGCAAACTCGGTGCACTACACTTTCAAAAACACAAAACAGGCTCCGTGCTCTACTGAACGAAACAGTCAATATGCAGGTAGGTATGTGAACAGCATGCAGGTAGTTTTGCCGTCAAGAGAGGGGCGTCGTAAGGCCTATCATTGATGTCAATAGAGGCAAAAGAGACCTAATAGAGTGTCAAAAGAGACCTAGGGGCGTCGAAAGGCCACCAACTGACAGTGCTGAACCCTAACGTACCCCACCCTACGGCCTATCTTCCCCCACATCCAGAGTTTCTTTCTTCAAACCCCCAGATGCAGATCCTTACGTGCTTTGGACACTGCGGCGCCGACTGCCAGGTGCGTACTGTGTTGCAAAACGAGCCTTGACACTGCATATGACGATTTTGTAACAGAGTTGCTCCCTTGCCTACTGCCCTATTCTGACCCATGGTGTTACACATGGTGTCGCATCTCATCCACATGCCTTGTCGCATCTCATCCACGTGCCTTGTGCCTTGTGCCTTGTGCCTTGTGCCTTGTGCCTTGTCGCATCGCATCCACATGCCTTGGCCTTCCTTCCGGGCACCCCAGAAGTACTGCAAGGAGAACTACGCCAAGTGCTCGCAAAACGATGGCACCGTCGGCATCCCTGGCATCGGTTCGACATACCTCGAGCCCGGCCCTGACTACTACGCCCCCACCGGACGCGGGCACGGAGGGCCTGATCACGTCAATTGGTGCCAGACTAACTTCGACCGCTGCAGGGGACACTGCCAGTAATTTTCAATAACGGCGTTCACTGTTGGGGAGAATGTGCAAAAGCATCGTGGCGCGCCAAGGGGGCGCAGTTCGGGCCCATTCTAAGCAATCATCATCTCGTCTCGTGCAACTTGCGCCTGGCTGTATGTCTACCGAGAATAAAAAAAGAATGGGACAACGTAAACTGGGAGTCAGGGATTATGGTCAACCTTCATCGAAGATGCTTGATCATTTATCTCCCAGGCAGACGCCTGGCAGACACCCAGGTCTTTGTGCGATAAACCGCCAGTATAAACCACAGATTTGGAATGAAAGTTGAAAGAGAGGGAGAGTGAGTGATAGAGAAACAGACAGTGTATGAATGTGCTTGACTGCGTGCGGCGTGATTCATCGAATGAATCCTTGAGCTGAAAGATCGCCACCAGGTCTGCAATGCACGCTTCGGAATCAGGAGACAATATGCCGCAGACAAGGATCTGGCGCCCAATCTCCAGCCATCGGATTTTCTTGCGCCGTCCCGTCCAAAGACTCTCACAACGCGGAAATGCGGCCGCTGCATCCCGTGAGGCTTTCTGCTGATGTCTGCTGGCAATCCAACACCAGCACGAGGTCTGCATGAAACTTCACGGTCATGCTTGAGACTAAAAACACTGTTGTATCAAGCACAAGGACGTTTCTCGTCGTCCATCAGCTTGCATATCCCCCGCAGTCCTTGCACTTGCCAAGTTCCTCGCTTGGTTATGCTACCAGATTCCGCCCCCGCCCCCCCATTCCTTGCACAAAAGACCACCCAGGTCCATTAGAGCACTTGACGCCCTCGGAGTGTCGCGGCATCAAGCCGAGTCCTGCAGTCCAGGACTTTCAACGGTTTTTTAATCATGAAAAATGCCAAACGCGGTGACGATTCGGTGCTCCAGGCGGTGAGCCGGACCGCTGATGTGATTCGGTCGGCGGCACTCGTGGATATTGAGCTTGCGCGCCTCGCCGAAAAACGGAGCCCTGGTAGATGTGATGATGCTCTTTGTTTCCCTCGCCTGATGATCCTCTTCAAAGATCAAGCCTGCATATTGAGGTATAAGGACAATCAAACGTATGTGTGAGAGCTGACGCTGGCGTCACGAGCGCAGATGCGCTCAACGATCAAGAATTTGTCCAAGAGTGCCAGCTTTTGATCTCGAAATATGCCTTCGCAGCGGTTCAGGACACGGTCAGCAAATCGCTTGCGTTGAGTCAGAGTACTGCTTAATGATTAAGTCTTTCACCTCTTTAATCACCACTGCCAGTGTAGTACTACCGGAATCTTGAACTCAATTGCAAGGATAATGCTTGCGGCACCGTTGTAGGCGATATGGACCGACGTCACCTGGATAGGCAAGGCCGCAAACCACATCAAGTCGGCGCTGAATGCCCGCCTAAAGGTACATGCGCGCGCGCCCGTGTTTGGTCTCTCTCTCTCTCTCTCTCTCTCTCTGTTTGTGTGCGCGTGTGTATGTGTGTACATATATGTCCCCCTCTGCCCTGTGCAGGGCGTGCATGAAGACACGGAGCGGCGGCTTGCCGGCGAAATGCGGAAGAGGCAACAATTTCTCAAAAGTCATCTATATAGTGGCGTTCTGTAGGATATGTGTGTGGCAGGATAAGCGCCGAGCAATACAGTGACGTTGCGTTGGACGTGTACTGGAGCACTGACTTTTGGCAAAAATAAGTAGTAAACATGGTGTCAAGTAAAGTGAAAGAGAACGTTTGGCAGGATAAGCGCCGAGCTAGACTCGATCAAACAGAAAGCATTGACCAACGAAAAAAGGGCGACAGCAGCGGAGACAAAACACGAAGAGATACTCCTCAAATGCAAAGAGCTGCAAGAGAACAATTCCCTCCTGCCCGAATTCTCAAATGTCTTCTCTATGTTCTCTACTATATATATGTCGTGATATATATATATATATTGTGTATATATGTATATATATATATTAACATATATGTATATGTATATTTTTTATATATTGTGACATATATATATATA
>Ga0315905_10002200_pt1 | contig 20547 bp, 15 predicted proteins | sample LakEriMetagenome_5_FD_203522 | JGI IMG/M metagenome (GOLD analysis project Ga0315905, IMG submission 203522) | Freshwater fungal communities from buoy surface, Lake Erie, Ohio, United States - Buoy 4 MA121 | ecosystem: Environmental > Aquatic > Freshwater > Lake | place: USA: Lake Erie, Ohio...
GGGAGAAATCTGGGATCATCAAGAGCGTTTGCTGTTCACGTACCACGGCACCTTCGGTGATGTCGGGGGTGTCTTTCCAAGCGGCCATTGATGGGAAGATCACCATTCCCGAGGTTTCTGCCCGGATAACGCAGTTTTCCAATTGCTTCTTTTCGCGTTCGAGCCGAGCTTGTTCAAGCGACAATGAGGCTTCGTAGGATGCCAATTTTGCTTCAGCCGCACGAAGTTTGCTTTGTAGCTCTTGGACGCTTTTGACCTTGTTGTATTTCTCGAGCGACTCGAGTTTGGTTTGCTTCATCTCGAGTTCTTTGAGAGCCGAATCGACTGCGAATTGCTCCCCTTCGAGTTGTAGATTCTTTACAACGCCCTTGGCTGTCAATCGCAGGGCGGATTGCACCGCTAGCTCGGATTTGCGAAGCGCTTGCTCGGCTTCAAAAATCTCTTTTTCGATTTTGCTTTTCTCGGCCTTGTAGGTTCCCTCCAAGTATTCGGTGATGCTAGTTTGAGCCACAGCCACATCGCTCTCGGCGGTGATCTTGTTTGCCAACGCATTCTCGAAGACGATTTTCTGCTGCAGAATTTTGTCCTCGATTTGCGATTGGTCCAATTTGACCAGTTCGTCTCCGGACTGGACCATCGTCCCGGTCTCGATGACCCAAAGCACGGTGCTTCCACCCTTGACCATGCATTTGATCTCCTTGTTATTGGAGCTTTCGACGGCTCCATTTTCGGTGACCATGACCGATAGATCCCCCCGAGAAACTTTGTGGGTCAAATGCTTGACCTTTTGGTTCGAGACCATCAAGCGTGGGGCGATGGCCCCGAGTCCAAGGGTCCCGGCGGCGATCAAGGCCAAGAGGAGCAAGAGTTTGAACCAAGGGCTCGTAGGCTTCGATGCATGACTCATGGAAAAACGTCTCAGGCGGGATCGCTCGGTGGGATTGCTCAGGATCAAATCGTTCTTAAAAAAACGTCCCACAGGAGGGAAACGGTTGGCAACCTCGATTTTATCCGGAAAAACGGATTTATCGCCGAAATAAACGGCAAAAAATCTTTGGGTGAGAACTCAGCGGTCGACCGGAGAACCACAGGACCCATCCCAGGCTTGAAGGTACGCACGATAACCGAGGTGTTTATCGGCGTCTTGCTCAAGCATTTGGCGGACTTGCGCCACCAGTTCGGCTTCGATTTCGGAACTGATGCGTCCCATGAGAACCTGGAGTCGCAGGAACACGAAATAGGTGTCTAAAACATCGCAGCGGCAGTATTCGCTGATCTCATGGAGCTTTCCCTGCCGGTGCAATTCAAGGACCATATCCCCTTGGACATCGATCTTCCCGGGTTTGTTGACGAGTGCTGCGGCTAGGTTCAGTCCCCCACGAAACCAGGTGCTACCGAAGTTGGTGAGGATTTCGTGCAAATCCAGGTGCGATTCGAGGTTGTAGCGATTGCGATTCTGTGAATACGTTCGGTCGTAGATGTTGAACCAGGCAGGAACGCTGATGCCGAAGCGGTAGGCGGATAATTCCATCAATGGCAGATCGAAAGATCGACCGTTGAAGGTCACCCAAGTTGGATGGGCATAGCGTTCCCATCCAAGCCAAAAGGCTTTGGTGATCTGTTCGGGGCGATGGGCCGGTTCATCGAGCGATACGATTTCGGCCAAGCTGAAGTCGTCGCGGATTTTAGCGATGACCAATGCGACGGGGAGGTGATAGGTAAAGGGGATAAAGTCTTTACCGCTCTCGTCGAGGAGTTCCTGACGGAACATCGCGATGGCCTTCTCGGAGTCCATGCCCTTGCCTGGGTACTTCGTCCTGGCGATCATCTGGCCGTCGGCGATGCTTTCGACATCGAACAGCAAGTATTTGAGTTTGTTGGTTGGGTTAGCCATGAGCGAGACGCTTTTTGCAAGATCCAAATCCACACCGATGAACCGAAGGCTCTTGGTGGAAATCTACCAAGGAAAAGCCCTTTTTGCATCTAGGGTACGCGCATTCGCAGGGCTTGAGCTGGGGTTACGAAGGTCCCGAATGTGGTTAAAATGCAGCAATTATCGACTTGGATCACGTTATATCGTTTTTTGCGAACCGCCACACTATGGATCACTTTCTTGCTCCGTTGACCCCTCCGAGCCACGGATGCGAACTGTCGAGCCAAGTGCGAACCGCGCTTCGGGCCGCGACGGCTGGCGCCAATGTCATTCGGCAATGGGTCGGACGTCCGACTCGGATCATTGAAAAAGGGGTTGGGGATTTGGTCTCCGAGGTCGACAAACAGGCTGAAAAAGCCGTGTTGGAGGTTTTGCAAGCAGACCCACTGAAGGCTACGATTTTTTCTGAGGAATCCGACCCGAGTATCCTCGAAGGTGCAAGCCATTGTTGGTATGTCGATCCACTCGATGGAACCAGCGCTTTTCTATTCCGTGTCGGAAACCCATTTCCGTCGGTCCTGGTTTCTTTGTATTGTGAGGATAAACCCTCTGCAGCGGCAATCGTTTTTCCTTTGACCGGCGAATTCTTCTACTCGCATACCGGGTTGGGTGCCTACAAGGACCAACAGCCGCTCGTTTTACCGAGTCCAACACGACTCGAAGATGCTTGGATCGACATGAACCAATACGGCAACGCTCGTTATGAGACCGGCATGTTCGCGTACTTGAGGAATAAATTGAGGACCAGCCAGGGTGCCAAGTTGGTCACTTCGTTTCCCCCTCATTCGGGGGTAGCGATGCGACTGATCGACGGTACGACAGGGCTCTGCGCGGTAGTCCATGACAACAATTCCGAGAACGTCAAACAAGCGCCCTGGGACATCGCAGCACCGTTGGCGATCTTGCACGAGGCTGGTGGATGTTTTCTATCGCTCCGAACCGGTCAGCCCATCGGTCCTAAAGACTGCGAGCCTATGGTCGTCTCGGCCGATCGCAAGCTTGCAAACCAAATCATTGATTTAGTTAGCTAGTTGGTTTTCTGCAAAAAAAAAAGCCCGTCGCATTTCGCGACGGGCTTTTCGTGAATCGTTCAATTGCTTACCAAGTGAACTCAACCCCGGCGGTTATCCCTTGATAAACGATGTCCGAGGAGTTGTTGATCGCTGCGAGGCGATTCGATCCTGGAAGGAACAGCGAGGGCGGAGTGCTGTTGAAGTTATCTGAAGCCAGTGCGACGTTGTCGATCCAAAGAACCTGGTACGAAGTTCTAAAGGCGATCGAGTGGTTCAAGCGGTAGACCAACTGCGGTGTAAGCTGAGTGATGTAAGCAGCACGGTTGTCCAACGCATATTCTCGGATCTCGGGAATTCCGAACGAAGGTAGAGAGTTCGCGAAGATCGAGGTGTCTTGCTGGGATCGGTTGTTATAGATACCGGTCTTGAACTCCACACCCATCTTGATTCCTGGCAGGAAGTTGTACCAAAGGTCGGCTCCAACTTGCCAGCCAACGAGCGAGTTGCGTGTCGCAACGTTGTAGTCAAAGAAGCGTGGCCCGTTGTTCGCAGCACCGTTATTGTTCAATCCATCGGCCGTGAACCGAGATCCTTCGTCAAGATCCAGGTACCGAACGCCTGTCAGGAAGCTACCTTGGAAGTATCCAACGGGTTCGCTCCAGCGTCTTCGAATACTGATTTCCCCGTTATGGAGTTCCGAGCGGTAGTCCAACGTGTGGATTAGCGAACGGTCCGAGTCATCGAATCCGCCGGCCGGGAGTGTTCCGAAGTTGCTTACGAACGAGAAGAGATTCGCCGAAGCACTTCGGGCCACCGCAGATCCTTCGTCCTGACCTAAACCAAAGTAAACGAATTCGAGGTTCGAACCCGGTCCAACTTGTACGTTTATTTGCGCTGCAAGACCAGCTTGCATCGAGTCTGGGGCGACCATGTCGGTGCCCAAGACAAAGTTGCCGGAATTGGCACCGAGCGACGAGACAGCAAAATTGCTGCCGCCGGTAGTGCGATTCAATCCGATGACTTCGAGCGAAGCGTCGAACCATCGTTGCGAAGCGATGCCGCCTTCGCCGTAAGGAACCAGGAGCGAGGGTAGACCAGCAAGGCAGCCCCTTAGTCCGGCAAAGAGTCCGAAAGGATTCCTACCCCAGCGATCGACGTGCGATCGGACGCAACCTGCGAAGGGTCCACCGCACTCAGGGCAAGGCCCCATCATGCCGGGTCCCATCATGCCAGGAGGGCATCCCTCAGGTCCCATCATGCCAGGTCCCATCATGCCAGGAGGGCATCCCTCAGGCCCCATCATGCCAGGTCCCATCATGCCGGGAGGATAGCCCTCAGGACCCATCATCCCGGGTCCCATCATCCCGGGAGGATAGCCCTCAGGGCCCATCATCGGCATGCCGTCGAGGGGAGCGGCCCCCAAGGGTACGCTTTCCACAGGAGGCAATCCCGAGGGAATCGGGGCATCTTGAAGTATTGGTTCTTGGTAAGCCACAGGGGTCAAGCGTTGCGAGGAGCCTGTTGGGGTTCCTTGCAACATTTTCGGGCTAGAAGTCTTGTTGGACCCCCAGCTACCGGGCTTTTGAGCCCATGCTTGACCGCTTGACCCTGCAAGGGCCATGCTTGCCATTAACGTAAGTTTCCAGCCTTTGAGCAGCCTCATCGAATTCACTCCAGTGCGTTTGCCACCGGTTTGTCCGTCACCATCCCATCAATTGGAATGGCAGGAATACCTATTACCTTCGGCTTTATCGGCACGACCAGCAGGAAACGTTCGGCCAATCGTTTTATTTCTTGCACGAGCGTCAAATTTGGCTCAGGAATCCAGTCCGAAATGACAGCAAATCCTCGTCTCGCAAACTCGCAAGCTGGAGTCTGACCGCAAAGGGGCAAACTGGAGTCTCACCGCAAAGGCGCAAAGGGCGCCAAGGGGAACAGCCAGGAGAGGAAAATGGAAGTAAAGTTCCTTGGATTGCAGTCGCGATCAGAGTTTACCGGCCGCTTGCTTATTGGCCTTCCGGTTTTGGCCTTTCTGGTTCGCAGGCCCATCGATCGCGCTGGGTGGAGCCTGTTGTGCGCTCCAGGTGTCCCACATGGCCTGCAGTTTCTGGACTTCATCCGGTAGAGATCCCGCAAGATCGTTCGATTCGCTGAAGTCTTTTGCCAGATCATACAGCTCCGGTTTGCCACTGCCACCTCGCGACACGACCAGTTTGAGATCGCCGTGACGGATCGCCCATTGCGGTCCGAATCGCCAATACATCGTTTCGTGAGGTCTTGCGCTATTCTGGCCCGACAAAAACGGGGCTAGATCGACACCATCGAGTTTTTCGCTATCGGCGATCTTATGGCCTGTTGCCGCCATCATGGTTGGGACAACGTCGAGGTTCATCACGGGATTCTCGTAGACTTTTCCTGCGGGCCAATGACCCTTCCACTGCGAGATAAACGGAACGCGCGGGCCGCCTTCGTAGGTGGTCATCTTGAATCCTCGCAAGCCCCCGTTTTGCGATGTGGTGCTTTGGGTAGGACCGCCGTTATCCGCGATGTAGAAGACCAAGGTGTTCTCTTCGTGTCCGAGCTCTCGGACTTTGGTCATCACCCGACCGATCGCGTCGTCTTGAGCCGAAAGCATCGCTGCAAACAATCTACGCTTTGGGTCTTTGATGTCCGGGAAGCGATCCAGGTACTTTTGGGGTGCTTCGAGGGGCGCATGCTGGGCGTTGAACGGCAGATACAAAAACCAAGATTTGTCTTTGTTTTTTTCGAGCCAATCGACAGATCGCTCGGCATAGGCGTCTGTGGTGTAGAAGTTTTCGTCGGTTAATTCCTGGACATCGTTCGAGACGCGCGAATCGATGAAGTTCGTCGGATGAAAGAAAGGAGTGTTGGCCAGCGTACCGAAGAACTCATCGAAGCCCCGCTTGGTCGGCTTGTATTCCTCTGAGCGTCCGAGGTGCCATTTTCCGACACAGCAGGTGGCATATCCGAGTTCCTTAAGGCGATTGGCCAACGTGATTTGATCGAGCCGCAGCCCGGACTTGTTGGCGACTGCATTGAACTCATGCCCGAATCGCGTTGGGTATCGACCCGTCAAGAGTCCCGCCCGAGAAGGACTGCAATACGTTGCCGCAACATAGCCTTGGGTGAACCTTACACCGTTTGCGGCCAGTGCGTCGATGTTGGGGGTCGGGATCTGTTGGTTGCCGTAGCAACCTGTCTCCCCCCAGCCTTGATCATCCGAGTAAAAGATCAGCAGGTTGGGTTTGGCCGTCTCTTGAGCTTGAGCAATCCCAAGGTCAGTGCCAATCAAGCTCGCTGCAATCGCGCAGCAAAATGTGGCGAATGGTAAACGCATTTTGGTGCTCCTGGTGTTGGTAATGGACATAACCGCTAGCAGTATACCAAATCCAGCGAGTCGATTTACAAAGCCGACAGCCACTCGCTGCGGACACTTCCGGTACGCAACACAGGGTCTGTTCTGGGTACCTCTGCCTGATCTCTTTCTGATCTCTGGCGCAGCGGGTTACTAGGAGGATTTGATGCGACGCATGAGCGTTTGTTGGGTACCGACTAGCGACTCCGGATTCGAATTTGGGTCTGGGGTGATTTGATGATAAGAACCATCCGAATGCATCAACCAAGCGTTGCGTTGGTCTTTCAAGGAGACCTCCAAGATTTCCCAGATTCTACTTCGGTGGGATTTCAGAAGGATCGGCGCGACCGCTTCGACCCGTCCGGAGAGATTGCGGTTCATCCAATCGGCGGATCCTATGTAGAAGGTTCCTTCGATAGGGTCTGATTCTCCGTTGGCGAACCAGAAGATACGAGAATGCTCGAGGAATCTCCCGATGACAGACCTGACAGTTATATTGTCTGTGAACCCGGGAATTCCGGGTTTTACGCAGCAAAACCCGCGAATGATCAGTTCCACACGCACACCTGCGACCGAGGCCTCAACGAGCTTGGTGATCATTTGAGCATCTTCGAGTTGATTCATTTTCAGGACGATTCTCGCCGGGAGTCCTTGTTTGGAGTTGGATATTTCCCGATCGATCAAATCGATCAATTTCGATCGCATATTCACTGGCGAGACCAGCAGGCGGTGGTATTCTTTTTTCGCAGAGCAACCGGTTAGAAAATGGAATAAATCGACGACATCCTGGGTGATCAATGGGTCGCTGGTAAAGAGACCTAGATCCGTGTAGAGCTTTGAGGTTTTGACGTGGTAGTTGCCGGTACCAATGTGTGCATAGCATTGAAGTCCATTCGGTTCTTGACGAACAACCAGTGCGATTTTCGAATGGGTCTTTAGGCCGACGACTCCGTAGACGACATGAGCGCCAGCCCTTTCGAGTTGAGCCGCCCATTGCAAGTTTCGTTGTTCATCGAATCGAGCTCGTACTTCGATTAGGCATGCGACCTGCTTGCCTGATTCGGCAGCTCGAATGAGCGATTCGATAAATGGAGTTTCGTCCCCGACTCGATACACGGTCATTTTGATGGCTCGAACAAGGGGATCCCCAGCGGCTTGGTCGATGAAGCGAACGACGGAGTGTTCGAAGCTTTCGTAGGGATGGTGGACCAGAATGTCCTGTTGACGGATAGACTCCCAGAGATCCTCCTGGGGACTGGGGAGCTCTTTTGGGTAGACCGGCTCCCAACCTTCGACACGCAAATGGTCTGGGCCCAATCGAGTCAGTTCCCAGAGTTTTTCGTACTCCATGAGCCCTGGAACGATGTAGATCTGGTCTTGCGAAAGTGCGAATTCACGCTGAAGTAGCTCTAGAACTCGAGGGTCGTGTTGTGCATCGATCTCGAGCCTGACTACCGGTTCAAACCGTCTGAGTTTCAGTTGATCGTTGACGAGTTGCTTGATGTCAACCATCTCTTCATTGAGCTCCACCTCTGCATCGCGCGTAACGCGAAAGAGGGTCGTCGATACGATTTCCAGACAGGGAAAGACGTCGGCTAGGTTGGCTTGTATTGTCGAAACGGTGCTAACAAGTTGGATTCGATCCGAATTCTCCTGGTCGAGGGGGATCCAACCTTGAAGCGAACTGGGGATCTTGAGTCGAGCAAAGCAGCCATCAGGGAATCTTGCATCCTTGAGGAGAACACCCAATGAGATCGAAAGATTGGAAAGAAAGGGAAACGGGTGACTTGGGTCGACAGCTAGCGGGGTAAGAATGGGCAGGATGTTTTTTCGGAAGCCTTCGCGAATCGACTGCTGCTGCGGTTGGGTAAGCTGGTCGAAATCAAGCAGATCGATACCTTCGATAGCCAACTTGCGACGAAGATCCACGAAGGTATGGTGCTGCTGTTCTAGCAGGGGGCTCAGTTGCTTGTGTATCTGCTCGGGCAGGTGGCTTTCCCATGAGGCACCAGAATTCGTGGTCATCAAGGACTTGATCAACTCCATACGCTTCATGAAGAATTCGTCGAGATTCGACGAGAAGATCGCAAGGAATTTCAGTCTCTCCATCATCGGATTCCGCGGATCTTGAGCTTCGCGGAGAACGCGACGGTTGAATTCAAGCCAGCCTAGATCGCGTTGCAACCAAACAGGTTCCAGTTGTTTTTCCTGATCTTTCGTCATTTGCATGCTTTGCTAGCTTTTTCAAGGTTCCTAGGGTGTCGAAGTTTGCTATTGCAGGGTTCGTGCGAGTCCTATCCAGGAAGTTTGGCGTAAGGAAATCGCGTTGCAATCGTCCCGACCGATTGGGAGCAGTAAAATTGGGAATCTTAATATTTTACCTAGTCGTCAAAGTCGATACCTGTTTTCAGTCACGAAGCGTTGCAGGCGGAACAAATTCGCACTGATCTGCCTTTTTGGACTTTTTTTCCTCATGAAAACTCGATTCGGAGTTGCCTGATGATTCGCATGGTTTCGACTTTTGAATTCCCAGCTCTGCGCGTTTTGAGGCTTCTTTTGGTTGGATTTTTGCCAACTCAATGCGCGGCGATTCTATGCTCGGAGATTCAAACCGCTTATGGTCAGGGTTACGATCTCGGTTCTGCATCCCAGGAGGTGCTGGAATCCGGTGACAAGACACCGACTGTTGCTCCCGCTATTGTTGAAAAGTCTAAGTCTGAAAAGTCCAAGGGCTGGTGGGAGAAGATGAGTCTTGGTGGGTACGCGCAGGTCCGCTACGGAGTCGTCACCGATGCTGGTGATGGAGCTCCACCACAGCTCCTTGGTGATCGAGGGATCGGTGGTGTCGATAGTTTTACGCTTCGTCGTGCCAGATTAAAAATTCAGGGAGATGTGGCCCCGCACCTGGGGATCTACATCCAACCTGACTTCGGTGTTGCTCCTCCTGGTGGTTCTGAATCGACTGCGACTTATTTTGCCCAAATCCGGGACTGGTATGGAGACATCTACGTCGACGACGACAAGGTGCATCGATTTCGAGTTGGTCAATCGAAAATCCCGTATGGCTTTGAGAACATGCAATCGAGTTCCAATCGGGCTCCAATGGACAGATCCGATCCGATTAACATCTCCGTGGCTCCCAATGAACGCGATCTTGGGGTGATCTATTACTGGACACCAACCGACAAGCAAGAGATGTTTCACGACTTACAGAACGCCCGCTACAAAGGATCGGGCAACTTTGGGGTCGTTGGCTTAGGGATATTCAACGGCCAAGGCGGATCGCTGTTGGACCTCAACAGTGTGCCCCATGCCGTTGCGCGAGTCACTTGGCCTTGGGAAATTTGGGCAGGTCAGGTTTGCGAAGTATCTGTTCAAGGGCTCTGTGGGGAATTGGTGGTCGATGGAACCAAGATACGACCGCTGGGTACGGGACCGGAGACGATTCCAGCAGGTACCTATCAAAACGGTGGAGCGGATGGTATTTGGGAGAAGAGGCTTGCTGGGACTTTTGTGTGGTACCCCATGGATCTTGGTTTCCAGAGTGAATGGCATGTCGGAGAGGCTCCGGGTCTGAGCGATGATCAGACAAGGGTTTTGAGCAGAGCATTTTACGGTGGCTATGCAATGGCCATGTATGCGATCGAAACGGAACAACATGGAACATGGATACCCTACTGTCGATGGTCGCAGCTCCACGGCGGATATTCCACTCAAAAGAACGCTCCTTACGGAAACAGCTTCGAACTTTCTTCGGGAATTGAGTGGCAGGCTTTCAAGGAGCTTGAGTTATCACTTGAGTATTCTCTGGTTGACCGTGTGAACACTCAAGCGATCAATCAACCTGGGGCTCTTTCTTACCAGTACTTTGATGGTTCGGTGCTTCGATTGCAGTGTCAATTGAACTACTAAAAACGGGCGGTATGTGAATTTCAGTTGAAGAAACTGTGTGGATTCCAACGACACGCTTTCACAGGCACTCGATGAGGATTACCCTGGAAACGCAATGCTACACGGTCGATTTACTCACACGTTTGATTGGAAGTAGGGAACGAATGAACGCTCCATTTTGGGAAGCACTTGGAAACCTCAGTTTTTGGGGACAGGTCTTGTTCTTTCTGGTGTTGTTTGTCGCTTTTGCATTTGAATTCATCAACGGTTTTCATGATACAGCCAACGCGGTCACCACTGTCATCTACACCAAGACGCTCAAGCCGACTCCGGCGGTGTTTTTTTCTGGTTTCATGAACTTCTTAGGGGTTCTCATCGGCGGAACGACGGTTGCATTCAGCATCGTGAATCTTTTGCCGGTCAATTTGCTCATCGAGGGAAGCAGTTCGCGAGCGATTGTCATGGTGATGTCCTTGTTGCTGGCGGGGGTGATTTGGAATCTTGGAACGTGGTGGATGGGATTGCCAGTCTCTAGCTCTCATACACTCATTGGATCGATTCTTGGAGTCGGGTTGGCCAATAGTTTGATGACCAACGGGGATTTGCAGGGTGTCAACTGGAATAAAGCTTTGGATGTAGGCAAAGCCCTGTTGCTATCTCCTTTGATCGGATTTCTTGCCGCTGGCCTGATGCTTCTGGCAATGAAGGTATTCCTGAAGAATCCGAACCTGTATCATCCGCCTGGAGAAGGAGATAATCCTCCCTCTTGGATCCGCGGTGTCTTGATCGCCACCTGTGGTGGGGTCAGCATGGCACACGGTTCGAATGACGGGCAAAAAGGGATGGGATTGGTCCTACTTGCACTGATTGGATTTCTTCCTGCCTACTACGCGATGGATCTAAGACATCCGGAACTCGCAAGGGAAGTCCGTGACGCTTCTGTCGCGATGAAAAACGAGATGGTCAAAGGCAATGTCGATAATCCGCAACTGATCGCGCAACTCGATGAGATAGAAAAGAGTCTTGAGGGCAAATCCTCTTTACAAGACGTTCCCTCCGATCAACGCTGGCAGGTCCGTCAATCGATCTATCGTTTGGGTATAGAGTTAGATAAGGCTAAGTTACCTTCTGATATGGCCAAGGATCTGGCAACGCACAGAAAAGTCTTGAAGCGTTCCATTGAGTACATTCCCTTCTGGGTAATACTGGGGACGGCTTTAGCGCTGGGCATCGGGACAACGATCGGATACAAGCGGATCGTGGTTACCATCGCAGAGAAAATTGGTAAGACCCATTTGACTTACGCACAAGGTGCCGCAGCCGAGACGGTCGCCGCGCTTACGATCGGTCTTGCTGATTTTTTCCATGCTCCGGTAAGTACGACTCACGTTCTTTCATCAGGCATCGCCGGTACGATGTGGGCTAACAAGTCCGGAGTGCAGATGTCCACGATTCGTAAAATCCTGCTCGCTTGGGTTTTGACTTTACCGATGGCGATCCTCCTTGGAGGACTTTTCTTCTACCTTGGAGTGACTTTCTCCGGAGGCTGATCGCTCATCCCAACGCGGACACCGATTCGTTAAGCCAAACGGTTCACGCAAATTGTCCACCCGTCAGTCATGTCCGCTGTCAATGACGTCAACCATGTCAATAACGTCAATGACGTCCAAATCCCCCAACCCCACCTTAAGCTACGCCGCCTGCAATTAAATCAGTACGCCTGCGGCCGACTGTGCAAGCTTGCAATCTCCGAAAAAAGCCGTTTACAGTATTCGGGTCAATTCAGGCTGGCTAGGAGTCGGCGGCAACTTGCGTTGGATCCAATCGGCGAGCATGAGCAACTGGGGTTCGTGAAAGAATCGACCCGTCAGGACCAAGGTCTTGGGTTTTTTGTTCGTCACATCCTCGCCAAACGAGACGACCATCGATGGGTGCCCCGTAAGGTTCATGCGGGCCAGGTCCCCATCTCCGAGATAGACGTCGACCTCGCGAAGCACCTGTTCGGTCTTCTGGATCAATGCGACCCTCGCTCGCATGGCTTGCACATAGTCGATCGCCGAGCAGAATTGGGCCTCGCGAAACGTCGGTGCCCATTTGCCAACTTGGTCATCTTGTTGGATGCTCTCGAAAAGCACGCTGTGCATCGCCGCCGCTTCGACACTGATCGCATCGGTCATGGCTTGGATCCGTGGATCGGGCTCAAAGTCCAATTCGATGACCTCGGCACCTTCATCGGTGAGCATCCTTGCGATGGTTCTCTCGGATCCTTTGGGCCGACTCGATACTCCAAATCGAAGTTTCTTGATCGACCAATCTGGAATGGGCCATTCGAACGGTGCATCGAAAACCGATGGGTCTTTGCCATCGCTTCCGAGCAACTTCGAAAAGACCAAGCCGCAATCGCGAGGTGTTCGCCCGATGGGTCCAATCTTGTCCATCGTCCAGCCGAGCGTCATGCATCCGTATCGGCTGACTCGGCCGAAACTTGGCCGCAACCCGCAGGTGCTGCACACGCGCGTCGGCGAGACGATGCTGCCGAGGGTTTCTGAGCCGATCGCAAATCCGCATAGGCCTGCGACCACAGCGCATGCACTCCCGGCGGAAGAGCCTGAGCTTCCTTGTTCGATATCCCAAGGGTTGCGGGTCATTCCACCGAACCATTGATCGCCCCAAGCCAAGGTGCCGACGGTGAGTTTTGCCAGTAGGATCGCACCGGCCGATTCGATTTTTTCTGCGACGGTCGCCATCGTTTCTCGCAGTCGATCTTTGTAATCGACTGCCCCCCAAGTCGTGGGCATTCCTGGGATGGAGATGATATCTTTTGCCCCCCAAGGTATTCCATGCAAAATGCCTAGGTCCTTGCCCGAGGCAAGCAGTTCGTCGGCCCGCTTGGCACTCTCGATGGCATGCTGGTTGTAGGAAACCACGCAAAGCAACTGCGGATCGTATTTCTTGAGCCGCTCGGTGTACATCGCCGTGAGTTGCTCGCTGGTAAAGAGCTTGCGCCTCAGACCTGCGGCTAACTGTTCGACGGTCCAAAACGCTACCTGCTCGAGTGTGTCTGGATCGAATTCGGGTAACTCAAGCTCAGAGAGTCGTCGGGTGTTTGGGTCGTCCGTGGATTGCCCTGGGGCCGGATTTGCGGTTTGCAGGTGTCCAAAGCGTGTGGCAGGTTCGACGAAGGCCGCTGGCAGAAAGACGCTCGCCATCGGGGTATTCTCTTCGATCGACGCGGTGCGAAGGGCTTGGATCGATTTGGCTTTTGCGCTGAGTCGTTTGGCGATTTCTTCGCAGTGCGCGTCGGTCAATTCGACTCGCGATTGCCAGGAGGCTTGGCGAACCATCTCCGAGGTGATTTCGTCGATTTGATTCCTGGGTGCGGGGTTCTTGCCAGTCGGCGGGTCTTGGGTTTCCCGATCGATTGGCAGGCAGACTGCGAGGGCTTGGGCCTGGGACATCGAGGCGACCAACCCGCTGGTCAGAAGGCTGCTGATGATCCATTCGCGACGTCCCATGGGTGCCTGGGAACGGATCGATGGGTTGGGTTTCATACTGGCTGCTTTGTGGTTGTCGTTGGGGTTGTAGTTGTGGTGGTCAGTTGTCAGCAGGGCAACATCACCGAGTGGCCGCCAAAGTGGTTTCTAAAATTGAGCGCGGCCGACCTGCCACTTCAGTGCATGGTTTTGTTCTGGCTGTTTTTCGTGCTCGTGCTCGTGCTCGTGCTCGATCGATTCTGCGATTGTATCATTCCATTCTGGTCAACACGCTGCTCGGGCAGGAATTTGGTAATGGATGGGCTGGCGGAGATAAGGAGCATGATCCGCGAGTTGGGGAACGGCGGTTTGTGGACCGTAACGGAAGTCGCGTTGATGCCATGCACGCGAAGCGTTCGATTACGAGCACGAGCACCGTCCGCCACGGCGGACTGAGCACGAGCACGGAGCGGTCCTGTGGTCGCGTAGGCCAGATCGCGGTTTGGTTATTCGTTGACAGGGATCAGGCGGATCTCACGGATATCAGCGACGGCCGCGGCGGCTTTGGTTTTGGGTTTGACCCTTAGTTTTCCGGCCCCCGCTTGCAACTTGAGCACACCGATTGGCTCGATGACGATGTTTTGGAAGTGTCCTGTATCGCGAACTTTCCATTCGAGGGTTTGGATGAGTGTTTCGGCAGAGTCGGCTTTGGGAGAATCGATTTGGACGTCGACCATCGACCCCCCATTTCCTGCACCGCAACCGCAGTGGAGCTCGACGCGATAGGTGCCCTCTTTGGGGATTTGCATCGACCATTCGACCCAGTCATCGACCTCGGTCCAATAGCCTACGACGTTTTTATAGGTTTCGGGTTCGAAGCGGATCCGTTTTCCGTGCGGTAGCGAATCGCGGGCCAGAAGGGAAATTCCTGCAGAGGTCTTTTTGAGTTTTGTTGGTTGTTTTTCGATGGCTTTATTCATGCCCGATCTCCAAGGGGCCCATTTCTGAGCGATCTCTTGTGCGGATTGATTGCGGCCATCGATCAGCGATGCGTTTTGTTCGATGTACAGTTCGGCATGGAGTTCCGGCTCGATTCGAGGGTTCGGCATGCACTCTTGGGCTGCGATGCTCGATTTCCAGCCGACGAGAAGCTGGTGCATCTGCAGAGCGATCTCCGTTTGGGTTTTGGCCAAGTTATTTCGTTCCGAGGGATCGGAGCTGAGGTCGAACAGTTCGCCGGTCTGCATCTCGTAGTCTTCGACCCATTTCCAGTTCCCGCGTCGAACGGCTCCCGAGGGTTTGCTTCCTTGGTTGGTGTAATGAGGCAGATGCCAGTAAAAGACACGGTCTTCGGCGGGTGTTTTGTTTTGGGTCCAAGCGGCGAATTGGGATTGGCCATCGACAGGTCCGACGCTTTTGCCGGCTTCGATTCGAGCCGCATCGAGGATCGTAGGTAGGATATCGAGCAACGAGACAGGCGCGTCGATCGTTCGGCCTTGGGCGATCTTGCCGGGCCATCGGACGAGCAAAGGGATGCGCAATCCGCCTTCGTAGAGGTAGCCTTTGCCGGCGCGATGCGGACCGTTGTGGGTCGCTGGAGTTGGGTGCCCTTCGGGGACATGCAATCCGCCGTTGTCGCTTGAAAAAATCACGATGGTGTTGGAGGCTTGGCCCGACTGTTCGATCGCCGTGAGCAATTTGCCGATCGAATCGTCCAAGGACTCGATGACGGCCGCATAGAGAGGATTCCAAGCTTGAGCGTTCCGTTCGATTTTGCTCGGTTGCTCATTGAGCATGATGTGAGGCGAGTGGTGAGGTACGTAGCAGAAGAAGGGTTTGTCGCGGTTGGCTTGAATGAATTCGATGGCTTTGTCGGTGATGAGGTTTTCGTTTTTACCGCCGGTCGTCAAAGGGTCTCCGTTGCCGTTGGGTTCGATACTCACATCGAAACCTTGGGCAATCGCTGCTGAGTCACCTCCCCCTAGATGCCATTTGCCAAAGATGCCGGTCGCATACCCGGATTGCTTGAGGGCTTCGGCCAGGGTCGCAGCGCTCGGGATCAAGGCCGGCTCGATCTGCGGTTGTAGCAAACGTTGACTTGGAGCATCGGCACGACCGGGCAGATAGCTGGTCAAGTGCAAGCGAGCAGGGTACTTGCTCGTCAGGAGCGAAGCGCGAGAGGCCGAGCAGATCGGCAGGCCGCAATAAGCGCTTGTGTGCTTGATCCCTTCGGAGGCGAGTCGATCCAGGTTGGGAGTTTTGTGATCGGTCCGGCCGTAGCAACCCAGGTCGAACACCCCGAGGTCATCGGCCAAGATCAGTACGACGTTCGGTGGGCGGTCTTGAGCCGAGGCGTTTTCCGTCCCGGCAATACAAGCCAAGAACGAGGCGATTGCAAGCATCCATGGTTTGGTGATGATTCCAGGTCGATTCATGGGTTCGATTCCATCGAAAGTGGAGAGTTGCAATCCGGTCCTCTGTGGGTCTCAGGAGTTGCACGCGGGGGGGCTGGGTATCCATCGTTTGGGGCGACGATCTTAAATGATAGCAAAAGCCCCAGGAGCTTGTGCTATTCGGGAAATTTCTGCCGCATTGGGATTTGAGTTCAATTCGAGCTTAAGTGGATCCGATTCTACATGAACGATTCTCTGTCCCAACTCAAACTTGCCTGGAGTTTTATGCTGACTGAGATGCAAAACACGGTTGGATCGGTGATCGATGCGGATCCATTGACCAGTTCGGATAGAGCCCCTGAATCGGTGCCTAAGACGATGCCTATCCATCGCGGCACCGAGTCGTTGCGGTACTTGCTGCAGCATTTGACAGCCAGTTGGGTATCGCGAGGTGGGGTTTGTTCGGAGGATTCCAAGAGTCCATCGGATCCACAGGAACCTTGAAGATGAAATGGCGTCGATGGGTGATCGGGATCGGTTTCTTGCTGGCTCTTTTGGGGCTTTATTCCGTTCGTCGCTCGATCGTTGTTTCGTATTTGTCGTCGAGGTTTTCGGCGCGTATGGAGTCCGAGACGCTCGAAGCTTCTTTGGATTCGGTGCGTTGGACCGAGGCGTCGATTGAGCTTCGCGATGGCAGATCGATCGAGGTCGGCGATGGCCATGCGTTGTTCGATGCCGGTACGCTTTGGGCCGGTACGCTTTGGAAGGGGGACTTGGTCGTCGACGAGCTTGAGCTTCACGGGGTCCGGATCCCGGCGGACTTGCCACGATCGACGCCGTTATCATTGCCGTCGTTTCCTGACGAGTACGGGACGGTACCCGACGTCGAGAGTTGGGCTGAAGCTTGGTTGAGCGATGCGGTCGGGGGTATCGACCGGGAGGCTGGACGAGTTCTTTTGGCATCGCAGGAGTTGCACAGTCGCTACGAGCCGCTTGCAGCGGATTTGGATCGAATGATCGAATCGAGTCCAAAGGATCTTCACGATCGCAAGCACGCGTCGTTGATGGCTCAGCAGTACCATGGGATCAAGCAGCGTTTGGCGGAGCTTCGGATCCAATCGAGGACCAGCGGCAGGGAGCTTGCGAGGAAATGGTCCATGGTCGCCGAATCGGTCGATGAGAAATTTCGCTCACGATCGCTTGGGATGATACCGGATTCGGAGCATCAGATCGAGCAGTTTGCCAAGGGTTATTCGCAGCGGATTACGCCGACGGTGCTTGCATACTGCGATCTCGTAGCTGCAGCGATGAATCCGCGTGGGATGGCACTGGCCCATGAGAGTTCGAGACGGACGACTGTTGTTCGCAAGGCGACGCTCAGCGGTTTGTTGAGTGATTCGAAGAGGGGCAATTTGCAGGTTCCCTTCGAATGCCAAAGTTGCCAATGGGCTTGGGATAGTCCCTCGCATCTTCCGACGACATCGGTCTGGAACTTCGGGCTTCCCGACGGCCAGGGGGCTTTGGAGGTCTTTGCTGAGCAGCAACCGAGTCTTCTTCGGATGACCTGTTATTGGTATATCTCGAGGGGGCAGCAAGCCTTCCAGGCCAATCCGAGCCGTATACGGATTCAGATTGAGCAGAGCGTTGATGATCGTTCGGTGAGTATCACCGCACCATGGGCGATCGAGCAGCAGGCTCGTAAGGACACGACTCGAGGGCTCAGCCCATTGACTTTCACCATTCGAGAACCTGCTGGGAGTTCGAGCGGTGTTCGGGGGCGGACGTTACCCGTGGCATTCGAATCGGTCGCGATCGAGCCTCGGGTGCTCTTTGAGATCGAGAGTGAATTCAAGGCCAACAAGCAGCGTTGGCTTCGAGAGGTCCAGGACCGATGGGATCGCGCATTGGGATCCATGGTAGCGAGCAAGCAGGAAGCGTCGGTTCGACTTTGGGAACAGAAGTCTGCTGAGACGATCGAGAGTCTGCTCGATTTGGATAGGAAGCTTGGGGTCTGGCAGGAGCGTTGGGACTGTTCGACCTCGCTGGCCCAGTACCGAGTTGGCAATCGGCTCTCGGCCCACCCGGACGCTTACCAAAGGCCGCCTGCTCGCTGAGAGGTTGCTCGCTGTAAGTTGCAATGGAATTTGTGGGGTCCGAACAGAGGCCAATCGATCAGGGCCAGTGGATCAGTGTCGGGGGTTGGCCTGGCTCTTTGACGCTTTGGACCCAGATTTCAAAGTCGCGGTGGAAGTTCGTTTGGCTCTTTTCGAGTCCAGAGAGCCAATTGTTTAGGGAACCGCGAGCAAGGTGGACGCAGCATGCCGTGGCGAACGCATCGGCGTTGGTGGCGTTGTCGGTGATGACGGTGGCCATTTGGGATCCGACGACACCTAGTTGTTTTTGCGGATCGAGGATGTGGCTGCTTTTTGCTGTCGCGCCAGGGGTGTTGGGTTGCGGTCGGTCTCGCAATTTTTGGTGGAGGTCACCGCTGGTGGCGATTCCGCAATGGACCAGGCGCAACGAGCGCAAGTTTCGCTCGGGCGAATCGACCGATCCGATCGCTACGGGCCATCCTGAGGCCCTGGGGCTAGGGCTGGCCCCGAGCACCATGTTCCCGGAGGCATTGACGCAGTAGCTTTGGATTCCGAGTTCTTTGAGTTGTAGGGCGGTCTGATCGATGGCGAATCCTTTTCCGATGGCGCCGAAATCGAAGCGGATTCCGGGTCGCTTGAATCGTATTTGGCGACTTGGGCGGTCCCATTCGATGTTTTCCCAGCCGCAGGCTATGCGGGCTTGTTGCCACTGCAATTCGGTGGGCTGGTTTTTGCTTCTGCGGAGTCGGGTCAGAGCACCAAGTGAGGCGTCAAAGGCACCGAGGCTCCAAACGTTCCACTGGTCGCAGCATTCGAGGACTCGCCATAGGTCTGTGCTTGGAGCGTGCCATTGTCCGTCGTCGGCTTGGCGACAGAACGCATTGACTTGGCTATCTTGTTGATAGTCGCTCATGACTTCGACCCAATGATCTATTTGGGTTTCGATCGCTTTGCCGATTTGGTCGGCTTGCGAAAGTTCGCTCGAGTCGATTCCTACCCAGCGCACATCAATGGTCGACCCCATCGCTTGGATGGTTATGGAGAAGGCATCGGGGGAGTTCGTCAGTCCACTCGGTGGATCGATCATGGCCGTGGGAGGTACCTGGTTCGGGGATCCTCGGGATTGTCACGATCGGTTGGACTCGACGATTCCGCATCGACGACACGCACATCTACCGCATCGACCGTATCGGCGCGGCCTGGAAAACCGGATCGGTTTGCTCGGTCGAATCCGAAGGGACTGTTCGGGTCGGTTGGATAGGTCCAGGTTGGCCTGGACTCTTGGAGGATGATCAGCTTGGATTGCAGGCGTTGCAAGGAGTTGATACCGAAAAGCACGACGCCGAAAATTGCACCGATGAAGTCCCAGTGCCAGAGGCAAAAGAGGATCCAAAGACCGGCTCCCCATTGGCCGACTTGGGCCGAGAGGTCGACCGCTTTTTCGCGGCTTGTGAAATAGCAAAGCAAGCAGCGGAGGATACGTCCTCCGTCGAGAGGGAACAGGGGCAGCAGGTTGAATAGGCCCAGGGCAAGGTTGACGATGAGGAGTTGTTGTGCCCAGGAGAGGCTGCTGAGGTTTTTGAGTTCCAGGGAGGGGAATGCACCGAGGAAAATCCCAAACCAGAGCACCATGGCGATGGCGAAGTTGACCACAGGTCCTGCGATGGCGATCCAGCCATCGGGCCATGGGTCGAGCTTACCCCCTTGGATTCTGGCGATCCCGCCGATGGGGAGCAGGGTGATATCGAGTGTTTTGCGTCCGAAATACTTTGCGCCCATTGCATGCCCAAGTTCATGCAGAAAGACGCAAGCGAAGACGGCAAAAATAAAGCCTAGGGCCGAGACGGCTTGGCCGAACCCATTGGAGAGATTGCTCAGGAAAACGAAGATGGCCAAAAACCAGAACGACCAATGGATATAGAGTTTGGTCCCGAATGGATTTCCCAGATAGAGCGTTTGAAACATGGGGGGGATTTTACCGACCCATCGGCGGTCGTTTTGAGGGCAGAGGTTTTTGGTTTAGAGCGTGAAGCGTTGAACGCGGTTATTTCCTGAGTCGACGACGTAGACACGCTCGAGGGTATCGATCGCCAGGGCCCAAGGTTGGTTGAGTTGGCCTGGTTCTTTGCCTGCCGTCCCCCAAACCGAAATCGGTTCACCTTGGCGATCCCAGCATTGTACTCGATGGTTTCCATACTCGCTCACGAGCAATCGGTCTTTGGACAAGAGGGTCATCGCATAGGGGAACTGGAGTTGCCCGACTTGGGGTCCTTGTTGCCCGAGGATGGAAACGAGTTTGGGTTGGTTTTCACGCCAATCGATGACTTGGATCCGATGGTTGCACGAGTCAGCCACCCAGAGCAGACCTTGTTCGT